>ENA-ORUW01000004-ORUW01000004.1-human-gut-metagenome-genome-assembly--contig:-NODE-4-length-359969-cov-14.683010_pt1 | contig 359969 bp, 352 predicted proteins | sample MGYA00242088_ERZ509227 | MGnify/ENA primary metagenome ERZ509227 (study PRJEB26280, sample SAMEA2338816) | human gut metagenome | biome: human gut; feature: human-associated habitat; material: faeces... | reverse complement strand
CTTCTGTTGTTCCATTGTCTAATGGAAGAGCCATTGTCTGTGTAGCATCGAATAATGAACCATATCTCATTCCAACGATATCGCTTGATACGATCTCATCTTCGTTGTATCCATAAGATTCGTTTGCTGCTGCTTTCATAGCTGCATTAATTTCTTCAACTGTTACATTTCCTTCTACTACTGCTGTTAAGATTGTTGTTGATCCTGTTGGTGTTGGAACACGCTGAGCAGATCCGATTAATTTTCCGTTTAATTCTGGAATAACAAGTCCGATTGCTTTTGCTGCACCTGTGCTGTTTGGAACGATATTTACAGCTGCTGCACGTGATCTTCTTAAATCACCTTTTCTCTGTGGTCCATCAAGTGTCATCTGATCTCCTGTGTAAGCGTGGATTGTACACATGATACCAGATTTAATTGTTGCTAATTTGTTAAGTGCATCAGCCATAGGAGCTAAGCAGTTTGTTGTACAAGAAGCTGCAGAAATTACTGTATCTTCTGGTTTTAATGTTTCATGGTTTACATTGTAAACGATTGTTGGAAGATCATTTCCAGCTGGTGCAGAAATAACAACTTTTCTTGCTCCTGCTTTGATATGAGCTTCAGCTTTTGCTTTAGATGTATAGAATCCTGTACATTCTAATACAACGTCAACTCCGATTTCTCCCCATGGAAGTTCTTCAGCGTTTGCTTTTGCATAGATTTTGATTTCTTTTCCATCTACTGTGATAGAATCTTCTCCAGCTGTTACTTTGTCAGCTAAAGCGTATTTTCCTTGAGATGAATCATATTTTAATAAGTGAGCTAACATTTTTGGAGATGTTAAGTCGTTGATTGCAACTACTTCATATCCTTCTGCTCCGAACATCTGTCTGAATGCGAGACGTCCAATACGTCCAAATCCATTAATCGCTACTTTTACTGCCATGATTAATTCCTCCTAAAGTTTCTTAAACTATTATTTGTATTTGACAATTCCTTAACTTTGTTAAAGATTCATCAACCTTTATTTATTGTACTAAATCCGCACAGAAAATTCAAGTCATATTTACAATTTTATGGAAGTTGTTGAAAAACAGGTTTTCTTCCTTTAAACTCTGTATAATATTGAAAGCCACAGCTATGCAGGATCTCACTTACAAGTCCAAATGCATAAGCAAGATGCTCCGGTCTATGTCCATCCGAACCTACTGTAACAATCTCTCCGCCAAGCTCCCGATATCTCTTTAAAATATCCGGATGCGGATGACCAAATCCAAGTCCATACTTATATCCCGCCATATTCAGCTCCAACCCTTTTCCTTGACCGATCAGCTCCCGCAGGATTTCATCGATCAGATCTGAAAAGGTACTGTAAGAATAGCTCTCTATACTTCTTCCATAGCGCACAATATAATCCAAATGACCAAGTACATCAAATTCTGAGACCGCACGGATATTTTCCAGTGTTGCCAAAAAAGCCGCCTCATATGCTTCCCGATCTGTTCTTTTCTCGAAAAACTGTGGATAATACGGATCTTCTGACTGAATCACATGCACCGATCCGAGCACAAAGTCAAACGGATACTGACTGATATACTGTTTATAGTACTCGCCAAGGTGCGGCTGAAGTCCCAGTTCTACACCGATCCGCACATCTATCTTTTCTCGATATTCCTGCTGAAGTCTCTGCATTGTCCGAAAATAAAATTCCGTATCGAACGTAAAGGAAAGAGGTCCTCCTTGATAATCTTTATCCTGATGGTCAGTAAAGCAAATCGTTTGAAGCCCTCTTCTGATTGCCTCTTGTATCATTGCTTCCGGTTCAAATTCTGCATCAGATGAAAAACTGGAGTGCATATGAAAATCCGCTTTCATCCTTTCCCTCCTTCACATTTTTTCTGCTCGAACAGCATGTTGCTTCTATAGAATAGTACCTCCTCCGACAACATACTCTCCATCATAGAAAACAACTGCCTGTCCCGGAGTAATCGCTCTCTGCGGTTCCTCAAAGGTACATGTAACCTCATCTTTTCCGCTCTTTCGGATTGTCCCCCATGCTCCTTTGTGATTGTAACGAATCTTAGTCCATACGCGCATCTCACCGGTTAAATCCTCAACGGACATAAAATTCAACTGATTCGCTTTCAGCGTATAAGACAGAGAATCTTCATTACTTCCTATTACAATCTCATTTGTATCCGGTCGAATCTCAAGAACAAAAGCCGGATGTCCCAAAGACAATCCAAGTCCTTTTCGCTGACCGACCGTATAGTGTGTGATGCCTTTATGTCTCCCAAGCACTCTTCCATCAAGATCTACGAAATTTCCTTCCGGAATCTTCACAGCCGCCTCTTCTTCAATAAAAGAAGCATAATCTCCATCTGGTACAAAACAGATATCCTGACTATCCGGCTTATTGGCAATGCGAAGATTTATTTTTTCCGCAATCTCCCTCACTTGGTCTTTCGTATACTCACCGACCGGCATCAGTGTCCTCTTCAGCTGTTCCTGCGTCAGATTGTAAAGAGCATACGTCTGATCCTTTGCCAGAGTCGCTGAACACTTCAATGTATACCGTCCGTTTTCCAGCTGCACAACTCTTGCATAATGCCCGGTTGCGATATAATCTGCTCCGATATCCATACTCCTCTTCAACAAGGATTCCCATTTCACATAACGGTTACAGGCAATACATGGATTCGGAGTTCGCCCATGCAGATATTCCTGCACAAAATAATCAATGACCTTTTCTTTAAATTCTTTCTTAAAATTCATCACATAGTATGGAATTTCAAGTGCCGCCGCAACACGTCTTGCATCATCAACCGCACTGAGCCCACAGCAGCCTCCGTTTTCTTCTTCAACTGCGCGATCCTCATCCTGCCAGATCTGCATCGTCACCCCGATTACATCATACCCCTGTTCTTTGAGCAGATATGCTGCTACCGAAGAGTCCACACCTCCTGACATTCCTACGACTACCTTTTTCTTCATCTAAATTCCTCCCGCCCGGCAGATGCCAGACTGTGTTTTTGTATTCGGATTAGTATTCTTCCTCATCCTCTTCGTCTTCATGGATATCAGATTTCGGCTTCGTCAATCCTTCGATCTTGATTCCGTTTTTCTCTGCATAATCCCAAAGCGCTGCATGAATTGCTTCCTCAGCGAGAAGAGAACAGTGAACTTTCACCGGCGGAAGTCCATCAAGTGCTTCCATAACAGCTTTATTTGTCACTTTCAGCGCTTCATAAATACTCTTTCCCTTTACAAGTTCTGTTGCCATACTGCTTGTGGCAACAGCAGCTCCACAACCGAATGTTTTGAATTTTACATCACGAATGATCTGATCTTCATCAATATCAAGATAAATTCGCATAATATCACCACATTTTGCATTTCCGACAGTTCCTACCCCACTTGGGTTTTCTAATTCTCCTACATTTCTTGGATTCTGAAAATGATCCATAACCTTCTCTGTATACATAATATTTTTCCTCCTGATTCTTCCAGCAGGGCCGCTTGAGCCATGCCTGCTGCTCTTTGATTTTTTATTTGATTCTATTTTGCTTTCTTTTCTTATTTTTTCTGCTTCTTCTGAAAATCTTCATAGAGCGGGGACATCTTTCTTAAATGCTCCACAATCTCTTTTAATACATCCGCTGTATAATCCAGATTTTCCTTCGTTGTCTCTTCACTCAGAGTCAGACGCAAGGAACCATGTGCAATCTCGTGCGGGAGTCCAATCGCAAGCAGCACATGAGATGGGTCTAAAGATCCAGATGTACAGGCCGATCCGCTGGAACCGCAGATTCCCTTCATATCCAGCATAATTAGAAGCGATTCTCCTTCAATAAACTGAAAACTAAAGTTTGTATTATTCGGCAGTCTTTTGCTCTCATGTCCATTGAGTCTACTATATGGAATCTCAGTGAGAATCCGATTGATAAAATAGTCTCTTAATTCGACTTCTTTTTTCGTTCTCTCTTCCATTGACTCAGCTGCTCTTTTTGCAGCAGTTCCAAGTCCTACGATTCCAGGCACATTCTCTGTTCCGGCGCGTCTCTTTCTCTCCTGCGCTCCACCATGAACAAAAGAGCGAATCTTTACCCCTTTACGAATATAAAGAAATCCGATTCCTTTTGGTCCATTGATCTTATGCCCACTCGCACTTAACATATCAATATGACATTCATCTACATTGATCGGCACCTGACAGAATGCCTGTACAGCATCTGTGTGGAACAAAATTCCATGCTCCTGTGCGATTTCCCCGATTTCTTTGATCGGCTGAATTGTACCAATCTCATTGTTTGCAAACATGACAGAAATCAAAATAGTGTCCGGACGAATTGCCGCACGGAGTTGCTCCAAGTCTACCAATCCCTTCTCATCCACATCAAGGTACGTCACTTCAAACCCTTTTTTCTCCAGATACTCTGCTGTATGAAGAATTGCGTGGTGTTCGATCTTTGTAGTGATGATATGTCTGCCTTTGTTCTCATAACATTCTGCTGTTGCTTTCAGCGCCCAGTTATCAGACTCTGAACCACCCGCTGTAAAATAAATTTCATTTGCCTCTGCGCCAATAATCTCTGCAATAGTCTCTCTCTGTCTCGTGATAACCTCTTTATTGCCTGCTGCAAACCCATACACGCTGGATGGATTTCCATAATATTCTGTAAAGTACGGCAGCATTGCCTCTACAACTTCCGGAGCTGTCTTTGTCGTTGCTGCATTATCTAAATAAATCAATTTTTCCATGTCTGTATCCTCCTAATTTCCGCAATGCATCTGACCAGGAATCTGTTGTCCCTTCATCGCCTTGCTCTCTTCTACCAGACGGTCAAGCTTGATCTCATCCACCGTCTGATTAATACTTTCGTTGATTTTCTGCCAGACATACTTCGTCACACATCCTCCTGCGGCCTCGCATCCTTCTTCTGGGTGAAGCCCACTGCACTCTACCGGTTCTAAATTTCCTTCCAGCGCACGGAGTACGTCTCCAACGGATATACTTTCTACTTCTCTGGCGAGCACATATCCACCGCCAGCACCACGAATGCTCTTGATCAGCCCTGCCTTCTTTAATTTCGCCATCAGCTGCTCCAGATAACGTTCCGAAATCCCCTGACGCGCTGCAATACTGCTGATCGAAACCGGTTCAATCTCGCTGTACTGCGCAAGATCAATCAATGCGCGGAGTCCATATCTCCCCTTTGTAGATAATTTCAAGTTCTCACCTTCTTTATTCTCAATCCCTACTAAATTACTAGGATTTACATTTTGTAGAATACCACTCCTTTTTTGTTCTGTCAAGACTCTGTTTTGAATATGTTTATACAGATTACATATCTTGTCACCGGAGTCATTATGTCTAAAAAATATACAATCTTAAAAGGTACTTTCATCCTTACCGCCACTGGCATCATCACACGCCTGATCGGCTTCTTCTACCGTGTCTACTTAAGTCAGACGTTCGGCGAAGAAGGTGTGGGGCTCTATCAACTTATTTTTCCAGTTTATGCCCTCTGCTTCTCTCTGACAGCAGCAGGAATTGAGACGACCATTTCCCGCTGCGTCGCAAGAAAAGCAGCGCTCGGAAAACTTCAGGAAGCCAGGGAATTTCTCTTTACCGGAATGAGCATTTCCTTTCTTCTCTCATGTATTGTTACCATTTTTCTCCAGAATAACGCACACATAATTGCCGTTCATTTTATTGGTGAAACACGCTGTATCCCGCTTCTCACTGCAATGTCCTATGCATTTCCATTTGCCGCGATCCACAGCTGTATCTGTGGCTATTATCTCGGTCTCAAACGCACCGGTATTCCAGCAGCCTCGCAACTCATCGAGCAAATTGCCCGCGTACTCTCCGTCTATCTTTTTTCCCTTTATCTTCTTCATGATCAGAATACACTTTCTGTGACGCTTGCTGTATCAGGGCTTGTCGCCGGAGAAATCTTTTCCTCCTTGTTTTGTGCCCAAATGGTTTTTCACACGCACCGTCGCCATCCTGTACACACTTCTATTCAAACAGTACACCGTTGCCTTTCCTATGTAGGAGAACTTTTCCGGCTTTCAGTTCCACTGACTGCCAACCGCATTCTACTAAACCTTCTGCAAAGTATTGAGGCAATCTCTATTCCAAAAGCACTGATCACATATGGAAGCAGCCGAAGCGAAGCTCTTAGCCTCTACGGCGTTCTGACTGGAATGGCTCTCCCATGCATTTTATTCCCATCTGCACTGACAAATTCGATTTCCGTCATGCTGCTCCCTACAGTTGCAGAACTTCAAGCTTCACAAAAACGCGAAACGCTTCTATTATTAATTAAAAAAGTTTTTTTCTGTTGTTTTGCACTTGGTCTGTCATGTACCATTGGATTTTTGCTGTTTGGTCGTTTCATTGGAAGCACCTTATTTCACAGTACCCTTGCAGGCAGTCTGATTCTTACACTCGCCTGGATCTGCCCTTTCCTCTACACAAATTCCACACTGGTCAGCATTTTGAACGGGCTAGGACATACCGCCTCTTCCTTTTTCGTCAATACCGTCGGACTGCTGCTGCGTATCGCTAGTGTTTTCTTTTTGATTCCTCTTGCCGGAATCCGCGGTTATCTCTGGGGACTGCTTGGAAGCCAGCTGACAATCACACTTCTCTGTCTCTGGGAACTCTTCCATCTTCTTCATCGGAATCCCTCAGTCTGATGCAACACAAAAAGCATATTTTGACAAAAGGATACTCCCTCTGTCAAAATATGCTTTCTCTTCTCATAACTCTTTGCATCACTTCACAAACAAGCGAATGGCAGCCTTTAAACATACCGGATTGATATATGCCTCCAAGGCGATACCTGCCAGAAACATTAGACCTGTGAAAATACTTTTCCCGCTATTCCACCTGACTTGCGGCGATAAATATAGGTACCATAGATAGACAAGCGCCGCCGGGAGGTAAAAGAAAATTTGCGGAAATACTCCCACCGCACAAATCACGATCCCAGTAGCTCCAAGCTGAAGAATTCCTGACGTCAACACAATGCCGCTTGCGAGGCCTGTCCAAAGAAGCGTCACCACCACCACCATCTGTTTCCATCTTGTACAGCCTGCCGCCAGAAGAACTCCGACCGGGATTATCCGAATACGAAGAAGATATCCCAAATATTCTTCTGGGATAATCTCTGTAATCTGGAACTGTCTGAGAAAGTACTCACTAAAAACACCGTACGATTCCAGATAACTGTCCGATACCATGTTCGCATATAAGATTCCCGCCAGAAATCCAGACATATAAAAAATCAAAAACTGTTTTTTACTCTGTTGTATCTTCAAAAACATCCCTCCTGTTTTCAGATACTCTATATATATGTCCTCCACATGTTCTTCATGACCTCTTCTTCGGCTGATGGAATTGTATTTATCCTTTCCGCTTATTTCGATTTCTTTCCCAGATTCTCAACTATCATTTTTTTCTAACAGTACTTTACGGCATATGCCATCAATGCAGAGATTGTCTTTCCATCTTCAATCTCTCCTGCAAAAATCTTTTCTTTCAGTTCTTCCATTGTATATGCTTCCACTTCAACAAATTCATCCTCGTCTAAATGTTGTTCTGTAGGAATTAGATTTTTTGCTACAAAAATTTCAATCCTCTCATTACAGAATGCCACTGTCGTACGAAGTGTGATCAACCATTCCAACTGCTCTGATCGGAATCCTGTCTCTTCCTCTAGTTCTCTTTTGGCACAGACAATACCTTCCTCCTTTGGATCATCCAATTTCCCCGCCGGAATCTCCAAGGTTGCTCTGTCAAGCGCATTCCGATATTGTCTTACCATAAGAATCTTTCCATCCTCTGTCACAGGGATGACCGCCGCCGCGCCATCGTGATGGATATAGTCCCACTCTGCCACATTTCCATTTGGCAGCTCTACCTGATCTCGGTAAACATTCAGAACTGCCCCCTGATAAACCAGTTCCCGCTTCCGTCTTTTAATTTCTTCCATTGTCTTTGCTTCCTTTCTCTGTAAACTTCCGCATTCTATTAAGTGCGGAGCACTTTTATTTCATAGAATATATTTCCTATAACAAAAATAACAGACAATAGAGACTGCTCTCCACTGCCTGTTATTTTTCACTTTTGTGGTCTTTGATTCTATATAGTTCTTGGTCTATTTCGCGTAATCTGTCACTCTTGACTCGCGGATTACATTTACTTTAATCTGACCAGGATATTCCAATTCAAACTCAATCTGCTTTGAAATATCTCTTGCCATCAATACCATATCATCATCAGATACCTGTTCTGGAACTACCATAATACGAATCTCTCTACCTGCCTGAATTGCAAAAGATTTATCGACACCTTTAAACTGGTTCGCAATATCCTCTAACTGTTTTAATCTGTTTGTGTACGTCTCTAACGTTTCTCTTCTCGCACCCGGTCTTGCAGCCGATATTGTATCCGCTGCCTGCACAATACATGCAATCAGTGTTTCCGGTTCTACATCACCATGGTGAGATTCCACTGCATTGATAACTGTAGCAGATTCTTTGTATTTCCTACAAAGATCCACACCAATCTGGATATGAGACCCTTCTACATCATGATCAATCGATTTTCCGATATCATGTAACAGACCTGCTCGCTTAGCCAGTCTGACATCCAGACCAATCTCTCCTGCAAGCAGTCCTGAGAGCTGTGCAACTTCAATGGAGTGTTTCAATGCATTCTGTCCATAGCTTGTCCTGAACTTCATTCTTCCTAAAAGACGGAGTAACTCAGGATGAATACCATGTACGCCCACTTCGAGAGCTGCCGCTTCTCCTTCCTCACGGATCATTCCTTCTACATCTCTCTGCGCTTTCTCTACCATCTCTTCGATCCTTGCCGGATGGATACGTCCGTCAAGAATCAGTTTTTCCAGCGCAATTCTTGCCACTTCCCTGCGAATCGGATCAAAACCTGATAACACAACAGCCTCCGGTGTATCATCTATAATCAATTCTACCCCGGTCATTGTCTCAAGTGTACGGATATTACGACCTTCTCGCCCGATAATACGTCCCTTCATCTCATCACTTGGAAGTTGTACTACAGAAATCGTAGTTTCTGCAACATGATCTGCCGCGCATTTTTGAATTGCTGTCACAACATATTCTCTTGCTTTCTTTCCAGCCTCTTCTTTTGCCTGATTTTCAAGTTCCTTGATCATCTTCGCAGTGTCATGTTTTACATCATCTTCAACAGTTTTTAATAAATATTCTTTTGCCTGTTCAGAGGTAAGTCCTGAGATTCTTTCCAGTTCCTGTACTCGTTTACTGTTAAGCTCGTCTACTTTGATCTCACGCTGTTTGATCTGCTCTTCTCTTACTGTAATCTTCGATTCACGCTGTTCCAGTACATCGGCTCTCTTGTCAAGCGCTTCTTCTTTAGATAAGACACGTTTTTCATAGCGCTGTAACTCTGCTCTACGCTCTTTTGTCTCCTTCTCAAGTTCATTTTTTGTCTTAATGGACTCTTCCTTGATCTCCAGAAGCGTTTCCTTCTTCTTTGCCTCTGCATTCTTTAAAGCATCATCTATTATCTCTCTTGCTTTGTTCTCAGCATTCCCAATCTTTGAATCTGCATCTTTCTTCAGATTGTTCACCGTTACATAGTAAGTAATAACAACAGCTGCCACAACTGCAATCAGACCAGCAATTATTGATACTATCGGCACAGGAGCACCTCCTTATTTAATTTTCATTGTACACAAATACAACACTTAGATTTTATACCGTTTTCACAAATATGTCAAGTATGCTTACACCGTTTTGGTCATTTTTATGAACCTCTCAGCTATCTCTACCAATATACTTCTTCCGCCTCCAGAGCTCTTCGGATATTCTCATAAGAAAATCCCTTCCGCATAAAATAAGCCATTTGTTTCTGCTGCTCTTCTCTTGTAGCATCGCGAAAATGATATTTCCTCTTTGCTGCCAACCGGCGGATCGCTTCTATCTCATCATCTTCTCCTGGATAGCATTCCTCCATGGCAAGCTCAATCAGTTCTCTTTCAATCCCTTTTCCTACAAGCTGTGCACACAATTCCCTTTTACTTTTCTGATTCTGTCTGTTCTGAATGTATCGCTTTGCATAGTCAAGGTCGTCTATATAACCAAATGACTTCACATATGCCAGTGCAGCTTCTACCACATCTTCAGTATAACAACTCTGTCTGAGTTTCGTGCGGAGCTGTGATTCTGTCCGATCCATGTCATTGAGAAGGTGCATTGCGCGAAGCTTAGCCCGCTTTATAATCACTTCTTTCTTAATCTGTTCAAAACTCTCCTCTGAGACTTCACATTCTTCTCTGATCTGATAGTGTGACAATTCTCTTCGATACAAAACAAAAGCGAACTCTCCGTCAACCTCTACTTTATACCTATTTTTTGATACAGGCTCTACCTTCGTGACAATCATCTCTTATTCATCTGCCTTCTGTTCCGCTGCAAGTTCCTCTTCTCCTGCCGCTCCGTCAAGCTTATAATGTGCCCGTACTTTTGCCTCAATCTCTTCCATCACTTCCGGATGTGTAGAGAGATATGTCTTTGCATTCTCACGGCCCTGTCCAATTTTATCGCCATTGTATGCATACCATGCACCACTCTTATTGATAATATCAAGCCCTGCTGCCAGGTCTAGAATGTCTCCTTCCTTCGAAATTCCTTTCCCGAACATAATGTCAAACTCAGCTTCCTTAAACGGCGGTGCAATCTTATTCTTCACTACTTTAATTCTGGTACGGTTACCGACCATCTCTCCACCCTGCTTTAACGTCTCTGTCCTTCTGACATCCATACGGATAGATGCATAGAACTTCAACGCACGTCCACCGGTCGTTGTCTCTGGATTTCCGAACATCACACCGACTTTCTCACGAAGCTGATTGATAAAGATCACAACACAATTAGACTTACTGATAACTGGTGTCAGCTTTCTGAGGGCCTGAGACATCAAACGTGCCTGAAGACCAACATGGCTATCTCCCATATCCCCTTCAATCTCCTGTCTCGGAACAAGTGCGGCAACAGAATCGACAACAATGATATCCATCGCTCCCGAGCGCACCATTGTCTCTGTGATCTCCAACGCCTGATCACCACTGTCCGGCTGTGAAATATACAGTTCATCAATATCTACCCCGATATTCTTCGCATAAACTGGATCCAGAGCATGCTCTGCATCAATAAAGCCTGCAATGCCTCCCCTTTTTTGTACTTCTGCAATCATATGGAGCGCTACTGTCGTCTTACCACTTGACTCCGGTCCGTAAATCTCAATGATACGTCCCTTTGGCACTCCACCAAGACCAAGTGCAATGTCGAGGCTTAAAGAACCAGTAGGCACTGTCTCAACACTGACATTTGCCGCCGCATCTCCAAGTTTCATCACTGCTCCCTTTCCAAAGTCCTTCTCCAACTTTGCAATTGCTGCATCTAATGCTTTTAATTTATCGTCTCCTGCCATAATATTCTCCTTTTTAAATACGAACTTATGTTCGTTTTCTAATTAATATAGTATCTTACTTACTTGCGATTGTCAATTCTTTTTTCACTTTTCTCATAGCTCGTTGGGTTCTTCGGCAGACACGCCCGAATGATTCAGAATATTTCTTAACTATAAGCGTACTATAACACCTTTTCTTTACTCTGTAAAGAAAAAAAGTACAGAATGTCCTAACGACCTCCTGCACTTTCTTCTATCTTGAAAATCTATTCAGGATTCCCTCTCGAATCCGAATCAACTGCTTTGGAAATGCCTCTCGCTTCTCACGATAGAATGCATTTGCAAAGTCAAGTGTAAACAACACCGCCAAAAATCCTCCGAGCGCTTTTCCTGCCATCATCGGAATCCCGTTTACGAATCCCTCTACAAATTTATGCAGAAATACAAATAATCCAATCGTATAAAACCCCCATGCGATTGAACTTTCCAGACAGAGAATCCCTTTGTAATTGAATGGCTTGTCCGTATAATCCCACCAGATCTCTCCGAAAATTTTATTCATCAATACTGCTGTGAAATATTCCAAAGTCGTTGCAAGCAAAGATCCAAAGAAAAATAATTTCCAAAGATTATCACTGTATGGCTTCAATAAAAAAAATACTGTCAAAGCTCCCACCCCGTAAATCGGACAGATCGGTCCTCTTGCAAATCCCCGGTTTGTAAGCTTTCGGTTGCAGATCGACATATAAATGGACTCTACCAGCCAACCAAGCATACTGTACGCAAGAAACCACAGCAACACATGATAAAAATCATAGCCAAAAATCACTCTGTTCCACATCCCTTATTCCTCTTATCCTTTCTCTCTTATTTTCTCTGTATTCTACTATATCTGACTAAAAATTTCTATCTCTTTCAGAAAGCCTTAAGAAATTTATAACTTTTTCTATAAAATCTCCTCTGTTTTTATAGATACAACCACTTCCTCAAACACCGCTCCTGTCACTTTTTGAAAATCCTGCGGCGTCAATTTGATCTGCATTCCTATTTTGCCGCCACTTACAATCATTTCCTCCAAGGCCTCTGCACATTTTTCTACGACAACCGGAAACGTCTTTTTCATCCCAATCGCAGTGCATCCTCCCCTGATATACCCTGTCACGGCAGTCAGATCTTTCAGCGGAAGCATAAGGAGAGATTTTTCTCCGACAACCCGGGCCGCTTTCTTTAAATCCAGCTCCTCTTCAATCGGAATGACAAATACATAATACTCTCTGCTCTTTGCGACTGTCACAAGTGTTTTATACACCAGCTCATGCGGTTGTCCGAGCTTATCTGCAATCTGTACCCCATCCACGAACTCCTCACACTCATAAGTGATATATGTAAATGGGATTTTCTTTTTTTCCAGTATCCTCATTGCATTGGTCTTCAGCTCTTTTTTTGCCATTTTTCTCCTCTTTTCTTATTATTTCCGCCTGTTTGCTTCTTTTGCAGAGGCAACAACCTCTCTCAATGGCTTTCGAACCTTTTTTCGAGTCACTTCTACAAGCTGTAATCCCGTCATATCTACAAGAATTGTCTGGACAGGATCTTTCCGCAATTCTTTTTGAAACACTTCCAACAGATCTTTTGTACACTCTTTTGATTTCAAATTAATAAAATCAATCAGAATGATCCCTGAGAGATTGCGGAGCCGAATCTGTTTTGCCGCTTCTTTGGCTGCTTCGAGATTGATCTTCATATAAACTTCGTCATCTTTCTTACCTGCAATACATTTTCCTGTATTGACATCGATCACCGTCAGCGCCTCTGTCGGCTGAATCACAAGATAAGCGCCTGATTTCATCCACACCCTCTCTGATAGCGCCCGTGAAATGACAGACTCTAGCGAATATAACTTATAAAGTGGTAGCTGCCTGTCAGCATAACATACAAGCTTTTCTAAATCCTCCGGCTGCTCTTTCTCCAAATATTGCTTTACATCTTCAAAAAGGCTCTCCTCTACAACAAGATTTGTCAATCCTTCCTGATAAATATCACGGATATTTGATAGATATGTAAAAGGGGCCTCTAAAAGACAACTAAATACCTTACGTGACTGCGCGATCTCAACTAAATGCATGTAAGATTCTGCTAGCTGCCCCAACTCTTCTTTCACAAGATCTGCCGGAATATCTTTGGCATTTGTACGGACGATAAATCCATATCTTTCCGATCGGAGAACTTCGACAGCCTCCTGAATCTGTGTCCGCTTTTCTCCTGTGATCTTGGAAGAAATTCCAATCTTTTTGATACCAGACGTTAAGACAACATACTTCCCTGTGAAACTTAAGTTGGAAGTCACTGTCGGCACCTTCGTTTTAACCGCCTCTTTCTGAATCTGAACGAGCAGCTCATCCCCGATACAAAGCGGCTTTTTCCCGACTTTCTGCGTAAAATGCGGGGAAGGATTCTGAGGGATAGAGTAATAACACTCCACCCCGTTTGCAATTTCGATAAAGGCAGCCTGAATATTTGGGACAATGTTTTTTACTTTCCCCACGTAAATATTTCCAACACGGTACGCCTCTGTATCTTTATCGCTGACATGAATTTCCACCACTTCTTCATTTTCTAACACGGCTGTCACGACCTGCTCTGCTATTTTTGTGATCACTAACTTTCTTTTCATATTCCGAATCACCTATATCCCCAGCTGGTCTAATGGTACTAGATGACGTTGTCCCTCACTTCCCACATCCGCATACACTTCCAGACGATGATGGCGCATCGCAGTCTCTTCCAAATCTATTCCAAGAAATTTTCCAAACGCCTGCATAACAAGCTCTGGTTTCAAATTCTCCACGCTTCCAGTTGCCACAAGCATATACACCTTTCCGTCTTGTTCTCTCATGTCATAGATCATAGGCTTAATATTGACATCTTTTTCACTCTTTTTCGTTTTTTTCCATACGATGATCTCTGGCTGACTCCGAAAGGCATCAATCTTATCAGCAAGATTTTCCACTGGATGTTCCATTACAAACTCAGACAGATAATCTGCTGCAGCGACAATCGCCATTCCGGTTTTCTTCTTATCGTCTGAGATTTCAATCATATTGACGATTTCCATCCCTTCCACCATTGCTTCATTTAATCTTCGAACTGCCTGCGCAAAATCAACAGACTCAGACAATTCAATATCGAAGTATTCTCCATCGCTTGTCAGACCTACTCCAAGTGGATTTGCAAATGACATCACCATGTGCGGACTATATCCGCCCGTAAATGCAATTGGAATTTCCGCCCTTCTCATTGCCTTTTGAAAATATCTCATAATATCCAGATGTCCGATGAATTTCATCACACCATATTTTCGAAATTTAATTCTTGCTTTCAACACAGACACCTCCTCCGTAAATCGCCGCTCCACATCCTGCACATTTCATTTTGCAGTTTGGTGTCACTTCGCCCTTCATAGCCCGTTCCCACTCGCGCTGTAAAAATTTCTTTGTCACACCGATATTGATGAAATCCCATGGGAAAATCTCATCCATATCTCTCTGCCGCAAATTATAAAAGCCAATATCAACACCTGTCTTTTCAAATGCTTCCATCCATTTCTCATTATCAAAAAACTCAGACCAGGAATCATACAGACATCCCATTTTATAAGCTTCTAAGATTACCTTTGATACTTTTCTATCTCCGCGCGCAAAAACTCCTTCCAGCACAGTGACATCTGCCTCGTGCCAGTTATATTTCAAACTCTTTCTGTTTAACTGCGCTTTCATTTCATTATTCACAATATGTGCTTTCTGGATATAATCTTCCTTGTTGCACATCGTCGCCCACTGAAATGGTGTGAACGGCTTTGGAATAAAGAAAGAAGTACTTGCAACAATCTGACATTTTCCATTCCTCTGATCCTTTGGAATCTGATAGTAGCGCTCTGCCACTTTTTCAGCCAAATGTGCAATCTCTTTCATATCTTCTTCCGTCTCTGTCGGAAGGCCCAGCATAAAATATAATTTTACTCTCGTCCATCCTCCTTCAAATGCCTGACCTGCCCCCTCTAAAATAATCTCTTCTGTCAGACCTTTGTTGATAACGTCACGAAGTCTTTGAGAACCTGCCTCCGGAGCGAAGGTCAGACTACTCTTTTTGATATCCTGCACTTTGCTCATGACATCCAGTGAGAACGCATCTATTCTGAGGGATGGCAGAGAAATGTTGATTCCTTTTCCTTTAAATTCTTCAATCAGAAAATTCACAAGCCCCTTCAATTGCGAATAATCACTGGAGCTCAATGAACTTAGTGAGATTTCCTCATGTCCGGTACTCTTCAACATTTTGTATGCATACTCTTTTAAGCGCTCTAACGCACGTTCCCTTGTTGGGCGATACAGCATTCCCGCCTGACAGAAACGACATCCACGGATGCATCCTCTCTGAATTTCCAACACAACTCTGTCTTGAGTCACTTTGATAAATGGCACAACTGGCTTCTCCGGGTAGTAGGTGTCTGTAACATTTAGAACCATTTGCTTTTCAATAGTCGGCTTCGCGTGGACATTATTCGGTTCAAAAGAGGCAATCGTCCCATCGTCATGGTAAGTTACATCATAAAATGCCGGCACATAAAGCCCAGGAATCTCTGCTGCGCGCTCCAGAAACTCCCTCCTGCTGCTTCCTATCTTTTTATGCTCTTTGTACGCATCCAAAAGTTCATCGTAGACTGTCTCTCCTTCTCCGATATAGAAAATATCGAAAAAGTCTGCCAACGGTTCCGGATTGTAAGTACATGGACCTCCGCCGATCACAATCGGATCTTCCTCGTTTCTTTCACTGGCAAACAACGGAATTCCACTTAAGTCCAACACCTGAAGGATGTTTGTGTAACACATTTCATACTGGATCGTAATTCCAAGAAAATCAAATTGTTTGATTGGATCCTGAGATTCAAGCGCAAACAGAGGGATCTTCTTCTCCCGCATAATTTTGTCTAAATCCATCCACGGCGAGTACACCCGTTCACACCAGACATCCTCCCTCCGATTAAACATATCGTAAAGAATCTGGATACCAAGATGAGACATCCCGATCTCATACACGTCCGGAAAGCACATAGCGAAACGGATATCCACCTCGTTCTTATCTTTCATCACCGAGTTCACTTCGTTCCCGATATAGCGGGCCGGCTTCTCGATTTTTAGTAATATTTCATCACTTAAAGCTAGTTTTCTCATATAGTTCCTTTCTATTTTCATCTATATTTCCTATTTATCAGCAGAAAACACTGCGCTTAACACTCCCCCTAGTTCACACAGGGAGATACAATACATTGGATGATCCAATTGACACTATTATATACATTTTAAGGAAGAACTTCAAGCAAATATCTTTTGCCAACTCTCCTTGCCTCAATCAGAAAAGCAGGAGACTTCTGATTTCCTGCTTAGTAGAGTTCTGACTATTAAATTTTAATTAATCTATCCATTGTACAACCTGCAATGGATACTCTTAGTTTCATCTACAACACCAATTCTTTTCCCACTAAGATCTTCATTTGGAAAATAAATTCCTCTTGATCAAACCGGTATTCTTTCTGAAGACGAGGGCCACAACTGTTAGAACCGATTCCATTTTGTGCATAATCGAGGCAGACAATGGTGCTACCCGACTTTTCCAGTTCAAAATTGTGGGCTTTTGCTGTCAATTCTTCCTGAGTATAGTAAGACACATTAAAAGAAAATGTTGTCGGTGAGACTGCCGCAAATGCTTGATTTCCTTTTTTCAGTACCATGTAATCACAATCCGTGTGGCTTCCATTCTCCTGAGGCCGAATATAATCCTCATGCTGTTCCTCTACAGATGACTCATAAAGGCCATGACTGCAAGAATGATATTTATCCCGGTAGCTCTCATGCGGACCAAGTCCATAAAATCGAATGGTCTCATATTCCCCTTTCAGAAATAGGCGAATACCAAATCTCGGAAGTTCTGGAAATTCTGTGTCTTTTCTCACATGCATTTTCACAGAAAGTTCTCCTCTACCAGAAATCTCCCACGCCACATCAATCTCCAGGACTTTTTGTAATGCCACCGCTGAGACAGATAACCTGCTATGGATCTGCACCTTTTCTTCCTGCATTGTCCACTCTGTTTTGTACGCTCTAGAGTGGCTCCGATCATATCCTGCACGAATCCATTCATCTTTGATCCTCCGGTCATTGTCCGTAGGTGCTCTCCAGATATTTAACTCCATCGGAGCATCAAACTGTTCTTTTCCGTCTATAGTCACCTGTTCAAACATCCCCGAAAGCTTATTGTAACAGTATAAAAACTGATCCGTCTGAATCAAAAGCAAACGATCTGTCTCTGAAACATGTATCGATCCATTTCTCTCCTGCATCGCTAAGAGTGCCGCCGCCTGCCTATTTTGCCCGTCTTCATTCTTCAAAAGAATCTCATCAAATCCAAGGCTGCTGTTCTCTTCCATCAAGTTCGTTCCGCATTTTAAATGGTAGCCTATTTTCAAATAACATTTTCCACTTTCCGGAACAGTTATCGGAAGAGAAATCTTGCCTTCCATGCGTGGCAGGATAGACTCCTGCAGTATAACTTTCCCTTGTTCCGTCATGCTTCCATCACATGTCACTTCGTAGGTCAGAAAAAGATAATCTTTCAGATCCACCGCATTCATATAGTTTTTCAGACAAAGACTACCGCTCTCCTGCTCAAATGAGACCACTCTCGCCGGACGATATACATTCCAATACTCCTTCAGACCTGTATGTGGTGTTCGATCCGGATACACCAGTCCATCGACACAGAAATTTCCGTCGTGTACTTCTTCCCCAAAATCACCACCGTAACAATACATTGTCTTCCCATCTAAAGTTTCTCCGCGATACACTGCATGATCACACCATTCCCACACAAATCCTCCGCAGAGCTTGTCATACTGATCAATCTTGCGGAAATAATCTTCGAGATCCCCCGGTCCATTTCCCATCGCATGGCAATACTCGATCAATAAAAACGGCTTCTCCGGATTCTGCTCCATATAGGTGTCAATCTCTTCTAACTCCGGGTACATTCTGCTGAAAATATCAATATTGCTGCAATCATACGTTCTCTTCTCACTTTGATAAATTGAACTTTCATAACAGGTAAGCCTTGACGGATCAAACTGCTTTGTCCATTTTAACGCCTCCTCAAAGGTACATCCATAAGCGCACTCATTTCCCATCGACCAAATGACCACGCAAGGGCGGTTTTTCTCCCGATGTACGCAAAGTTTTGTGCGGTCTACTGTTGCCAAAATAAATTCTGGATTATCTGCAATCCGCTCATTCCAGCGCCTGCTTGCATTCTCCCAGCTAGAATCCTTCAAATACTGAGCTTCCGTTCCATGGCTCTCATTATCTGCCTCCCCAATTACGAAGAATCCATACGCATCACAGAGCTGATAAAAATACGGTGCATTCGGATAATGACTGGTGCGGATCGCATTGAAATTATGCTGCTTCATTAACTGCAGATCCTTTTTCATCTGTGCTGCCCCAACGACAAAGCCCATTACCGGATCCGAATCATGTCGGTTCACCCCTTTAAATTTCACCGGTGCTCCATTGACGTATATCACTGCGTCTTTGATACAGATTTCCCGGATTCCCACCCGGTCTGTGATGACTTCCCCGGCACTCTTCAAAACCATTGTATACAGATATGGCTGTTCGGGATTCCACAATTTTGGTTCTTTAACCGAAAGGATTACCTGATGTGTATAGCCACTCTTCTCCGACTTCACAAACATTCCACAGGCTACTTCTCTATTTTCCTCATCACAAAGCGTAACCTTTACCGGAACTTCCTCTCCAATATAGCTTGCCCGGACAGTAACAGTTGCATCAGACCTTCCCAATGTAGTTGTTACAAAATAATCGTAGACTACATTTTCCGGTCTTCTTAACAGATAGACATCCCGGAAGATTCCGCTCATGCGAAATTTATCCTGATCTTCCAGGTAAGTTCCATCGCACCATTTCAAAACAAGTACCGCAAGCGTATTTTCTCCGTCAAGCAACACATCTGTGACATCAAATTCACTTGTAGCATGAGAAACTTGGCTATACCCGACATACTTTCCATTGATCCAAACATAAAAACAAGAGTCTACCCCTTCAAAATTCAAATAGGCTCTTGGTGCATCTGCCTGTTTCTTGTAATCAAATTTGTACACATATGCACCACATGGATTTTCCTGAGGTACATACGGCGGATCTAATGGAATCGGGTATCGTACATTGGTATACTGATGGCTATCATAACCATAATTCTGCCAGTTTCCCGGTACCTCCACCTCCCGAAAACAATCAAGATCAAATCCCGGTTCATAAAATCTGTCTTGCAGATCATAGAGACTGTCAAAATATTGGAATTTCCACCTTCCATTCAAACAGATTGTTCGGTCGGAAGAAAATCTGTCTTCCACCAACGGTCCCATATTGCAGGAAGCCGGTATATAATAAGCTCTATACGGCATGGTGTTCTCATGCATAATTTCTAAGTCCTCGTAGTATTTTGGCACTAACATCACAAAATTCTCCTTTACCTTTCTAGTTTTTCTCCGCTTTAACGTGAGTTTATACTTTTTCCACTGTTTTGTCCATACACTCTAGTTTGAAAAAATTTCTTATTTTTCTTCCTTCTTCTCCTCTTTTTTCAGAAAAAGCATACACCCTGCCGAAGCAACCGGCACAGTCAACAGACATGCAATCGCGCTGAAAAGCATCGCAGACACTCCCTGAAATAACATTTTGGAATTTAAAATTACTTCTGCCGTATATTTCACATTTTTCAGATAGAAAAAGAGCAGTAAGGAATCTCCTAAGTAAGCGAAGAACAGCGTATTCACCGTAGTCCCAATAATGTCTTTCCCAATCTGCAGTCCCGAATGATAAATTTCACGTCTACTCATATCTGGTTTGTGCAAAATCACCTCGTACAAAGAAGACGTAATAGATAACGCGGTATCCAGCACTGCCCCAAGGGTGCTGAGCAATACCATACACACAGTAATCTGAAGCATGTTAATATGCAGATTGGTATTGTAATAATACATCACATCTTCCTGGATTGCCTGTATTTCATTTAATCCACCACTTCTTGCATCCCACAAAAGCAGAAAAATTGCTGCAAGCAATAACAGGATAACTATCCCGGTTGCTCCGAATGCAATCTCTGTCTTCTGATTTTTCCCATTTTGTTTTACCAGTGTAATATAACTGATCAGACCGGCTGCAATTCCAGTAATGATAAGAGGTGAATGCCCGCCTGCCATCAAAATGATCGCCAGTGACAATACCAGCAGATTTCCTGCAAGAGACATAACAGATACTGCTCCCCGGTCTCCACCGATCACCATCATCAATCCAAATAAAATCAGCGCAAGTATTCCTATCATCATCTTTCATTCCTCCGATCTTTTCTAACTTTTCCGGTTTTCATAAAAACTGAAGCAAAAAGTATCGAAACTGGAATTGCCAGTACAATTCCGATACTTTCTATCAGAAAGCAGCAGATCTCATATGGAATATGCAGACGAAGAATCGTAAAAAAATCTACGTCATTGTTCATTCGAATCAAAAAGGTCGGAATCTGACTGCATGCAAATACAAACAAGAGTACATTCATCATTGTTCCCATAATATCATAACCGATCTCTCTTCCTGAACGGATCAGCGCCCGCACAGAAACAGATGGATTCTTCCTCGTAATTTCTCCGAGCGCTGATGAAATCGTCACAGTGACATCCATAATTGCTCCGAGTCCTGCCAACATGATTTCTGCACGAAATAATTCTCCTGGATCATCCATACTTCCAAGATATTCCATCGAAGAATAATCAAGCCCTCCGGTATACCGTACTGTCAGATCAAAGATTCCCATGATCAGCGCTAAAACACTCAGCGTAGATAACACTGCCGCCCACGTTTTCTTATGGAATCCATTCAGGATCACAAGAGGTATTACCGCAAATAGAACTGTCATAAATCTACAGACAACAAGCACTTCTCTTCCTTTCAGGAACCCTATAAACCCAAGGAAAAAAATTCCAAAATTTGCCACAACCGTGAGGATGGTAAGCATCCCTTTCTCCTTCGTAACCGCAAGCAGAAGGAAAATAAGCGCCCCTGCAAGCACTGCCAGGTGGGTATCCCTTTTCAAACTTTTGATCGTTCCTTTCAAAGAGTCTCCCTCCAGAGTAACGAGTACTTTATCTCCCTTTGCATATTTTTGATCCAGTACCCCGGAATAAGAATATTCATTGTTCAGCCGTACTGTCTTTCCTTTTTTTTCTCCGTTCAGCAAAATTCCTTTGATGTTTTGCGTATAATAAGGTTCTCTCCCTCCCCGAACATCTTCTTCCTTCCTGCTTTCCTTTGTATGCACTTCCGTAATCTTAACAATAGGTGTCTGATATACCCACGCATCATTTGCCACAAAAAGAAGCAGGCAAAAATACAATAAGATTGCAGCAAAGATTCTTTTTCTTCTGACAGACACATTTTCTTTATTTTTCTTTTCTTCCCACATCACACTTTTTCCTTCATGATCACTTTTTAATTTTTCTTTATCGTATTCAGTTTTTCACTACTTGTCAAGTAGCAGCTAAAAACCTGTCTTTTTCTCAAAAATTTAGTGGAGAGTGTGATCTGATGTCATTCACACTCTCCACTATTATTTAAAACAATTATTTTTCATCTTTCTTCTTTTTTACAAAGCTGATCGCAACACAGGCCGGACCAACATGTGTCCCGATGATGCCACCTACCGGATACAGGTGGTAATTTGTCAGACCATACTTTTCAACAGTCTCTTCCATGAACTTTTCCCCAATCTCCTTATCGGATGTATATCCAAAATAGACCGGTTCCTTCTCATCGATTTCATAGGATTCATATTCTTTCCACAGATACTTCACGCCACCTTTTCTTCCGCGTGCCTTCCCTAACATCGTCAATTCGCGATCCTTCAGTTCAATCACAGGTTTGATCTGGAGAACATTTCCTAACACAGCAAGTGCTGCCGGAATCCGACCTCCCTTTTTTAAATAGGTAAGTGTATCTAACATGCCGCATACTGTGACGCGCTTTTTCAAATCCTCTATGGCCGCAACAATTTCTTCCATATTTTTCCCTTGGGCACGCATATCTACCGCCTTCTGTACCAGAAAACGCTGAGTAACAATCGCCTGCTCAGAATCAATGATCCAGATTTTCTCATATTCACTCATCTGTTTTGCAAGATTTGCTGCGTTGACTGTCCCACTCAATCCGCTGGAAAGAGTAATCACAAGCACTTCCTCATTTTTTTCTTTTGCTTCTTCGTACAACTGCAAAAATTCCTCCGGAGACGGCTGACTGGTAACCGGAAGTTCCTTCTCTTCAGCAAGCTTATCAAAAAAATGGATAAAATCCTCTTCTGTTTTCAATGGAAAATCTCCATCTGAAAATTTTGTCTTTAACCAGACAATCCGAATGTCCATCTCCTCTGCTTCCTGCTTTGTGATATCCGAAGCGGAATCTGTAATAATCATCATTGTAAAATTTCCTCCTTCAACAGATTGACAACCTCTGTCTGATTTTCTAAAATAGATGATACAAATATATCAATTAAACAATATAGCATATCTGCAAAAAAAATCAATGCAGAAACTTACAAATGAAACAAAACAGGAGATTTTGTATCTATGAAAAGAACCCAACGCACAAGCGATTTTCTAAAGGAATGCATTGCCGATTCGCTTTTAAGACTTCTGCGCACAAAGCCCCTTGAGGCAATTACGATCCGTGAGATCACTGAACTCGCCAATGTCAGTCGTGTCACTTACTATCGGAATTTTACTTCCAAAGAAGAAGTGATTGAATTTAAGCTGGACAAACTAATGACAGACTGGATTGAACACGAAAAAACAATCCGGAATACTTCTGCCTATGAACTTGCAATCCGCTTTTTCCAGTTTTTCTACTCCATCCGGGATATCGTTCAGACTCTGATTCAGGCGAAACTATCACTTTTGCTTCTCAACGCACTCATCATACGCTTTGGCGACGTTTTTACACAAGACTGCGCCGAATATTATCGCCAGATTTTCATCTCCTTCGGACTATGCGGAGTGATTCTTACATGGATGGATACCGGTATGAACGAGTCTCCGGAAGAAATGGGAAAAATCGTCACGGAAACATTTTTCCCGCAAGAACAGCCTTAACTTACTTTAAGAACTCTCCCATAGGTTGCTGATATGTAATTGCCTCTATGATTTTTGCACTATCGTATGTTCCAACAGAAGTTTTCTCATAATCGATCCCCGCAAAAATCAAAAATAAAATCAGACTGACACAGACACGCAGCACAAAAGTAGAACGGGGCAGTGCCTCTTCTTTCTCATAAAGTTGATGATACGCTCCCTGGCAGCGCGGATGGATCGCCGGATTGGATGTTCGTCCATTTCCATATAGATTTCTTGCCTGTGCAAGTAGTTCTTCTCTTCTTTTTTCTGTCTCATTCATACGAGTCTCTCCTCTCCGTCCCGACATGTTTGTAGTTGCTCCTAAAACAGCGGGCATACACTTCTTTTATAAAGTGTATGCCCGCTTAATTTCTGACAGACCAGTCCATCTGTTATCTCTCCGCAAGTTCTTTAATAATATCTTCCCACTTCACGCCTCGCTCAACCATAAGTACCATCGCATGATAAAGGAAATCAGAAATCTCTCCTTTGATCTCATCCGGGTGTGGGTTCTTTGCTGCAATGATCAATTCAGTCGCTTCTTCCCCAACTTTCTTGAGAATCTTATCAATTCCTTTGTCAAACAAATAGTTCGTATAAGATCCATCTCTCGGATTTTTTTTGCGTTCAAGAATCTTCTCATAAACCGTTTCAAACACTTGAAGCGGATTTGTGCCGTCATAATCCGTACCGACAAGCGGTTGGAAGAAGCACGTTGCATTCCCGGTCTTACATGCCGGTCCGATCTGTTCTACTTTTGCAAGCAAAGCCTCCTTATCACAGTTGATCGTAAGTGCCTTCACATACTGATAATGGCCGCTTTCCTCTCCCTGTACTTTGCTTCTTTTCGCTTCTCTGTCATAATAAGTCATCTTTCCGGTTTTGATTGTATTGTAAAATGCCTCTTTATCCATATAGGAAAACATCAACACTTCTCCAGTCTTATAACTTTGCGCGATCACAGGAAGAAGCCCCTCCTCATTGAGGTGAAACTCTGAAAACTCCATCATGCTCTCGAACGAAGTCATTTTAATATTTTCCTTAGCGCACTGCTCTTTAAATGCAACAAAATCCATTGTCGTCCGGCTTACATAAGCGCCGGAAAGTCCTTTCACACCCGGACATTTTAAAATTTTAAACAATTCTGACTTCTCATTCGTATCTGTAAGCACCACACACGGAATATCTGTCACGTTCATGACCGAATCCAAATCCAGTCTGTGCATAAATAAAATTTCACTGCTGCACTCTTCGATCAAATGCTGTTGCTTAAACAGTGCATCAAAATCATTGAGAGAAACTGAGATTTTCTCCTTTCCAAACCTTTTTGCCGCCTCCTCGATCAACTCAAAGGAAATCGCTTTCGAAAAATTCAATACTGCCCGTTTCGCACCCGCATACAAGATTTTCTTGATATCTTCCTGCCGCTTGATATTTCCTCCCGCCACCATCGGAATGCGTATTGCCCGGCTGATCTTCTTCATAATTGCTATTGCTTCCTCATGTTCTTCGTCAGAAGAAGACAGATCAAACACAAAAAGTTCATCCGCACCATGATCACTGTAATATCTTGCCAGAGAAACTACATTTTCTGAAAGGACTTCTCTGTTGTCAAACCATTTTACTGCCTTCCCTTCATCGATGAAAATGCAAGGAATTAATTTTTTATAACTCATTTTTACAATTCGCTCCTTTATCAATTTCAGACCGCCTTACGCACAGTCTACGACTTTTTTCTCTCCCGTGTGTAAATTCACCATGATGATCTGCTCGTCTCTCCTCAGATAGATTAAGCTGCCCGCCTGCTTTCTGCGCCCATAGATATGATATACCGACAGATTTTTCTTTTCTTCCCGTTCAAGCAGCTCTACTCGTTTCCCTTTTCCGCGGAAGTCCTTCGCAAGAGAGATTGCGTACTTCCTCTGCTCCCGGTCAAAGAGCAGGATTATCTGCTCCGGTTCCTCCGGAATCTGGATTTTCTGTCGGATCAGTGCTTTCATCAGCTCATCTGTACCGATTGCAAACCCTGCTGCCGGAAGCTCTCTTCCGAATCTCTCCATCAACCTGTCATACCGTCCGCCTTTCGCGACAGGTTCCCCGCCTCCAAAAGTATCGCTCTTAAAAATCATTCCACTATAATAAGCATATTTTCCACACATGCCAAGATCAAATGTGATCATCTCCTGCATGTGGTACAGTTTCAAAATTTCATAAACTTCTTTTAAACGCTCCAAAGCAAGAATTGCCCGCCTGTCCGGTGCCAGCTCTCTCGCTTCATTTAAAATTTCCACACTTCCAACCAATTCTGGAAGGCGATAAAAAACTTCTCTGATCGGACGCTTTACCGGAAGTTTCTCAAGAAGTTCTCTCATACCAAGGAAATTTCTCCTTGCAATCATCGTCCGCACTTTTTCTTTGACTTCGGCAGGGAATTGTGCCGCATCCAAAAGGCTTTGCAGAAATTCCACATGCCCGACACTGATCTGAAATTCTTTCATCCCAGCGCGCTTCAGACTATCTGCCGCAAGCGCGATCAACTCTGCATCTGCCCCTGCAGTTCCATCTCCAATGAGTTCTGCACCAAGCTGTGTGCTTTCACACAATTCTCCCTGCTGACTTCCATGATTTAAAAATGTATTTCCTATGTAACACATCCTAAGCGGTACAGAATCCTTTTCAAACTGTGTCACTGCAACTCTTGCTACCGATGGTGTAATATCCGGTCGCAATGCAAGTGTGTTTCCCTCCCGGTCAAAAAATTTATAGAGTTCTCTGGAAGATACGATTCCGGTGTCTCTTCCAAATACTTCCAGAAATTCAAAAGCAGGTGTCTGAATGTCTTCATATCCATACAAATGAAGCATTTCATGCAGTTCTTCCTGAAGCAACAACTTTTTTCTGCACTCTTTTCCATAAATATCTTTGACTCCCTCTGGTGTATGCAAAATCTTCTGTCTCATAGCCATTCTCCCCTTCTCCTTACAATTTTTACTTATCTTTTGGCATCATTTTTTATCTTCCCTTATCTTTTGTACTTCTTTTTATTCTCTTTCCTCTAGATCTTTCTGAAGCGCATCAAGATACGGTACATATCCTCCTGCCATCTTTAGAAAAAAGTGCTCCGAAAGCTCTTCCCTTCGAATGCTCTTTCTGCCGCCGGTTTGCCCCCGCTCCCAAAAGCGTTCCATCTCGGCACAGCGCATATAATACAATTCATTCCGTCTACTGAAATAGATCAATAAAAATGCGACCCCATCCTGCTTTTCAAAATTTTTCATAAATTCCACTTGATGTTCATGGATATTCTGCAATGGGAAAGTATCTGCATTACACTCCTTTGCATCAAAACAAACCGGGATCCCCTGAACTGCTCCGATATAATCCACTGTACTCCGCTGCTCAAAATACGCAAGCGTAATATGCCTGTGTTCCTTGTCAATCCGCACCGGGGTGATCGGTGTCGGTATCTTCTGAATCAACGCAAGTCCCTTCTCCAGATATCTCTCATTAGTCCTGTTGATCATATCCTCCAGCGTAGATCCCCGAAGCCCTCTGGAATTCCATGTCCCCATCAGCGCTCACTCCTTAGTTCTTTGCAGATTTTTGCAAACAGCGGTGGGACGTCTGCAATAAACACCTTCTCAGACAGCTGACTGCAAACTCCCTCCATCACCGGAAACTCTAACCGGTACGCATGGAGCAGCTGCGATTTCAATCCATATTTTTTTTGATAAAAGTCGTTTAATTTTCGATCCCCATATTTATAATCTCCGATCAGCGGATGGCCTTCTGAGGCAAGGTGTGCGCGAATCTGATGCGTCTTTCCGGTAATCAGCCGTACTTCTAGCAATGTCACACCCTCTTTTGTCCACAACGGATGATATTCCGTCTCAATCGGCTGGTCAGATGGGTCCGATGGTCTGTCTAAAATCTGCACCTTGTTAGTCTTTTCATTCTTTTTCAGCCATCCTTTCAGATATTGGTCTTCTCGGATCACTCCCTGCACAAGACATCGATAATATTTGTGGAGAGTTCGCTCTTTGAAAAGTTCTCCCATTTTCTGAAGCCCCGGAAGGCTTTTCCCTGCCACGACTATTCCACTTGTATTGCGGTCGAGCCGGTTGCAGATTGACGGACGGAAACTTTTTAGTGTTTCTTCTGAGAGTTCCCCTGCGTCAAGCAGATACGAAATCAGATGTTCCACAAGAGAAACATCACTTTCCTTTGCCTTCTGCGACAACATTCCTACTGGTTTATTGATCAGAACAACATCTTGATCTTCGTAGATTACGGATAAATTTGTTTTTGTTCTCTGAATTTTTACGCTGGAAAATTTCCGAATCGTCTCGTCTGCCAAAAACAATTTTACTATATCCCCTTCTTCCAGTTTCTCATTTCCAGTTGCTTTCTTTCCGTTGAGGACAATATTTTTCTTTCGCATCATTTTATAGAAAAAACTCTTTGGCGCTTCATTTAAATATTTTGCCAGCAGTTTATCCAGACGCTGGCCAGCCTCATTTTTTGTCACTTTAATTTCCTGCATCTTTTTTCTCCCGCTCTTTTTCAAGTCTGATTTTACAGAGAAATATTCAGAACAATGCCTAAGAGCTTCTGTTCCCTTTCCTCATTTCGCTCATGTCCCAGTGCTTCCAGTTCCCGCAGTCTCTGCAAAAATGTCTCGTAATTTTCATAAATCTTGATTGTCATTTTCTGATAGCCGTTCTGCGATAAAATCTGGGTAATATGTTTCTGGGCATATGCCGGATCTGTCTTTTTGCTTCTTGTATAACCAATCATCACATGATCAGAAACCGTCATACAGTCGATCGGCATGATTTTCTCATAGCTTGTCACAACCAGATCATAGACAACCGGAAGGGTCCTTGCTACCCGTCCGATCTCTTCTGCTTCTTTCTGTCCTATCGAATGGTACGGCCACCTCGTGATCACGCCGACAAGAGATTTTCCTGCCGGAAGACATCCTAAGACTGCAACGACAGTCAATAGATTTTTCTTCGTATGTGTCGTCAGGTAACCCGTCGCCATGATCGCGATGACCAGACCAAACATCATCGCTGTTTTTAAAATTTCTTTTTTCTTCTGTGAATCCAGATAACCTGGTCTCCCTTTTTTCATTTTCTCACCTGTCTCTGATTTACTTCCAGAAATGCTGCATCACACCAAGCACAACCTTCTGCGGCAGGACTTTTGTTGCAATCCTAGCACTTTTCATTGAAATGCCGCAAACAGACAATTTTTTACCTCTTGCCGCATCAAGTAATGCCTGCCGTACAACGACTTCCGGCTCTTTCATAAAGTTATCTTTTGCATTTTGACCATCTTCTTCCGTACGAGCTACCTCAAAAAATTCGGTGCGAACCGGTCCGGGGCACACTGCCGTCACAAAGATTCCTCTTTTTTTCACTTCCTCGCCGAGCGCATCCGAAAAACTTTTCACATACGCCTTCGTCGCTGCATATACCGAAAACTTTGGCTGTGGGCAGAATGCTGCCGCAGATGCCACATTGACAATTCTGCTGCCTGTACTCATATATGGAAGAACTATACATGTCATATAGGTCAGCCCTTCACAATTTAGACGGACCATATCTGCCTGATCGGTCGAAGAGATTTCTTCCACTTCTCCGACTTTGCCAAATCCTGCTGCATTGACGAGCATACGGACATCTGGATTAAATTCCTGAAGCGCTGCTGCTATTTTGTCAAATGCACTCCGATGCCTTAAGTCTGCTGCAAAGATTCTTACTTTTGTCATCATCCTGCTCTCTACTTCCAGAAGTCTGTCTTCTCTTCTGGCAATGATCCAGATCTCATCCAGTTCTTTGTACAGCGATTCAATCTGTCGTACAAATTCTCTTCCGAGTCCGGAAGATGCTCCTGTTACAATTACAATTTTCATTTTTTACACTCCCCTTATCTTTTACTGTTTCTTATAGGCTACTGTTTCTTTTTATGCACGTTTCGGATTGCTTTTTTCTTCTGCTTTCCTTTCCCCTGTGCTTTCGCCTGAGACTTTCCCTGTACCTGCTTTCTGAAGCCTTCCCCGGATCCTTGTTTTGGCTGTCTTGGACGGATCAGACAATGTCTGTCATATCCCACCAGATCCATACGTCCCGCCTTTTTCAGCGCCTCCATCACCAGATCGTAATTTTTTGGATTCCGGTACTGGATCAGTGCTCGCTGCATCGCTTTCTCATGCGGATTCACCGGCACATATACTTTTTCCATTGTTCTCGGATCCACCCCCGTATAGTACATGCAGGTTGAAATCGTCGAAGGTGTCGGGTAGAAGTCCTGTACCTGCTCCGGCATATAGCCGAGATCTCTTAAATACTCTGCAAGCTCTACTGCCTCTTTCATCGTTGATCCCGGATGAGAGGACATCAGATATGGAACTAAAAACTGATTTTTCCCCAACTTCTGATTGATCTTCTTATATTTTTCAGTAAATGCCTCATATACCCGGTTCTCCGGTTTCCCCATCTTTTGAAGCACTGCATCCGAGATATGTTCCGGTGCCACCTTCAGCTGACCGCTGACGTGGTGCTCGCACAATTCTCTGAAAAACGTATCGTCTTTGTCTGCCATCAGATAATCAAACCGAATACCGGAACGGATAAATACTTTCTTCACATTTGGAAGTTCACGTAATTTTCTCAGCAATTTTAAGTAATCCTTATGATCCACTTTCAAATTTCGACACGGTTTTGGGAAAAGACACTGCTTTTCTTTGCACACCCCGTACTGAAGCTGCTTTTCGCAGGACGGTGCACGGAAATTTGCTGTCGGTCCGCCGACATCATGAATATATCCTTTAAAATCCTTATCCCATATAAACTGATTTGCCTCCGCCAAAAGCGACTCATGACTTCTCGTCTGGATGATACGCCCCTGATGAAAAGTCAACGCACAGAAATTACATCCTCCAAAGCATCCCCGGTTGCTGATCAGACTGTATTTTACTTCTTCAATCGCCGGAACTCCTCCTGCGGCTTCATAGGACGGATGATAGGTCCGCATATACGGGAAGCTATACACTCTGTCCATCTCCGGCTGTGACAAAGGCTTCGCCGGAGGATTCTGCACAACGTACAGATGATCCGAATAAGGTTCCACAAGTCGTTTCCCTGAAAATGGATCTGTATTACAGTATTGTACATAAAAACTTCTTGCATAGTTTAATTTATCTTTTTTCAACTCTTCATAAGACGGAAGCATAACAGCATCATAGACACTGCTCAGATCTTTCGCCTTGTACACCGTCCCATCGATAAAGGTGATATCCCCGACTGCGATTCCACTCTTTAGCGCATCTGCGATCTCAACGATCGATCGTTCTCCCATCCCATAGGAAATCAGATCTGCTCCCGAATCTAACAAGATGGAACGCTTCAGATGATTCGACCAGTAATCATAGTGTGCAAGCCGCCTCAAACTTGCCTCAATCCCCCCGATAATGATCGGTGTTTTTTTATAGACCTGCCGAATCAGATTTCCATAGACGATTGTCGCATAATCCGGACGTTTCCCCATGACTCCTCCTGGTGTAAAGGCATCGGTCTTTCTTCTTTTCTTAGATACGGAATAATGGTTGACCATCGAGTCCATATTTCCCCCGCTGATCAGAAATCCAAGTTTCGGTTCTCCATATTTCATAATGCTTGTATTATCTTTCCAGTCCGGCTGGGAAATGATTCCCACCCGGTATCCATTTGCCTCCAGAATCCGGCTGATGATCGCCGGGCCAAACGATGGATGATCCACATAGGCATCCCCGATCACATAAGCAAAATCTACTGCATCCCATCCTCGTTCTTCCATATCCTTTCTGCACACTGGCAAAAATCCTTGATTCATTCTTTCTACCTCATTTGTTTTAATTGTGTAAGTTCCTGTTCTGTCAATTTCCGGTATTCGCCAGGAAGAAGTTTTTCATCCAGCACAAGGCTTCCCATCGACAGACGTTTTAAATAAGTCACTTTCTTTCCGACCGCCTCAAACATTCTTTTGACTTGATGAAACTTCCCTTCACGGATCGTAAGGGTAATCTCCGACTCCTCACCGGAAGATAAAATTGTAAGTACTGCCGGAAGAGTCACTCTCTTTTCACCAATATCGACTCCTTTTCCAAACAACTCCACATCTTCTTCTGTCACGGTTCCCTCTATTTTGGCATAATACTTCTTATCCACATGCTTTTTCGGTGACAAAAGATCATGCGCCAGTGCCCCATCGTTTGTAATGAGTAAAAGTCCTTCGGTATCCTTATCCAGTCTTCCTGCAGGAAACAAATCCTTTCTCCTTCGATCTTCGATAAGGTCTATCACTGTCTTATCTCTTGGATCCTCTGTTGCCGATACAACTCCTGCCGGTTTGTTCAGCATATAATATTCATATTGGTGATAAGAGACAATCGCTCCGCTGCATACAACTACTTGCTTCTCACAATCCACTTTCTCTTCCGGTTTTTTTACAATCAGACCGTCCACGGTGACCAATCCCTTCCGGATCATCTGTTTTACTTCACTTCTTGTCCCGACCTGCATATCAGCAAGATATTTATCTAATCTCAACATTATGACTGCCATCTCCATCCTGGAAGATATTTATTCTTCACCGTTCCGGCAGAGAGCTTTCCCCATCCCAGAGGATACTCATCGACACAGATCAGATACCATCCTTTTTCTTTCGGTGAGACAAGATCTTCCACATCCAACGTCTCTCCTTTTAAATACTTGACCACGCGCTCATCTTCTGCTGAAAGACAAAGGCAGTACCTGTATTCTTCCTTTTTCAAATTCATCGCAAACGCCTGGCTTGGCTCAAATCGGTTCTTCTTCAGTTCTCCGAGAAGCAGACCCGTGCGGAGGAATCGAATCCCTCTGACATCCGGCAGATCCTCCGGCATATAGTAGACGCACTCCCTGTGGATTTCCAAACGGCTTTTCTCTAAGTCCCAACTGACATTTTCAAAAAACGCTTCGAGTTCCTCCGGAATCTTTCTCACACCTGTCTTCGCAATTCTGTCTGCTTTTATCCTTCTTTGTCTTGTCTGCTCTTCGTTTTCTTCCTTTGGTTGTTCCCCTTTCTGCAACAGTGCCACATAGTGTCCTTCTCCATGAAGCTTATGCGGGAACATCCGCACAGTTCTGGACAAGTCTCCCCGTTTGCTTCTGGAAACTTCCGGAAGTCCCGGACAAAATCCTTCGTACGGTGCAATCTCACAAATTTGAAATTCCGGATACTGCTCTAACAAATATTCGATCGTCCCTTCGTTTTCTTCCGAATCAAATGTACAAGTGGAATACAGCATCATTCCACCCGGCTTTAACATCCTCGCTGCCTGTGTCACGATACTTCTCTGAATCTTTGCAAAAAATTCCGGTCCATGTTCTTCCCATGCCTTGACCATCTTTTTATCTTTTCGGAACATTCCTTCCCCGGAGCAAGGCGCATCAATCAAAATCTTATCAAAATACTCCTCAAAATATTCCTCTATTTTCCCAGGTTCCTCACTCAGCACAAGTACATTTCCAATTCCAAACAATTCAATATTCTTTAACAATCCCTTCGCCCTGGAATTGCTGATATCATTTGCAACAAGTACACCTGTCCCATCCAGCTTCGCTCCGAGCTCTGTCGCCTTTCCTCCTGGGGCCGCACACACATCGAATACTTTATCTCCCGGATTGATTGGAAGACGATTTGCCGGAGTCATCGCACTTGGCTCCTGAAGATAGTAGAGTCCTGCAAAATAATACGGATGCTTTGACGGCTGTACATGGTCTCCATCGTAGTAAAACCCATTCTCAATCCATGGAATCGGCTTCAGTTCAAACGGAGAAATTTTCAGAAACTCCTCCACACTGATCTTTCTCGTATTTACACGAAGCCCGTACAAACGCGGCTCATCATAACATTTTATATATTCTTCATATTCTTCCTGAAGCAAAGCCTTCATTTTTTCTTCAAATTTAATTGGTAAATTCATTTTTTCCTCCAAATGGTATTATCTCAAAAAAATCACCCAATATATTGTATCATATTCCATTTTATTACACCACCCCAAACCTCAGAGAAAAGTATCCCGTTCCCGCGCAGAAAAATACACTTTTGATGCACTGGCAGTCTAATGTTAATATCGATATCTCAATTTTTTCTGCTCTGCATACTTCAAAATTGCATACGGGTTGATACTCATCTCAGTTCCATCCGGATAAATATAAATACCGAGGTGCAAATGAACCGGAAACATTCCTTTTGTCCCGGCTTCTCCATACCCAGTATCTCCCATAAATCCAAGAAGCTGCCCGGCTTTCACCTGATCGCCAACCTTCAAATTTGCATAGGAATCCAAGTGTGCATAATAAAAATACGCCCCCGCCTCAGTCCAGATTCCAATCCGGTTCCCGCCTTTTTCAAGCCATCCGATCTTTGCCACAGTTCCATCCGTTATACTGATGATTGGATACAACCCTCTTACATTTTCCCCCGCCATCAGATCCGTCCCCTCATGTCCTCTTTTTCCTCCATAATTTCGCTCTTCCATCCATGAATCTGCAAAGGACACAAATTTTCTGCCAGGCTTTTCTGATTCCGGTATCGGAAAATACTTCACTGTATTCCAGATTGCGCGGCAGGTATTTCTGTATGATTCATAGGAAGGGTTTCTCTTCCAGCGTTTTTCTCTCTCCTGAAATGTTTCACCGGAAATCTGCCACGGGAATGTTTCGTATCCGAATTTTGTCTCCAGCCAGTAGATTCCAAGGTCTCTGCCGGGGTCTTCTGCTTTCTGTATGTAGGACTCCATTTCCTCCGTCACATACTGTCTCCGAAACGCTGCTGTCTGAACTGTATTCGCATGCAGTCTTTCAGATTTCCCCTCTTCATAGACTTCATGCAGCCCAATCTGACAGAAAAATGCTGCCAGAAACACAAACAAAATCCGTCTGATCCTTTCCCGTCCAAATACTCCCTGTCTCATACTATCTGCCGCCCTGCAGTTTTTCTTCACCACCATTCTATGAATCTTCCTGTGACTTTATCCGTCAGTCTTTCATTGCTTATGATATTTTTCGCATCCGGACCATACTTCCTATTTTCTAATCTCGAGGAGTATTGGACATAAAAAGCAATTTTCTCCCATATGAATAATTACAGAAAATCTATTTGGACATTCACAGGAGGTCATACTATGAAACGTAAAGCTGCAAGTTTTGGAATCATTCTTTTTTTCCTCATCATGCTCTTGTGCCCGCAGGAAGTATTTTTTGGAGCAAGCAAAGGACTTCTTCTCTGGTTTCAAACAGTTCTTCCAACACTGCTTCCATTTATGATTCTGTCCGGACTTTTGATTTCTACAAACAGTATCGTCTACCTGGACCGGATCTTCGGACCTTTTTTTCGAAGACTCTTCCGCACTTCTGAAAACGCTTCTTTTGCCATTATCGCAGGATTTCTCTGCGGTTATCCAATGGGCGCCAAAGTTACCGCAGACCTTCTCCGGCAAGGTCGAATTTCTAAGACAGAAGGGCAATACTTGCTTTCTTTTTGCAATAATACCAGTCCGATGTTTATCATCAGCTACATCGTCTGGCAAAATTTTCAGGACAAATCCCTTCTTGTCCCGACTTTATTCCTTTTGTTTTTGACTCCGATCTTATCAAGTATTCTTTTCTATCCTTTTTACCATAAAAAGCAAAAGACTTCTTCGCCAGAAAAAAACAGTTCTGACAGCACAAAAAAACAGGCACCCCACATTTGCATCAAATTTCAAATGTTGGATACCTGCATTATGAATAGTTTTGAAGCGATCACAAAGATTGGAGGTTATATCATGCTCTTCTCCATCCTGATCTCACTATTGTCCTCTGCCCCACTGCAGAAAATTCCGCTTCTGCATATAGCACTTCCGTTTCTAGAAATCACAAACGGGATTCCATTGTTATGCGCAGCTGACACTTCCTGCGCTGTACGCTTCGTTCTGACACTTTCTCTCACGGCATTTGGCGGTGTCTGCTCGATTGCACAGACAAACTGCATGTTAGAAGGAACCGGACTTTCCATATTTCCTTATTTCCTTCAAAAACTGATCACCGCAATTCTCTGTGGGATGTTGTCAGCTCTTTTTTTCCAACTCTTCGTCTAGCCTTAGTTCTGAGTTGCATTTCCGTCATACTCTGCTTCTTCCGGCTGAACAAGCTCCGCACGATTTGCACGTACAACGTCATAGCATTCTTTCAGTGAATTTACAAGTCCATCAAATTTAGATGTATAACTGTCCATTGTGTGTCCGACAATACTTTCAACACCTGCTAAAAGTTCGTCTGTATATTGTACAGCACCTAACCGGATATCATTTGCATCATTTGTAGCATTATCAAGAATCTGCTGCGCCTGCTCTGTCGCTGCCATCACCACTTCATTTGCTTGCGCATAAGCCTGCTGCATAATCTCATGCTCACTTACCAGCTCGTTTGTCTGTACATGCGCTTCCTCCAGCATACTGTCTGCTTTTGCCTGCGCATCTGCAAGAATCGCATCCTTATTAGAAATAATCTTCTGATAACGCTTGATCTCATCCGGTGTCTTCATGCGAAGTTCCCGAAGTAATTCATCAATGTGATCCTTATTTACGATAATCTTTGATGTAGATAATGGCTTAAACGGACATCCGTCAATATACTCCTCAATCTCTTCAATAATCTGCTCAATACGGCTGCTCATAGTTACACTCTCCTTTTGGTTTTCATCTTTTCTTCTATCTTATCTACGACCAGTTCTGGTACAAACTGTGTGATGTCGCCTCCAAATGCTGCCACTTCTTTTACAGTTGTCGAGCTAAGAAACGAATACTCCAGACTTGTGGTCAGAAACATCGTCTCTATCTCTGGTTCTAACTTGTGATTGGTCTGTGACATTTGCAACTCATATTCAAAATCTGTAATCGCGCGCAGTCCTCTTACAATTACCTTTGCACCGATCTGCTTTGCAAACTCTACCAACAATCCGTCAAAGGCCATCACCTTGACATTTGGCAGATCTTTTGTCACTTCTTCTAGTATTCTAACACGTTCTTCCACAGAAAACAACGGCGTTTTTGCTTTATTATTCAGCACACCGACAATTAATTCATCTGCGATCTGACCGGAGCGCCGGATCATATCCAGATGTCCAAATGTAACCGGATCAAAACTGCCCGGATAAATTGCTCTTAACATACTCTTTCGCTTCCTTCCAGCGCGAGGAACAAATGCAGATTGGTCTTATATTCTTTCTTTTTCAACACCGAAAATCCAAAAGATTCTACATAAGAAAAGTCCGTCGACTTAGATGCCTCTACGATGATCACACTGTCCTCATCAATCAGCTTCGATTCTGCAAGATACTCCAACACCTGCTTTTCCAACAGTTTATTATATGGCGGATCCATAAAAATATAGTCAAATGTTCCGCTTCCTTCCATGCGTCTGAGCGCAGTCATAACATCTGTCGCCATCGTCACCGCGCGTTCTTCCAATTTTGTTTTCTTCAGATTCTCTTTGATACACGCCATCGCTTTCGGATTCTGCTCCACAAATACAGCTTCCCCGGCTCCTCGGCTAAGTGCCTCAATCCCGATTCCTCCGCTTCCGGCAAACAGATCCAGAAATCTGCAATCATATAAGTAAGGAGAAATCATATTAAACAGCGTTTCCTTAATACGGTCCGTTGTCGGTCTTGTATCCAGACCATCCAATGTCTTTAATTGTAATCTTTTCGCGCTTCCTGCAATTACTCTCATAAGTTCTCCTTTCTCTCTTTCTCATTTTTACCGGCAAGCATCTGACTGCATTTTCAGAAAAACATACCGGTTCTCGTCTATTATATAAATTTGTTGTAATATTGTCAAATATAAAAAGAATGTGCCTTGGCACATTCTTTATACTTTATGGAACTCCTCTACATTGATCACAAAGATGGTGGCTCCTCCGGCTTCTACTGTGATTGGCACAAAAGAATAATTGCTCACAGGAGCACCGCTTCCCATATATGGAGCCTGCACTTCGATCTGCTGTCTCTTTGCGCATTCTTCTTTCACAATCTCAATTACTTCCGGAACTTTCTCATCCTCTGTACCGATCATCAATGTTGTATTTCCTCTCTTTAAAAATCCACCGGTACTGGAAAGCTTTGTGACACTGAACTTTTTCTCATTCAATTTCCTTGTCGCTCTTTCACTATCTTCATCATGTACGATCGCATATACTAACTTCATTTCAAAGCCCCCTTCACATGCTCTTGCTTTTCCGTTATTTTACCATTTTTTTATAAAATATGCAATCAAAGAATGAGAAAAAGCGCATAGGATTTTCCCATACGCTTTTCTCATTCTTCTACCTTTTGATCAACATTCCGGCTTATTTACCAGCCATCTGTTTCTCCTGCTGTTCAATCATTTTCTTTACCATATATCCACCAACAGATCCGTTCTGTCTGGATGTGAGGTCTCCGTTATATCCTTCTGTTAAAGGTACTCCAAGCTCGTTTGCTACCTCGTATTTGAATTTGTCTAATGCTTCTTTTGCTTCTGGTACTGCTGTTCTGTTTGATGAACGACTTGCCATGATTTTTTCCTCCTTTAAATAACTATCTTTTTGTTTTTGTAACAATTGTTTTTTGTTACATGGATAGTATATGGAGTTTTTCTGTTCTTACACTGGAAATTTTTTCTTTTTCGCAATACGACAATTTTGCGTTTCTTCTAAGCTTGTATTTTATCCTTTTACAGTGTATTCTCGATCGCACTTTTCTGCACAGAATACTGGATATGTTCTTTTAGATTTCTGCACGCCTCTTCTTCAAGCCCTTTTCCATTTTTCAAAATCCAGTCTGCCGCCTCATTTGCTCTCTGGAGAATCTTCGCATCTTGAAAGACGTCTCCAAGCCGGAAATCCATCAGACCGCTCTGCCTGATCCCGAAGAGATCTCCCGGACCGCGGAGCTTTAAATCTTCATTCGCAATATAAAATCCATCGTTAGAACGATTCAAAATTTCCAGACGTTCTTTTGTCTCTTTCCCTTTCGAACCACTCATAAAGATACAGTAGGACTGATAGTTCCCTCTGCCGACACGTCCGCGCAGCTGGTGAAGCTGTGCAAGTCCAAACCGTTCTGCGTTTTCGATCATCATGACCGTAGCATTAGGAACATTGATCCCAACCTCGATCACAGTTGTTGACACAAGCACCTGCGATTCATTCTTTCCAAACCGCTCCATAATCTCATCCTTTTGCGACTGTTTCATTTTCCCGTGCAGAAAATCTACAATAATGTCCTCCCCCAATTCTCCCTGTAGCTTTTCCGCATAATCGATAACATTTTCCGCCTCCAGATGTTCACTCTCTTCCACCATCGGACAGATTACATAACACTGCCTTCCCTCCGCTACCTGGCGTCTGATAAACTGGTATGCCGTCTTTCGATAACTGGTATCAACAACACAGTTTTTAATCGGGAGCCTGTTCGCCGGAAGTTCATCGATCACCGACACATCCAGATCCCCGTACAAAATGATCGCCAATGTACGCGGAATCGGTGTCGCGCTCATAACAAGAATATGAGGCAGTTCCCCTTTTCCCGCAAACTGTTCTCTCTGTTTTACCCCAAATCGATGCTGTTCGTCAGTCACAACAAGTGCCAGATTCGCATAGATTACTTTCTCCTGGATCAGCGCGTGTGTTCCGACAATGATCTGTGCCTGCCCCGATTCGATACGCCCGTATGCAAGCCGTTTTTCTTTTGCTGTCATCGAACCTGTCAGCAATTCTACTTTTAACGGAATCTCATATTGTTCAAACATCTCTGTGATAGAATCAAAATGCTGTCTTGCAAGCACCTCTGTCGGGGCCATCATCGCTCCCTGCCAGCCACAGAACGCCACACTCATCAAACTTAAGACTGCTATGATCGTCTTACCTGATCCGACGTCCCCCTGAATCAGACGCGCCATCGTATGTGTGCCTGCCATATCTTTTTGAAGCTGTTCCCATACTTTTTTCTGGGCATTCGTCAATTCATAAGGAAGCTTTTTCAAAAACACTTCTATCTCTTCTGACGGATGAACCGGAAACTGATTTCGACTTTGCTCTTTCTTTTCTTTCATTTGCCGCAGCGAAAGAATAAATACAAGGAACTCCTCAAAGACCAACCTCTCTCTCGCCTGATAAAATTCCTGCTTTTCTTTTGGAAAATGTATTCCTCTCACTGAAAAGTTATACTCTGCCAGATGGTATTTCATACGCACGGTTGCCGGAAGGATCTCTTTTTGCAGTTCTAGATAATCAAGAGCCTGTCGCACCGCTTTCATCACCGCATTATTTGTCAGTCCTGCCGTCAGAGGGTAAATTGGCTGAAGCGTATCTATTTTTTTTTCATAGCTATCCGCCGGAGAAAAAATCTCCGGATGTTCCATAACTCTAACTCCCTTTTTTGTCACAACCCTTCCGCGCAGAATCACAATCTGACCATTTTGCAATGTATTTCTCAGAAAAGGCATCCGGTACCAGACAATCTTTATTGTTCCCGTCATATCTTTTAGATATCCGCTTGTCACCTGAGCCCCCCGGCTGCTCACCTGAAGCGTCCCATAAATCATGCCTCTGACCGCCTGCACTTTCTGTTCCTGAATCTCCCCGATACTAACAGGTGGATCATAGACATCATACCCACGCGGAAAATACCGAATCAGATCTCCCACGGTAAAAACCCCTAGTTTCTGAAACAGCTTTTCTGTCTTCTCTCCAATTCCTTTTAATTCTCCGACTCCCGACTGCTCATTCATGAATTTCTTTTTTCTCCTTTTTTAGTAGATTTTTCACCGATCATTTTCTTAAAATACCTCGATAGAAAAAAGCCGTAAGACAAATCGATTGTTGCACTATCCTACCATTTCTGATTTTCCCTTGTGCAGCCCGATCTTATCCCACGGCAGCTTTCCCATATATGATTTTCTAATGGCAGAATTGCTCTGCTTCTCTCCTACTCAACAGATACTACATAATAGTAAATCGGCTGACCTCCAAAATGTGTATCTACATCCACGTCCGGATAAATCTCTTCCAGTTCTTCTGTGAATCTGTCCGCCTCTTCCTCGGATACCTCTTCCCCATAGTACAGGCTGATTAATTCTGAGTCTTCTGTCACAAGATGTGCGAGCATCTCCTTTGTTGTCTCCTCCACGGAAGTTCCGACAGCAAGAATTCCACTGTCACCGATTCCCATGATATCTCCTTGATGAATTTCCTTGTCATCAATCTTTGTATCTCTGACCGCATAGGTTACCTGGCCTGATTTTACATTTTTTATTTCTTCCAACATAGTTTCTTCATTCCAGTCAGCATCATTTTCCGGGGAAAAATTGATAATTGCTGTAATGCCCTGAGGCACGGTCTTTGTCGGAATTACAATAATATCTTTATCTTCTGTCAGCTCTTTTGCCTGATTAGCGGCAAGAATGATATTCTTATTATTCGGAAGAATAAAGATATGTTTTGCATGAACCGCATCGATAGCTGTGAGCATGTCCTCTGTACTTGGGTTCATTGTCTGACCGCCTTCAATAATGTAGTCTGCTCCAAGTTCACGGAAAATCTCGTTCATTCCTTCTCCGATAGAAACTGCGATAAATCCCATATCTTTCATAGGAACTTCTTTCTTCTCAGCAGCCTGCTGTGCTGCGAGTTTCTCTGCATCACGAATCAGCTTCTCTTGATGTTCCTCACGCATATTGTCAATCTTCATACGAGACAATTGTCCATAAGTGAGTGCTTTCTGAATTGCAAGACCCGGATCATTTGTGTGCACATGGATTTTCACAATCTCATCATCTGCAACACATACAATAGAATCTCCGATCGATTCCAGATAAGCTTTAAATTCCATCTCATCTGCCTCTGTAAAATGCTTTTCTGTCATGATGATAAATTCTGTGCAATAACCAAACTTAATATGTGCAGCTGTATCCTGGCTGACTCTTGTCACCGTAGCACCGCTTCCTGCGGAAATCGCGCTATAATCTACCTCTTTGCCAAGAAATGCATCATAAGCACCCTTTAAAACTTCTAAAAGTCCTTGTCCGCCGGAATCCACAACACCCGCTTCTTTTAAGACCGGGAGCATATCCGGTGTCTGAGAAAGTACATATTCGGCATGGGCGATCACTTGCGGGATAAACTCTTCCAAGTCATCTGTCTCTCCGACCAGTTCCATCGCTTTCTCTGCAATCCCTCTTGCAACAGTAAGAATCGTACCTTCCTTTGGTTTCATGACAGCCTTGTAAGCGGTCTCCTTCGCTTTTTCACATGCATTGGCAAGTACAACTACATCTACTTCATCATACTCCTTGATCCCCTTTGTGAAACCACGGAACAGCTGAGAGAGAATAACACCGGAATTTCCTCTTGCACCTCTGAGGGAACCAGATGAAATTGCCTTTGCAAGTGTCTCCATCTCCACTTTCTCCAACGCAGATACTTCTTTGGCTGCTGACATGATAGTCAGAGACATATTGGTACCCGTATCTCCATCTGGAACCGGAAATACATTCAGTTCGTTGATAAATTCTTTCTTTGCTTCTATGTTCGCAGCTCCTGCCAGAAACATCTTTCTGAGCATCTCTGCATTCATTGTCTTCATTGCCACAATGAGTTCCTCCTTAACTAATCAATAACTCTTACGCCTTCTACGAAGATATTGATCTTCTCCACCGGCATACCAGAAAATTCTTCTACTTTATATTTGACGTTACTGATCAGATTATCAGATACCGCCGAAATACTAACCCCATATACAACGATCACATGAAAGTTTAAAGTAATCTTGTTCTCATCTGAGATGGATACCTGAATCCCGTGTGTCAGGCTTTCTTTCTTTAGTAATTTTACAAGTCCGTCCTTCATGCTGACTGCTGCCATTCCGACAATCCCGAAGCACTCCACAGCAACCGAACCCGCATATTTTGCAATTACCTCCGAATCAATAGTAATGATTCCAAGTTCTGTACTCATACAACCTTTCATATCTATTCCCTCCAATTCTTCTGGATTTTTTCGCTTCGCATGCATTTAACATATGTATTATACTCTGTTTTGCTTCACTTTACAAGAATTCCTACTAAAGTTTTTCCTTTTTGAATTTTATGCTTGCAAAATCCAACACTTTCTGATAGAATAAACAGTGTTATGAGTCTAAAGAAGACTATTAAGATCGTTAGGAGGTGCAATTATGGCTAAATGTGCTATTTGTGAAAAGGGTGCTCACTTCGGAAATAACGTAAGTCACTCTAATAGAAAAACACCAAAAATGTGGAAATCAAATGTAAAATCAGTAAGAGTTAAAACAGAAGGCGGTTCTAAAAAAATGTATGTTTGTACTTCTTGCTTAAAATCTGGCAAAGTTGAACGTGCTTAATCAGCCTTAAAAAAGAGCCTGTATCTTATCGTTTTGATAAATGATAAGATACAGGCTCTTTTTCCGTTCGAAAGCCAATTTCACGAAAAGAAAAAAACAGAGAGAACTTCTCCCTGTTTTCCTATCAGCAGCTAAACAGCAAATATCCTGCCAGAATACAGATCAGTATCAGCATCACTGTCCAGAAAGTATTTTCAAGGAACATTGTAATCAACATCCCGATCGCCACAAAAAACAGCGCAAATCCCGCAACACGTTTCATCTATGTCCCCCGTTTCAAACACTTTCTTTACTTCCAGTTTATGCAGGCTTTCTGTTCTTATGCCTGTCCGTTCTTATCTGCTTCCGCTTCACTCAGCATTTCATTTACTTCTTTTTCTGTCACTGTCTTCTCGCCCTTGGAGCTAAAGCGGTCAATAACCTCTGGAACCATATCAAGAATTTTTGTGATAGTATCCTGATTTTTAATGTTCACAAGTCTTGTTGTACCATTCTGAATAACAAGAACTGCACTCGGTGACATCTTTCCACCAAGACCTCCTCCCGCTCTGTCTTTCTGTTCACCTGCAAAAGCTCCTGCTCCAACACCAAAGGAAACCTCCACCAGAGGCAGGATGATCGTGTCTCCAATATGAATCGCCTCACCTACCACTGTCTTCGAAGAAAGGACACTGTCCATTCCATGAAAAAGAGCTTCTACTGTTCCATTAAATTTGTTCTCTGCCATCACATTTTCCTCCTACCATTTTAATTTTTTGATATCTATGATGATTTTTCTTACATCTCGGTCTTTGATCAATCTCCACAGAATGGCTAGCATCCGGAAATTATGGATTTTGCCCTCTATATGGACAGAACCCTCTAATACTTTATTCTCAAAATCCGGTACAATAACTGTATTCTCCCCCAAAAACGGGAACAGCATACCAAGCACTGCCAGCGCCTGTCCGGTCATATACGGATCTTCCAGACCAATTTTTCCTACAATCTTAACATCTTTCGGAGAGACATGTCCAAGAAACCTTCGCACTTCCCGCTTCAGACTGCAAAATGCCCTGCGATGAGAAGCATCTGTGAGAAAGCTTTCGATTTGTTCCTTTTTTCCTCGAAGATTTCTTCCTATTGCAAGAATCTTTCTCCAAAAACTTTTGCAGCTTTCTATCCACTCAGAAATTTTCTCTTTCATACGATCCCAAAGAGGCTTTTTCTTTCTGCCGCCTGCTTTTCGCCGATCAGCTGTGAAACTTTCCTTTTCTTCCTCTTCTTTGTCTATCCCAGATTCCGTTTTCTCCTGACGGCACTCTCTTTTCTCCGCCTGCTCTTGCACGTTATTTTCAGGCAGAGAACGATTTGTTTTCTCCGGCGGCAGACTCTCTTTCTGCTCCTTTAAAAATTTCTGTTCCTCTTTTTCTTTCTGAAGATCATTTTCTTCTTTTTCTTCTGGAACTTCGATTTTTTCTTCCGACTTTCCTTCTTTTTCTTCCGAGAACAGATATTTCCAACCGATTCTGATTTTCATATCCGCTTTCCCTTTTTTCCAGCAGGCAGTCAAAAAAAATAATTTCCACATCCAAGAAAGTTCAAACTCTGCTTCCAGTGTCTCTATATCATTTTGACAGGATGCATCTGCACGGTACCGAATGGGAACAAATAGTCCCAAATTAATGAGTAACAATACTAAGAGCAAGAAAACCGCCAGTACAATCCCTATCCATTTTAAAATCAGCAACAAAATATGCAGCATAACTTTACCTGTCAGATCCTTTCCTGAATATATTTTTTCATCTCAAGTGTCTTTGTGGCCTCATGCACTTCCTCTGCGATTTTTCTCACAAGCTCATATGCTTCCCATTCACTTGCCGCAATTCCAACGATCCATGGATCCTTCTCAAAATAGAGCGGTTGAAGAAGCATTGCTGCATGATAAATTTCCAACTGTTCCCCTTCTTTTTGGGAAAGCACAATCACATATGCTTGAAGTTGTGGCCTTCTATACTTTATTTTCCGTAAAATTGATTTTTCTTTTCCTTTGATAGATTCCCCGACATAGAGATTCCTATAAACATTCATCTGTCCGCCTTCTTTATCTCTTTTCATCTTTTTTCCAAAATGCACTGCCCTTATTCATAATAATACGCATTCATAATAGCTTTTGCAACCGGAATCGCCCTTCCACCGGTTTGCATCTCATTTCCTTCTACGATCACACTGACAACAAGTTCCGGATCCTCCACATTTGTAAACCCGACAAACCAGGAATGACTCTGGCCGTCGGAACCATATTCTGCAGTCCCTGTCTTCCCGGCAACACTGTAACTTTCTCCAGAAAGCTCCATTCCGGTTCCCTGTGTCACAACCGATGTCATATACTGTGTCAGAATGGATGCCTCTTCCGCTGTCATCAATTCCTTATAAACGGAAGGTTTGTTCTTTTTCACCGGTGTTCCGGTATAATTCGTCACTTCACTCACAAGATAAGGCTTCATCAGTTTTCCGCCATTTGCCACCGCCGATGTGATCAGTGCCATATGATATGGACTGACCTGTGTATCTCCCTGTCCCATGGCAGTCATCATCACTTCCGCGCTTGTCGATGTTTCCTCTAAAGAAAAATCACTCTTCCGGTAATCCAACACCGATGGCAACTTAGAATTAAAGAGCAGCTGTTTACATGTCTTTGCATAGGATTTTCTGTCAAGACTCAATCCAATATTTGCAAATGAGGAGTTACATGAATTGGCAAAAGAAGTATTCAGATCCTGAAATCCATGTGCGATATGATTAAAGCACGGGATCGTAGTACCATCATAAGTAATTTCCCCATAGCAATCATATGTATATGCACCATAGGCCGGCTGCTCCCGGATATATTCCAGCGCTGTTACTATCTTGAAGATTGAACCCGGAGCATAAGCTCCCTGCATGGCACGGTTTAAAAGAGGACTCTGCTCATTGTCCGCGTTTAAATATTCCCAGTTGTCTTCAACACTGTTCGGATCAAAGGACGGCTTGGAAACCATCGCCAATATTTTCCCGGTATCCGCCTCCATGACAACAACCGCACCTTTTTCATCTCCCAATGCATTGTATGCTGTTGTCTGCAGTTTTGCATCCAGTGTTGTTACAACACTGTCCCCGGTATTTTTTTTCGCCTGAAATTCTTTGATAATCCGCTCTACAAAAAAAGCATTGGAAGTCAGAAGATCAAAATTTTCTGCAGATTCCAGTCCGCTCTTTCCGTTGACATCATAACCGACTACATGGGCAAATACTTCGCCATACGGATAGGTACGCATCTCACTTCCATCTTCTGCCACTTCCGTCTTTGCCAGTACCTCTCCATTTCGGTCAAGGATCGAACCTCTCACAACACGGTCAGAAAATGTATCCTGTCTTGTATTATACGGACTATTAATAATTTTTTCACTCTTCACCACATTAAAATATACAATATATCCCATCAGAACAAGAAACAATGTGACAAACAAGTAGGTCACTCTAGCGAATTCTTTGTTTGTAGCTTTCTTCTTTTTTTGTCTTTCTTTTTCTCGTTTCCTTTTGGAACGCTTCCCGTCTTCTCTCATCTCGTAATTGTCTTGCTTTCTTTCTCTCAATGATCTCTTCCTCATCTTCTCTTAAAATATACAGTCCCTGAATAATCGCAAACATGATCAGTGTACTTAAGATAGAACTTCCTCCGTAACTAACAAGCGGAAGTGTCACCCCGGTAGATGGGATAAATTTTGTCACACCGCCGATCGTTAGAAATACCTGAAAGATATAGCAGGTACCAAGCCCTAACGCTACAAGCTTATAGAATCGGTTTCTCAGCTGCATGGCAATATTCAAAAACATAATATAGCAACTTACACAAACAAGGATCAAGCATAGTCCGAAAATCAACCCCAGTTCCTCCACAATCGCAGAAAAAATAAAATCTTCTGCTGCTACCGGTATACTCTCCGGAGATCCCTGACAAAGTCCCATACCTAACCACCCTCCGGTTCCAATTGCAAACAGCGACTGCGCCACCTGAAAACCTCCGGTTTCATAAGTTGCAAACGGATCTTTCCAGACAGATACACGAACCTTGATGTGTCGGAACAAATGATAAGCGATCACTGCCGCGCCACTTCCTGCCAGCATTCCTCCGGCCAGATAAAGCGGCTGCTTTGTCGCCACATAAAGCATGATCAGGTACACAACAAACAAAATCAGAGCAGCTCCCAAATCTGTCGATGCCACAAGAATCAGCACGTGTGCCGCGGCAATTGCCGTCGTGATCACTACATTTTTAAAGTCTGTCGATTTCCGAAGACTCGCCGCCACAAAAAATACAAACGAAATCTTTACAAACTCCGACGGCTGGATACTGATCCCTGCAACAGAAAACCCAAGTTTTGCCCCGCCGGATGTCACCGCAAATACCGCAACAAGTGCAAGTGCCGCAAGACCTACGCCTGCATAAATATAAGTCCATTCCGCCAACGACTTCATCTTTCGTATGACAACCGGAACGATCAGACTTATTATCATCGAGATTCCAACAAAAATAAACTGTTTGATTGCCTTCTCTGTATTCAAGCGCAAAATCATAATAAAACCGATTGATAAAAGCATACACATGTTGTTGATTACGACTCTTGATACGTTCGGATAAAGAATCGTATACAGCGCGATCACCGCAAGAAATAAAATCACCTGCGCCAAATAGAAAAATATAATCTCTGTCTTTTCGGTCTTCAGATACATGACCCCATATGCGATCAACTGAATGGAAAACATCAGCTTATTCTGTCTTAATAGAATCTGCTGCCTGTCCTCCTCGTATTCATAACGAAATACAGAAAAACAAGAATACGTATATACTGTCATCAGAACAATCAACAGATATTTTGAAAATTCAACTATAATATTTACCAATGTTTCACCTACTTTATACCCCTTTTAAAATGTCCTCTTGTAAATTCAAACGGAAGTTCTCCAATTTCTGCTTTGTTCAGAAATACTTCCTGATAAAGTGCAAGCATCTGCCTTGTCCTTTGCTCATCTTCCAAAGTAAATGCAAGTCTAAGTGCTGCCGGGGCCAGCCTTTCAATCTCCCTCTTTTGGTCGATCAATACAACCGGCGCAGTGTTATAAATGATATTGTAACACTCTTCACAACAGTTTTTTACCTGGAATGACTTCTGACAGCGGTCTTTCATAGTAAGAAATCCCGTCTGATGTGCACAGCCCGCCGTTGTCTTCTGCACGCACTGGGCAGATACCATCATCGGCAGATATCCATAAATCAACAGCTCCATCCCTTCGCATCCCAGCTCCGAGAGTTCATGGCAATTCAATTCCAACGGTGCCGAAAGTTCTGACACATATTTTTTCCAAAATTCCTTCGCATAGTGATTAAACTGATAGATATGGTGATCTGCCACAATTGTCTTCTCATAAGAATGCTCTCGTAAAAACTGAACGGATTCCATATTTCGAACAAGCACACCGTCAAACTGCTCCTCAAGCTGCCTATAATTTTTCTCATAGCGCTTTCTTGTCCTATCTCTGAAAATATGAGGCATTGCAAGAAATACTGTTTTCCCTTTTTCGTGCAAAAAGCTAATAGCCTCATTCATCTTGGCAGATTGTAAGATTCCCGGAAACATATTACAGTCAATATATACCCTGGAAATCCATGAAGCCTCGGCAATCGGCTCCAACTGGCATCCCTGTTCCGCATATGCATACATCTCTGCTGTTGCTGCTTCTGGTTGCAAATGCAGACTTCTTCCAGTATCCAGTATCTTGGCTTCTCTTCCCCTTTTTTCTTTCTCCACTTCTTCTGAACCGCTTCTTCTATACTGTGACACAATCTTTGCTTCCAAAGCCTCCAGCCCTTTTCTTCGCAGCTCATTTAACTGCTGCATTGGAAGAAAGACATCTTCTTTCACACAAACCTGAATCTCTTCAAATTGAAATGGCGTATTTCCTGTCTTTTTCATCTGCTTTTCAATCCGCGCAACATCCAACGGAGAATTCTGCGGGATTTCTGCCACAGCTCCTTCGACTTCCACAGCAATCTGTTTCCACTGTAATTGTAGTATAGCAGATTTTCCCGGAGAAAGAATTAAATTCCCCTTAATTTTTTCCTGCACTTTTTCTCTAAAAATGTCGTTTTTTATCTGTGAGAGCAATTTTTCATTCCGCGTACGATACAATGACATCCCGTCACTGATTCTCTGATGCTTATGTGTCACAAAGGAAATTTTCTGTCCTTCTGCCACCGCCTGTCCAACTGTATACGTCTCTTTTTTGTCTGGCATCTCCAGAACATCTCCTTTTTCCAATGGACGAAGTGCTTTGGCAGTTACTTGTTTTCCTTGCTGTTTTAACACTTTCACAGCTTCCACACCCGCATGATTCGGTCTGGACAGCGAGATCATTTCTCTTCCATTTCTCGTGTGATAATATCCCCCGTGAAACCCTCCGCGGTTATAAATATCCATCAGCATCTCTTTATCCTTGCGAGATACAGCAAACCCTTTCTTTCCCTGTGTCAGATAAAGATCCGCATATTTGCGGTACATCGCAGTAACAGCCGCCACATATTCTGGTTTTTTCATTCTTCCTTCAATTTTAAAAGAATAAATTCCCGCCTCACACAACTCCGGAATGTAATCAAGCGTACAGATATCTTTAAGGCTCAGAACATAAGACTCTTTCCCACTTTTGCCAACCTTATAAGGCAGACGGCAAGGCTGGGCACACTGCCCCCTGTTCCCGCTCCTTCCTCCGATCATGCTGCTGTACAGACACTGCCCTGAATAGCAATAGCAGAGCGCTCCATGTACGAAACTTTCCACTTCCAGATTTGTCTGTTCCGTAATCGCCCTCACTTCCTCAAGCTGGAGTTCCCTGGAAGTGACAACCCGCTCCACCCCCTGCTCCTCGAGGAATTTTGCTCCAAGCACATTTGTCACAGTCATCTGCGTGCTTGCATGAACAGGCAAATCCGGAAAATGCTGCCGCAGAAATGACAGCACACCCAAATCCTGTACGATCACTGCATCCAGCCCCTGCCTGTAATACGGCTCAATATACTGATACAGTTCATTTTCAATTTCTTTTTCTTTTAAAAGCGTATTCACAGTCATATAAATCTTTCGGTCGTGCAGGTGGACAAAATCAATCGCCTCCAACATCTGCTCCTCTGAAAAATTATTTGCGAATGCCCGCGCACCAAATTTATTTCCTCCGACATAGACCGCGTCTGCCCCTGCTAAAACAGCTGCCTCCAAACTTTCATAGGATCCTGCCGGTGCCAATATTTCTATTCTTTTCATTTTTCTATCCTTTAAAAAAGGCTGTCAGATGACAGCCTATTTGTTTCTTGTGTTCATTTCAGTTTCCAGTTTAACGATCTTCATCTGCAAGGCTCTATTCTCTTCCTTCAGATCTTCCATCACTTTCTGTAGATTCTCAAGCTTGATCTGCTCCGTGATCAGCTCATGCTTCAGATCGTACATCTCTTTGTTCTTCTTTTCAATATCTTCTTCAAATGTATTGCCCAGCTGCTTCGCCTTAAAGTAATCGTCCGCAATATTCAACGACAGAAGGATACTCCTAAGTTCTGCGCTTTGTCTGCGATAGTTCTCGCTACTGGTACATTCTGCAATTTTATGATTCAAATAAGTGGATACTTTCTGAAGATATTCTTCACTCTCAAATCCGCCGAGTGTGAAAACTTTTCCACCTATCAAAACTTCTGTATAATTCTTTCCCGAAGCCATGGAAAACCTCCTTATGCTTTACAATCTTCTTCTCCATTATAAACCATATTTCCAGAAAAACAACTATTTTTACTGATTTTTATAGGAAATTCCCAAATGTGCATATGCCTTGTCCGTGACAACCCTTCCTCTCGGTGTTCTCTGGATGAATCCATTTTTTAAAAGGTATGGCTCGCAGACATCCTCGATAGTACCCGAATCCTCACCGATCGATGCCGCAAGTGTTTCCAGTCCAACCGGTCCTCCCTGAAACTTCTCGATCATTGCAAGCAAAAGATTCCGATCCACATGATCAAGCCCATAACGATCCACATCCAGAAGATCCAGTGCATAATTTGCCACTTCTTCCGTAATCCGTCCATCGTACTTGACCTGCGCGAAATCTCTCACCCGCTTTAACAGACGATTCGCCAGACGCGGGGTGCCCCTGGAACGCTTTGCAAGCTCTAATGCACCTTTTGCATCAATCTCCACGCCAAGTACATCCGCTGAGCGCATGATGATCGTCCGCAGCTCTTCTTCTGTGTAAAATTCCAATCTTTGTACAACTCCAAAACGATCCCGCAGCGGCGCCGTAAGCATCCCTGCCCGCGTTGTCGCTCCAACCAATGTAAAATGAGGAAGATCTAGGCGGATGGAACGTGCCCCCGCTCCTTTTCCGATCATAATGTCGATCACATAATCTTCCATCGCCGGGTAGAGTACCTCCTCTACCTGTCTGTTCAGACGATGGATCTCATCCACAAACAAGACATCTCCTTCTTGGAGATTATTTAAAATTGCTGCCATCTCCCCGGGTTTTTCAATCGCCGGACCAGACGTGATCTTTACATTGACTTCCATCTCATTTGCAATGATTCCGGCAAGAGTCGTCTTCCCAAGTCCCGGAGGACCATAGAACAACACATGATCCAGAGATTCTCCTCTTGCCTTTGCAGCCTCAATATAAATCTTCAGCGTCTCTTTCGCCTTCTCCTGCCCAATATAATCTTTTAGGAGAGTCGGTCTTAAATGACTTTCAATCTTTACATCTTCTTCCAGATTCTCTGTTGTAATAATTCTCTTTGCCATATCTGTCCTTGTCCTTTAAAATACCATAAATTTTAACGATTGTTTCAATAGTTCTTCTACAGTCATCGTCTCTGTCATCGGAACTTTCTTGACCGCCTTCAGGCTTTCTGCACTGCCATAGCCAAGTGCCACAAGCGCCTGCACCGCTTCCGACTGCATATCCGCTCCTCCTGATGGGACTGACATCACTTCCTCTTCTTTTGTCAATACATCATCAATGTTCAGCTTGTCTTTTAGTTCGATGATCAGCTTCTCAGCCGTCTTCTTTCCGATTCCCGGAGCCGCTGAGATTGCTTTAACATCCCCCGCCAGCACCGCAAATCGCAAGTCATCCGGTGTCATCTTCGATAAAATATTCAAGCCTCCTTTCGGCCCAATTCCATTCACTCCGATCAAAAGCCGAAAAACTTTTAAATCATCTTTTGTCAGAAACCCAAACAACTGCATGGCATCCTCACGCACGTTCAGATAAGTATGGATCTTCACTTCACTCCCTATCGGAGGCAACATCGTCATTGCCTGCCCCGGCATGAAGATCCCATATCCAATCCCCTGCACTTCTACTACGACCTGTTCTTCACCGACCGCAGCCAGTTCTCCTTTAATATATGAAATCATCTCGTCTGTCCTTTCTGTAAATATCGCTGTAATCTCTGTACGAGTAGCCCGATCACTGCTCCGGTGAGTATTCCGGCTGTCAACAGCACCGGCATATAATAGGAAATACTCAAACTTTCCACCACCAGCATCGCAACAAGAAGCTGTCCGATATTATGAAACACTCCACCGGCAATACTGACACCTATCACACTGAAGCTTCCTCTCTTCTTCAAAAGATGCATAATTAAAATACTAAAACAACTTCCGGCAATACTATAAAAAATAGCAAACAGATTCCCAAACAGAAAGCCTGTCAAAATATTTCGAAGAATCGCCAACACAAAGGCCTCCTTCGTCCCGGCATAGTAAAGCGCTGTCACTGTGACAATATTTGCCAGTCCAAGCTTGATGCCCGGGATTCCGAAAGAAATCGGAATCAAAGTTTCCACATAACTAAAAATCAATGACAACGCCAGAAACATCCCAAAATAAGCTGATTGTCTGCCCCAGTCCTTCCGATGCTTCTGATTTCTATCCTGCAACTGCATCATTTTCCTTACTTCCTTCATCCGCTCTGTCTACAATCTCCAAAATCACCTTGTTCGGAAGACAGATAATACTCTCACGATTCTTTGAAATCTTCGGATGTGCAGCACAAATCTGATCCGGACAATCTGCCCAGATCATCTCCACTTGCCCATCCTGAATTTTTACCCGGTTATGTTCTCCAATTGCAATCTCCGCATCTTCCTCCAGACTGACTTCCCGAAAAACTTCTCCGTCTACTTTTATTCTCAAATATTTTTCTGCATCCTTTCCTCTTCTTTCCGTGAAACAATTCCCCACCAGAAAGAAAAGTGCAGCGATCAAAACAGTTCCTGCCAGGATCCAGTCATTCTTTTTCATCCTATCACGATTCCTCTCTGATCTTTTCTGTCCATTCATTTCGGTACTACTCATTCTATCACAACCAATGATCGGATGCAACCACATGTTCGATTTCATGTGAATTGTATCAGCCTGCAATATCGTATTCTCATGCGAAACGTGTTTTCTACTGCACAGGATTCCATAGGCGTTCCCTATATAAAAAATCTCCCAGACATAGATTTCAAAAATTCGTCTATGTCTGAGAGATCTGACGCTAATTAATAATAAAGTGCATTTGACATTGCAATTCCGAACACAACAAAGAATAATGTATAAAGTACAATGACAACTGCCATCACGATCAACATCGCGCGGCTATAATTTTTCCGGTTGATATTTGTATTGGCACCAAATGCCCAAATAAAGTATAGAACAATTCCTACGCAAGGAACTAATCCTGCCAGAATAGTAAGCAACCACTCACCCATAGATAATGGTGCATCTAATGGTTTCTTTCCGGAATTCCCACTATAATTCTGATTATAATTCTGCTGGTATCCTTGATTATAGTTCATATTATAATTCTGATTATAGTTCTGCTGATATGCTCCATTGTTCTCGCCAGAACCATTCTGAGAACCATCACTATAATATCCATAGTTCATCGTCTGCTGATAAGAATTATCTGCTGCCTCTGCATTCTGATCCTGCTCTGGCATATTACTGAATTTTTCATCCATACTAAAATCCTCCTCGTTCTCTCTTTCAAATCATTTTGAACATACGCTATATCCTTCTAATCTGAAATTCAAGTACATTTCTATTTTTTGATTCTAGCATATTTTTATGTTTTGCACAATTATTTTTTTGCATTTTTCTATCTTCTATATATTCTGTCCAATATTTTGTACAAAAGATTCTCTCGATAATATCCCATCGGAGCTTCTCCCGGAAATTGTGTCAGCATCCGGTAAATATAAATTACAATACATGCAATAAGGAGAACTGCACCCCATGCTGCCACATGCGGCAGTTTTCTTCCAAGAATATAGCGATAAAAGAAAAACGCACACAGAAAAAGAATCATCGGATAGATCATCGGATTCATCCGATATGCCTCAGCAAACTTTGCGCAAAACAAGAGTCTGGCAGCTCGTGTCAGACCACAGGCAGGACACGGAAATCCCGTCAGACAGACGCTCGGACAGCCCGCATTACAGCCTACATGCATAAAAAGAAAATATACTGCTACTGCAAACAATGCTGTCCGGTACTGGAACAAATCCTTCCGGATCCGTGCAGCTATCTTTTTCACAATCTCTTTTACAGAATGATCTTTTTCGGACATTTTTCAGCACATGCTCCACAGTTCGTACACTTCTCCGGGTCGATCCACGCAAGATTATTCTCCACAACGATTGCATCTGCCGGGCAGACTTTCTGACACATCCGACAGCCAATGCATCCCGTGCTGCATACAGCCATCACATCTTTTCCCTTTTCCTTAGAACTGCACTGTACAAGATGCTTTGCCTCATATGGTACAAGCTCGATCAGATTTTTCGGACATGCTTTGATACATTTTCCACATGCTTTGCATGCTTCTTTATCTACTACCGCAACTCCGTCTACAATGTGAATCGCATCAAACGGACAGGCTTTTACACAAGTGCCAAATCCACAACATCCGTAATCACAGGATTTTGGACCACCATTCTGCATATGCGCCATCATCACGCAGTCCTCGATTCCCGTGTACGCATAATCCTGCTTTGCTTTCCCACAAGTCCCCGCACATTTGACAAACGCAGTCATCCGCTTCTGTTCTCCTGCTGCGACTCCCATAATCTCTCCGATTTTTTCCGCCACCAGAGCGCCGCCGACTGGACAGGCAGAGATTTCCGCCTCTCCTTTTACAATCGCGGCAGCAAGCCCGGAGCATCCTGCATATCCACAGCCGCCGCAATTATTGCCCGGAAGCGCATCACATACTTTTGTTTCACGCTCATCAACTTCCACTGCAAATTTCTGTCCCGCAACTCCGAGGAATACACCAATGAACAGGCCGACTCCTCCCACGATCAGGGCAGCAAATATAATTCCTGTAATACTCATCGTCTTTCCTCCTGCCTATAAGTTCAGTCCGGAAAATCCAAAGAATGCAATCGCCATCAAGCCTGCTGTCACAAGCACAATTGGCATTCCCCGAAAGGATTCCGGCACATCATTATGTTCTGTCTTCTCCCGAATTCCTGCCATGATGACAATGGCGATCGTAAATCCTACCGCCGTTGCAAACCCATTCACAACACTGGCTAAAATTCCATAATCCTTCTGCACGTTTTTCAGAGCAACTCCAAGTACCGCACAGTTTGTCGTAATCAATGGCAAGTACACCCCAAGCGCGTTGTAAAGCGGAGGCATCATTTTCTTTAACAACATCTCCACAAACTGCACAAGTGCAGCGATGACAAGAATAAACACAATCGTCTGAAGATAGACAAGTCTTCCATTTAAAATTGCATCGTTTGCAAGAATAAATTTGTAAATCAGGCTTGTGATAAAGGAAGAGATCGTCAACACGAAAATAACTGCTCCTCCCATTCCTGCTGCCGTCTCCACCTTTTTAGATACGCCGAGGAACGGACAAAGACCTAAAAACTGGCTGAGAACAACATTATTTACAAGCGCTGCACCGACTGCAATCAATAATAGTTCTTCCATTTACTTTCCCTCCTGCTTCTCTACCGAAAACACTGCTTTTCCACAACTTCCGTTTCCACAGGATGCACAGCTGCCATCACAGCCACTAGCCGCCTCCTGCTGTCCGCCTTTCGCCTTTGCCGCTTTCACTTTGTTCTGAACCGCCACAAGACAGGCAAGCACAAAAAATGCCCCTGGAGCAAGCACAAAGATCGTGATTGGTTCATACGAGGCCGGCATGATCTTCCAGCCAAAAATCTTCCCGCTTCCGATAATCTCACGGACCATTCCGATTGCTGTCAGACCTACTGTAAAGCCAAGTCCCATCCCAAGTCCATCAAAGATAGACGGAAGCACCGGATTTTTGGAAGCATAGCTCTCAGCACGTCCAAGAATAATACAGTTTACAACAATCAGCGGAATATAAAGTCCAAGCGAATCGTAAAGACTTGGAATAAACCCTTCCAACAAAAACTGCACCATTGTGACAAACGATGCCACGATCACAATAAAAGACGGTACACGCGCACTGTCCGGGATAATCTTTCGCAGCATGGAGATCAACATGTTTGACATTACAAGGACAACCGTTGTTGTCAGTCCCATCCCGAGTCCGTTGATTGCAGAAGTCGTCACCGCAAGTGTCGGACACATTCCAAGCATCAGCACAAATGTCGGGTTCTCCTTGATCAGTCCGTTAAAAAGTCGTTCCGTACACTTATTCATTGACACTTCCTCCTTCCATTGCTCCATGATAATAGGCAACTGCGGCATTGACCGCATTGGTAACCGCATCGGTTGTGATCGTTGCTCCGCTTAACGCATCGATCTTACCCTCTTTGCCACCATCTCCTTTTACAACCTCAAAATGATCTGTATTGACATCTTGAAACTGTTCCTTAAATTCCGGTTCCTGTGCATTCATTCCAAGACCGGCAGTTTCACTGATTGATAACAGTTCGATTCCTGTCACAGTGCCATCCAGTGTAATCCCGACAGACACTTTGATTTCTCCGCCATATCCTTCTTTGGATGTAGCTGTTACCACACTGCCAATTGCATTTTCCCCGCTGTCAAGGGCCAATGCCGCTTCATTGACATAGCAGCCACTAACCCCTGCATTTCTTAAAATTTCTTCTGCCTCTTTTTCCTCAAATGCTTCAAATGTCTGAAAGGTTTCTGCCTCTTGAAACACAGTATGATATGCCTCCTGCTTTCGATTTTCTCTGCTGGCAGCAATCGGCTCTTTTGTAATCTCATAGACAAATCCGAGAAGCAGACCGGATATCAATGTGATCGCAGTCAGGATCAATGTATTTTTTATGATCTTCTGATTCATTATCTCTCTCCTCCCTTCCCGAATGGACGTGGGCGGGTTACTCTTTCAATCAATGGGACAAGCAGATTGCTGATAATGATTGCATAAGAAACTCCCTCTGCAGATCTTCCAAGCAGACGGAATAACCCCGTCAGCACTCCCAGACAGACACCATACAAAATCTGCCCGTTCTTTGTGATCGGTGCCGTCACATAATCTGTCGCCATGAACCATGCACCAAGCATCAAACCACCTCCACACAACTGTGCAGTAAGGTAGTTCAAGTCGAATCCTTTTCCACTAAACAATACGATCATCACAATAAAAGTGATCAGATATGTCCCCGGGATCCGAAGATCGATCACTCCCATAAACAGAAGGAACATCGCACCGATCATAATTGCGATCACAGATGTTTCACCGATCGTTCCCGCAATATTTCCAATCAGCATGTCCATGGTATTGACACTCTCACCTGTTTTTAGCTGGGCAAGCGGCGTGGCGCCTGACACCCCGTCATAGACAAATGTTGTCATTCTCCCTGTAAAGGAAATCAAAAGAAAGCACCTCGCAGCAAGTGCCGGATTCATAAAATTCTGTCCAAGTCCGCCAAACAGCTGCTTGACTACTAAAATCGCAAACACCGCCCCAAGCACGCACATCCACCACGGCGCTGTCGGCGGAAGGTTTAATGCGAGAAGCAGACCTGTGACCGCTGCACTTCCATCAGCAATCGTGATCTTCTTCCCCATGAACCGCTCAAAAAGATACTCTGTTGCCACTGCAGAAGCAACTGTCAGAAACACGATTCCAAGTGCCTGTACGCCAAAATTATAAATTCCAAAAAGTGTCGTCGGCATTAACGCGATCAGGACAAGGAACATAATATTTCCTGTCGTGACCTTTGCGCGTATATGCGGCGAAGATGATATATTAAATGTCTCGTTCATATGTCTCTCCCTATTTCTTCTTATTTGCCAGAGCAATCTTCCTCATAGAACCAATTGCCTGCTTCAAGTGTCTCTTTGCCGGACAGACATAACTGCAGGAACCACATTCCACACACTCCAGCCCCTCCCATTTCAGGAACGACTCTTCGTCATGCCGTTCAGCAAAATCTGCCAGTCGCGACGGAACAATCCTGCTTGGGCAGGCATCCACACAGCGTCCGCAGTTGATACACGCACTTGGCTCATGCTTTTTCACTTCATCCTTAGAAAATCCAAGGATTGCAGAAGAAGTTTTTGTCACAGGTACTTCTGTGGAAAACATTGCAAACCCCATCATCGGTCCACCTGAGATCACTTTCTCCGGCACGCCTTCAAATCCACCGGCCATCTCGATAAGTTCCATCTGGCTCATGCCGCAAGGGGCAAGAAAATTGCCAGGTTCTTTGACCGCATCTCCGCTGACAGTGACAACTCTTTCATAGAGTGGCTTTCCGGAAATAACGGCCTCGTAAATCGCAATCAATGTCTCCACATTATCCACAATACAGCCTGCATCTGCCGGCAACATAGAAGAATTGATCGCACGCTTTGTCGTCGCATAGATCAATTGTCGTTCTGCTCCCTGCGGGTATTTTGTCTGGAGAACTTTCACTTCCATCCTCGGCTCATCTTTCGTCAGTTCTTTTAACTTTTCAATGCAGTCCGGCTTATTATCCTCGATTCCAAAGATACCTTTTGCATTCTCAAACAACTGCAGAACAACTTGCATCCCGCCAACTAACTTCTCTGGTGTCTCAAGCATCCGGCGATAATCTGCTGTGATATATGGCTCACACTCTGCACAGTTTGCGATAATATATTCTATTTTCTCCGGTTCTTTCGGTGACAATTTTACTCTGGTAGGAAAGCCCGCTCCTCCCATGCCGACAATTCCTGCTTCCGCAATACAATTTAAGATTTCTTCTTTTTTCATCTGCTCAAGTGGAATCACTTCTCTCCACTTCGCCTCTTCATACTGTTCATCATTTTCAATTATGATACTGTTCACTTTTGCACCCGTAGATGTAAAATGTGGAGCGATCGCCTTGACCGTTCCCGACACGGAAGAATAAATTGGCGCAGATACAAATCCACCTGCCTCAGCAATTTTTTCTCCCCGGAGTACTCTTGCCCCTATTTCTACGATTGGATTCGCCGGTGCTCCGATATGCTGTGAAAGCGGATAGACCAGTTCTTTGCCCGGTTTGGCTTCCACGATCGGTTTGTCTTTCGACAGCTTCTTGCCATCATCCGGGTGAATCCCGCCTTTAAACGTCAACAATCCCATTTTTTCTCCTTCTTTCTTATAATTTATATATATCATACAAAAAATCCAAAGATTTTTCTATTGAATTTCCCATTTTTCTTGTATATTTTTGCAAACAGCTTGTCGTTTTTTTAACATCTTTGTGAAAGTGAAGACAAATGATTAGGCGGGGGAAAAACGCAAAAAACCACATTAGGAGAACTCTCCTAATGTGGCAATGATTCCATATTACTATTCAGCTTTTGATTATTCTTCTGTAGTTTCTGCTGCCTCTGTCTCTGGCTCTAATGCTTTCATGCTAAGACTGATTTTCTTCTCAGCTTCATTTAAGTCAACAACTCTTGCAACAATCTCCTGTCCAACAGATAATACATCAGAAGGTTTTTCTACATGAGCTTTTGAAATCTGAGATACATGAAGAAGTGCATCTACACCTGGTGCAAGTTCAACGAATGCTCCAAAATCTGTCATTCTTGCAACTTTTCCTGTTACATCTGCTCCTACAGCATATTTTTCAGAAGCATTTGCCCATGGATTAGATTCTGGGAATTTCAGGCTGAGTGCAATCTTTGTATCGTTGATATCTTTTACAAGAACTTTCACCTGATCTCCTACCTGGAATACTTTCTTTGGATTTTCTACTCTTCCCCAAGACATCTCTGAGATATGAAGAAGACCATCTACTCCTCCAAGATCGATAAACGCACCAAAATCTGTTACATTTTTCACAGTTCCTTCTACTGTATCGCCTACTTTTAATTTAGCAAACAGCTCTTTCTGAAGCTCTGCTTTCTCTGCTACGAGAAGCTGTCTTCTATCACCGATCACACGATTTCTTCTTGGATTGAATTCGCTGATTACAAATTCAATTTCCTGTCCTTCGTATTTGCTCAAATCTTTTTCATAAGAATCTGATACAAGGCTTGCAGGAATAAATACTCTTGCTTCGTCAACAACAACACTTAATCCTCCACCTAAAATCTGTGCTACTGTTGCTTTTAACACTTCTTTATTCTCGTAAGCTTCTCTTAATCTCTCGTTTCCTTTTTCTGCTGCAAGTCTCTTATAAGTCAACAGCACTTGACCTTCTCCGTCATTTACCTTCAGCACTTTTACAGTCATCGGATCACCAACGGAAACAACTGTTGTCAAATCAACATTTGGTTCGTTTGTGTACTCGCTGCGTGTAATGATTCCGTCTGCTTTACATCCGATATTCAGGATGATCTCGTCCGGTTTCACATCGATTACAGTACCCTCAACAACCTCTCCATTTCGTATTGTTTTAAATGATTCTTCCAACATTTGTTCAAAAGTTAATTCTGACATTTTTTTGAACCTCCTCAATTATTTTATTGGGCGTGGATGCCCCTGCTGTAATACCTACTGTTTCCACGGACCTTAATTGATTCATATCCAAATCGTCAAGTGTCTGTATATAGTACGTATTGTTACATGCTTTTTTACATATTTCAAATAATTTCTGGGTATTTGAACTATGCTTATCGCCGATCACGATCATAGCATCAACACCCTTTGCAATGCTTTTTGCTTCTGTCTGGCGCTCTTTTGTCGCATTACAAATCGTATTTAAAACACTTATATCATACCTCTTTTTGGAGATAATTTCAACTAAATCTTTGAATTTATTGTAATTAAATGTCGTCTGTGATACAATACATATCTTTTGTTCCTCCGGCAAAGACAGTTGCTCTGCTTCCTCCGCATCTTGAATTACAGTCACCGGCAAAAGTGACCAACCCATAATTCCCTGCACTTCGGGATGTTCCGGATTCCCAATGATGATCACATGACTTCCTTCCTCACTTGCCTTCTTTACAATATTATGGATCTTCTTTACAAACGGGCAGGTTGCATCTACATACTGCAGCTTTCTCTCCTCCAGCAGATCATAGATCCTCTTTGGCACCCCATGAGAACGGATGATCACGATCCCCTCTGTCAGTGCTGCCAACTCTTCTTCCGAATGAATCACTTCCACTCCTCGACTCCTGAGATCTTTCACCACTTCCTCATTGTGAATGATCGGCCCATATGTATAGATTTTCTTCCCTTTTTCCTTTTCCGTCTGCTCATACACCTGGTCTACTGCCCGCTTTACACCAAAGCAGAACCCTGCGGTCTTTGCAACATTTACCTCCATCTGCCGCCTCACTTTCCATTGCTTTTCCAATTCCTACTTACACACCGATAAAATTGCCTGGACGACTTCTTCGATCGTCATCTCAGAAGAGTCGATCAGCACTGCATCCTCCGCCTGCTTCAACGGCGCGGTCTCCCTTGTCATATCACGTTCATCACGCTCCTGAATATCTTTCTCAATCTCTTCAAGAACGCATGCCTGACCAGCTTCCTGAAGTTCTTTGAATCTTCTTTCCGCTCTCGTCCTGACACTTGCTGTAAGATAGATCTTGACATCTGCATGCGGGAGAATATTCGTTCCGATATCACGTCCATCCATCACAACGTCATAATCTCTTGCCAGTTTTCGCTGAAGTTCCAGCAAGTGCGCTCTCACCTCCGGAAGTGCCGATCCGACAGATGCGAATCTGCCTACTGCTTCCTCTCTGAGTCTTCCAGTAACGTTCTTTCCATTTAAATATACCTGCTGGCTTTCATTCTCATAGCGAATCACAATTTCTGCTCCGCCGCATATTTCCTTCATATGTTCCAAATCTTCCGGAGTAAGCCCCTGCTCCTGAAAATAAACCGCCATTGCCCGATACATTGCTCCAGTATCCACATAAATGTATCCTAGTTCTCTGGCCACCCGCCTGGCAATCGTACTTTTTCCGGCACCCGCCGGTCCATCTATCGCAATATTATATCCCATATTTCCTCTTTTCCCGGCAGTCTCCTGCCAATTTTTCTCCTTTATTTTCCAACGTCACTAATTTTGCAACATCTATCCCTGCTATTTTATACTGCTTCCCGCCGCATATGCAGTTGACCACGCAATCTGCAGATTATATCCGCCTGTCAATGCATCAAGATCTAACACTTCTCCTGCGAAATAAACTCCCGGCACCAGTTTAGACTCCATTGTTCCCGGATCAACCTCTTTTACCTTCACGCCACCTTTTGTAATGATCGCCTCATTGTAACCACGCAGTCCTGAAATTGTCATCTCAAAATGTTTTATCAGCTTTACAAAACTCTGCCGCTCTTCCCGCGAAATATCATGTACCTTTTTTTCCGGATCGATCTTACTCCGTTCGATCATCACCGGTATCAGTTTTGCCGGAAACAGCCTTGTCACTGCATTTTTAAACTGCTTGTTAATATTTTGCTCAAAATCCCTAAGCACACGTTGATCGAGCTGCTCTTCCGTCAATGCTGGTTTGAGATCGATGACAAGCTTCAGTTTCTTCTCTCCTGCTTTCTTTGCAATATGGCTGCTGCCGCTTAAAATCAGCGGACCGCTTACCCCATAGTGGGTAAACAGCATTTCTCCGAAATCCTGATACAATTTCTTTTTCCCATCATAAATTGCCGCCTCTACATTTTTCAGCGACAACCCCTGCAGCTCCTTTACAAATTCTTCCTCAATTGCCAGAGGAACTAAGGATGGGTAGATATCAGTCACTGTATGCCCCAGCTCTTCTGCGAATCGATATCCATCTCCGTTAGATCCCGTCGTCTGATAAGAAAATCCTCCTGTCGCAATCACGCAGGCATCTCCCTGAACGCACGCGCCATCTGCAAACTCTAACCCGGAAAATCTGCCATTCTCTGTTAAAATTTTTGACACCTTTGTATAAAGATGCACTTTGACACCAGTGCGCTTCATTTCACCGGAAAGCGCTCCGATTACATCCGAAGAATGATCTGACACCGGAAATACACGATTGCCGCGCTCAATTTTGGTAGGAACTCCTAGCGTTTCAAAAAATGAAATGACATCCTCATTTGTATAACTATAAAAGCTGCTATATAAAAATTTCCGGTTGCTCACAACGTTTTCAAACAGATTTTCCATATCCCCGGCATTTGTAATATTACAGCGCCCTTTCCCGGTAATGAATAATTTTTTTCCGAGTTTTTCATTTTTCTCAAAGACATGTACTTCATTCCCATTTCGCGCCGCAAAAATAGAAGCCAACATTCCAGCCGCTCCTCCGCCTACAATCAACACTTTACTCATCTTATTTTTCTCCTATTCCCAAGGTTGTTTCCTCTTCGATCTCATCGTTTCCGTAGACTTGATTCTCATCCCAGATCTCTTCCAGAAATGCCAGTGTGCGCCGCATTTCCTTTTGTTTCTTCATGCAGAGCGCTACAACAAGCGCATTGATCACGCTGAGCGGCGCTACAAGTGAATCCGCAATCGATGCCATATCACTTCTCGCAATCAAATTACAATCTGAATATTCTGTCATCGGTGAGCGTTCACTATCCGTCAGTGTGATCACTTTTGCCTCTCGCTTTTTGGAAAAAGAAAGCGCCTTCCGGGTCAGTTGTGAATACCTTGGAAAACTGATACCGATGATCGCATCTTCCTGTCCGATTCGAATTAGCTGTTCAAAAATCTCACTGGAACAATTCGTATTGACAAGAATCACATTATCAAACAGAAAATTCAAATAAAACTGCAGGAAATTAGCAAGTGGTGCACAACTTCGGATTCCGATGACATAAATTTTTCGTGCCTGAAGGATAATATCCACCGCCCGGTCAAATGCACTTTGATCAATATTCGTCAGTGTGACTTTAATTTTCTCAATATCCGACTGGAGTACGGTCTCTAAAATTTCTGACTGACTGATTCTCCCATAAGTCACTTCCATACGCTGAATCGAATTCAGCTTATTTCTCACAAGTTCTTCCAACGCTTTCTGGAAGCCCGGATATCCACTGTACCCAAGCTGCGTGGCAAAGCGAACAACTGTGGACTCACTGACGCCGACAACTTCACCAAGCTTTGCCGCGGTCAAAAAAACAGCCTTGTCATAGTTCTCTATAATGTAATCAGCCAAAAGTCGCTGTCCTTTGCTGAACTTTTCATACTGTGTCTCCATTCTCTTTAAGAACTCATTCCCACTTGTTCCACCTGTATGTTTCATAATTTCCCCACCATTTCCTCTAAGTCTTCACTTATTATACACAACTACTTCCTTGAAGTAAAGGAAGGATTCTAAATCAGTCCATAATGCTTCATTGCCCAGGCAATTCCGCCATCTTCCACTGTCTTTGTCACAAATTCTGTATACGGCTCAAGCCCCGGCGCATGATTTCCCATTGCGATCGTATGTGATGCATATTCAAACATCGACAAATCGTTCATACTATCTCCAAATACATAGACCTGATCTTTATCCAGACCGAATTTCTTTACCAGGAATTCGCATGCCGTCGCCTTCGAAAATGCTTTCTGTGTCAGCTCATATGTATTTTCTCCCCGGTCGATCACCGCAAACGCATCTTCCATCAGACAAAAAAAACGTTCCTTTTCACTTTGTTCATCTGCATACACAAAAATTTTGTCGTAAAGAAATCCACCTTCTTCTATATGCTTCTTCTTTCCCAGACCCAATTGTGCGAAATAGTGTCTTCCCTGCTCCAATTTTTCAAACCGCGAGACTTTTTTCGGAAAATAAAGATCTTCCGTTCCTTCCAAAACACCATCTAGCCCGCATTCCCGCATCTGCTCAATATATTTTTGTCCACAGGCTTCCTCAATATGACTTTCCAGTAATACTTCCTCATGAAAGAGAAGATACGATCCGCACCCACACAAGTATCCATCAAATTCAAATTGATAAAGCTCTTTCGGAAGCGCACAGACCGTTCTCCCCGTATTGATAAAGAGTAAATGCCCATTTTTCTTCGCTTCTGCAAGTGCCTCCAACGCACTGTCCGGAATTTTCCCTGTTTTATCGCTTAAAAGTGTTCCATCAATGTCAAAAAATAAGATTGATTGCCTCATCTTGTATCTCCTTTTTCTTTTCTGTCTTCATTTATCATAGCGAAGATTCCGCGTTTGTCAACCCCCACATGCATTCCATACACACCTGCGGATTCGCAAAATGAAAGCGACCCTGTGGAGGCTTTATTCTCTGGCTGCTCTCCCACAGGGTCGGTTTATGATCGACAAAGACAGGCTGCTTGCTTCCCTGTCCTTTGTCGGCTCTGTCTTATTTTTCTATACCGGATAAGATCCGTTCTTTGTGTCGGCAACTGTCTGATCTACTTTCGTCTGCTGCGCTTCTCTATATTTAAAGAAATCTGTTGCCACTTGTGGGAACAATGCATAGGAAAGCACATCTTCGTCCTGTTGTGACCACTGTTCCATTTCACTTCGCAGTGTATCTAACTCATCCGGGATCAAGTCTGCCGGACGGCATGTGATAACTTCTGCATCTCCGATACATTTCTTCTGCACTTCTTCGTTAAACGGTTTGACTGTTTTCCCGTACTTTCCACTCAGAAGATCTTTTGTCTCCTTTGTTGCCATTTTGTAGCGTTCGCCCATCAGGACATTGAATACTGCCTGTGTTCCGACAATCTGAGAAGACGGTGTAACAAGCGGCGGCTCTCCCAGATCTTTACGAACTCTCGGCACTTCCTCAAGCACTTCGTAATATCGATCTTCTGCTCCCTGCTCTTTTAACTGAGAAGTTAAGTTCGACAGCATACCACCTGGCACCTGATACAGTAATGTCTTAATATTTACACCAAGGTTCTTCGGATTCAGAAGCCCTGATTCTAATGCTTCATCGCGGATTGGGCGGAAGTAATCTGCAATCTCTGCAAGCAGGTTCTGGTCAAATCCAGTATCGTACGGTGTTCCTTTAAATGTCTCTACCATAACTTCTGTTGCAGGCTGGGAGGTTCCAAGTGCAAATGGAGAGATCGCTGTATCGATCACATCAACACCTGCTTCCACTGCTTTTAAGTATGTCATGGAAGCCACACCCGAAGTATAGTGTGTATGTAACTGGATCGGAATGCTGACATTTTCTTTCAACGCACCAATCAACTCTGTCGCCTCATATGGAAGGAGAAGACCTGCCATATCTTTCAAGCAGATAGAATTTGCTCCCATATCCTCAATCCTCTTAGCGATGTCGATCCAATATTCGTGAGTATATGCATCTCCCAGCGTATAGGACAACGCCACCTGTGCATGTCCCTTCTCTTTATTTGCTGCTGTGACTGCTGTCTGCAGATTTCGAAGATCGTTTAAACAGTCAAAAATACGAATGATATCGATTCCATTGGCGATTGATTTCTGAACAAAATATTCTACTACATCATCTCCATACGGACGATATCCTAAAATATTCTGTCCGCGGAATAACATCTGCAATTTTGTATTTTTAAATCCATCGCGGAATTTCCGGAGTCTCTCCCATGGATCTTCCTTCAGGAAACGGAGTGATGCGTCAAAGGTAGCGCCACCCCAACACTCTACGGAATGATATCCCACCTTATCCATTTTATCGATGATCGGCAGCATCTGCTCTGTCGTCATTCTCGTTGCGATCAGCGACTGATGTGCATCACGCAGAATCGTCTCTGTAATTTTAATTGGTTTTTTTGCTATATCTGCCATGTTACTTCCTCCTAACATTTCACTTTTTCAACTTACATTACACCGAAGATTGCCATAAAGGTACCTGCTGCAACAGCCGTACCGATGACTCCGGCGACATTTGGTCCCATCGCATGCATCAACAGGAAGTTTGTAGGATCTGCCTCTGCCCCGACTTTCTGTGATACTCTGGCTGCCATAGGCACCGCAGATACTCCGGCAGAACCAATCAGCGGATTTACTTTTCCTCCAGTCACCTTGCACATCAGTTTACCGAACAATACACCTGCAGCTGTTCCAAACGCAAACGCTACCAGTCCAAGCACAACAATCTTGATCGTATCCCAGTTTAAAAATGCTTCTGCACTTGTCGTTGCACCGACAGAAGTTCCAAGCAGGATCACAACAATATACATCAATGCATTTGATGCTGTATCTGTAAGCTGTCTTACAACTCCACACTCTTTGAATAAGTTACCGAGCATCAGCATGCCGACTAACGGCGCTGTTGTTGGAAGGATCAGCGATACGACGATCGTAATGATGATCGGGAATAGAATTCTCTCCAGTTTAGATACCGGACGAAGCTGTTCCATCTTGATTTTTCTTTCTTCTTCCGTTGTGAGAAGCTTCATGATCGGCGGCTGGATGATCGGGACCAGTGACATATAAGAATATGCCGCTACCGCAATCGGTCCTAAAATTGCTGTCTGCTGCAGTTTCCCTGCAAGGAAGATCGATGTAGGTCCGTCAGCTCCTCCGATAATAGAGATCGCTGCTGCTGCCTTATCACTGAATCCCATTGCCATCGCTCCTAAATAAGCGGCAAAAATACCGAACTGTGCTGCCGCTCCGAGGAGGAAACTCTTCGGATTCGCAATCAGTGGTCCAAAATCGGTCATTGCTCCGACACCAAGGAAAATCAGTGACGGTAAGATCGCCCACTCATCAAGCAAGTAGAAATAGTGAAGAAGTCCTCCGACTCCATTTGAAGAATCCTCAATGGATAACATAATATCTGGGTAAATATTTACCAACAGCATACCAAACGCGATCGGAACCAAAAGAAGCGGCTCAAATCCTTTGGCAATCGCCAGATATAAAAACACGCATGCTACCGCAATCATGACGTAATTTCCAACTGTAAGATTGAAAAAAGCCGTCTGGTGCATGAGGTTATCCAATGTAGTCATAATGTATTCCATATTTTAACCTCCAGTCTGTGTCCGGGACATCATTAATTCAATGTAGCCAGTACTGCTCCTGATTCCACTGCATCACCTACTGCTACATCAATGCTGGCTACGGTTCCTGCCTCCGGAGCTACAACCGGGATTTCCATTTTCATCGCCTCGATCACAACGATCGGTGCTCCTTTTTCTACCTGCTGTCCGACAGCTGCCTCTAATTTAAATACTTTTCCTGCCGCACCTGCTGTCACTTTGACATTTCCTGTCCCTGCTGCTTTCTTCGGTGCCGGGGCTGCCTTTGGTGCCACTGGAGCTTTCTTCTGTACCGGTGCCGCTGGTGCTGCTCCTGCTGCTTTCTCCTCTACTGTCACATCATATACATTTCCATTTACTGTAATTGTATAACTTTTCATCTTCAAATTCCTCCTGAATTAATTCCATTTATTTGATTTTCTTCTGCGGATCGATCTTACCACAAATCCGTCAGACACACTTTCATCTGCCGCTGCAATCGCCGCTGTAATTACGGCCACAAGTTCTTCATCATCGGTTAACTCTTCTTCCACTACAGGAACTTCTGCCTTTGGCACTTCTTTTACCGGTGTCTTATTTTTTTCTGTCTTCTTTGTAAACTTTTCCTGAAGCATTGGTATATATTTCAAAAGTGAGATTACAAACGCAAGGAAGATCAGAACAAGAAATACAGTTCCCATTCCAAGAATGGTATTCATTCCGGCTTTCTTTAAAATTTCTCCGGTTGTATAATCTGCCGCAATATCAAGTGATTCTATATTGAGATTCTCGTCAAACTTAAATTCCAGCGTTGCTTCCCGCTCCTCATACACTGCCTCTGTAGACACTACTACACCAGAATCCGAACCTTCAAACTGATATTCGCCATGTTCTACATATTCTCCACATTCTTTTTCTGCCGCTTCCCAGGCATCCATCATAGAAATAAGTACTTCTGGTTCAATTGGCGCATTCGCTTCAGACATGATCTTATTGATCTGATATTCCGATGCCTGCCGATAATTATCAAATGCTTCCTCATCCATCACTTCAAAATTTGCAATGATAAACTGTGTCACATATGTAAGCTGTGTTTCATCATATTCCAGTTCTTTCTTACTTCCACATCCGGTAAAACTAAGTGTCAGAGCCAATGCACCGATTAATAAGCTGATTCTTTTTTTCACTTTGCTTCACCTCTCTACACTGTTCCATGTTTTTTTGCCGGGCGATCTTCTCTCTTTGTAAATAACATTTCAAATGCACCGACCAGATATTTTCTTGTATCTTTCGGATCGATCACCGCATCTACATATCCTCTTCCTGCCGCAGCCAAAGGACTTGTCTGCATCTCTTCATATTCTGCCGCCTTCTGTCGGATCACTTCTGCACTCTCTTCTGCATACATGATCTTAGCAGCAAGATTCGCATCCATCATTCCAATCTCTGCCTGTGGCCATGCATATACCAGATCTGCTCCCAACGCCTTGCTGTTCATTGTTATATAGGCACTTCCGTATGCTTTTCCGATAATGACATTCACTTTTGGTACAGTCGCATTTGCAAACGCATATGTAAGCTTTGCCACAGAAGAGGCAATATTTCTCTCCGAACACATTGTTGCATGATATCCTTCTACATTGGTAAGAGACAATACCGGAATATTGAATGCGTCACAGAAATTTACAAAATCTGCTGCTTTTCTACATCCACGTACACTTAAGCCACCGTCAAATTCTGCTTCCACATTTCCATCTTCATCATAGACCTTGCAGCGGTTTGCCACTGCACCGATCGTCACACCGTTGAGACGGATAAATCCTGTTACCATTTCTTTTGCATAGTCTCTTTTTGTCTCAAAAAATACATGATTATCTGAAAGAGTGGAGAGCACGACTGCTGTATCTTCCGCTGCATTTTCGATCGCATCACAGAGACGATTCAGATCATCTGTACATTCGTCATAAGAGTTATCGTCTTCATTATTTGCCGGCAAAAGACATACAAGAGAACGGATTTCTTCTAAGATTTCCTCTTCTGTTCCGGTTCCATCTACCAGACCTGCTTCCTCACTCTGGAATTTTGCAGAAGATGTATCACACTTTGTAATAACATTCCCTTCCAGTGCATTTGGAGAATTCACAAATAATTTTGCATGTTCCTTCTCCATAAACGTAAAGTCTGTCAGAGAAGGGATCACTGCAAGTCCTCCCCCACATGTTCCGAAAATTGCTGTGATCTGTGGAATTACACCCGATGCCAATGTCTGTTTCATATACAGAGTTCCAAATGCATGGAGCGCATCCGTCGCTTCCTGAAGTCGAAGTCCCGCACAATCTACAAGGCCGATTACCGGAGCTCCCATCTTCATCGCAAGATCATAGATTGCGGCAATCTTCTTTGCATGCATCTCACCGATCGCCCCCTGCAATACAGAGGCATTCTGGCTGTATACATACACGAGGTTCCCATCAATCACCCCGTATCCGGTCACAACACCGTCTCCCGGAGTTTCTTTTGTCTGCATGTTGAAATCAGTCGTTCTCGCTTTAACAGCAGCACCGATTTCAACAAAACTTCCCTCGTCAAGCAAAGCGGCAATTCTTTCGCTTGCGCGGTTCTCTGTTGTTTCGTAACTCATATCTTTTAGCCCTCCAATTTCTAAAATTTCATAAAGTTTAGCCAAATTTTCTGCCTATTATATTATATAATACTGCTTAAAAAATAGCAATTGCTTTTTGATATTTTTTTCACATATTCGACTGACACGTCCTCCCTCAAAATATCCTCTTCCATCATGCTGATTTTTTCACTTCTTCTTTCTTTGTTTTTGTATATTTTGTTTGATTCCACTCACGATTATGATACAATAGAAAAGGCATGAAACGGGGACATCTTTTTGTTCCCGCACATTATAAAATGTATCTAAGGAGGAAATAGAAATGAGTGTAACAGACAGAATTGCAAAACTCAGAAAACTCATGGAAGAGAGAAAGATGGATGCCTATATTATCCCATCCGCTGACAATCATCAAAGCGAATATGTAGGAGAACATTTTAAAGCCAGAGCGTTTATCTCCGGATTTACCGGTTCTGCCGGAACAGTGATCATCACAAAAGATGATGCAGGTCTCTGGACAGATGGACGCTATTTCATTCAGGCAGAAAAACAATTAGAAGGAAGTGGAATCAGACTTTTCCGTATGGCAGAACCTGATGTCCCTACGAAAGAAGAATATTTGGAATCAGTTCTTCCAGATCACGGAGTGCTCGGATTTGACGGAAAAGTCATCGGCGCTTCCGAAGGTCAGAATTATGAAGAAGTATTAAAAGAAAAAGCAGTCTCCATTTCCTATGACGAAGATCTGATTTCCTATATCTGGGAAGATCGCCCGGCTCTTTCAAATGCTCCGGCATTTTTATTGGATCTTGCATACGCAGGAGAAAGTACCGCCTCCAAACTGGAACGTCTCCGTGAAAAAATGCAAGAAGCTGACACGACAGTCCACATTCTTTCTTCTCTTGACGATATCGCATGGCTGCTCAATATTCGAGGCGGAGATGTAATGTATACTCCTCTTGTGCTGAGCTATGCTGTGATCACGATGGAGGACGTACATCTGTTTATCAACGAATCCAAATTAAATCAGGAAATTTTAGATAGCTGGAACGGGCTTTCTGTCATCTTACATCCTTATGAAGAAATCTACACATTTGTAAAGACGTTAGATGAAACTTCTCATGTGCTTTTAGATCCTTCCCGGATCAATTATGCGATCTATAAAAATCTCCCTGACGCAACAGAAAAAGTGGAGAAACCAAATCCTACAACAGCATTTAAGGCAATCAAAAATGAGACAGAATTGAAAAATATCCGCGCAAGCCATATCAAAGACGGTGTCGCTTTCACAAAATTTATGTATTGGCTTAAGAAAAATGTAGGAAAGATGCCGATTACAGAGCGCAGCGCCTCTGACAAACTAGAAGAGTTCCGCAGCCAGCAGGCGGGATTTATCAGTCCAAGTTTTTCTCCGATCGTCGCATACAAAGAACATGCTGCCATGATGCATTACAGCGCTACTCCGGAATCTGATTATGAATTGAAACCAGAGCACTTCCTCCTTGCAGATACCGGCGGAAATTATTATGAAGGTACCACAGACTTGACTCGTACAGTTGCTCTTGGACCGGTCAGCGACGAACTGAAGACACACTTTACGGCTGTTGCCCGCGGTATGATGAACCTCGCAAGAGCAAGATTTCTATATGGCTGCAGGGGTGTGAACCTTGATATCCTTGCAAGAGAACCTATGTGGTCTCTGAATATCGACTACAAGTGTGGCACTGGACATGGAGTCGGTTACCTTCTAAACATTCACGAAGGACCTGCTTCTTTCCGTTGGCAGCTATCCCCTTCAGGCCTGCCACCAGCAGTGCTCGAGGAGGGTATGGTCATCACCGACGAACCTGGAATCTACATTGAAGATTCCCACGGAATCCGTCTGGAAAATGAACTCGTTGTGCGCAAAGGTGAAAAAAATGAATTTGGCCAATTCATGGGACTGGAAAATGTGACAGTCGTTCCGATTGACTTAGATGCGATCGTACCGGAAGATCTGAATAAAGACGAACGCAATTATCTGAACAGTTATCACAAATTTGTATACGAGACACTTTCTCCTTATATGACAGAAGAAGAAAACGAATGGCTCAAAGTATACACAAGGGAAATCTAACTATCATAGATTCCTGCCGGAGCTAAGCATAGCAGGTTTTCCATAGTCAAAGGGCACCTAAGATCTTTTTTGCTGATCTTAGGTGCCCTCTTTCAGTTTTCTTTCTTTTTACATTCTTCCGTCTTCATTCAAAAAATAGTATCCGCTGATTTTTTGAAAGATCCATCGAAAATTTATTTTTTCGACGTTCTCCTGGGCTACGATTGGGTATTGCTGAAGTACTTCCCCGTCCAGAATATAGCGAACCGTTCCAAGCTTCTCATATCTTTCAATCGGCGCTTGCACTTCTTCCTGCAATTCTACAACAGTTTCAATTTCTTCTTCTCGGTGCAAAAGAACTTCCACCGGACTGTTTTGAATCTTCTCAATCTTTACCGGAACATGTGCTTTCTCAAAAAGATTTCCGCTGGTAGGAATTCCCGCCTTCACAGTTACATCACGGAGGGTTTCTTTCCCGGAAAATGCCTCCCGCAGCTCATAGTTTTCCATCCCATATGTCATCAATCGCCTGGTATCTGCCCATTTATATCCTTTATTGTTCGGCCATCCGCATCCAAGCAAGGCAACCACAAATGTTCTTCCCCGGCTTTCAAGCGCGCCGACATAGCAATACCCCGCCTTCCCGGTAAATCCTGTCTTTCCGGATAACGCTCCATCCATCATTGTCAAAAACGCATTGTGATTCTGGCAGGAAAACGAACGATGGCAATCTACATCCATAAAATGATAGCTTCCCTTCTGAGTGATTGAAAGAAAGCTCTCTTTCTTCGGAGATTTCAAAATACAGTAACTCATGATCCTGGCCAAATCTTCCGCTGTCGTTGAATGTTCTCCCTTGTCATCCGAAGCATCCAGCCCATTAGGTGTAATAAAATATGTATCCCTGCATCCGATTTCTTTTGCCTTCGCATTCATTTTATCCGCGAATGCCTGCACACTCCCCCCAATATGTTCCGCGATTGCTACCGCACTGTCATTGTGCGATTCCAACATCAAGGAATATAGAAGATCTCTCAGATAAAACTTTTCATCCATCTGCATCCCCAGATGTACTTTCGGCTGTCTCGCCGCATTTTCTGACACATTCACAACATCTGTAAGATTTCCTTCCTCCAATGCCAGAATACATGTCATGATCTTTGTCGTGCTCGCCATCGGCTTTTTTTCTGAACCGTTCTTTTCAAATAAAACACGCCCATTGTCCGCGTCCATTAAAACCGCTGACTGGGCGTATAACTGTTCTATCTCTTCTTTCGCACTGACAGGGGAACTGACCAGCAAAACTCCTGTCAAAATTCCGATCAAAACTTTCTTCATAAGCATACACCTGTTGTTCTGTTAGTTCATTGTATGATTAGAAGTTCCCGAATATGTCCATCTGAATCTCTTTTGATCAGACATCCAGTCGATCTTTGATCTCCCGCTCTGCCTCTTCTTTAAAATCTTCCAGCTGCTCTGGTGCAATGCTTGGAAGCTCCTCCACCGACTGCACTCCAAATCGTCGCAAAAATTCTTCGGTTGTGCCAAATAGCAGCGGTTTTCCCGGCGCATCCAGCCTCCCCACTTCACACACCAGATCATATTCCACGAGTTTATTCACCGCATGGTCTGACTTCACTCCCCGGATCTTCTCGATCTCAATTTTTGTAACCGGCTGCTTATATGCCACGATTGCGAGTGTCTCCAGCAGGACATCTGTCAGCACATGTTTCTTCGGCTGTTTCGCAACTTGAATCAGATAGTCATATAACTCTGGCTTTGTACAGAGCTGATAAGAATCCTCCAGTTCGATCAACTGGATTCCCCGCTCTTTCTTTTGATACTGTTTTTTCAGTTCTTCCAAAAGTCTTTTTGCTTCTGTCTCATCTTTCCCGATCGCAGATGCAATTTTTGAAAGGCTCACGGACTCCCCCATTGCAAAAAGGATCGCCTCCACAGCCCCTAGCAGTTCCTTCTCAGTTTTCTTTTCCACGCTATCTGTTCCTTTCTTGTTATCGTACAATTTTTCCTTTTTAATGCCTCACTTCTCTTTTGCCATGCTACATCATAGAAGTGATCATGATCTCCGCAAATGTTTTTTCTTGTGTGATCTGTATCTTACCTACTTTCATCAATTCCAGTACCGCGAGAAACGTGACAATCACATGCATCTTGCTGCGCTGTCTTGCCAGAAGCTGACGGAAACTAAAGTACCCATTCAACATTGCATACTCTTCCACATAGGACATCTTATCAGAGAGCGTCACTTCTTCTTTCTCAATCGTTCCAAATTTACTGCGCACCGGATCCATCTTATCTGCCTTTTTCCGCATCACTTCCCGAAAAATCTGATTCAACCTGCGAAGATCCAAATCTCCCAGAAGTTCATCCAGATTTACCGGTTCGGTATACTCCTGCACTTCCTGTGGGATGGCAGCCTCCTTAAATAACACTCTGTCTGAATCCATTTCCCGATCCCGAAGTTCATAAGACATATATTTGTACAGCTTATACTGCAGCAACTGTTCCACCAGCTCCTGCCTAGGATCTTCCTCCTCCCCTTCTTCATTCACCTCTTTGGGAAGAAGCATTTTCGACTTAATATCCAAAAGAGTCGCTGCCATCAGAAGAAACTCGCTCATAATATTCAAATCTGTCCGTTCCATCTCACGGATATACTCCATGTACTGTCTTGTAATTTCCACGATGGGGATATCATAAATATCAATCTTATTTTTGTCAATCAAATGCAAAAGCAGATCCAGTGGCCCTTCAAACACTTGCAGCTTTACTGGTATTCCCATTACTGTCTTCCTTTCATATGCAGCACAACTACTTCCGGTGTGTTAAACAGCCGAACCGGTATCGTATGTTCTCCAATCCCTCTGCTTACAACCGTCGTTGTCTGCCCTTCTCTGTAAATCCCCCCACTGTAACGCGGAAAGATCTTAAGCTGTGGCGTGATGACAGCTCCAAGAAACGGGAGCCTTACCAGCCCTCCGTGAAAATGTCCTGAAACAACAAGATCTGCCTTCCACTCTTTGTATGCCGGCACATGTGACGGATTGTGGGCGATTAAAATCTGATAACTTGCCCTGCTTGCCTTTCCAATCCGCTGTTCAATCTCCGCTTCTGTCACTTTGTGATACTTCCTTTTTGCATACCCCTCATACGGAATCTCCAATCCGGAAATCGTAAACAGATCACCATTCCACTCTCGTACAACCGAACGATTTTCAAGGAAGATTACCTGTTCTGCACTCAACTCTTTCTTGTATCGCTCATAGACATGACTATAATTTGCCGGATTTTCCTTCATCCGCTGCTCATGGTTGCCATTCGCATAAAATACCGGACAGATATTTGCAAGTGATTTCACAAATTCCATCGCTGGCTTTGGAGATACCCCCTTTTTCCCCACTAGCATATCCCCTGCGATCAGAATTGCATCTGGTCTCTGCTTTGTAATTGCATACAGCAGTCTTTTATTATGTTTTCCATATACTTTATTGTGAAGATCACTTAGCAGGACAAATTTTGTCTCTTCCCCCACAAGCTTCGGGGCTGTCACCGTATAATGTGTGACTTTAAATGTGTGGATTTCACGTATCATCTCCAATACACAAAGAACTGCTGCCACCGCAATAATCTCTAGGACCTTTACAATTTCTCTTTCCATATCTGTTCCCTTATCCTCTTTCACTGTCTCATTTCATCTCACAGCAATGCTGATTTGTCTTCCATTATATAATTTTTCTCAGCGTTTTACAACCAAAAGCTTTTCAGCACCTTTTTCAGCACATGTCCATAAGTAATCTTATCTATCTTCTCTGTTGTTCTGACCGGCACAGTTCCAATTGTTTCTTCCTGCAGTGTATAGACAAGTTTTCCTACCGTTGTTCCCTTCTTTAGCGGTGCAGAAAGCCCTTTTTTTAACACTAGTTTTTTCTGTATCTCAGACAAATTCGCTCCGGTCGTATCCACATACTGAAATATTGCTTCCGGCTCGATCCTCACTTTTTCCTTTGTCCCCCCATCCACTTTTACCGCCTTTAATCCACCTTTTTCTTTGTCCACATACTTTGTGCATTTTCCAAATCCATAGTTTAAAAGTGTTGTCGCATCCTTTACGCGCATCTTAGAATCCGGCGCCGCCATGATCACCGCGATCAGATCCATCCCATCCTTTCTTGCCGTGGCAGAAATACAGAATTTTGCTTTACTTGTAGATCCGGTCTTAAGCCCTGTGGCATATGGATAATGCCGCACCAGTTTATTTGTGTTTGACAAACCAAATTCGCTTGTTCCCTTGTTTGTTTTATGCGTAATATTTTCCATCCAGATCATAGAATATTTTTCAATCTCCGGATGCTTTGTAATTAACTCTCTGGACATCAGTGCAATGTCGTAAGCAGTCGTCAGATGTCCATCCGCATCCAAACCATTGCAGTTTACAAAGTGAGTATGCTCCATCCCCAGCCCTTTTGCCCTCGCATTCATCTGCTCTACAAAAGCTTCCTCACTTCCGGATATGTATTCGGACATCGCCACACATGCGTCATTCGCACTTGCAACTGCAATGCACTTTAACATCGTATCTACCGTCTGCACTTCTCCGGGTTCTAGAAACACCTGGCTTCCTCCCATGGATGCTGCATACTCTGACACAGTTACTTCGTCTTCCAACTTTATCTTTCCATCCTCCACTGCATCCAGGATCAAAAGCATCGTCATAACTTTCGTCACACTTGCAGGCGGGCGTTCCTCCTCCTTCTGTTTCTCATAAATAATTTTTCCGGTAGATGCCTCCATCAAAACGGCGGACTGTGCTGTCAGTTCCAGTTCATTTTTCTTTTCTGACTCTACCTCTTCCTGCAATACTTTCCCGTCAGGCGGCATTGCGCAGACAGTTCCGGTACATAAAATAACGCTCAATACTACTGCCAGAATTGTTCTCATTTTACAACTCCCTTTGATTTCGTCTACTACCATTGTAAGCATTGTGTGAAAGATTTATGACTGTTCCTACCGTTCTTTCTCTTTGAGTTCTCCTTCCCTGTAAGCCCGGATCAGCTCTTTTAATTCTGCAATTCTCTCTTTCATCTTGTTCCCATTGTCAGTATCCCCGACAAGCTGACGCCTGTCTGTATATTTTACTGCCACCTGTCTAGAAACGATATCTTTCTCCTCATGGATCGCCGTCTCTGCCGATTCAAACGGTTCATGTGCTGTCAGTGTCATGCCATAAGAATTATAGATTAAAGTATACCCCGCAATTCCGGTCTCCTTGTGGTATGCCTTTGAAAATCCGCCGTCAATGATCAATACCTTACCGCCACATTTTACAGGGCTCTCCCCTGAGCTCTGATGCACCGGCACATGCCCGTTGATAATATGTGCATCTTCCCCCTCAAGACCAAATGCTTCCAGAATCCGCTCAGCAGTACTGCTCTCTTCTAAAAATCGATAATATGCATTCTTCTTTTCCAAATGTGCTTCCGGATCTGCAATCAGATACCTTTCAAATGTAGCCATCTTGCTCCTTCCAAACAACGGAGATTTCGGTCCACTCCAGAGATACCATAAAATATCCTGTCCCTTCTTTCGCTCACCTTCTTCCAAGGCAACAAAAGCTTTTCTTACATACATTTCAAGCACATCGTAAAGCTTTCTCCCCTGATAAAATGTTCCAAAAATATTGACCTTCTCAAAGCTGCCGTCTTCTTCCAGCGGAATACACCCATGATAGAGCAGATTGTGATTATACACCTTGTAAAGACTTCCGTTCTTTAAAAGCAACTTGACATGTCTTTGCAGTTTCTCACAGTTTTGAAACGCTGTTTTTAGTTTCTCCATGATTTCCTGTTCACCTTTGCTTAAACGATATGGTGCTTCTTCAGAAATCGTGGGAAAGCTCTTGTCTTTTAACCGATATTCTTTTCCCTGTATGATCACAGTTCCATTCTTCTTATCGAGTGTCTCAAGAAAACATCGGTCTTCCATATCAAAATCAGGATGCTCCCTCAGCAGCATTTCCTCCAGTTTAAACTGAATTATCGTAATCGCTTTGTGCATTCTTCTCTCTAACAGAGAGGAGGAATCTGTTTTTCCCTCTCTCCCTTTCACAGCGAAACATACACAGGGGTCTTCCCCATAGATTTCCATTGCAAATGCAGCTAACGGAAGCAAATTAATACCATATCCATCTTCCAGAAGATCTAGATTGCCATAACGGAGGCAGATTCGGATCACCGTCGCAATACATGCTACATTTCCCGCAGCTGCTCCCATCCAAAGGATATCATGGTTTCCCCACTGGATATCAAACGAGTGATACGTCATAAGACAGTCCAGAATTTTATCCGGTGCGGGTCCTCTGTCAAAAATATCGCCAATAATATGCAGATGATCGATCACAAGTCTTTGGATCAGCTCTGACATCACAATGATAAAATCTTCTGCCTTTCCAATCTCCAGTATCGTTGTGACGATTGATTCATAGTACGCACCTTTATTCAGCACCTCTGATTTCTCTGTGATCAGTTCTTCAATGACATATGCATAGTCCGCCGGAAGTGCTTTTCTCACTTTTGATCTTGTATATTTTGAGGAGACTGTCTTGCATATTTCAATCAAGCGATACAATGTGATCTTGTACCAGTTCTCCATATCTGGCTCTGTTTTTTTGATCTCAGCAATCTTTTCTGCCGGATAATAGATCAAAGTTGCCATCGCACACTTTTCTGCCGTACTCAGTGTATGGCCAAACACATCATCAATCTTCTTTCTAACCGCTCCTGATCCATTGCGCAGCACATGTGAAAATGCCTCAAACTCTCCGTGAATATCTGATATAAAATGTTCAGTTCCTTTTGGAAGGTTTAAAATCGACTGGAGATTGATAATCTCTGTGGATGCCTTTCCAATTGTCGGATATAATTCTGCAAGATATTCTAGATAATTTTTATTGTTTTGTTCCATGTTTGTTCCTTTCATTCTTATTGATTTTCTCTGTACTGCCAGTCCCCATAAGCAGGATATGAGATAGCTAAAATAGCAGGGATTTCCCCTGCTATTTCAGCTTCTCTACTCTCTCCTGCACCGTCTTATTAAAATTCTCTACTTTTCGATCATATGGTTCATTCATATATTTTGAATGCAACATAAAGTCTGCCGTCGCCAGATTGTTTGCAATCGGAATATCATATACGACTGCGATACGCAAAAGTGCCTTCACGTCTGGATCATGTGGCTGCGCTTCTAACGGATCCCACAAAAAGATCATAAAATCAATATTTCCCTCAACGATTTTTGCACCGATCTGCTGATCTCCGCCAAGCGGTCCGCTGTTATATCCTTTAACCGGAAGTCCTGTTTTTTCAGCGATCAACCGGGATGTCGTCCCTGTTCCACAGAGAAAATGTCCTTTTAAAATCTCTTTATTCTTATCGCACCACTCTACCAACTCTTTTTTCTTTCCATCATGTGCAACTAATGCAATATGTTTTGCCTTTCCAATCTCAAATGTAACATAATCATCCTGTAACATAAGCGTCCTCCTTTTATTTAGACTTTTTCTCTTTCTTCTACACAAGCCGCAGCTTTTTCAATCGTGTTTCAGCTTTATTATACACAATTTTTCTCTATTTAGGAAGCCCCTTACTGTTTTGCGACAATCTCGCCTTGTTTTTTGTAAATACTTCCCGCTGGAATCACTCCGCGCACCATGGAAAGAGGATAAATGTTTGTATGACTTCCAATCACACTTCCTGGATTCAGCACACTTCCACAGCCGACTTCCACCTCGTCCCCCAGCATTGCCCCGAATTTTTTCAATCCAGTCTCAATCGTCTTCTCTCCGACTTTCACTTTCACAAGTGATTTATCTGACTTTACATTTGATGTCACTGCCCCGGCTCCCATATGAGATTTGTATCCAAGAATTGAATCGCCGACATAATTATAATGCGGTACCTGTACTTTATTGAATAAAATTACATTTTTTAACTCTGTGGAATTTCCCACAACAGCTCCTTCTCCCACGATAGCATTTCCCCGGATAAATGCACAATGTCTGATCTCCGCCTCTTTTCCGATGATCGCCGGACCATGAATACTTGCAGTTGCTGCAACCTTTGCTGATTTTGCAACCCAGATATCCTCTCCTATCTTCTCATATTCCGTCTCTGGCAATGTGCTGCCAAGTTTCACGATAAATGCTCCAATCTTTGGAAGCACTTCCCACGGATATGTCACTCCCGCAAAAATCTCACTGGCAATAGTTTCTTTCAATGTATACAATTCTGTTACTGTCATCTGCTCCATATCTTCTTTCCTTTCCATCTTCTAATCTGGTTTCCCATGCCTCTGTTTGAAATGAACATCTTTCTTTGCTGTCATTTTCGGTTTCTGATAAAATCCAGCAGCCCTGTCATAGCAGGCGCGCAGCTGATATTGATTATTCAATCCCAATACCCCATTTGTATGATTCTGTACGAACCGTTCCAGCTTCACCATATATTCCTCCGGGGTAATCTCTCCCTCTGCCACATAGTTCAAGCCTTTCTCCCAGCTCGCTGTCAACTCAGGATTTAAAAGAGAGCGGATCGAATGTCCAACTACATCAAACACCATCTCCCCAAGAAGCGTCGGAGTGATGATCTGTGTCTTCTTATTCAGCGCGAGATACTTAATATGTATCAACTTCTTTAAAATTTCTGCCCTCGTCGCACTTGTGCCAATGCCGCTTCCTTTTATCTGCGCACGCAGTTCCTCATCTTCAATCAGCTGCCCGGCATTTTCCATCGCAAGGATGATCGAACCAGAATTATATCGTTTCGGAGGAGATGTCTCCCCCTCTTTAATCTGAAACCCTTGCACATTTAACTGCATCCCTTTCCGCAGTTTCTGTACAAGAGAAAATAGACCTTCATCTTGATTTTCACTGTCCTCGCCTGCATCCTCCCCTTTTTTTGTCCCCGGCACACCAGTTACTTTCAGATACCCTTCTTCTGCAAGTACTTTAAAAGAAGAGAAAAACTGTTCTTCCTTCCGCTTGGTCACAATACTTACTTTCTGATATACCGCCGGCGGATAAAAGATGCTTAAAAATCGTCTGACAATCAGATCATATACCTGTCTGGCAGTCGGTACTACCGCCTGCAATGCAGGAAGTCCTTGTCCGGTTGGAATGATCGCATAGTGATCTGTAATCTGCTTGTCATTGACATAGCGGGTTTTCTCTAGCCCTTTGTGACTTCCAAACCGTAAAATATCAGATAGAAACGGTCCTGCCATCTCATATTTGGAAAGACCATTCAGATTTTTATGAATCTCTTTTGCAACCGCAGTCGACAGCACACGCGCATCAGTTCTCGGATATGTAACCAGTTTTTTTTCATAGAGTTCCTGTACAATCCGGAGTGTCTCATCCGGGCTGATTTTAAACCGTTTGGAACATTCATTTTGAAGCTCTGCCAAGTTGAACAACAGCGGCGGATTTTTCTTCTCCTTTTTCTTTTCGATGGAGAGGATCTCACAAGTGAGCGGAAGCGGCTGACTCAAATAAGCGATCAGCTCCTCGGCCTTCTCTCTCTTCTGAAACCCATTTTCCTTGTAGAGGTCAAACGATTCAAAATACCGTGATCCTTTGACTGCCCTCCACTCACCTTCAAATGTCTGTCCTTCCACATCAACCGTAGAGATTACACGAAAAAACGGTGTCTTGACAAACTCGCGGATTTCCCTTTCTCTCCGGACGATCATTCCAAGAACACATGTCATCACTCGTCCAACCGAAAGCACTGTATAGTTGGTTTGCAAGTAATTCGAGATGCTGTTTCCATACTTTAGTGTCAGTAATCTCGAAAAATTAATTCCCATCAGATAATCTTCTTTTGCCCGCAGATAAGCAGATGCACTCAGATTATCATAATCTTCCAGTGGCTTTGCCTCCTGGATCCCGCGAAGAATTTCCTCCTCTGTCTGGGAATCGATCCAGACACGCTTCCTCACTTTTCCTTTCACTCCTGCCATCTGCTCTACCAGACGGTAAATATATTCTCCTTCTCGCCCGGAGTCGGTACATACATAGATGGTATCCACATCTTCTCTTGTCAGCTGTTCCTTTACAATCTGAAACTGCTTTGCAACCGCCGGAATGACTTCATACTTAAATTCCTTTGGAAGGAATGGAAGCGTATCCAGCCTCCATCTCTTCAACTTCGCATCATATACTTCGGGATAACTCATCGTGACAAGATGTCCAACACACCATGTTACGATTGCACTGTCCGCCTCCAGATATCCGTCTTTTCGTCTTGTATTCAATTTTAATGCCTTTGCAAATTCCTGTGCGACGCTTGGCTTCTCCGCAATATATACTGATTTTCCCATGTGTACCTACTTTACTGTAAAATGATATGCCGTTGTTGTATGATATGTGCTGCCGGCTTTGCAGACTGGACCTTCAAAGTGCTCTTTGTGGATCGCATCCGGAAAATACTGCGTCTCAAAACATGCACCGCTTCTCTTTCCATAGCAGATTCCCTCTTTTCCTTCTTCATGTTCCACAAAATTAGCAGTGTAAAACTGCATACCCGGAAGATCCGTCCACACTTCCATTCCAATACCACTTTCTGCTCCTTCCATCTCTGCCACCTTACGGTAAGTACCCGGATGGTTCAGTACCCAGTTGTGATCATATCCATTTCCAAGCCGAATTGCCTCATAATCGCTTTCAATCTCTTCGCCGATCATCTTGCCGGAACGGAAATCCATCGGTGTTCCTTCCACCGGAACGATCTCTCCGGTCGGGATCGATTCTGCATCTGCTCTCGTAAATGTATCTGCATCAATCCAGACACGCTGGGCAAGCACATCCTTTTTCTCATGTCCGTCAAGATTAAAGTAACTGTGGTTTGTCATATTCAGAATCGTGTCCTGATCTGGCACAGCGTAGTACTCAATTTTCACCGTGTCATCTTCAGTCAGTGTATATGTCACTTCGATTTTCACTGTTCCTGGATATCCTTGATCTCCGTCTCTGCTCTCCAGCGCAAATGTAAGTTGATTGTTGTCCTCTTTTATCACATCCCAGATACGGACATTGAAGAAATCCATCCCACTGTGCAGATTATTACCATTATTATTTTGTGCAAGAGTGTAAGTCTTTCCATTCAGCTCAAAAGAAGCTCCCCCGATCCGGTTCGCACATCTCCCGACAATTGCCCCAAAAAACTTACTTGCCTCTTCATATTTCTGTGGCGTATCATATCCAAGCACAACATCTTTTGGAGTTCCATTTTTATCTTTGACGATCACCTTTACTAATGTCGCTCCAAGATCAGTCACCGCAATCTTTGTCCCATGCTGATTGGAAATTGTGTAAAGTGAAACACTGTTCCCTTGTTTTGTTGTTCCAAATACTGTTTTCTCTATACTCATCGTTCTTCTTCCTCTCTGCTCTGCTTATTTTTTATGAAAAATTTCAAGAAATCTTCGGATCACTTTTGGCTCTCGCCTCTTTTCTGACGGTCTTTCCTGAAGCGCCTCCCGCATAAATACTTCCTGCGCATTCACCTCACGCTCTCTCATTTCTTTCTTTTTATATGTCCCGTCACTTGTCAGGATACGGGCTTTCACATTGTCCGACAGCATGACCTTCAAAAGATGGTTTAGTTGCCGTTTCACTATCGGATCATAGACCGGACATGCAACTTCTACCCGCTTTTCTGTATTTCTTGTCATCATGTCCGCGGAACCAATGTAGATCTTTTGCTCCTCCCGGACCCCGAAACTAAAAATTCTGGCATGCTCCAGGTAGCGCCCGACAATACTGATCACTCGTAAATTTTCTGTTTCCCCTTCAATCCCCGGTAGAATACAGCAAATCCCCCTTACGATCAGATCGATTCTGACTCCCGCTCTGGAAGCCTCGGCAATTTTCTCAATGAAATCCATATCGGTTACCGAATTCATCTTCATGACAATCCTGCCATTTGTCCCCTTTGCGATCTCCCTATCGATCAACAGGAGAATCTTCTGTTTTAAACTTGTCGGCGCTACGATCAGTTCTTCATATCTTCCGTCAAGATTACTGATTGACATATTTTTAAAGAATTCAGCTGCATCTTCCCCGATACTCCGACTGGATGTCATCAGAGAGACGTCCGTATACATCTCCGCTGTCTTCTCGTTATAATTTCCCGTCCCAATCTGAGTGATATACTGTATCTCATTCCGATGGCGGTAGGTGATCAGACAGATTTTAGAGTGTACTTTGTATCCCTCAAATCCATAAATCACCCGGCATCCCGCCTCCTCAAGCCTTTCAGACCAGTCGATGTTATTCTGCTCATCAAATCTTGCCCGCAGTTCGATCAGCACTGTCACTTCTTTTCCGTTCTCTGCTGCTGCACACAGATACTCTACTAACCTTGTCTTTCGTGCAAGGCGGTAAATCGTAATCTTAATCGTCATGACATTCGGATCCGCGGACGCCTCTTTGATCAGACGGAGAAACGGTTCCATACTCTCATATGGATAAGAGAGCAGAATATCTTTTCTTCGAATCTGCTTCATCATACTGCCTTCTTCCACCATCTTCGCCATCTGCGGAGAAAATGGCTCATACGTCAGTGCACGCTTCATAGAATCTGGCGCCTTATCGATCACTGAGAACATAAACCCGAGCTTCATCGGCACTTTTGTACGAAAAATCTGTTTCGGTGTAATGTTAAATTTACTGCAAAAATACTGTTCCCGCTCTTTACTGAGACTCTCTGCCACTTCAAGACGGACGACCGCCATTCTTCTCCGCTTATGTAATGTCTTTTTCATCCGGTAACGAAAATCATCATTGATATCAAACGCTTCATCATCCGGAGAAATGTCTGCATTCCTTGTCACACAGATATAATTTCGATCCGAGATCTCATACTGACTAAAAATCAGTTCCAAATACTCCATGATCACTTTTTCCATGCGAATATATCGAATGTCATGTCCGGGAAGATATAAGATATCAGAAATAAACTGCGGTACCGGTACAATTCCAAGTAACGATCTGCCATTCTCCTTCAAGGTTGCCGTCACATATATTTCATTGTTCAAAAGATGTGGAAATGGGTGGTTTGGATCTACGATCTGAGGTGACAAAAGCGGAAGGATCTGCTCTCTGAAATATTTTTTTACAAACTTCTTCTCTTGCTGTTCCAGCTCCTTGAAAGACAACCCACAGATTCCATACGGACTTAACTGTTTCTTGATCTCCGCGTATGTCTTCTCCCGCTCTTTGTAGAGCGGTGCAACCGCCGTATAGATTTTGTCCAACTGCTGCCTTGCACTCCATCCGGTCTTATCGTCAATATGATTTTCTCCCATCATTCCCATATCATAGAGACTTCCTACCCGGATCATAAAAAACTCATCCAAATTGCTCGTAAAGATTGCGACAAACTTCATCCGCTCCAAAAGCGGCACTGTCGGATCCTGTGCTTCCTGAAGCACGCGCTCATTGAATCGGAGCCAGGACAATTCTCTGTTCTGTGTGTAATTCAATAGTTCTTTTCTCATTTGAACACCTTCCTCTTTTCGCAGTTCCAATCTCTCTTTATCAATTTTCAGTATAACAAATTTCTTATTTCATTTCCATACCCTGCCCCAAACTCCTCCAGAAAGAGAAAAAAGAGGTTCTGCAAAACTGCGGTTCCCCTTCTCTCTTTTCCTTTCTATTTTGCCTTGATATATCCTTTTGCAGTCAGTGTTTCTGCACAGAGCACAGCGCCTCCTGCTGCACCTCTGACTGTATTATGGGAAAGTCCGACAAACTTATAATCGTACACGGTATCTTCTCTTAAACGTCCAACTGAGATTCCCATTCCCTTCTCAAAATCTACATCCAATTTCACCTGCGGGCGGTTATCTTCCTCAAGATACTGGATAAACTGCTTTGGCGCACTTGGAAGCTCTAACTCCTGCGGCAGACCACGGAATGTTACAAGCTTTTCAATCAACTGTTCTTTTGTTGGCTTCTTTGCAAATTTCACAAACACTGCAGCTGTATGTCCATCCAGAACCGGAACACGGATGCACTGTGTTGTAATAACAGGACTGCTTGCTTTTACAATCTCACCATCTTTGATCTGTCCCCAGATTCTAAGTGGCTCCTGCTCACTTTTCTCTTCTTCTCCACCGATAAATGGAATGATGTTCTCCACCATCTCCGGCCACTCTGCAAATGTCTTTCCCGCACCTGAAATTGCCTGATAAGTCGTCGCCACAACCTCTGTCGGCTCAAATTCCTTCCATGCAGTCAGCACCGGTGCATAACTCTGGATAGAACAGTTTGGCTTTACTGCCACAAATCCTCTCTCTGTTCCGAGCCGTGCTTTCTGCGCTTCAATGATCTCAAAGTGTTCCGGATTGATCTCCGGGATCACCATCGGCACATCTTTTGTCCAGCGGTGCGCACTGTTATTTGATACAACCGGTGTCTCAGTCTTTGCATAAGCTTCCTCGATTGCCTTGATCTCTTCCTTGGACATATCCACTGCGCTGAATACAAAATCAACACCCGCTGCAACTTTCTCTACTTCATTGACATTCATGACTACTAAACTTTTCACTGCCTCCGGCATCGGTGTCTGCATCTTCCAGCGGTCTCCAACCGCCTCCTCATACGTTTTCCCTTCTGATCTTGGGCTGGCTGCCACTGTCACTACTTCAAACCATGGATGATTTTCCAAAAGAGAAATAAATCTCTGTCCTACCATCCCCGTTGCTCCAAGAATTCCTACTCTTAATTTTCTCTCCATCTTTCTTTCCTCTCTTTACTAAACCATTATATTTATCAATCCTGTGCGGAAAACGTATCCGACTGGGACAAATATCGCTTCTGCAGAGAAATCACCTGCTCCATCGCTTCCCGCCCCGGTGCACCAAATGTCTTGCGCTTCTCCACACAAGTCTTCAGACTGATCGCATCATAAATATCTTCCTGAAATACCGGGGAAATCCTCTGATATTCTTCCAAACTCATCTCTTCCAATGAAATTCCCTTCTCAATGCAGCTTAACACAAGCTGTCCGACAATCCCATGTGCATCCCGAAATGCTACGCCATGTCCTACAAGATAATCTGCTGCATCTGTCGCATTGGTAAATCCGTTTTTCGCGCTTCTTTCCATCTGCTCCTTCTGAAATCTCATCGTGCGGAGCATATCTGTAAACAACATCAGACACCCCTTTGCCGTATCGATCGCATCAAAAGCAAGCTCTTTGTCTTCCTGCATATCCTTATTATAAGCAAGCGGCAATCCCTTCATTGTCACAAGAAGTGACATCAATGCTCCGTAAACACGTCCTGTCTTTCCACGAACAAGTTCTGCAATATCCGGATTCTTCTTCTGCGGCATAATACTGCTTCCGGTACTGTATGCATCATCAATTTCAACAAACTGGTACTCATTGCTGTTCCAAATAATAACCTCCTCTGAAAAGCGGCTTAAATGCATCATAACCGTAGACAGTGCGGCTAAAAATTCAATCAGATAATCTCTGTCTGCCACAGAATCCATACTGTTCCATGTGGCACCTGCAAACCCTAACAGTTCCGCTGTATACTCTCTATCCAACGGATATGTGGTACCAGCCAGAGCTCCGGAGCCAAGCGGACAGTAATTCATTCTCCGGTAAACATCCTTCATGCGGGCTCGATCTCGCTTAAACATCTCAAAATAAGCACCCATATGGTGTGCCAGTGTGATTGGCTGTGCTTTCTGCAGATGGGTAAATCCCGGCATGAACGTATCGATATGTTCTTCCATGATTCCAAGCAGCACCTCTAACAACTCCTTCAAAAGATGATCCGTCGCATACACTTCATCTCTGATATAAAGCTTCATATCGAGGGCAACCTGATCATTTCTGCTTCTTCCAGTATGTAATTTCTTGCCAGGTTCTCCGATCCGCTCGATCAAAGTCGCCTCCACAAAACTATGAATATCTTCATATTTCTCTGAAATCGCAAGAGAACCGTCTTCTATATCCCTTAAAATTCCTTCCAGACCGGAAATCATTTTCCGTTGTTCTTCTTCTGTCAGAATCCCTTGCTTTGCCAACATCATCACATGCGCGATGCTACCTCTAATATCCTGTGCATAAAACCTTTTGTCAAAAGAAATCGATGCATTGAACTGATATACCATCTGATCTGTTTCTTTTGTAAATCGTCCTCCCCACAATTGTGCCATATCTGTTCCTCTTTTCTGTTGCTTATTTTTCATAGTCTATCATATTTTTGTATAATTTTCCAATATTATCTTCTCTTTTTACATATTTTTTCTTTCTCTTTTAGGATTTTTTACTTATTTTCACTTTTTAGCATTTCTTTCTTCTGAGCTTCTCGCTCTTGTTTCGAGAAGATACAGCCACAGTAATCCTGCCGGTAAAGTCCATACAATCCCGATAATTCCACCGAGCGCCGGTATCCATTCTTCTTCTTAAAATCAGACAGAAGATAAGGAACCCCTATCTCTTCCCCGATCCGCTCTCCAATTTCATTTAACTTTGCAGCATTTTTCATCGGGCTGATACTAAGTGTCGTTGTAAAATAATCAAAATTGCCCTTTTTCGCTTCCCTTGCCGCCTCCAAAAGTCTCAGTTCATAGCAGCGAAAACATCGCCTGCCGCCTTCTTTTTCTCTCTCCATCCCTTTTACCGCATCATAAAACAGCTGTTTATCATATTCTCCCGCCAGAAAAGAGATTGGATATTTCGCCGGGAGTTTCTCAATCAGTTCCTTTTGTTCCTGTACCCGCTTGTCATATTCGGTATCCGGATAAATATTCGGATTGTAATAGAACACTGTAATATGAAAATACTGAGACAAATACTCCAGCACATAACTACTGCAAGGTGCACAACAGCTATGAAGTAACAAAGATGGGACTCTGCCATCTTTTTCAAACTGTTTTAACAAGTTCTCCAACTCTTTCTGATAATTTCTCTTTGGCTGTCCCGATATCTTCCGGTTTTCTTCCTTTTGATTCATCCTCCCACCATCTGTTCTTTCTTTCATTTTCTTCACCCTTTGTCCTTTTTCTTTTATTTCTCCTGCTGATATTATACACAACTGATCAAAAAAAACAATCCGCGTTTTTCTGATTGCTCTATCGCCGCACCATTTTCTTTCTTTTGCATAAATTGGATAGAAACAGACTGGAGGCTTTTATGGAAACTATATTAGAATTTCAAAATGTCAGTTATGCCTACCACACGCTGGATGGCGAGACACCTGCTTTAAGCCACATCTCCTTTTCGGTAAAAAAAGGAGAATTTATTGCTATCGTCGGTCCATCTGGCTGCGGAAAATCCACACTCTTATCACTGATCGCAGGGCTGCTCCAACCGGAGGAAGGGCAGATTCTGATCCATGGAAAATCCGTAGAGCTGCGCAATGCCAACATTGGGTATATGCTTCAGAAAGATCACCTGTTTGAGTGGCGCTCCATCTATCGGAATATCATCCTTGGCCTGGAGGTCCAGCACAAATTGAACAGCCATACAAAAGAGAAAGCAAACGAACTGCTAGCCACTTATGGACTGCAAAACTTTGCCAAAGCAAAACCTTCTGAACTCTCCGGAGGTATGCGGCAGCGCGCTGCCCTTATCCGCACACTGGTCCTTGATCCAGATCTTCTCCTTCTCGACGAACCATTCTCTGCTCTGGATTATCAGACTCGTCTGACGGTTGGAGATGATATCGGACAAATTATCCGAAAAGAAAAAAAGACAGCGATTCTTGTCACTCACGACTTATCAGAAGCAGTCAGCCTTGGAGATCGCGTCATCGTCCTTTCTGCCCGTCCCGCCTCTATTCAACAGACGATCCCGCTTCACTTTGATATGCAGGAAGATACTCCTCTTCTTCGCAGAAATACACCGGAATTTAAAACATATTTCAATCTTGTCTGGAGGGAACTAAATGGAAGTGAATGAGATGTCCGTAAAACAACAGGAATTTTTAAAAGGCAGACAGAAGCACCGGACCATCGTCTCTGTCTTCCGGGTTCTGATCTTGCTTCTCTTTTTTATCCTCTGGGAGATTTCCTCTGCAACCGGACTGATCGACTCGTTTATCTTCAGCAGTCCTTCAAAAATTGTCCGCTGCTTCTGGAATATGGTGTGCGATCGAAGCATCTTCCTCCACGTTGGTATCACCGTATATGAGACAATCGTAAGCTTCCTTCTTGTTATCTTCATTGCTCTGCTCTGTGCCGTTCTTCTCTGGTTCAGTCCGAAGCTTTCCGAGATTATGGAACCTTACCTCGTCGTGCTGAACAGCCTTCCAAAATCTGCACTGGCACCCCTTCTGATCGTATGGCTCGGCGCCACTCAAACAACGATCATTGTCTCTGGAATGTCTGTTGCAATCTTTGGAAGTATTTTAAGCCTATATACAAGCTTTCATACTGTCGATCAAGAGAAAATCAAACTCATCTATACGCTGCACGGTACCAAATTCCACGCTCTCACAAAAGTTGTAATCCCTCACTCCATTCCGGCAATCATCAGCAATATGAAGGTCAACATCGGACTCTGCCTCGTCGGAGTGATCATCGGAGAATTCCTTGCAGCACGAAACGGGCTTGGTTACTTGATCATTTACTCCAGCCAGGTCTTTAAGCTCGACTGGCTCCTGATGGCTATCGTCCTCCTTTGCATTCTCGCAATGTTCCTATATGCCTGCATCAACCTGCTTGAAAAGCTATACCTCGGAAAACGCCACTCTTGATCACTACTATTGCAAAGAGCCCCTTTTCAAGACGAAAAAGAGGGAACCTCTCGCCTTTCGAGAAAGTTCCCTCTTTTTTTCAAACATCATTGGATATTTTTGTTATTTCTCCATACTTCCCAATGCTTTTTTCTTCCATTTTCCACGTTTGTAAAAGTAAAATGTAATCAACGCACCTAGCACCCAAGAGCAAAGCAACGAAATGAAAACGCACTCAGACCGTCCATTTGGCAATTCTGGTGTTCTTGTGATCCAGGAAATTCCATAGGCAACCGGTACACGGATCAGCACTGTCGTCACAAGCGAGATCCACATCGGCGTCATCGTATCACCTGCCCCACGCATCACTCCGGACAAGCACTGAGTTGCCCCCATCGCAATATATCCAACCGCAAGAATACGCATCATCCGCATGCTGAGGTCAACAAGCTCCTCAGTCTCTGTAAAAATCCCCATCAGATATTTCCCAAAGATCAAAATCAGCCCGGTAATAGCCGCCGATACTCCCATTGCAATCAGAGTTCCCTGCTTTGCTCCCCGGTTGATTCTATCATATTGTTTTGCTCCTGCATTCTGTCCGGCATAAGTCGTCATCGCTGTTCCAAAAGAAAAGTTTGGCATCATCGCAAACCCATCAACGCGCATAATGATTACATTTGCTGCAATGAACATCTCCCCGAAACTATTTGTCAATGACTGCACAATAATCATTGCCATTGAAAAAATTGCCTGTGTCAATCCGGAAGGAAGTCCCAGGCGGATAATCTGTGCCGTATGTTCTCTGCTCATTTTTAAGTGATGTTTTCTAAACTCAAAAATTTCCTTCATATGCATTAATTTCCATAAGCAAAGTACCGCAGAGACAAACTGAGCGATCACTGTCGCGAGGGCAACCCCCGCTACTCCCATATCAAACACTGCAACAAATAAAAGATCCAGACCAATATTCAATACCGTTGCAACAAGCAGATAAACGAGTGCCGACACAGAATCTCCAAGACCCCTCAGCACACCACTTAATATATTATAATAAGCCATGCCTGCAATCCCGACCATCATAATAATCAGATAGGAAGTACACCAGTCGATAATGCTTGCCGGTGTGTGGAGCATTTCCAACATCGGTCGCACGACAAATGGAGAAACGATCATCAGAGCTATTGCAACAATCGCTGTCAGCGTCACACATCCTCCGATCGTAGATGATAATTCTTCCCTTTCTTTCGCTCCAAAATACTGGGCAACCATAATACTCACCCCAACTGAAATTCCAATAAACAGTACGATCAGCAAGTTCAAAATCGGGCTGGCACTTCCCACGGCTGCCAGAGCATTATCTCCGACATAGCGTCCCACAATAATACTATCCACCGTATTGTATAATTGCTGCGCAATATTTCCGATCAACATCGGAATCGTAAACAGGACAATCTTTTTCCATGGTGTTCCTTCTGTCATGTCTGTCGGTGTAAACAATTTTTTCCACATTTGTTTCATTTCCCTCACTCCCTCTTTCGTTTTGTTCTGTAATAAAAAAGCAGATATAGACTCTCACCTATATCTGCCTGCCATTCAGCTGAAAATCGGACTTGAACCGACGACCCCTTCATTACGAGTGAAGTGCTCTACCGACTGAGCTATTTCAGCACGATATGATATATTATATTTATTTTCTGCAAACTTACTTTTCTCTGCAAGTTGCTACGAATTATAGTATAATAAAAATTTTCTGAAAAGTCAAGTTTTTTTATTAAAAAACGGCAAAAAGTGGAAGAAATTGGGAACTTTTTGCCGCCTTTCTTATACTGCTTTTCTATTAGCTTTCTTTTTGAATATGAACATCCATTTGCGGATAAGGAATGTTGATCCCCTGTTCATCCATCGTCAGTTTGATTTCCTCCAACAATCTCCATCTGGTCGGCCAATAATCATCGGTTTTCACCCAGGACTTTGACCCGATCACAACAGAACTTTCTGCCAGTTCATCAACATACACTATGATTTCTTCATCTTTTAAAATACTCTCATCTTCAAGAAGAAGAGATTCGATCACTTCCTTTGCCTTCCGCAAATCTGACTCGTAGGAAATCCCTACTTTAATCTCCAAGCGTCTCTTCTCTTTTGCTGTCACATTTGTCAGACTATTATTAGACAGCGCACCGTTTGGAATAACGATCATCCGATTGTCAACCGTCGATAATTTTGTATAGAAAATTTGAATTTCCTTTACCGTTCCTTCATTTCCAGTTCCACTTTCAATAATATAATCTCCCACTACAAACGGTTTCAAAAGAAGGATCAAAACTCCTCCCGCAAAGTTTGAAAGACTTCCTTGGAGCGCCAGACCGATAGCAACACCTCCGGAAGCAAAGAGCGCTGCGATCGATGTCGTATCTACTCCGAAATTTGCCACAAGACTAAAGATCAGAATACAATAAAGCACCACTTTTAACATTGAATCTACAAACTGCTCTACCCCTTTATCTACGTTTGCCCGATTTAAAGATGCTCTGACTAATTTCTGTACCCACCGGATCAGCTTTCTTCCGATAAAAAAGCAGATCAATGACAACACTACTTTCAGACCAAAATTAATGATGTTGGGAATCTGAGAATTGACATATTCGACCAACCGGTTTACATCTTTTGCTGCTTCTTCTACATTTTCTGCTGCTGTTTCCATATCCATAGATGACCTCCTCTTTCGCGCTGTAAATTTATTTTATCTTCCACTGTTTATTCTAACATAAGAAATGCCCCAAGGTTTCCTCTCTTCCCCTGTGATGCCCGGTGCGAAAACAGGAGTTCACTGTTGCAGCAAGTACAGATATTTGTCACTGCAATCTGCTCCTGCGGGATTCCTGCCTCCTGCAGCACAATGCGATTTGCCTCCCAGAGATTTAACTGGTATTTCCCGTTTTCTTTTTCATAAAATAATTTTTCCCAGTATTTCTCATCATAATTTTCCCGAAACTGCTCAACAACATCTTTGCTGACCTCATAGCAATCCTGACAAATCGACGGTCCGACTGCCGCGACAATATCCTTTGGATCTGTTCCATACAGTTCTGTCATTTTCTCCACCGTCACTTTTCCGATCTTTCCAACCGTACCCCTCCATCCAGAATGGCTGAGCCCAATCGCTTTTTTTACCGGATCCACGAAAAAAAGCGGCACACAGTCTGCATAAAAAGTAGCAAGACAAAGTCCGGGCTCATTTGTCACAAGCCCATCCACATCCTTAAGCCCTCCCGCGCATCCCGTAACACATGCCTGCGGAAATAAAAATCCTTTTCCTGCATCGTCTTTTGTTACTTTCCGCACATTCGTTGTATGTGTCTGCGCAGAAAAGACATACTGCTCTGGCGAAATCTCAAGCACTTCTGCCATCCGGTAAAAATTCTCCCGCACAGCTTCCGGATCATCTCCCCGGGAAAAACTTAAGTTCATCGAGGCATAGATTCCCTCACTGACTCCTCCAAGTCTTGTAGAAAATGCGTGTCTCACACACTTCGTATGTTCTAAAAGCGGGTAGGACAGATAGGTTACTCCCGCTTTTTCTTTTACTTCCAATACGTTTCTTTCGTCTGTTTTCTTCCAACGATTCTCCAATGCTCTCTCCTCCCTTTATTTTTCGTCAAACATCTGTGCACCATATTTATCCTGGTTCTCAAAATGCATCCTGGATCAGACAAATCTCCCGTCCTAAAATGCTAATCACATCGAAGCGACAGGGCATTTCTCCTATCCCATACTCCTGCAAGTATGCTGCCGCACATTTGTAGATTGTTTGCTGCTTCTTGATTCCGACTGCCTCCGCCGGTTCTCCTTTTCTCGTATCCGAGCGGTACTTAACCTCACAGAATACAAGTACCTCTCCGTCTTTCGCAATTAGGTCAATCTCCCCGTATCTGCACCGATAATTACAGGAAAGTATCTGAAAACCACATGCTTCCAGATACTCTGCTGCCATTTTCTCATACTCCCTTCCGATCTGTCGCTGATTCCCCATAAAATGCTTTCCTCTCTTTAGATGAAATTGTGGATAAAACTACGACGATGGATCGGTGTCGGTCCGTATTTTTTCAATGCTGCGATATGCTCTGACGAGCCATACCCTTTGTTCGATGCAAATCCATATCCAGGAAGTACCTCCTCATATTCTGTCATCAGCCGGTCTCTTGTCACCTTCGCCACAATACTTGCCGCGGCAATCGAAATACTTTTGGCATCTCCTTTGATGATGGGCACCTGAACAATATGCGGAGGGATCATCGGAATTGTAACCGCATCATTTAGAAGGACATTCGGCTCCACACAAAGCTTCCCTACAGCCTCCCGCATTGCCTCATACGTTGCCTGAAGAATATTGATCTCGTCAATCCGTGCAGGACTTACAATTCCAATCCCAACAGCTACTGCCTCCCGCATGATCACCTCATAGAGTTCTTCCCTGCGCTTCTCTGTCAATTTTTTGGAATCGTTAAGATAAAGAATCTGGCTGTCTTTTGGAAGGATCACAGCCCCTGCCACGACCGGACCTGCAAGCGGACCTCTTCCAACTTCATCGATCCCGCAGATAAACGCTACGTCCCGGTATTTGTTCTCATAAGATTTCATTGCCTCAATGCGGGCAATCTCCGCCGCAAGCTTTTCTTCCTGCTTTTTGTATTTTGCGATCAGAGCAGTCACGCCTGCCCTCGGATCATCTGCATACTGTTCATACAATACCTTTCTTTCACAGTCATCTGCCCGAGAAAATTCCTGCTGTATTTCCCGAATGCTCTTACTCATGTTTTATCACTCCAAACTCTGAAAATGGCCAGATCCGTACCCACGCTCTTCCAACAAGATCTTCTCTCTTTAAAATACCAACTCTGGAATCTCTGCTGTCCATGCTGTGGTTCCGGTTGTCACCCAGTACAAAATATTCTTCTTCTCCAAGTGTTACCGGCACTTCGGCGATCCCTGCATCCTGCATCACTTCTGCTCCATACTCCTCACCAAGTATCTCTCCGTCAATGTAGACTTCCCCATTGATAATCTGTATGGTTTCCCCCGGCATTCCGATAATCCGCTTAATATAGTATGTATTTTCCTGATACTGATACGGAAAGACAATAATGTCATACCGCTCCGGATCCCGGAACCGATAAGAGATTTTGTCCACAATGAGATTGTCACCATCACTCAAGGTCGTTTCCATCGAGGAACCGGTAACACGCGTACGCTGTCCAACAAATGTAATCACAAGATACGTCAGACCAAAAATAATCAGTATATATACCAGCCAGCCAAGAAGTTCCTTAAAAATATTTTTTTCTTCTGCTAAATACTTTTCTTCATCGCTTTTCATTTCTTACCGCCTTCTTCCTTCCGCTTTTCTACTCATAGTCTTCCGGAAATTCCAGCGTGATCCTTCCAAGCTTTCCACTCCGGAAGTCGTCGATCAGCAGGATTGCGGCCTTATTTGTGTCAAGTTCATTTCCTTTCACAAGACAATGTCTGCTTTCTGCAATTCTTCTGAGACACTCATAGGAGTCTTCACTGATCTCTATGCTATATTTTTCTTCCAGAACACCCGGATATTTCTCTGTCAGAAAAGTGATCATCTCCATCGCAAGTTCTTCTGTATTTAAAATCTCATCCTTGATCGAACCGATAAACGCAAGCCGAAGTCCCACTGTCTGATCTTCAAATTTTGGCCAGAGAATTCCCGGTGTATCGAGAAGTTCTACGTTTTTATTAAGACGGATCCACTGTTTTCCTTTTGTGACCCCTGGCTTATTTCCAGTCTTCGCACATGCTTTGCCTGCAAGAGCATTGATAAATGTCGACTTTCCGACATTGGGAATCCCGACAACCATTGCCCGCACCGGACGATTTAAGATACCGCGCTTTCTGTCACGCTCAATCTTTTCTTTACATGCCTCCTGAATTACGCCTTGGATCGACTTGATTCCGCCTCCTCTTTTGGAGTTTACTTTTACAACTGAAAATCCTTTTTCCTTAAAGTATTCTGCCCAGGCATCATTCTGTTTTTCTTCCGCAAGGTCTGACTTATTCAAAAGAATCAGCCTCGCCTTATTTTTCCCAAGCTCATCAATGTCTGGATTCCGGCTGCTCACCGGAATTCTGGCATCAACCAATTCGATCACAAGATCGATCAATTTTATATTTTCCTGCATCATACGTTTTGCTTTCGTCATATGACCCGGATACCATTGAAAATGCATCTCTTTTACCTCTATCTTTCTATCAGTCTTTTATCAATCCAAAATGTTGTGTCGGCAACATGACAAACCATGCTTTCCCTTCTATCTCAGAGCGTTTCACTGTACCGATATCCGCCTCTCTGCTATCTTCACTCGCCGCCCGGTTATCTCCAAGTACAAAATACTCATCGCCTCCAAGCACCAGCTCTTCCCCGGCAATCCCCGCATCTCTGATCTCTGTTGTCTGAAAATCCTCTTTTAACTTCTCTCCATTAATATAAACAGCATTGTCCTGCAATTGGATCGTTTCCCCGGGAAGTCCTACAATGCGCTTGATCGAAGCATGGGCATTTTCATTCCCATTTGGCCGGAACACAATAATATCATTCCGCTTCGGTGTGCTTGTGTCATAAATCAGTCGGTTGACAAGCACAATATCCCCATTATGCAGCACCGGATTCATCGAATCGCCAATATTGCTGACCCGCTGTCCCCAGTACCATACAAGCACAAAGGCGATGATACATACAATCGCGATCTGCATACTCCATACCAGACCATTACGGATTTTCTTTATATATTCTCTCTTCCTGCTTCTTCTGATTCCGTATCTTTTCATTCGCACCTCTGTGTCTGTCTTTCCTGATGATAGAACAAAAGGGACAACATACATTCCGTACTTTGTCCCTTCCTCTTGTTACTATTTTACTAATTCTTTTACTTTTGCTTTCTTACCAACGCGGTCTCTTAAGTAGTTCAGTTTCGCTCTTCTTACTTTACCTCTGCGAACAACTTCTACTCTCTCTACGTTTGGTGAGTGTAATGGCCAAGTTTTCTCAACACCGATTCCGTTAGAGTTCTTTCTAACTGTAAATGTTGCTCTTGTGCTTCCACCCTGTTTCTTCAGAACTGTTCCTTCAAAAACCTGGATTCTTTCACGGTTACCTTCTTTAATTTTTGCGTATACTTTTACAGTATCACCTACGTTAAATTCAGGTACTTCTGCCTTTAACTGCTCAGCTTCAATTTTCTTAATAATATCGTTCATCTTGTGTGACCTCCTTATTATTTGGACGTTCCTAATACATGATTTGTATCAGAGGACCATCTCTTTACTTCACAACACGTTACATTTTATCATGCTCTATTATATTTTGCAAGTTTTTTTTCTCTTTTTCTGTAAGTTCTGCCTTATCCAGTAAATCCGGCCTTCGTTGCCATGTTCTCAAGATCGACTGTTCTCTTCTCCACTTTTCCACGTTGGCATGATGTCCGGACAGAAGGATCGGCGGCACTTGCTTGTCATGCCAGATTTCTGGTCTTGTATAATGCGGATATTCCAACAGATTATCCTGAAAACTCTCAAATTCTGCCGAAGTATCATTGTGCAGAACTCCCGGGATCAGACGGGATACCGCATCAACAATTACCATAGCCGGAAGTTCTCCTCCGGTCAGTACATAGTCTCCGATGGAGACATAATCTGTCACGATTTCTTCCAACACTCGCTCGTCAATTCCTTCATAATGACCACACAAGAGGATCAGATCTTCTTCTTTCGCAAACTCCTCTGCCATACTCTGGGAGAAAGTCCCGCCCTGCGGCGAAAGATATACAACACGTGTACGCCCTTCTTTCCCAGTGCGTTCTTGGATGGAATCTTCCACCGCGCGGTATGCGCCGTACACCGGTTCTGCCTGCATCAGCATACCTGCTCCGCCTCCATACGGATAATCATCCACCCGATTATGTTTATTATTCGCATAATCCCGGATATTAACAGCCTCCACTGAAAGCAGATTATTTGCCATTGCTCTTCCAGTAATACTTGTCCCAAGTCCATTTAAGACCATCTCCGGAAATAATGTCAGTATATGAAAATGCATCTTTTATACCAGCCCTTCTAACAGATGAATTGTCATCTTCTGCTCTTCGATATCCACATTAAGAATGCACTGTTTGATTGCCGGCACAAGGACTTCTTTTCCATCCGTCGTGTCAATGATATACACGTCGTTTGCCCCGGTTTCCAGCACGTCACGGAGCGTTCCGAATTCAGCTCCATCTTCGGTAAATACATGCATTCCGATCATATCAGCAATAAAATATTCATCTTTTTTTAATTTTACCGCATCTTTTCTGTCTACGAGAAGACTTTTCCCCTTATACTTCTCGATGTCATTTATATTATCAATCCCTTTGAATTTCAAAATCGCAAACTGTTTAAAAAACTTCACCTGCTCCACTTCCAAAGGCAACTGCTCTTTTCCTGTATCTAATAACACATGCTTCAGCTTCTTGAAGCGCTTCACATCATCTGTGGTAGGAAATACCTTTACTTCTCCCCTGACACCGTGCGTGCTTGAGATCACTCCGACCTGAAATTGTTGTTCCATAAGATCTTTCTCTGCCTGTGCTTTCTTATTTCCACCCGGCAGACGCTCCTTTCCTGCTTCCAATGAATCCTTTTAAAAAAATAGATACCGCTCTACTGAGCGATATCTACAACTACTTTCTTATCTTCCTTCGCAGCTGCTGCCTTTACAACAGAACGGATCGCCTTTGCAATTCTTCCCTGCTTTCCAATTACTTTTCCCATATCTGCATCAGAAACATGTAACTCGATCACAGTTGTCTTTCCCTCTGTTTTCTCTGTAACTACAACACCGCTCGGATCATCTACTAATGCTTTCGCAATTACTTCGACTAATTCTTTCATCACGCGCACCTCCGCGGCTCAGATTATTTTTCGATTCCAGCTGCTTTGAAAATCTTTCCAACTACTTCTGTTGGCTGAGCTCCGTTGTTTAACCATTTCTTAGCTGCTTCCTCGTCTACTTTGAAAGCGCTTGGTTCCTGATTCGGATCATATGTTCCGATTTCCTCGATAAATCTTCCGTCTCTTGGAGATCTTGCATCTGCTACAACGATTCTATAAAATGGTGCTTTCTTCTGTCCCATTCTTTTTAATCTGATTTTTACTGCCATTTCATTCACCTCTTCATCTTTCTCTTAAAATTTGTTATCTATGTGCTAAAAAGGAAGCTTGAATCTGCCTTTTTTACCACCTTTGCCGCCCATTAAATTCGGAAGCTGCTTCATCATTTTCTTGGACTGTTCAAACTGCTTGATCATGCGGTTGACTTCACTGATATCTACTCCCGCACCCTTCGCAATTCTATGCTTCCTTGATGGGTTTAAAATCTCTGGATTCCGGCGTTCTTTCACAGTCATAGAATAAATGATCGCTTCCATCTGCGCCATCTTCTTCTCGCCTTCCTCAGAATCAAATCCCTTCATCTGTGCCATGTTCATTCCCGGCATCATACTGAGGATACTGGACAGACCGCCCATCTTTTTCATCTGATTCATACTCTCCAGATAATCTTCAAAATCAAACTGGGCCTTCTTAATCTTCTTGCCCATCTCTCTTGCTTTGTCTTCGTCAATGTCTTCTCCGACCTTCTCGATCAGGCTGAGTACATCTCCCATACCAAGAATACGGGATGCCATACGATCCGGATAAAACTGCTCCAGATCAGAAAGTTTCTCACCCATTCCGACATAAAGAATCGGCTTTCCTGTTACTGCACGAATGGAAAGTGCAGCACCGCCTCTTGTATCTCCGTCAAGCTTTGTCACAATGACACCATCGATTCCAATCTTCTGATTGAAATCATTTGCCACATTAACCGCATCCTGTCCTGTCATCGCATCGACTACAAGGATTGTCTGATGAACTTCCACATGTTCTTTGATTTCCTGAAGTTCTTCCATCATCTCCTCATCGATATGAAGACGTCCTGCCGTATCGAGGATCACGACATTGTTTCCATTTTTTGCAGCATGTTCCATCGCTGCTTTGGCGATATTAACCGGCTTGTGATTCTCACCCATCGAGAATACTTCCACGCCCTGCTTCTCACCGTTCACCTGTAACTGCTTAATCGCTGCCGGACGATATACATCACACGCAACAAGAAGTGGCTTCTTCCCTTTCAGCTTCAGCTTTCCTGCAATCTTCGCTGTTGTCGTCGTCTTACCGGCTCCCTGAAGACCCGCCATCATAATAACCGTGGTCGCCTGTCCCGGCTGCAGCTGAATCTCAGTCGTCTCAGATCCCATCAGACGGATCAACTCTTCATTTACAATCTTGATCACCATCTGTCCCGGATTCAGACCGTTCATCACGTCCTGACCGACTGCACGCTCCTGCACATCTTTCACAAACCCTTTGACAACTTTGAAGTTAACATCCGCCTCTAAAAGCGCCATCTTTACTTCCCGCAGTGCAAGCTTAACATCTTCCTCAGTCAGACGTCCCTTGCTTCTCAGGTTCTTAAATACATTTTGAAGTTTTTCAGTTAAACTGTCAAATGCCATACTACAACTCCTCTAAGATTTCCGAAGAAATCCCTTTAATCTCTCGGATCAGCTCTTCTGTACTGATCTTTTCTTTCTCTTCTAACAATGTATTCATGCGGTGAACTTTTTCCTTAATAGAAAGAAATCTCTCTACAAGATGGAGCTTCGACTCATATCCCTCCAGTGTCTTGTTGCACCGTTTGATCAAATCGTGTACGCCCTGCCTGCTGATTCCCGCATCTTCTGCGATTTCACTCAAAGATAAATCCTCCAGCACGAACTGCTCATATATATTTTTCTGATGTGCTGTCAAAAGCTCTCCATAAAAATCATACAGCAATGCCTGTTCTAAGATCTCATTCATTTTTATCACCTTTGGTATCATATAACAAAAAAAATGTGGTGTCAAGTATTTTTTCTTGACACCGATGATTTTCTGCAAAATCAATAACTTTCATAGCAGAGAAGTTCTTGCGCCGCCCTCTTTTTTTGTGCTACAATCCAGACGAAGAACATTTACAAACATTACTTGAAATCGATATCTATGGAGGATTTATTTTTATGAAAATCATCATTTCCCCGGCAAAGAACATGAAACCGGCCCAATCCGAAACGATACCGCGTTCGCTGCCCGCTTACCTTTCCCATACACAGGAGATTATCGAGGTGCTGCATACCTATTCCCCGATGGATCTTGAGATTCTTATGCGGATCAATCCATCCTTGGCACTGGATGCCGCCGACCGGATCCAGACAATGAAATTCGATCAGAACGGTACTGCCGCCATCGAAACTTATGATGGAATCCAGTATAAATATATGAAACCACTCACCTTTTCTGACTCTGACAAAGAGTATGCTCAAAAGACGATCCGCATTTTAAGCGGCGCTTATGGAATATTAAAGCCTTACGACAGTATTTACGAATACCGATTGGAAATGCTCACAAAACTAAATGTTGCAGGCACAAAGAACCTTTATGAATACTGGTCTGACCTTCTCTATCAGGATCTCACTGCATCCGATGACTGGATCGTCAATCTTGCCTCTGAGGAATATGCAAAATGTATCCGAAAATACGTCAAAGCTCCGGTTCGTTTTCTCACCTGCTCTTTCAAAGTCCGGAAAAATGGAGTTTACAAGACACTCGCCACTGCCGCCAAGATGGCACGCGGTCAAATGGTTCACTATATCATCACAAACCGGATTTCTGATTTTGAAAAATTAAAAGAGTTCGACACCGACGGCTACTTCTATGAGCCTTCCCTCTCCTCTGACTCCGAATTCGTCTTTTTACAGCGCTGATTTTTTACAGCGCTGTCTTATTCCTTCAACAACTTCTCTACATTCAGCAGCCCCCATCCTTGTTCATTCTGAGGTCTTCCAATATCAATACTGCTCTCCCGAAGCCGTAGTTTCACTTCTACATTAGACATATCCGGATATTTTGATAACAAAAGCGCGATAGCACCACTCACGACCGGCGTGGACATGGAGGTTCCGCTCTTCATTGTATACGGTTTCTGTCCTTTTTCTCTGTATCTTGCATTGCAGGATGTGATGTAGCTTCCCGGAGCAAGAAGATCCGGCTTCACCACACACTCCGCAGTAGGACCTCTGCCCGAATAACTTTTTCTCTTTTTCTTTCCCTCTTCCATATAAAACTGGTCATCGCAGGAACCGACCGTGATCACTTTCTTGCTGATTCCCGGCGAGGTAATACTGCCTGGACGCGGTCCATAATTGCCTGCTGCAGTCACTACTACTATCCCCACGTCCCAAAGTGCCTCCACTGCCTGCACCAGTTTTTCTGCCCCCTCTTCATTGACACTCGGCAATGTCCCCACAGAAATATTTACAATGCGGATTTGAAAACGAGCCCGATTTTCCAGCACCCACTGGATCCCATGCAGAACATTTCCGATATTTCCATTTCCTTTCTCATCCAACACTTTCACAACTACCAGCTGACACTTCGGTGCCATTCCCTCATATCTGCCCCCAGACATCCTTCCACTCCCGCCGATGATTGAACTAACATGCGTCCCATGCGAATTGTCATCGTAAAGTTCCGTTCTGCCATGCAGCATGTCTGCAAACGCAACAATTCTGTCATCAAAATCCGGATGGCGCACAATCCCCTCTTGTGTCAAATAATTGCAGAAAGATCATCGATTATTTCCCCTGAATCTTTCATCTCCTCTTTTTTATTCTTTCATGTTCAACTTCTTAAAGTCTGCAATAATTGATAAACTCCATTTTATCCGGAATTTTATCAGCGAACTGCCTCTTCTTTTCCTTATAAAACCGTTTATATATAGCTTCTCTCAGAATCTGTACATCACATCGAAACTCCGGGAATTCTTTCTTTAACTTTATAGTCACCTGATCTGCCTCTTCTTTTTTAACCTGTGCCAAAAAAACAGCTTCTCCATTTTCGGTGATAATTCCTATTACCGTAAAAGGAGAAAAGAGAGACTTATTGACTGCAATAATATCTAAAACAATTTTTCGCGGAACATATACTTCCTTTACGAAAAACCAGTTTTCAGAATAATAAAAATCAAACGGATCCGATATGTCCTCCATCACAAATCCGTTAAACTTCTCTTTTTCAATGAAATCCTTCAACTCTCTGAACGATAAATATCTTTTTACAATTTTCATGCAGGCAAATCTTTTTGGATAAGCACATCCCACAAAAAGATATGTAAAAAATATTAATGCTACCACAAACATAAGCGCCACCTGCATAGTTACTAACCCAAGACGAACTAAAATAGTTTGTACGATACGATACCAAAACATACATAGACTCAGAAGTAAAGCATATAAAATAATTGACGCTTGTAAATATTGTCTGCCAAAGTGAATAAGAATAAGCAGTGGAGACATTAATATTACAAAAAATATAATGCTTGTAATTATTTTTTTTATGTTTTTTGTATCTGCTAAATCAAATTCCGCTCCACAAGAACATTTATTCGGTATCGTTCCTTTTATTTGAGCACTACAGTTCATGCAATATAGTTTCTTCATTCTCATCACCTCTACAACTTCTAATTTTTCTCTAAGCACCATATAAGAATCACTTTTATCTTCTCTGGTAGCTTATAAAGAAAAATTTTATATAATCATCCCTACCAGTCCTCTACTATAATCGTCGTATCGATAACAATATCATCCTGAAATCTTACTTGATATACCTTCCACCCTGCCAATAGATTGTCTTGAATGCGGTATTCATAGTATATGATCTTTTCCGTATCCGGCTCTGTTTTTCTCCATGTCGGCGAGCCTAACAACTCTTCTATTTCATATCTGCGCATCCCAGCCACGTTATACTTTTCTTCAAAATCGTCAATATAAAGATATCTTTTCGCCGGATTACAGTTCATCCATCCCTTCTGGGAAAAACTTCTTTCCTGATAGGATGCCCATACGGTAATCCCACCCAATATGCACACAAAGAAAAAACCGTAGACACAAATCAGTATATTTCTGTGAAAATTTTTCTGCGTACGCTTCATCGCTTTTTCCTCCATAGGTATTCTGCTGCATTTACTTATTTTCTCCCGGCAACTGAAAGCCCGGTATTTCACTCCAGAACAAAGCTTTGCTATCCGCACCGTCTTCAAGCAAATATCGTACAAATTCTTTTTCACACAAATCTTTTTCCGTTTTCATTCTGTCATATGTATTCTTTAAAATTGTACTGATTCGTTCATAATCTCGAGAAAACACTTTAACAGGTATTATTTGATACTTTTCCCATAACAGCCGATTAAAAGATTGTATGGTAGAAACTTGCCATGAATATCCCGCTTTAACTTCAAGATATTGCCCCGTCATATAAAATATTTTTACAGGTGTGATATCTCTATTGTTGAGACTTGCCGCAACCCATGCCCTTCCAATAATCGTCATATTCTTTGAAATAAATTTTCCATGGATGCAAAACCAATTTTCACTTTCCAATAGATCCGGACTATTTAAAGGATCTTCCATACTGCCTGTCATTTTCCGAAACACTTCTCCCTCAAACAGTTCTTCCAATTCTTTTTTTGTGAAAATTTGATTAAAAACCGGTACGCAATGATATCTTGTAAAAAGATAGTTCTTAACCGGCCGAAACGATTTCACAAGTATCGCACCGTCTAAAATGATCACAACTATTGTTTTCAGATCATGATCTTCTATCAACCCCCGGAAGCCTGCATATAATATGATAACTGCAAATAACCATACCGATACTATGATTCCCTTTTTAATCGGATATAGCTTTTTCCATTCTGTCGTCCGGATTATATTTCTCTTCATAACAATCCCCTTTCCCCATAATCATACATTTTTACTACATCCTCTTTTTCAAATATTGATATAAGTTTTCCCGCAAAACAGGTCTTGCTATAGCAACCATACTGGATAATGCAATCATGCTGGCTAAAAACAGCACTAACAAAAGAATGAGGTTCGTTATGTAAAAAGCGAAACAGAGAATCGCAGAGATGAAACTCCATAGATACATGATCGTTTTTTGCGTCTTAAAATCCTTTTGCCCTTTCTGCAGCAATTCATCAGATAGTGGATATGGCACTTCTACCCCGTCTTTTTTCAAAATTCTCGTGATATTATTTTCAAAAAACAACAAGCAAATGCCGCCGATACTAAGGCAGAAAAAGACAAGGAAATATTTCAAATAGCCATTTTGAGCCAACAGTATATAAGCTTTGTCATTTAATAGGTATCCCAGATACAGCGCCGCTAAAATACACAATTGATATTTTAAGGAAAATGAAAATTTACTTTCTTTTTTATATCGCAATAGTTTCTCTTCTGCTGTGTCATAATAGAAAGCTGAATGTTCATTTTCTCTGCAGAGCTGAATGTACCTGTTTCGCTCCCTGAATCCCATTTTTGATTCTCTCCCTCCTGATAAAATCAATCTCACTCTTTCCGTTCCCGGAAATATTTTTTTACTTGTGAAGCTTCCGAAAATTCTCCGTAATGAAAAAAAATCACTCCGATTATCCCACCCAGTAAGAGCAGAACGATTCCCGTAAGACGAGAGACTCGGATCATAAAAATCATACCGGTCAAAAAAATGACCACACCTGCAAAAACAATTATTCCTAATACTCTTCTGTTCCATCTCCCCCGAAGATATAGATTGAACAGATCTGATCTTTCCATTTCAATCCCCATCGTATGTTCCTCGATATATCGATACTTTTCTGCAAATGATTTTTTTACCTTTTGATCAATCAAAACCAGAATTCCAATTACCAAGATCATCGATAAAATTCGGACATTCTCAGATAAGATTATTTGCTTTGATACCTCTTCTAAAAATGTTGCTGCCACTCCGCCTGAAATCAAAAGGAACAGGATTCCTTTCGTATTTTGCTTTGCATAGTATGCAGACAGACAAATCTGATATACTTTTTGAGATTGTAAGTCAAAATAATATTCATCCGTCTTCTTATCATGAATTTTATAACATAATTTAATCATCCGCTTCCCCCACTCTTCCTTCCGACAATATCATCGATAAACGATCGGTTTTCTATATTCTCTTCAAACTCTTTATACAAAAATACTCAGCACATACAGCAGAATGAAAAGTATTGCGAGACACACTCCCGCAAACACAGCTATTGTAGTTCTGACCAGATGCTTTTCTTTGATTGTCAAAATCATCATGGAAAATACATCAAAAGAAAAAAGAAACTGGCAGATGCCGGACAGGATTACCACTGCCTTTGAATGTCTTCCTTCTTTACATGATTTTATAAGGTAGGCGATTGCATATGGCGCTGCTCCCAACAAAATCCCATATCCAAAGATCAGGAAAACAACTGTGACCAACCCAAACAACACCATCAACGGCAGCGGAAACAGTGCAGCAAGTGTCACGCTGATGGTAATACATCCTCCAATCAAATAGAATGGAATCAATCCATATTTAATGATCAATGTACAATTTAACAGCGTTTTTCTTGACCATTTTCTTCCTACCGTCAATACAACGATCAAATTGACTACTCCCATGAGAAAAGGCAGAAGTGCTGAAATAATCTGTAATTCCACTACCTGATCAAATAAGCCCGGCAAAAGAAAAAATGTATAAGAGACGATCACATATAAAATTGGAATCAAATATGGCATTCTCCTACTCTCCTTTCAAGATTTTACCTGCAATTTTCCATCCTTTTAGCGGATGATTTCCCACGAAACCAGTTATCAGTAAAATCGTTATCATACACATGACTGAGTTAAAAAAAGCATATACCAGAACGGATGGCACAATCCAGATCATCAAAAATCGGTATCCCACACATACTCCTATAAAAATAGCCATCAATACCATATGTTGCAAAAAGCTTTTTCGGTTCTGTTTTGCCAATTTCCGTTTTTCTTCCAGTCCGCAAGAATACACTCTTGCGTTTTCTTCCACTTTTCTTTTTGCACGTCTTAACAGATATCCAGAAACGATCGCCCCCACAATCACTCCCAGTCCCAATGAAATCCAGTACAACAAATTTTTGTCAAAAGGAATTGGTTTTTCTATGTTCCGTACAAGCGCATAGATTATCAAGGAAATTCCCGAAAGAACTCCAACCGCAAGTCCGTTCCCCCCTTTTTTATTATCAAATACAAAAAATTCTTCCGTCTGCTCATCATAATAATAACTGCTCCATGTGTTCGCTTCGCTGCAGATCCATATGTATTTCATTAAACTCACATCCTTTTCTGATTACTTTTCTTCCATTCCTTTTCCCTCTTCTGTCCATTTTTAATTGCTTTCCTGCGAAACAGTGATTTTCTCTAATATCCACCAAATGATTATAAAACACCCAACATATACGACTGCTCCAACCGTTGTGGAACGTCTTCCAAGCATTGTAGTCAAATTCCAAATCGCATTATCCAACCCTATTTCTTGAACCATCGAAGAAGTTCCATATCTTTCAACAGCATAATTTACTTGTTTCAGATAATAAAATAAAGTTCCACCATAAAAGATCAATAAACAAACAAATATCGTCACTAAAGCATTTATCTCTTTTCCCTCTTGTTTTATCTTTCTTTTTCCAACCTTTACGAATAGAAAATAGTCTAACCCTGCTATGTAAAGAATCATAGAAAGCTCCATAGCAGCTACAAGCAGCAACATATTCGGTTGACGAGCGACCGTCAGATCAATACATGTATCAATTCCAGCCTTTATTAGCGTTGCAAGAAATCCAAACAAGACTATTTTTCCTATTCTTTTCTTGCCTCCATCGCCCATCTGCTCTGCAACAGAAAACAAAACAGAATTGTAAATCCACCACGTCACAACAGATATCAAAAAGGAAAACGAAAAATCTCCTAATACCATATACGGAATCCTGATCAAAATACGATTCACGAAACCAAATACTACCGTTGCAGCTATTACAACTGCCAATTCATTCTTTCGTTGATCTTCCATACGATTTCCTCCTTCATAATTCCATCACTCTTTTTCTGGAAACATTTCCAAATTCTTTTGTACAAATTTTATAATAAGATTATATATTACCAATCAATTCTTGTATATATTTTTTTGCATGTGGAGAATAAAAATTTTAGGCGCGAGCATAGAAACGCAGCCTGATCCACGACCAGACTGCCTCACTCATTGATTCCAATATAAATTTTCAATATCTTCCGCTTCCCAGAAGTTTTTTCTTTTGATCCATCTATATAAAATCTTTCTTTTCCACTCCGATCACAGATAGAACAGCAAACAGAAGGGAAATGATTGTCAAAACAAGAGGGAATACGGCATTGTTTGCCAGTGTAAGATCTCCAATGTTTGCCTGCGTCAAAATAATCAGCAAAAAAGAGGAGATGATCGTCGCTTTTGTGGATTTCATTGCCAACCCGATAAATAGTGCAATAAAACTCATGCTAACAATAGAGATCGATTTTACAATAAGCTGTACATAAAATCTCAGACTTGCCATATCATAATCGATTGGAAATGATGATACCATAAACTGGGACCCCCACAAAATACAGCCATAAATTACAAGTTTTGTTATTACCAATGCCAGGAAACAGAAAATCCAAACCGAGAGCATTTGAGAAATAAGTATTTTCTGCCGCTTAATCGGGTAAGAGAACATCAATGCCATTGTTTTATCTTTATAGGCACTTACAATAAAAGATGAGAGCATCACACCGGTAAATACTAGAAATGACATACTGCAAAATAATTCAATAGGCGCTGAAATTGTACCGTTTCCCGGCGCTGCGTCCGGAATCCCTGTATCCGGATCATCTGCAATGCCAAGATAGGCCAGTGCAAACAGAAACAGACAAAGGACACCCGCCAATATCATTGCATTTCTAATATACTTTCCAATGTTGTTTTTCCTCCATTCTAATTGAATCAGCTTTAACATAATCTATTCACCTCCGCAGTTAATTTAAGGAAGTAATCTTCTAAAGTTTCAGCTTGTCTGCCAAGCGCAACCACTTCAACATCATTCAATGCTAACACCTTAGACAATTCCTTTATTGAAATGTGCTGGTCATAAATACGGATCGTATTGTTTTCAATGATCTTAAAATTGTTGTACTCCAGTTTTTCACTCAATACATAGGCAGCTTTTTTAGGATCTGCTACTACCAGTTCCACATATGCAAGGCTCATCCTCTCTATTTCTTTCATGCCGATTTCTTTCACCATCATTCCGTGATGAATGATACCTACCGTATCAGCAATACTTTCAACTTCTGAAAGGATATGGCTGGAAATCATAATCGTTGTTCCATATTCTTCGCAAAGATTTTTTAGCAAATCACGGATTTTCTTCCTACCTGCAGGATCCAGTCCATTTGTCGGCTCATCAAGAATTAATAATTCCGGCTTGCAAAGAATTGCACGTGCGATACCAAGTCGTTCTTTCATACCAAGAGAATAATTTTTTACAGCTTTTTGTGAGGCAGCCGATAATTCCAGCAGATCAAGCGCATTTTCAATGCTTCCATGTTTATAATACCCCATGTACTCACAATGCAGCTGCAAATTTTCATACCCGGTCATGTGATTATAAAAGGTAGGAAATTCAATGATACTTCCTATTCTTTTTAAGATTTCACAGGACTGTGGAGTAAGTATTTCTCCGAAAATTTCAATGCTTCCACTTGTCGGCTTCCAGAGATTTGTGAGCATTTTCATAACAGTAGTTTTACCTGCACCGTTCGGGCCAAGGAAACCATAGATTTCCCCTTTCTTTACGTGGAGATTGACATTCTTAACAATCTCTTTCCCATCAATGATTTTTGTAAGGCTATTTGTTTGTACAACATATGACATATTCTATTGCCTCCTTTCTAAATTCCATTGTAACGGCTCAGATTTTCAAAACTCTTGAATAAATATTACAAATTTCTTTCGAACATCTTAAAGTAAGATTTTTTCAACTGTATTGTAAAAGTCGTTTTAACATAAGGAATACTTTCCAAAGTAATATCCCCACCAAGACAAACAGCTAGATTTTTGGCGATGGTCAGACCAAGTCCGTTCCCTTGTATCTTACGATTACGAGAGTCTTCCATTGTAAATAATCTATCAAATATGCTGTCTGCAAACATTTGATCAATGCCTTTTCCCTTATCTGTTACCTCCACATATACGTTTCTTTCTTCATTTTTCAATGAAAGCCCAAGATATTTTCCATCCGCCCCGTATCGGATGACATTGGAAATCAAATTAAACAGAATACGTTGTAAAGCTTCTTTATTCCCTTGCACAAAAACAGGCATTTCCGGAATATCAATATTTACTTGAAAGTTTTTACCAGAAAGCAACTCATAAAAATCCAGTACACTTTCTCGACAGATTTCGCAAATATCTACCTTCGAAAGCGCTATATCCATATCGCCTGACTCAATTTTTGATAGGGTAAAAAATTGATCGATCATTCCCATGACCCCTTGCGCCTTATCCTCTACCTTTTTCAGCATTTCAGCAGAAATTGTTTCGCTTAACTGCATGATTTCCAGATACCCCAAAATAACAGTCATAGGCGTTTTAATATCGTGAGAAATATTCGACAACATTTTTTTAGAGGCTATTTGAGAATGGCGATAATCCGCTTTTATTTTCAAGTGTTTCTCCAGTAATTCATTGATTTGTGCAGCCAATTCTATTAGCTCTTTATTGTCCGTAAAAACCATTACTTGCTCGTCACTGTCCGTTTCTATGATTTTTTTGAGCTTATCACTGATTTCCCGTAATTTTGCTTGTGTTCCTGTGCGGAAAGTAAATTGCTGATAAAATACAACACATATCAAAAAAACGATACAAATGCACAGGAAAAAAACAACCGTTGTATCCTTCATACATTTTCCCCCAATTTGTATCCAATCCCCCATACGGTGATGATATACCGGGGATTGCGAGTATCTTCTTCGATTTTATTTCTAAGACGACTTATGTGCACATTCACAGCATTTTCATCACCAAGATAAGCATCCTTCCAAACAAGAGCATATATTTGTTCCTTTGTATAAACCTTTTTCGGATGTTGCATAAGCAGCTTCAAAATTTCGTATTCTTTTGCAGTGAGTTCCACCCGTCTTCCGCTCTTTGTCAATGTATAATCTGACAGGTTCATTACTAATTCTCCGGCAGTTAATCGTTTCGGAATATCCTCTGATCCTTGATCATATTGATTTCTCCTGCGAATATTTGCCTTAATGCGAGCTAACACCTCCACAACAGAAAACGGCTTTGTAATATAATCATCAGCTCCTAAACTCAGCCCTAATGTTTTATCGATTTCGCTATCCTTTGCAGAGATAATAATCAGTGGAACAACACTATGTTCTCTAATATGCTGCATAACATCCATTCCACTGATTTTAGGTATCATCAGATCAAGAAGAATCATACTAAAGTCTGTGCGATCAAAATAGTCACATGCCTCTTGTCCGTCGTATGCACAAATCACCTCATAATTTTCTACGGTTAAATAATTTTTTAACATTTCGCTGATTTCTTTATCATCTTCTATCAATAAAATTTTATTCTGATTCATAGATTAGCTGACTCCCTTTTGTAATAAAAATTTTGCTTATATTATACACTATATACGCCCACACCGACAAACACAAAAAATAGTCCTTAGGTAGCTTTCCCATCACTGAAATTCCAGATAATCTCCACATGCCGCTCATCCCACACTTTTACCTTTCTTATGAAACTATCCACGGTTTCCTGGTTCAGCTCATGGATCTTACATGCTTTCCAAATCTTATCGGCATCCGGCAAGCCTGTATGCTTCTCTGCCTCCATCTCTACCAGAAGCATCTTCTGCCTTTGGATTTCACTTTTTATCGCATCTTCCTCCTTCTGTACCTTTTCTTTGCATGCCAGATATTCTTCTTTCAAGATTTCCTTCTTTTTATATCGCTCATAAAGTATGATCTGCTCTTTTCCTGTAATCTCCAAATTTTTTCGGGCTTTTCGCAGCTTAGCCATCTTTGCATCGTACTGCCTTTTCTGTACCTCCTGATACAGCTTCCACACTTCTTTCAGTTCAATCTGCCTGCAGATTTCTTTTTGCAAAGCGGATACAAGCATCTGCTCTAAAAGGAATATGTTCACTTTTTTCAAACAGTTCTCATTGCCGGTCGCATAACGATCCTTGCAATAAAAATAAGGATGTTTCGCATTCCGATAGCACAAAGCCCTGCCACACTCTCCGCATAGTACCTTTCCTGTCAACATGTGTGCCTTTCGTGGCTGATAAGGTTTTGATATTCCTCTCGTCCGCTGTACTTCCTCAAAAATCTCCCGTTCAATGATCGGTTCATGATGATGATAGGTAATCTTCCACTCACTTTTTGGTTTTAAGTGATTTTTTCCTCCGACAGCATCCTTTTCATATTTCCCATATACGACATCTCCGGCATAAAAATCATTTCGCAGTATCTTGCAAATGGTCGTATGATGCCATGAAAATTCCTTTCCCAAAGGGTTCCGATGTGTTACTCCTCTCGCCACCAGATATTCCACCGGTGTTTTTATCTTTTCCTTGTGAAACTTCTTTGCAATATCCACAGAAGAATAACCCTCTAACGTCAATCGGAAAATTTCCCGGATTACTTTCGCCTCTTCTGGCACAATCTCTACTTGATTCTTATCATCTGCTTTCTTACGATATCCAAACGGACAGTTTGCACTGCAATAGATTCCCCGCTCTTTTTTAGAATGCAGAGAAGAAATTACTTTTCCTGATAAATCCTTCGAATAGAGATCGTTCACCAGCGCTTTAAATGCCAGATCCATACCCATCATTTGATTTTGAACAACTCTACTGTCATAATGATCATTCACAGAAATAAAACGGATGCCCAAAAACGGAAAGAGCTGTTCGACATAGAAACCCATTTCTACATAGTCTCTGGAAAAGCGGGAAAAATCCTTTACGATAACACAATCCACCTTCTTCTGCCGGATACATCTTAATAATTCCTGCATGGCCGGTCTGTCCATGCTAGTTCCGCTGTAACCATCATCTACAAACTCAAAAATCTCATACCCATACGGGCATCCTGTAATACATGTCTTCGGCGGACAGACTTCGTCTGATAAAATTTCCTCTTTAAAATTTTGCTCAATATATTCTTTTAGCAATAAACGTTGACAAGAAATACTGTTACTTTCCTGGGTATTCCGGTCATCTTCCTTGGACAATCGCAGATACATTGCGATCTTCAGCCTATTTTGCATCGCTTATTTCTCCTGAGACTTTTACAAATTTTTAAAGTTCTTTTCTTTCCCATGACCTTCAGGCAAGAAATATCTCACGCTTTCTATTCCATCCATATATCCTTCCATTTCCAGAGAACCTCGATCCGTTTTCCGGGATACACATAGATTTTCTCGATCAGGTTTTCTACCAGTTCCGCATTCAATCCAGCGCCACCTTGACATTTCAAAACCGCGCAGAGAGCTTGATTCTGCTTATCTACCAATCTGTCAACCGAAGTATATTTTAGAGATAATTCCCGCAAAAGCCGCTGATTTTGTTCCTTTTTTTCTTCCAATTTCTTTTTGATTTCCAGAAATTGAGTCTGTGAAGTGCTCCCGCTTCGATACTCCAGATAACAAAAACTGATCTTCCTATCTATATTCTCTACCGATTTTTGCAGCTCTTTTTGTGTTTTCTCTATCTGTCCTTTTCGTATTTCTCCAACCTCTCGATTAAAATCTGTAAGTTTTTTCATCTGTATACCACTGAGAAGAAACTCTTTTTTCAACAGATGCAATATCACTTTCTGAAGCGGAAGAACTGTAATCGATTCATTTTCACATTTGTCTTCATCAATGCGTTTTCTATTCGGGCATCCATAAGAAACAAAAGTCCTCCTTTTGCTATTAGAAGACTCTCTTTCTGTCACCGTCCGGCTGAATTTATGTCCACATTCTCCGCAATACAAAATGTCCCGGAACACCTCTTCCATCGTATTATTCCGAAGTGATCTGCACTTTTGGATCTTACGGTTTCCCTCCAGCCTTTCTCCTACACGACAAAAGACTTCTTCCGAAACAAGAGGTTCATGGACATGTTCTGCCATGATCGGTTCTCTTATATGCTTACCGGATTGCACAAGATTTCCTATGTAAACGACATTACTCAACAAATACCGGATAGCTTCTCTTCTCCACTGTCTCAGTTTCTGCCCCTCCTGCTGATAAACAGTTTTGTATGCTTTGTAATCGCCCGGGCAGTGAATCTTTTGCTCATACAGCCACTTTACAATAGAAACAACGGTCTCCCCGGAATCATAACGCACAAAAATCTCTCGAACGATCTCACTGGTCAAAGATTCCCGCACCAACGTCCGTCTCCCATCCATTTTTTCGATTCGAAAACCATACGGCGGAACACTGCCTAGATATTCTCCCTGCTTCCTCTTTGTCTGCTTGCTGGCTTTTACCTTTTCTGCAACGTCCCTTGCATATAGTTCGTTGGCTATATTTTTCAAATGCATGGAAAGCGCTTCATTACAATCTCCTTGTTTTGCGCTGTCATACTGATCTGTAATAGAAATAAACCGGACACCCATAAAAGGAAACATCTTTTCTACAAAGTTTCCCACCTCAATATAGTTTCTTCCGAATCTCGAAAAATCTTTTACGATCACACAGTTTATCTTTTCCGCTCTCACATCCTGCATCAATCGCTCAAAATCACTCCGCCAAAAATTCGTTCCCGTAGCCCCTAGATCCGAATAACAGTCATACAATAGAATATCCTTATGAGTCTCTATAAACGTCTTCCCCATCTCAATCTGCGTTTCAATAGACACTTCGTCGCCATCCTGATGATCTACAGACAGCCTTGCATAAATGCCTGCCACATATGCTTTCTCTGTTTTCTTTTCCAAAAGTTCCTGACTTTCCAGCCGTCTTTTGCGTTTTGATGTCCTTGCCACTGAGACCACCTCCTGATTACGAGCCTGCCATTCTTCTTATCTCTTCCTGATACCCAAATTGTATCACAATTCGTTTTTCCTCATAAACTTCTATCCGCTCCACAAACGCCAGCAGTGCCTCCCTGTCTAACGTCGTAATCTGCATCGTCTCTTTTAGCCGCTCCAACCTGACATTAGAGTGCACTCTTTCGTAAAACAATTTCTTTACCAGTTCCTCCTGCTTTGCAATCGCCCATCCCGTTTCTAGATGCTGTTTTTCATAAATTGCGCTAAATTTTTGAAAATCTGCCTGCGTGATCATTCCTGCTTTCCAGTCTTCATAAAGCCCTGCGCGAAGTTTCTGATAGTTCTCTCGCTCACCACGCAGACGTATCATCTCCTGCTCAAATCCAACAGCATCTTCCAAATGCATCTCCCTTGTCCGAAGATACTGCATCTGTCTGTTTTCATCGATCAGAAGTGCTGCTTGCAGCCGGATGATCTGAAGTATGACTCTTTTTAAATCCGTTTCCAAAATACGGTGTCTGCTGCACCCTTCGCTCCGATTTCTCGTGGAACAGATATAAGATATTTTTTCTGTTCCCTTGTATCTGTTCATACGCCGGACCATCGGCTCTTTACAGTCTCCGCAAAACAGAATCCCCGAAAACATATGCGCTTTTTCTTTTCCTTTCTCGGCTCTGGTATCTACTTCCAAAAGTCGCTGCACCTTTTGGTAATCCACTTTGGAAACGATCGCTTCATGAGTTCCCTCTACTTTACACCATTCCGACTCCGGCTTTTCTAAAATCTTTTTAACCTTATAATTGACTTTCTCTCGTTTTCCCTGCACCATCGTTCCGGTATAAATTTCATTGGTCAAAATTCGCTTGATTGCTACCGCAGACCATTTGGATACGATTCCTGCCTGAAACCCTGTGGCATAATGTTCGCCATGGGATTTCTTATATTCCAGCGGGGAGAAGATTCCATTTTCATTCAGTTTGTTCGCAATGGCAAGATTGCTCATTCCGTCCAGTTTCCACGCAAAAATCTTTTTCACAATTTCTGCCGCATAGGTATCTATAACAAGCTTATTTTTATCCTCACGATCTTTCTGATATCCGTAGACTGCAAACGCCCCGATAAATTTCCCTTGCTCCCGTTTTATTTTCTGATGTGATTTTACCTTTTCTGAAATATCCTGACAGTAAAAATCATTCACAAAATTCTTTACCGGAATTACAAAAGATGTTGTATTCTGATCTGCAGTCAGACTATCGTAATGATCCGCAATTGCAATAAAACGCACAGAAAAAGCCGGGAAGGTCTTTTGAATGAACCGCCCGGCTTCAATATAATCTCGTCCAAATCTAGATAAATCTTTTACAACAACACAATTTATCTTCCCGTTTTTAATGTCTTCCATCATTCTTTTAAAATCCGGTCGATCAAAATTCGCCCCTGAATACCCATCATCAATATAAAGATCAAACAACTCCATATCCGGCTGTTCTCTTACAAACGAACAAGCAAGGGCACGCTGAGAGGAAATGCTGTCACTTTCTCGTTTTGAACCGCAATTCATATCGCCATCCTCCCTCGACAAGCGAAGATAAATCGCCGTATGATAACATACATTTTTTTGCATCTTACTTCCTTCTGCCTTTTAATATTTTGTTTCTGCAATTTTTGAAATATACTGTTTCAACCGGTCATTCAAAGTCTCTGTACAGTCGGAATATCCAACTTTCACAATATATTCTCCCACCCGTATAAGATAAGGATTATGTACCTGTTCCACATACTCCTTTACTCTTCTTTGTACCGACTGTTTCGTGTCAATTTCAATTTCACTAATATCTACCAATTCATCAGCATTTACATTTTTTATATCCACCTGCTGCATTTCTCGCAAACTCTTTTCTTCCAAGTGATAGCCCCCTTTCTACTTGAGATTGTATGCACCTGGGGACTTGTCTCATTCTAAAAAATGTTCTTCATTTCAAGTATTTTGAAGTATATTGAAAACTTATTTTACCACGAATTTACCACGATTGAATGAGCCTTGATATAATACTAAAACAGCGCTAAAAAGCAGTCAATCACTAAGACTAACTGCTTTGCGTGTATGGATATTAAATTTTGTTAGAATCTATCAGTATCCTAAATCTTAAATACTAATATGGCTTTATCTGTTCCGACCATAGACATAGTTACTAATTTATATCCTTTGTTCAGCATTTCCTCTGATTTTTTCTCAATGGCTTTTGCTAAATCTTCTACACCCGTAGAACATTCTACAACAATTGATTTATAGACCAAATTGAACATTTTATCCACCTCCTTATTTGATTTTAGAGAAAATAGAATTTACTATTTTTTATTTCCTTCTTTTTTATTCTTTCTATCCCACCAAGTACCTGCTAACGAACAACTTCCGCCCATAACTATAAATCCAATCATAATAAGCCAAAATTCCATGATTTTTCCCCCTTTTAATTTGTTAAATACTGACAAATAAAAATTACAACAAAACATATAATAAGCGCGATTGCACCTGCAATGAATGCAAATATGATTTTTTGATAATTTCTTTTTCCTATTTCTTGTTGTGTTTCATCATGTGTTAATTGCTTTCCGTCAATAAATGCCAAAATTTCTTTATAGGTTTGAATGTCATATCTCTTTTTCAATTTTTCAATCTTACTTGCCGTATAGAGCGTTATTGCGAATAAGCAAAACCAGATAGCAATTCCTATATTTCCCTTAATACTAAATAAAGGATAGGCACTTACGGCTATAACTATTAATTCAATTAGGAAAACTACACTTATCACATTAAACTTTTTAATTGTTGTTTTTTCTACAATCTCCCTCATCTCCTTTATATCTTCTTTTATAAAATTATCTAAAGATACATTGAAGATATTAGATAAACTAATTAAACTTTTAACATCTGGACAACTTTTATTTGTTTCCCAATTAGAAATTGTTTGTCTTGAAACAAATATTTTAAGAGCCAGCTCTTCTTGAGAAATTTTTTGTTGTTCCCTAAATTTCTTGATTTGTAATCCAATATCCATCTTGAATCTTCCCCTTTATTGTATCTGAATATAACTATTTTGTCTGTCAAAAGCCTTTGACATTACCCTTTTTCCCTTGTCAAAATCGTTTTACATGGTTTAAAATAAAACTTTTTAACTAATTATACTCGGTTTCATATATAAGTTACAAGAAAAATATGGTCTTACATTTCTTTTTTCGGTTGTCCCTGCTTTGTTACTCTTTTTCCCATTAATGAATATACAGCTCACCTCTTTTCGCTGGTGAGCTTTGCAATATAATAACTCATTCCCCGGTATCAAGCACCGCAACACAGATCCCCTGCCCGGAAACTTTTCTATCGTTTATATCCTCACATGAGTAACGAATGGCTTTTTTTACATCTTTCATATGCATATCCCTTTTTCATTAGGATATTCATTGCTTTAACGGATAGTGTGTAAATTTTCTGCACAGACGTTTCTCTCTTCCTGTTCTGCTTATTTATGATCTACAAAAATAAACTGCAGAAAGCGAATGAAGGTATAAATCATAAACAATACGGCAATCACCGTTTCTATCAGAACAACATACCGGAGCATCGGTATCGGCTGCTTCATATTCGCAAGACAGACCATCGTCTGCTTTGTTGCAATCGCGCTGATAACAAACGGGAAGGTAAATGCCGCATAGCTTGGATAGAATTTCAGCTTCAGATAACTGATCGCTTTCACAAGCGCCAAAATATATAGCACGGTTGCCACAAGCAGCATCGCCAACAAAAATTCTCTTGATTTTGGTGTTACTGACTGTACATATCCGGCAACACAAAGGCTTGTAGGCGCTGCATAAATACAGAAAAGCGGCTTTGCAGGTTCTGGAATCTCTTTGTATTTCATATAACGGATTGTCACAAGAACTAATAAACCGATTAACGTCAAAAATCCAAACCAGAATGCACCGGCACCTATTGCAAGCTCTTCAAAAGCTGGAGCCGTAACTGCCGCAACTGCAATTCCCACATATACAATAAAATAACTGGCAAATACTTTCGGCATCTGAAGTTTAAGCAAAAACTTTATTGTGAAATAAACAATCAATATAATATGTAACCCAATCGCAAAATACCAGATGTATTTTGCTCCCACACCAATAAATGGCTTGATATATGTGCTTAATAGCATCAGTGCCATCGGAAATGTCGCAGCCACACTCGCCAAAATCGGATTTTTAAAATCTTCTTTTATCATCTCCGGAAACATTATGAGTTTCATCAGAACAAGTATCAGTAGAAATGTAGCTATTCCTCCACAGACATATCGAATTCCCTCACCATAACTCTGCAAGAGATTGCCGAGAGCGGCGAATCCAAGCATAACCCCACAAAGAGGAATTGGAACTTTTTGTATCATTTTTTTCATGTCAATCTCACCTTTTGTATTAAATTTCAGCAACCGTACGTCTTGGAGCCGGTTCATCCACCTCATCTAGATTCTTCATTCCCAATTCACGGCAAATCATCTGTGCAACCTTCCATGCACAAAGTCCCGTAAAGAAAATGCATTGTTCCTTGTGTTCCCCACGTCCTTTGTCAAACTCTTTTGTCAGAACGCGACAGCAGATTGCATTTTTGCCATTGGCCTTTTTAAACCAGTCATGAAGCTCTTTTGTCAGTTCCATACATTTGACACTTTTTGGATTTGTCGGTCCATCCTGCTCTGTGCGCCCAAAAAATAGTCCAAGTGCAAGAATTCCTCCATTAAAAGCACCACAGACACACCCGGATTTTCCTGCGCCGACTGCCATACCAGAAGCCATTGCAATCACTTCCTCTGGAACATCCAGCTTAAATTCATCGCGGATTGCACTGACTAAAGCCTCACAGCAATAGTATCCTTCCTTAAATTTTTTCTCAGCCACTTGCTGCACAGTTCTTGGGCTAATTTCAGTTACTCCAATTTTCATATAGATTTCCTCCTCAAATATAAATTTTGCTGCTTTTAGTTTAACATATCTGAACAGAATATCGTTATCATTTATTTTTATATAACTATAGGCATATTTTATAAACAATCTAAAATGCAACCAACATTCCCTCTGTTTTTACTAAAATCTTCCTTTTTAAATTTTTTCTGTTTTTTGGGAAACATGAATAAGCCCTCCCACATAGTATAGGAGTGTAAACAATCTCAAATGGAGGATTTAACATGAGTGATTTAACAGCTACTAACTGTGGATGTGGATGCGGTGGAGAAGACAGATGCGGAAATAACAATTCTTGTCTGTGGATCATCCTCTTATTATTCTGCTGTGGCGGTTTCGGAAACGGACACGACAACGGATGCGGATGTGGTGACAGCTGTATCTGGATCATCTTATTACTTCTCTGCTGCGGCGGATTTGGTAATGGATGCGGATGTGGCGATAGAAATTCTCTTTGCTGCTAATCTCTTCTGCAAGACGGGGCAACATGCCCCGTCTTTCTTTTGGAAAAAACTCGACTGCCTTGCTCCATTCTTTCTCACAAAATCATTTTTCTAAACATGTTTAGATGTCTTCCTTGTCATTTTCTTGTGCATTTGCTCTTTCCTCCTGTTGTTTCCTCTGTGCTTCCATCTTCCTCTGAAAACATTCTTCATCTAACTCATATACTGCATTTCTGTCAATAATTAAAATTTCTTCCATCTTTTCCTCATTTCCATTTCTCTTTCCTTTATTATATGAAGGAAAAAGAAAAAGGTATATCTTTCCCAATCCGCTCATATATATTGATAACGCAATGGAAAGGAGCTTCTATGGACGATCAATCAAAAATTCCCATGACACCATTTGACACACTGATCTCGACACCCGGCCTGCGGATGATGAAACTGATGATTCCCTATCTTCCACCATCCAACCAGCGTATGCTCGCAGTCTATGTGAAGTTTATGGAATTACAACAGACGTTTTCTTTTTTTCAGAATTTTCGCTCAGATTTACATAGCTGTGCTTTTGAAAAGGAAGTGTCTTCGCCATCTGACATTCTGGAAGAACTTCGCCCATTCCTGAGAAAGAGCGACTGTGAAATGATCGACCAGATACAGAATATGCTAAGTGCCATGGAAATCGCTGCCTCATTTCAGAACATGACAAAGGAATCCTCCTCAAAACAATCTTGTTCCGATTCCTCATCTGACAGCTCATCTTCCACTCCTGCATTTGACCTTTCCATGTTGCTTCAAGGAATGCTTTCCCCGGAGCAACAGAAACTTTTTGAAACTTACAGAGATCTGTCATCCGATGTTTCTGCTGCCGATACAGACGCAAATATGCAGGAACTTCCGATATCTCTGGAACATAATTCTTTGGAGGGAATTGTATATGAACAACTGGATGGAACACCCAATGTTACAGAAGATGGACCCGGCAAAACTGGAACTGATCCGGACTGCAGCCGCAAAAACGAACGGGAAATCCGGCAATGACCTTGCTCCGATTCTACTTGCCCTGATCACAAACGCAAATAAGAAAGGGATCCGCTTCTCGCCTGATGAAATTTCATTGATTTTGGAACTTTTAAAAGAAGGAAAATCAAAAGAAGAGCAGATGCAAATTGATAAAACCGTCCGAATGGCCAGTTCACTTTTGAAAAATAGAAAATAAATCGCTTGTATTAAATAAAAGAGGTACTTTTTAATATGGTACAAATATTTTTCAATATTTATCTGCCACAAAAAGTACCTCTTTACTCCTGTTTAATCTCTCTTACTCATCCATGCTTCAATGTCTTCTGTCGTCTTTAAGATTCCTTTGGAAAGATCTACCGCTTTCCCTTCTGTAATCAGAATATCATTCTCAATGCGGATTCCAATCTCTTCTTCCTCAATATAAAATCCCGGCTCTACCGTGATGATCATTCCCGGTTCCAGTATCTCATAATCAGAACAACTAATATCATGTGTGTCTAACCCCAGTTGATGGGAAACTCCATGATAATAGTAATCTGCTACTGTCTTTCCATCTTTTGCAAGTCCAAGTTCATCAAGTCTTGCTGCATAATGATCGATCACCATCTGATTTAATTCCCGAAGTGTCATACCCGGCGCTGCTTTTTCAATAATCAGATCTTGTGCGGATAATACCAAATCATAAATCTCTTTCTGACGTGCAGTAAATTTTCCATTGACTGGGAATGTTCTTGAAATATCTGCACAATAATGCTCATTTGCACTTCCAAGATCGATCAAAACGAGTTCTCCGTCCTTGACTTCTTGGTTATTCTCTTTGTAATGCAATGTCGTCGCTCTTACGCCTCCCGCAACAATACTTGGAAATGCATGTTCCCTCACACCTTGTTTGCGCAGCGCAAAATCAAACGCTCCCTCCATCTCACATTCGTTCATACCCGGTTTTACATACCGCATCAATTCTTCGATTGCCTTCTGAGTTGTATGCTGTGCAACCATCATTTTTTCAATTTCAATGTCTTCTTTTTTGATACGCTGTCCTACAAAATCTGCGTAGATATCTCTGATTTCCACTGCCGGATACTGTTCCTTAATGCGTGCTGCCAAAAGATGTGCCTGCGTCGGAGCCTGGGTCACTTTATATTTCCACAAATCCAGCGCAACTGTGAGTTTTTTGCTGCTTCTGGATGATTCTATCAGACTGTTGAAATTTCCGTCAAATGCTTCCAGGTAGCAGATTTTCTCAATCCCACTGATCTCTCTTGCCTCGTTTTCACGCATTCTTGCACCGACCCATTTCGCCATCACCTCATCAAATGGCTCAATATAGAGTTCCTCCGCCATAGTTCCTTCTTTTAGCTTCTTCAGGACAAGAATCATATGTTCTCTATCAATTCCTGTATAATAATAAAAATTCCGATCAACCGAAAATTCGTACTCTTCATCGGCAGAACGCATCGGCGCTGTTCCTGAATAGATAACTGCGATTGATGGTGCTTTCATTCCTTCCATTAACTTTGCTCTTCTTGCTGCATAGACTTCTCTCATGATTTTTTCTCCTACTAATTTGTTATTTTTAGCTCTCCATCATTTCTGTCTGCAATCCGCAGGCACATGCAAGGTCTCTGTAATATTCTCTGACATCCTCATTTTCACAGAACAGTGGAAATGCCATCTGATAATTCCCCCAGAGCACCGCCTTGTTCTTTATAAAATAAAAAGAGGAAAACAGCCACTCCCTCGCTGTAATATCGAGCAGGAAGGTACAAATTTCATTGTCCAGCGGATAGTATATCTTTCCCTCCGTACATTCCATGCGCTGTACATATGATTTTTCCTCCGCAGAAAGCCCGGAGAGAAAGTGCTCTTTTTCTTCCTTTTTTAAAGAAGGATAGTAAAAATCGGCATAGCAGTCCTGCTCCTCTATCACCTGCAAAAGAAATTTTTTCATTTTTTCTTTCGTACCCCTAAGCAGAATGGATGGATAAAGAGCTTCTCCTTCCTTCAGTGTATCTATCAAAAGTGCTCCTGCCTTTTCCACTTCTGCTTTGGTCATAGAATGAATCACAGTATTCTCCCCTTTCCATGAAATTTGTATCTCAAAACTGCTTTTATTATAGCACAATCTTTGTTATACTAAAACTACTTTTCAAACCATAAAAATAATATTTACGAAAAGAAAGGATTACTTATGAGAAATATATTGCTGACATTAGAATACGATGGCAGCCGCTATCAGGGATGGCAGCGCCTCGGAAAAGGAGAATCTACAAACACCGTCTCCAATAAGATATTAGAAGTGCTTAAAAAGATGACCAATGAGGATGTAGAATTATTCTGCGGAGCCCGCACAGAAGTCGGAGTCCATGCTTATGGACAGGTTGTCAATTTTAAAACAACAACAGATATGACCTTATTAGAGATCAAACATTACATGAATCGCTACCTTCCGATGGATATCGCAGTACTCTCCGTGGAAGAAAAACCGGAGCGTTTTCATGCAAGCCTCAATGCAAAAAGCCGGATTTATCTATACCGTGTTGCTATTGCAGAAGTCCCAAGCGTGTTCGACCGCAAATATACATATCATTCTTTCAAAAAACCAGACACAGAACTGATGAAACAGGCAGCACTTCTGCTTGCAGGAAAACATGATTTCAAAAAGTTTTCGACCGTAAAGAAAAACAAATCTACAGAAAAAGAAATCTTGAATATTGATATTTACGAAGATTTGGAAGAGATTCAGATTACACTGGAGGCAACTGATTTTCTCCACAATATGCCTCGCATGATTCTCTCCACCCTGCTCGATATCGGACTTGGCATCCGCCGCAAGGAAGAAATTGACGAGATTTTCTCTCCTACTTCCTCTACTGTAGCAAGCGCACCTTGCGATCCGAAGGGGCTCTATCTGCAGGAAGTTGTCTACGATCGTTAAAACAACTTGGAAAAGTATCTTGTACAGTGATTTTGTGCACCTGTTTCTTGAATAAAGGCACGATCTCTGTATTCACTTATTATCACAGAAAAGGAGCTTCTTTTTTATGAAATTATTATCAATCGGAAAATCAGACTTAAAAACACCTTACATCGGCATGGGAACATGGGCCATCGGCGGTGGTGTATGGTGGGGAGAAAATGATGATGTGCTCTCCATCCACACTGTCCATGAAGCGCTGGATCATGGAATCACATGGATCGACACCGCTCCGGTATATGGAGTTGGTCACAGCGAAGAGGTTGTCGGAAAAGCATTGAAGGACAGACGTCATAGTGCAATTCTCTCAACAAAATGTGGGCTGGAATGGAGACACGAGACCCCATGTTTCCACAAAATCATCGAAGGGAAACATATTTACCGAGATCTGTCTGCCAAAAGTATCCGTCAGGACGTAGAAGAAAGCTTAAGACGTCTTCAGACTGATTATATTGATCTTTTATACACACACTGGCAGACACCGGATCTTTCTCTTTTCCCACTCGAAGAGACGATGGACACTCTGATGGCATTGAAAAAAGAAGGCAAAATCCGTGCGATCGGAGCCTCCAATGTCACACCGGAACAGCTTGAACTTTACTGCCAGTACGGACAACTTGATGTGATCCAGGAAAAATATAGTCTGCTTGACCAGCGGATCCGCACAGATCTTCTTCCGACATGCCAGAAACACCAAGTATCTATCCAGGCATACTCCCCGTTGGAACAAGGGCTTTTGACTGGAAAAGTAACTATGGATACCGTTCTCTCTGATACAGATGTCCGCAACAACAATCGTTTCTGGAAGAGCGACCGCCGCAAGGAAGCCCTTGCCATGCTAGACTCCTGGAAACCAATGTTGGAAAAATATAACTGTTCTTACAGCAGTCTTGTGATCGCACTGACTGCCGCTACGATCCCGGATCTTCATATTCTCTGCGGAGCCAGAAAACCTGAACAACTCATCGATAATGCAAGCGCACTTTCGCTGAAGCTGGATGCCGAGGATATCAGACAGATGCTTGCTGCAGTTCCTGCTCAAATCTAAAATAGGAGGGAGAACAAACTTGGAACAGATCAGACAAAATTATTATGGTAATTTATGTACGGAAATGTATGAAATCCTACACAGCGAAGCGCCGGCAGACGAACTGGACTTTTATCTGTCTTATGCAGAAAAAGGGAAAAAGATACTGGAACCACTCTGTGGCAGCGGGCGTTTTCTTGTCCCTTTCCTGGAACGTGATTTTACAATTAGCGGAATCGATTTATCAGAGGAAATGCTTGCGAAATTAAAGCAGAAAGCGCCAATGGCTTCTGTCGCCTGCAGAGATATCCTTCAGTATTCTTCTGATAGACTTTTTGATTACATCTTCATATCCTCCAGCTCTGTATCACTTTTCACTGATATTTCTGTATGCAGACAGCTTCTTGGAAAAATGAAATCACTGCTGTCTCCAGACGGTGTCTTTGTCTTTGCAGTAGATACAATCGCAAATAGATGTATCGATGACACAGAGTATATTCCTTCTGTCACTGTCCCTTTCGAAGACGGTACTGCATTGACCTTAAAGACAAAAAACTATTACGAAGAGAAAAGTCAGACACAGTTTTCTCCGGGCATCTATGAGTTATGCCGGAACGATGAATTGCTGTCACAAGAATTTATGGATTTTCAGACACATCTCTATACCTTTGGGGAAATGGAAGGATACCTAAAAGAAGCCGGATTTTCGACGATCAAAACTTACTCGTCCTTTCAAAAAGAAATTGCGGTAGACGATCAGTGTGAATTTTTTCTCTTTGAATGCAGAATTTCTTAGATAAAAATATGAATAGCTTCTCGCCAGCAAACCTGTATGGAGAGGATGCAAAAACAGGGTTGTCTTAAAATATGTTCTCCTATTCGGAAACTATTTCAAGGCAACCCTGTTCTGCAGTTTTCTATTCTTCTTTCTGCAAATATTCCAGCAGGTTGTGATACTGCTTTTTCATATAATTATAACCATGATTATAAAAGTCTGTTAAAGTATCTGCATTCCTCTCCAACCTTGACACGGTCTTCATTTGCGGTCTGAGCACAAAAATCTTTCCTTCCTCTTCCAGCTTCTCTATCTTCTCCATTGTACGGTTATAGACAATGCTGCGCCTTGCGATCGTACGCAGCAAATTTGGATACGTCTTATAAGACGAACGATAAATCTTCATCACGCCTTTGGACGGCATCTTTTTCCGATATCCGGGATTTCTTGTCAAAATCACAACAATTTTCTCATTCCCAATCTCAAGTGCCCGTTCGATCGGAACAGAATCTGCAAGCCCTCCATCCAGATACGGTGTCCCATCAATATTCACGATCGGCGAAAACAACGGAAGACTGCTGGAAGCCCGGCAGACCTTCATCAGACGCTTTGGGTCTGACTTTTCTGTCATATATTCTGCCTTTCCGGTCACACAGTTTGTCGTGACCATCTCACATACGATGTCTGACTGAAAATAGGTGTCGAAATCAAACGGATAGACTTCATTTGGAAATTTTTCAAAGATCATATCCATATCAATCAGGCTTCTCTCTCGGACAAATTTCCGAATATTAATGTAATCGTACTCTTTCTCTGTATGAATCATGCAATTCTTTGTTCGGCCAATTTGTTTTGACACATAATCTACCCCGTTACATGCTCCTGCTGACACTCCTATCACATGTGACATATATAACTTCTGTTCCATCAGAAAGTCAAGTGCTCCTGAAGTAAACACACCTCTTGTTGCACCGCCTTCCAAAACCAGTGTTGCTTTTTCCATATGCATTCCTCGCTTTGCTTTTTTTAAATTATATACCCTTTTTCATTCCTTTCAAACAATTTTTTTCTTAATTTTCTCCAAAGATATGCTTTGCCTTGCCATTTTTACCTTCTCATGGTAAGATAGGGCTTGGAAATATCCGTAAACAAGCCAGTTTCTGCAGAGGAATCTCACCTGTGGATCTCTGGCAGAAAATAAATGAAACAGACAAAGGAGATTTATCAGATGATTAGTGCAAATAATATTACATTACGCCTTGGCAAAAAAGCGCTGTTTGAAGATGTCAACATCAAATTCACAGCCGGCAACTGTTATGGTATGATCGGTGCAAATGGAGCTGGAAAGTCCACTTTCTTAAAGATTCTTTCCGGTCAGTTAGAGCCAACAAAAGGAGAAGTTGTTATCACTCCGGGAGAACGTCTTTCTTTCCTTCAGCAGGATCACTTTAAGTACGATGAATTTCTCGTACTCGATACGGTTATCATGGGAAACGCAAGACTCTATGAGATCATGAAAGAAAAAGAAGTCCTCTACGCAAAAGAAGACTTTACCGATGAAGATGGGATCAAAGCAAGTGAACTGGAAGGTGAATTTGCTACTATGAACGGATGGGAAGCAGAATCTGATGCTGCTACTCTCTTAAATGGTCTCGGCATCGACACTGATCTGCATTACAAATACATGAGAGATCTGAAAGGTTCTGAAAAAGTGAAAGTCCTTCTCGCACAGGCACTTTTTGGTAACCCGGACATTCTCCTTCTCGACGAGCCTACCAACCACTTAGATCTTGATGCGATCGCATGGCTCGAAGAATTTTTGATCAACTTTGACAATACTGTCATCGTCGTATCACATGACCGTTACTTCTTGAATAAAGTCTGTACACAGATTGCAGATATCGACTACGGTAAGATCCAGCTCTATGCCGGAAACTACGACTTCTGGTATGAATCCAGCCAGCTGCTGATCCGCCAGATGAAAGAAGCTAACAAAAAGAAAGAAGAAAAGATCAAAGAACTTCAGGAATTTATTTCCCGGTTCAGCGCCAACGCTTCCAAATCAAAGCAGGCGACATCCCGTAAGAAAGCACTCGAAAAAATCCAGCTGGACGACATCCGTCCATCCAGCCGTAAATATCCTTACATCGATTTCCGTCCAAACCGTGAGATTGGAAACGAGGTACTTACTGTAGAGAACCTTTCCAAGACAATCGATGGTGTGAAAATTTTAGACAGTCTCTCTTTCACGATCACACGTGAAGAGAAAGTTGCTTTCGTAGGTGGAAACGAGCTTGCAAAGACTGTGCTCTTTAAAATTCTTACCGGGGAGATGGAGCCGGATGAAGGAACTTATAAATGGGGAGTCACTACTTCTCAGGCATATTTCCCGAAAGACAGTACAAAGGAATTTGACAATGACTATACGATCGTAGACTGGCTGACACAGTATTCCGAAAACAAAGATGCAACTTATGTCCGCGGATTCCTTGGACGTATGCTCTTTGCCGGGGAAGACGGAGTGAAAAAAGTACGCGTACTCTCCGGTGGAGAAAAGGTGCGCTGCCTGTTATCAAAAATGATGATCTCCGGTGCAAACATCCTGATCTTAGATGAACCTACAGACCATCTTGACATGGAATCCATCACAGCTTTAAATAACGGTCTGATTAAGTTCCCTGGAGTCCTCTTATTTGCTTCCCGCGACCACCAGATCGTACAGACAACAGCAAATCGTATCATGGAGATTGTTCCTGGCGGAAAGCTGATCGACAAAATCACAACTTATGATGAATATCTGGAAAGTGATGAGATGGCAAGAAAACGTCAGACATACAGCATGGATGCCGCAGAAGAAGACAATTAATCAATCGTGGATCCACATTGAGAAAACATAAAGAAATCCCGCAGAGTCCGATCGAAACTCTGCGGGATTTTTTATTTATGTGTATTAATCTCAAATACTGCTTTATCTGTCAACATGTAATGTTTATTACATAGAATAGGTTGTAACTCCTCATCGTATATTTTTTCCTGGACCATTGTCATTTGCTCCCCTTCTTTCATATACTCTGTAAGAATAGAAGTTCCAGCTGAATTTGGATGAATCCTCAGCTGCGAACGCTCTGCTTTCTCATAGATTTCTGTCTGAGCAAATCTAACAACCTCTTCTTTTTTATTTAAATCTAACTGATATTTTGTGACTGTATGAGGTGACATTACTCCAAAGGTATAACCGGTTAGCTCCGTTCCTTTCCAGTACCAAATATGAATTGCTACAATTACAGGGGTATCTAAATTCAACAATTCTTTTTCATAATCATTAGACGGTTCTATTTTCAACTCAAATGTTGTTCGATCAAATTCTTCTCCCATGCATCCGGCCATAGGATGCGTCAGCTTCTCCAGACTGGAAGAAACTATTTTATTCCCATCTGCAACAAAATTCCCTGCTCCCCGAACTTTTCTTAATTTGCCATCGTCATGAAGAAGATCCAGAGCCTGCCTAAGCGTCATTCTACTGACTCCCAGCATTTTTGCCAGTTTCGGTTCTGCGGGTAATCTGCTTCCAACCGGAAATGTTCCATCCTCTACCATTTTATAAAGTGCTTCATATACTTGTACATGGGCCAGTTTTTTGTGTGTAACTTCTTTCTTTCCCTGTAATTCCATTCTTTTCCCTCATCTTTCTAACTCTGCTCTTTTCAAATATTTTACCACTTATTCTTCAATATTTCCAGCAGCCTGAGGTCCTTTTACCTTTCGTCCAAAGAAAAGAAGCACAAATAGCGTAATAAAATATGGAAGCATCAACATCAATTGATTTGGAATTTCCACTTTCAAACTAATTCTCAATGCCTGTGCAAATGCAAATACAAGGCTTGCGCACAGAGCCCCCAAAGGATTCCACCCACCGAGAATCATTGCGGCCAATGCCATGAATCCCCGGCCGGCAACCATTTCTTTTACAAATAAGTTGCTTTGCACGATGGAAAGATAACCACCTGCAAGCCCGCACAACATTCCACAAAAAGTAACAGCTACATAGCGATATAATGACACATTGATCCCTACTGTCTGAGCTGCCTGCGGATGGTCTCCAATGGCACGAAGCCTGAGTCCTGCCTTTGTCCGATACATAAAAAACCAAGCTCCGAGCACAATACCAGCAGTGATAAAAAGATATGGGGACTGTTCTGTAAACAATGTTCCGATTACTGGAAGCTCTTTTAGTCCCGGAATACTGACTGCTGGAAGTTTTTCCACTTGTCCACTCATTCCATCTGATTTCCAGACTGCCCGGGTAAGAACAATCGTAAGTCCGGAAACAAATACGTTGATCCCGATTCCGCTGACGGATTGATTTGTCTTAAAGCGAATACATAGTACTGCATGCAATATACCAAACAATCCGCCTACCAAAATAGCAAATAAGACCCCAATCCATGGATTCCCACTGATATAAGTTCCATACACTGCTCCGAATGCTCCTGAAAGCATCATTCCTTCAATTCCTAAATTAATAATCCCACTTCGTTCGCACAGTGTGCCCCCGACAGAAGCTAACACCAGCGGAATGGCCATACGCAATGTACTCAAAAGCATTTCCATCGATAAGATACTATCCATATTACGATTCTCCTTTCTTCCGTTTGATCAATCTGATGATATTCGGAGTTGCCACGAATAAAATCACCAGCCCCTGAATTACATTTACCATACTTGTGGAAATCCCTGCTGAATAACTCATTTTCATAGACCCCGCTTCCAAGATCCCAAATAAAAGCGCGCTTAAAAGAATTCCCATCGGATGGTTGTTAGCCAATACCGCTACTGCAATCCCGGTAAATCCAAACCCTGGAGAAAATCCGTCAATAAATCTTCCCATTTTCCCAAAAACTTCTGTTGTACCTGCAAGCCCGGCAAGTGCGCCGCTGATTCCCATCGTCAAAATAGCCGTTGTCATCATCGGGATTCCCGCTGCCTGCGCTGCTGACTTATTCTCTCCCACTGCCCGGATATGATACCCTGCTCTTGTCTTCTTAAAAAAGAAAAACAAAAGAATCGCTGCTGCAACTGCTACTAACAGTGCTGTCGTCAATTGCGTCTTTGGAATCAGTTTCGTCAACATATAATTCGCACCAATATCCACTGTCTGCGCTGTCATGGCGCCTTCCTGCTTCAATGGATATGTAACAATATACGAAGTAAAATATTGAATGATATAATTCAACATAATTGCCACAACTACTTCATTGACCTGAAGCTTGATTTTTGCAGCTCCGATAATTGCTGCGACACATGCTCCTGCAAGCATTCCTGCACAAAAGGAGCAAAAAATCACCAGGAATCGCGGCGCTCCCTGCATCATAAGTGCCGTCACCGTACTTGCCATTGCTCCTGCGTATAATTGTCCTTCTCCACCGATATTAAAAATCCCGCCTTTATTTGCAAATGCCACTGCAAGTCCGGTAAACAGCAGCGGGATGCTCTTGCTTAACGTATTCGCAAATGCGTTCTTAGATCCAAATGCACCTTCTATCAAAGCACTGTATGCCTCTAATGGATCATATCCGACCAGAAGCATGACACCTGCCGCAATCAACAACGAACATAAAATTGCTCCAAGAGATAATAAAAGATTATGGAGAACTGTCTTCTGTTTCATACCTACACTCCTTTCTTGCCTGCCATAAGTAAACTAATTGATTCTGTCGTATACTTTTCTGTCTCTTGAAGTGACATCATCTCTCCTTTGTAGAGCACTCCAATTCTGTCACTTAACTGAAACAAATCTGACAATTCTGCCGATATCAACAATACTGCCTTCCCCTGATTGCGAAGTTCCAACAAAACATTATGAATAAACTTAATTGCACCGATATCCAGACCTCTCACCGGCTGACATGCTAAAATCAGATCCGGATCTTTATCCACCTCTCTGCTCAGCACTAATTTCTGCTGATTTCCACCTGACAATGCTCCGATGAGCTGATCTCCGTTTACTGCACGCACATCGAATTTTTCCATTAATTCTTTTGTTTTCTTTTCAATATACTCCTGATTTAACATCCCTTTTCTGGCATAACTATCTTTGTACTGATTTCCGAGGAGATAATTATCTTTCAGAGAAAATCCAGGTAAGATTGCTCTTTTATAGCGGTCAGACGGTATATATCCGATTCCTCTTTTACACCGTTCTTTCACAGACATTCCGGTAATTTCTTCTTGTTTAAAGAAAATTTTTCCACATTTTACCTTCTCTAACCCCATGATCATCTCTTCCAATTGCTGCTGTCCATTTCCCTCTACACCGGCAATTCCTAAAATTTCTCCGGCACGTATTTCCAAATCCACCGTCTTTTCTGCCTGAGGAAGAAGTCTTACATTTTGCAGAGAAAGAATTGTTTCCCCTTTTTCCACTTTTTTTCTTTCCAACGTCATATCAATCTCATATCCAACCATCAGCGCTGCCAGTTCCTTCTCCGTTGTTTCTGTTGTTTTGAGAAATTCCACTGACTTTCCGCTCCGCAGAATCGTTACATGATCTGATACTGCCATTGTTTCTTTCAGCTTATGCGTGATAAAGATAATCGTCTTTCCCTCTTTTTTCATTTCCAGCAAAATCTGCAGAAGTTGTTCTACTTCTAACGGAGTAAGAACTGCTGTCGGTTCATCTAAAATAATAATTTCCGCACCTCTGTATAATGTTTTCAGAATCTCCACTCTCTGCTTCATCCCAACTGAAATCTCAGAAATCTTTGCATCCACATCCAGATCAAAATGATATTTTTCTGATAAATGTTTTACAATTTCCTTCCCTTTTTTTCTGTCGATCATAAAGTTTCCCGGTTCACTGCCAAGAACAATGTTTTCCCATACTGTCATATTGTCGATCAACATAAAATGCTGATGCACCATTCCCAGTCCCATTTCAAATGCTTTCACTGCTGTTTGATGTTTGATCTCATTCCCATTAATTTTGATGCTTCCCCCGTCCGGCTGGTAAAGCCCAAACAAAATCTTCATCAGTGTAGTTTTTCCTGCACCATTTTCTCCAAGCAGACTATGGATCTCTCCCTTTTCTACAAGAAATTCAATCTGGTCATTTGCGATCATTCCAGGAAAGCGCTTTGTAATCCCACGCATTTCTACCGCATACATTCTATTTTTCCCTCCCTATCTAAGAATAGATGTATTCCAGTTTTCCTGACATACATCTATTCCCCATTTTCTTATTAATACTGATTTTCTTTCACAAATTTTTTGGCATCTTCAATTGTCGACGGTACTTTGATTTCTCCATCCACAATCTTCTGCTTAATTTCGTCAAGGATCTGAATATCTTCTTCAGATACCGGAACCTTGCTTTCTTCCAATGTATAGTCCATTCCCTCATCAGAAAGTCCGAGAGATACTGTTGTTCCTACTGCAAGATCCTTGTCAATGATTGCACTTTTTGCAATATCATAAGATGCTGTATCTACTCGTTTTAAAATACTTGCAACAATGTGTTCCGGATTGACTGTATTCTGATTTGAGTTACATCCAATTGCATAGAAATCATATTCTTTTGCCGCATCAAATACTCCAAGACCAGCCCCTCCAGCTGCATGGAAGATAATGTCTGCTCCCTGATTTTTCTGGCTGATCGCAATCTCTTTTGCCGTTGTAGTATCTCCAAACGGATTATCTCCCGCTACAAAATCTGAAAGACAGTTGATCTCCGGATTTACATACTGTGCTCCCGCCATATATCCAGAATTCCATTTCAAAAGAATCGGTGTCTCCAACGCTGCAATAAATCCGATTGTATCATTGTCTTCCACACCATATGCTGCTGCATCTTTTTTCATCAGTCCCGCAAGAGCACCTGCCAAAAAGGCTCCTTCTTCCTCTTTTGCCGCATAATTTACGACGTTTTCTGCCTCTAATGTTCCATCAATAAATGCGAACTGCTGATCCGGAAATTCCGGCGCTACTTTTGACAATGCATCTGTCTGGTCAAACCCTACACAAATGATTGCACCGTACTCTCCTGACGAAGCCATATCACGCATCATCAATTCAAACTCTGATACCTGAGTCGGTTCTGCATAATCAAAATCAATATTTAATTCTTCTTTTGCTTTTTCAAGTCCCTCATAGATCAAATCATTAAACGCCTGATCTCCAAGACCTCCAACTCCTAAAATGCATCCCACTTTCCCTGCACTGTCTTTTGCTTCCTTTTTGCTGTCTTTTTCTGCATTTCCACATCCTGAAAAAATTACAGAAGCCATCATCACCATCGCCAGTCCAACTGCCACACTTTTCTTCTTCATCTTCCTTTTCCTTCCTTTTTTTGTTTTATCAAATGCCTGATCTATTCTCTCCAGAATACAGACATAAGTTCATTGATCGCTCTTTCTGCATCTACTTCTAATGCAAAACTAATGTATTCTGCCTCAATCGGCTTTTCCCGTAAATCCGTTACAATCATTCCGCGGCAATAAGTACCGGAGCACTCTACTCTTGCCTTTCTTTTTTGTATTTTCACAATACTCGGAACAACCGCAGCTACCATTGCCAACGGATCGTGCAGCGGACAATTATCCGGTGTATAATTCTGTACTCTTGATCCGTTCATATAGTACTCTAAAGCTTTTTTCATATATTGCACTGCAGGCTTACATCTTTCCGAACAGTATGTTTCCATCTGTTCTACATGTTTTTTTCTCAACCTTGTCTTCAACGTCACATCCAGTCCAACAACTGTAATGTCCATTCCTGTAAGAAATACTTGATCACATGCTTCCGGGTCTCCTGCAATATTCGCCTCTGCGACCGGAGATACATTTCCCGGTGCATTTACAGTTCCGCCCATCATCACCAGATTTTTTACAAGCTTAGTTGATTCTGGATATTTCTGTACCATCATTGCGATGTTAGTCAGTCGCCCTAATGTTACGATTGTTAACTCCTGCGGGTATTTCTGCAGCATCTCGTAGAGAAAATCTTCTGCTTTGATATCTGTTCTGTAAGAGAATTTCCCCTTCTCCAGCAGTACGTTCCCCACTCCGTTTTCTCCATGGATCCATGCGACCGGACCTTCCCAGGTTCCATTTAAAGGCTGATTTGCCCCGACAACGACTGGTATTTCTTTCTTTGTATTGGATAATTCAATTATCCTCACGGTATTTTCTGCTGCCTGTACTGCATCTACATTTCCACATCCGGTTGTAATTCCCACAATTTCAACCTCCGGATGATTTAATGCATACAGGAGTGCAATGGAATCATCCACCCCTGTATCGACATCTATTAACATTTTTACCATACTATTTCCTCCGAACTTTACTAATTTTCATTTATTTGTCTACATTATACTTCTGTTTTAGACATATTTCAATTTATTTGTACTTATCATTATATATTTGTCTAACTTATAATTCATAACAAGATGCAAAAGGAAGCTGTCACTTCACGACTTTTTTATCGCGAAAGCAACAGCTTCCTTCTTTATAACCTCTATGAACTTCTAATCAAATTGAATACGCAGTCCTTTTTTACCGACTTGCTTTCTATTTCTTCCTGCCAACAGAGTGTTCTGCCTGCCCCATCGTTCCATATCCATATAGCCTTACGGTACACTCGATGATTTCTTCCACCATATTTTTACCAGCTTTTGCATACTCCGCCACAAGCTGCCCATATCGTACCAATGTCTCCATCGAGTAAGTTTTCAACTCTCCTCTCAGATAGGTTTCAAAAGAAATGTCCTCCGCCGTATCTTCCTCTGTATGGATGATCCGCGCCTGCCCCGACAATTGTGGGTATTCCCCTGCCATCTCTTCTCTCCAGCTTACCTGAATGGAAACAATCCCTTCGATCAGCTTTTTCTTTTCTTCAGAAATCTTTGGGAGATTTTCCGCAATCCTTCGATACTCTTCCGGTACTGTTAACTCCATCATATACGCATATTTTTCCATAACAAGATTACGTCCCGCACTTTCCCCGTCGAGAAGATCTCTTTCATAAGAAAGAAGCAGTTCCTTTTTCCAACTGGTAAACTGACTTTTTCTCATAATGTAAAACGTCTCCCAATCATCCTGGCACCCAGCTCTGCCTCCGGTATTTCTTACTTTCTGAAACATGTTCCATTCTAATTGAATGATTGCTTCCAAAATCTCTGTCTTTTCTCTTTTCATTCTCTCTCCTGCCTTTAAAATTCTTTCTGTATGAATTTCCAGAAAATCTTCCCATCCGTATGTCAGTTTCTGCTCGCGAAGCCGTTCCAAAATCATAGCAGAAATCTGCTCGATCTGGCATACAATCGGATCATCCCAATTGACCTCCTGTACTTCTCCTACAGCCTTCCAGTGATCCCTTTCCGGACGTTCGTTTGCCAATATTTCTATTCGTTTTTGCATTTCTTGCGCTCCGGACAAGTTTCCCATCCCCCGCCATGCCCATTTATAATAAGGCATGTACGTGTGATGAAGCAGATACTCTATATGCACTGCTTCCCGAAGAAATTCCCATAACGCAAAAGAAGCAGCTGTCGTATCACCGCGACGCATACAGCGGGCGTAATTATATTGTCCTGCCTGTGCCGCTTTTGCTGTCGCTGTTGCAGTTTTTTGCAGCCACAGTTGTTCTGGCATTTCTCTCATCAGGTGTTCCCGGACTTTTGAAAACTCTCCAAGTGGATCTGTAAATACTGCTCCATTTACCGCCATCGCAAGTCGTTCTTCCTGGAAACCGGCCCATGCAGAAAATACTTTTTCTCCATCTACTTTTTTATCATCTTCCAAAACAGAGAACCATTCCCTGCCAAGAAAATTTTCATAGAAATCAGGAATCGAAAATACTCCATCTCGATCAGATCCACGAGCAGAAGCAATTCTCCTCTTATGCCCTTGCACCTTCGATGGGAGCTGTTCATAAGCGCTCTGAAGTCGGTCGCCAATCTTGTCATAGTCTTCCTGTGTCAGCCACATACAGAATGCTGCGCCATAATCGTGATCTTCCGAAAGCATATCATCAAATCCAAGGCATTCCGATCCTTCCCCGACAAGTCCAACCGCGATTCTGTCCGCATATTCCGGAAACTGTTCCCGGATCATACGTTTCCCAAACTGTTCGTAATAAGCGCGCGCCAGTTCTATCCCTTTTTTTCGGTCTTTTTCGCTTTTCGGTCTTCTTTCATATGATCTACGTTCCACTACCGAACACCTTTTTCTTGCATGCGCCGCCTTTTCCCGGAGGATTCCTGCTTCTTTTGGAAATCCCGCCGTCTCCAGCACCATGGCACAGTTTTCACAGGTAACTGCATAGGCATCATTTTCTCCATACGTATCTAAAATCATTCGGAGCGCCTTTGTATAGCTGTCAATTGCCTCTTCATATCTGCCTGCCAGATAATATCCATGTCCACACGCAGAAAGTGCAGCTGCATAGTGTGGATCTTGTGTATTCCCTGCCTCATATAACACCAATGCCTTCTCCAGACAGTTTAAACCTTCCGAAATCTGCCCTGTTTTCAAATACAATTCTGCCAGATTCGTGTAAGTTGCCGCTGTCTCTTCCTTTGCATCTGCAGTTTGTAAAATGACGGCAAGCGCTTTTTGCAGACAGCTGAGCGCCTCTTCATGCGCATTTTGCCTCTCATAGGCCAGACTCATATTATTATAAAGCCCTGCAAATCTTGCATCTTCGGAAGGAAGACAGATACTGTAGATCTGCTCCGCCTCCCGGTAAGCTTCCAGCGAAGCTTCATACTGCCCTGCAGCCCGCAGTGCAGTCGCTGCGTTTACTAAAGTTGTCCCATGTTCTGCACTTTCCGACATGCCAAGCTTTCTGATCTGTTCCAATGCCTCCCGGGCATTCTGCACTGCCTCCTCATGTCTGCCAACACTGCGATAATACCCTGTCAGTTCATTTAACAGGATCAGCACCGCTTCCCCACTGCTTTTCTTCTGACTTTCCTCTTCTTTTGCCTGCATCAGCGCCTCTGTCAAAAGATGCTCCGCTTCCTGCATCTGATTTGTGGCAAACAGCTCATCCAACTGTCTTAACACTTCCTGTATCTGCATACATTTTCTTCCTTCTCTACCGGATTCTGTCCGGGAATCCTACTTTGCGCTGTACTTTCCGCAATGTCTTTGTCGCAAAATAGTTTGCCTTCTCTGCATTGTTCTTAATAATTCCATCGATAAATGCTTTATCTTTTTCTAGCCTTGCGTATTCATCCTGAAGCGGTTTTAATACAGACACTACTGCTTCTCCAACTGCCATCTTAAAGTCTCCATACCCTTTTCCGTCAAATTCCTTTACCGTCTCATCTGGAGTCTTTCCCGTACATGCACTGTAAATATCAATCAGGTTTTTCACACCCGGCTGTTCTTCACGATACAGGATCTGTGCTTCTGAATCTGTCACCGCACGTTTGCATTTGCGCATGATTGTATCCGGATCATCCATCAGATAAATACTTGCATTTGGATTCTCATCTGATTTTGACATTTTCTTAGCTGGATCCTGCAGACTCATAATCTTTGCTCCTACTTTTCCGACATATGGCTCCGGAATCGTAAATACATCTCCGTATACCCCATTGAAACGCTGTGCGATATCTCTTGTCAGCTCCAGATGCTGCATCTGGTCAATGCCCACCGGAACAACATCTGCCTGAAACAATAAGATATCGGCCGCCATCAGAACTGGATATGTAAACAATCCTGCATTAATATTATCTGCATGTTTTGCTGATTTATCCTTGAACTGTGTCATACGGTTCAATTCTCCCATATAGGTATAACAATTTAAAATCCATGCAAGTTCCGCATGTCCTGACACATGTGACTGATAATAAATACAATTTTTCTCCGGATCAAGTCCTGCTGCAATGTAAAGCGTCAAAAGAGCACGTGCCCGCTTCCGAAGTGTCGCCGGATCTTGTCTTACCGTGATAGAGTGCATATCCACCACACTATAGAAGCACTCATATTCATCACTTAATGTCACCCAGTTCTTAAGCGCCCCAAGATAGTTTCCAAGTGTCAGATTTCCTGTTGCCTGCATTCCGCTGAATAATACTTTTTTGTCATTGATCATTGTCTTTTCCTCCTAAATAAAAAACGTCCATAGCCAAAGCTAGGGACGTCGGTATTACGTGGTGCCACCCTGATTCATATCTTCTCGCATCAAACTTCCTGTTGTTTGCCAAGATATAACTCTTGTCTCTGTAACGTGAGAACACGGCTCCACTACTAAAAGGCTCTTGCCTCCGTTCATTTCGCATCTTCCAAATCCATTCGCTGTCACTTTCCATACCGGCTTCCACCATCCCCGGCTCTCTGTCATGTTCCATGGCAGTTACTACTTTTGGTCACTGATTTTATCTAAACTATCTGAATTACTGTAAGTCTAACATCTGCCCGCAGGAAAGTCAAGCAGACCTATCTTCTTTTCTATGATTCTTTTCTATGACTTTACCAGTCTTCAACCTCATCGTCATAATAGATAACTCCTTCTTCTATGACCTTTGCAATGCCATCCTTAATTTCTATCACAGATACCGCACAATTTTTCTGAACACCACTGTCCCAAAACTGCTCTACCCCGATTCCTTTCACCGTATCTAAAAGTGCCCGAAGCATTGCGCCATGCGTGGACAACAGAATCGTCTTATTTTCATATGCTTTCTTCTCACAGAGATCTGCAAGAAACCCTTTTGCTCTTTTAAGCAGTTCTTCAAAACTCTCTCCACCTTCCGGAGCCTGATAACTTGCTGGATCATCATAAAAATAATGGAACTTTGGATCCGGTATATTCATCTTCTCACCCTTGCAATAATACCCTTCCAAACATCCAAATCCCATCTCCGCCAGCCTCTCATCTTCCAAAAGAGGAATTTCTCTGCCTTCCAGCAGAATCTCTGCTGTCTCCTTTGCCCTCTTCAGAGGACTTGTGATCGCCAGATCAAACGAAAGATTGCTCAAATGTTTTGCAGTCTTTCTCGCAAGAGTCCTCCCGAATGCATTAAGCGCAATATCCGACTTTCCCTGTAGCTTTCTTTCCTTGTTCCAGTCTGTTTCTCCATGCCTGATTAAATATAGCTTCATTTGCTCACCAAACCTTCCTCTCCCGTCTTTTCCTGATTTTATTCTCATTGTATCACACTTTTTCCTCACTTGCACAAAAAATCAAAAGCATTTATAATGGAAGAATCAAACACTGGAGGTAATACAATGGAAAAAATCACAAGTTTTACAATCGATCATAACAAACTCGTTCCCGGACTCTATGTTTCCCGGAAAGATCATGTAGAAGGAGCAGTCATCACTACTTTTGACATCCGCATGACCAATCCAAATGAAGAGCCTGTCATGAATACTGCTGAGATGCACACAATAGAACATCTTGCCGCCACCTTTCTCCGCAACCACTCCGTGTATGGCAAGAAAACTATCTATTTTGGTCCAATGGGATGCCGTACCGGTTTCTATCTGCTTCTTGCCGGAGATTACCAGTCCTCAGACATTGTCGGTCTGATGCGGGAACTTTTTGTATTTATTGCAGACTATTACGATGAAGTGCCTGGAGCAAGCGCCAAAGACTGCGGAAATTATCTGGACATGAACCTTCCGATGGCACGTTTTCTCGCAAAAAAATATTTGAATGAAGTCCTTACAGATATTCAGGAAGAACAATTATATTATCCTGAATAACTATATAAAAATGAAAGCAGACATGTTCTGTCAAAAACTCATTCCTGTTTTTTACCCCGAATAAGTACTCTGACAGAACATGTCTGTTTTTCACAGTATTTTTCTAAAATAACCCATATGATCTTGCAATCCAATTTAATGCATACCTTTTTTCAGTACATTTTCCCTGATGTACAAATAGGTAGCCTCCTCTCCCTGCTCTGCCAGCATCACAAGAAGTGTCTCTAACAGTTTCTGGGTCTCCGGATGCATCATTTTTTCATATCCGCTGCCACTCTCATAATATTCCAATGCACTCCGATTCGTGTATTGGTCTTTTTTATAGACTTTACAGGCTGCAATTCGATCGACAAACATCTCGACGACATATTTTTCTGGCATTTTCATGCCGACCAAACCACTCTCTCCGTCCAAGGCATAATCGATCCAGTATTCATAGTGATGACGGTTTCGTCCTTTATGATGCAGCCATGCAGAAGAGTATCCTATCGCCTCCCGCTCAGCATTGTTCGGACTTCTCGTTCCCTGATAATATTTTGCTCCGATTCTGAATTCTGTCCAACTATATTTTGACAGATCATGGAGAACGCCCTGACGGTATAGTCCAAGCCGGAAACACTCTCTCATCACCAGCAATTTATGATATGTAATTGTACAAAAATGTCTCCATGCATTTCCCATTTTGTTCATCCCTACCTTAATGCTTCTTATTATCAAAGCCCAATACTTTACAGCATCTTAATATATCAGCAGACCTATTCCAAGCAACACAAGTAAGTGTAGTGGATAAAATAAGTAAAATACATATTTCATCTTCGGTCCCTGTTCTCCGTTGTATAGAAGAATAAACGGCAGCGCCAGCACCGCAAACGCCTGGATATATCCCATCAGCAAAATATTGACTGCAGCTACCGAAAGACACATCCATACTTTCTTTTCACGGAATGCCCAAAAACATAAAATGAGCAATAGCCCCATCGAACTGTAATCCGTCCTCAAAAACTCTGCAAACAGCATAAATAGGATGACCATCAAAAAGTTTAAAACAGCTGGATACCGTTTCGTCAGATAGTAAAGCATAACCAACCCTATGAATAATGTGAAGAATACATTCTGGTGTGTTCCGTCTAAAATCCGTCCATAGAACAAAAGATCAAATGGGATCTCTGAGATCAATGCAAATAATCCTATTCTTGTCATATACCGGATCACGTCATGCGTGTGCATAAGCCCTTCCACCAGAAGGAAGCAGAAAATCGGGAAAGCAATCCTTCCGATGATTCGCAAAATCGGATATTGCGGAAGCAGCACCGCTCCCACATGGTCGATGAGCATCGTTGTAATTGCAATCATTTTCAGCCAAAAAGAATTCAATCCTATTTTTTTCGTCATTCCATTCATATACTTCTTGTTCCTCTCATTGTTTCTTGGGACATCCCTGCAACAAAAGCCGCCACACTGCGTCCTTCCAAAATTATACTTCTTTTTCCTTCGATCAAAAGAGGCTGTTCATAGAATCCTTCTTCAGTCGACATCACCTGATACCATGCTTGATCTTTCGGCAAAGCTGGAAGGGCGAAAGAATGTGCGATCCAGTGCATATTATAGACAAGAAAACAGTTGCTCTCTTTCTTTGGACTTCCACTGTATAAAATTCCAAGCTGCCTGCTCGACGCCTCCTGTTGGATCTGCCATGCCGCCTCTCCATGATAGGAAATATCAGGAATACCGCTGCCACTTCGGTCTGTTCCCGTCAGCGCTTCCTTCTGGTGGAGTATGCCATGCTTTTTCCGAAAAGCAATCAACTCTTTGACATAGTGAAAAAATGATTTTTCTCGCTCCAGTCTGCTCCAGTCTACCCACCCGGTCTCATTATCCTGACAGTAGACATTGTTATTTCCACCTTGACTGTTTCCAAATTCATCTCCTGCAAGAAGACAAGGTGTCCCCTGTGCAGTCATTAAAAGAAACATCGCATTTCTCTTCTGTCCCTGCCGCAGTTTCACTATCTGCTTTTTGCGTGTCTTTCCTTCTACCCCACAATTCCAGCTATAATTATAGTCCGGCCCATCCTGATTCTGTTCTCCGTTTGCTTCGTTATGCTTTGCATCATACGATACAAGATCTTCCAAGGTAAAACCGGTATGATTTGTAATATAGTTGCAGGATCCTGACACAGAAGTTTTCCTTCGGAACTGTTCTGCTACACTGGCAATCATTCCTTCATCACCTTTTAAAAATCTCCGCATCGTATTCTGAAAGGATTCGTCTTTGATAAGCAATTTTGTCCCACTTAAAACCGGATCTCTCCGCAAAAATTCTACAGGGACCTGATACGGATTTAAAAGAAATCCGTCAATATGATACTCCATCACATAATACCTCAGACAGTCCTCCACAATCTGAAACCTTGTCTGTGCTGTAAAGGGAAAATCAAGCACTACTTCAATCCCTTCCCGGTGACATGTCTTTACAAGTTCTTTCAACTCTTTTTGCGCATCATGATCTGCTGCATAAGATGCCTTTGGTGCAAAGAAAAATCCCTCTCCATATCCCCAGTAATTGACCTTTCTTCCGCGCTCTTCAAATTCATAAACCGGCATGCACTGGATCTGATTAATCCCAAGCTCTTTCAGATAAGGAAGCTTTTCCATCACGCCACGAAACGTCCCCTTTTTCTTCACTTTGGAAGACGAATGTCTTGTAAATCCTCTTACATGGAGACTGTATGCAATGACGTCCTCTTCCGGAATCCGCAGCGGGCAGTCATCTTCCCATGGATATTCTTCCTTTTGGGGAATCTTTCCTCTCACTTGATGTGGTGTAAAATCCACCTGATCATTCCATCGTTCTCTCCCTGCAATCCCTTTTGCATAAGGATCGGTAACAATCTTGCCATCGATCTCATAGTTGTATTCACACACTTGTGCAGGAAGATCTGATAACATCACACAGCGCACTGTCCCAGTCCCGGCTTCCTCTTTCATCGGAATCTTCTCCATCGGAACATTTTCACCACACTTATATAACAGAAGGGTACATTGCTTCCCCTCTTTGACCTCCACCGCAAAATTTAATGCTTCTTTCTGCCTACTGACGCCAAGCGGCAGTGGTGCTCCCTGTACGACCTTCATTTCTTCCTCCCTTATTTCACCTATTATTGCCAGCCATCTGCCCCATACATATCAACATTATCCTTTGTGATCAGAAAAGTTTCTTCATAAATCGGCTCTTTTATCTTTTCCCCATCCAGCACCTGGAATGCTGATTTTACTGCATCTTTCCCAAGGGTAATCGGCCGCTGAGCTGCTGTTCCTACAATGATATCGTCTGATTTTTGCAATTCCTTTTTCAAATCCGGAGAACCGTCTACTCCGTAAATCACAACCCCGGCATAAGCCTGATCTGTCTCTGCTGCCACCTTCGCTCCAAGCGCTGTCTGGTCATTTCCACACATGATCACATCCACATCCGGATATTGTTTCAGAAGCCTTTTTGTAGTTTCCATAGATATTTCTTTACTTCCATTGACATTCTCTCTTGCGACAATCTCAAATCCCTGATCTGCAATTGCCTCTTCAAATCCGGTAATCCTCTCGTTGATCGAATTTGTATTCGGACATTCTAAGATCAGTACTTTCCCTCCATCTGGAAAACGCTGTACGACATCTTCTCCACATAGATATCCTGCCTGCTTGTTATCTGTTCCAACATAGGCATCTACCAGATTAAGATCCTTCACTTCCGTGTCGATGTTGATAATCTTGACACCTGCTTCTCTCAGGGCATCCAATCCCGGCTGAATCGTCTCCCAGTTTACAGGGCTTAAGAAAATCGCATCAATGCCTTCTTCAATCATTTCATTGATCTGTTCCAGCTGAAGGGTATCATCCCCCTTCGGATCGCGCGTGATCATTTGCCCACCTTGCTTCTCCACTTCTTCTCGGATTGCCTCTTCCAGCACAGCAAAGTATGGATTATCTGCCATCGTCGTACAGGTATATCCGAATGTATAAACTTCTGTCTCTTCCTGTTTCTCCTCCTCTGGACTTACTGCATTATCTTCCGGCGTCCCTACATTTTTCTTACAGCCTGAAAGAGGCAGTATGCACAGAATCATACAGAGGATGATTGATAGTATCTTCTTTTGCATATGTTTCCTCCTATATCATCATATAACATTCTACTAAACACATATTTCACACATATAAATTTAATTTTACCTATTTTTATTTCAATGTCAATAGTTTTCCCCTTGCATTTCTGACCGGAGTCTGATAGAGTTATCATATCAGTAATTCAAAGATGAATGAAGCAGAAAAGGAGAATATTATGAGTGAACACAACCACGATTGCAACTGCAATCACGACGATTGTAACTGCGGATGCCACAATGATGAAGCAGTCACAGTAACTTTAACATTAGACAACGATGAAGTAGTTGAATGTGCTGTCCTCACAATCTATGAAGCAGATGAAAGAGAATACATCGCACTCCTCCCTCTGAACGAAGATGGAGAGAATGAAGACGGAGACGTATTCATCTACCGCTATAAAGAAGTAGACGGAGAACCTACTCTTGAGAACATCGAAGATGACGATGAGTACGAAGTTGCTGCCGATGCTTTTGATGAATGGCTTGATGAGCAGGATTTTGATGCTTTAGACGACGAAGAATAGATTCCATCTGATCCCGAGCAGAAGCAATTGTAAAAGAGGCACTGAACAATCTGGCAAACGAAATGATTCCCCATTAGAATTACAACTAATGAAACGGTCATTTCTAAAAACAGATGCTCAGAGCCTCTTTCATTATATGTCTCTTCTGGAAACATTCCTTAGAAATTCATTCTTATCTTGTAGCTCTGTTCTGAAACAGTTCCCCAAGAAATCTGGACTGCTCCATCGCTTTTCCATTTTTTTCTCTCACATAGCTGATCGTCAAGTGTTTCTTTGCGCGTGTCATTGCCACATAGAACATTCGACGTTCCTCCTCCATCTCCTCTGGAAGTTCCGCCTTTTTATACGGTGTCACATCTTCGTTGGCGCCAATGATAAATACGGTATCATACTCCAACCCTTTTGCCGCATGAAATGTCATAAGAGACACTGCATTTCTATTCTCTGTCCGCGTAACTGCCTGCAGCCGCAATTCCTCTGTATATTTTTCAATATGGGCGAACCATTCTTCGATCGTCTTAAATTCTTTGGCACGCTCTTCCATTTCCCGAATCAATTCCTGAAGATCTTCCAGTTTCATCTTCCGTTTGATCGCATACTCATTTAAGAACAGATCATAGCCAACACTTTTTCTGATATACTGAATTGCCGCATACGGAGTCATTCGGCTGATCACTTTCAGATCCACTTCCAGCTGATCGATCCGATCTACCATCCAGTCTTTTTCCATATAATATTTCCGCAGGTTTTCAAAAGAAATCTCTCCGCGATCTACACTATCTCTGCCAATATATCTATTTGGCCGATTCATGATCATCAGAAAATCTCCGCGGTCTCTTCCCCCAAGCGCCATCCGCATATATGCCTGAAAATCTCTCCCGATAAAGTGCTCATACAGATTGGGAAGATGCTCTTTCATCTGAAATGGAATATGATATTCCATGAATGTCTCTACAAGCGCACGCGGCTCCGTATTGGTACGATATAGTACCGCAATCTGCGATGGCTCAGTTCCTGCTGCAACTGCTTTTGCAATCTGTTCTCTGACGTAGTGGCTCTCCTCTACCGGATGACGTACTTCCTGAATATGTACATTGTCCCCCTGCTCATTTACAGTGATAATCTCCTTCTGATAGCGGTTTTTATTCCGCTCGATCACTCTTCTTGCAGCACTCACGACAGCCTTCGTAGACCGATAATTCACATCCAGTATAATTGATTTTGCGTTGGGATAATCTTTAGAAAATCCGAGCATGATCTCTGGTCTTGCTCCGCGGAAACGGTAAATAGACTGATCATCATCCCCGACAATAAACAGATTGTTTTCTGGAAGTGCAAGCATACGAATCACATCATACTGCACTTGGTTGATGTCCTGAAATTCATCGATTAAAATATATTGAAATTTTTTCTGCCACATTTGAAGAATATCCGGTCTCTTCTGAAACAGTTCATAACATAAAACAAGCATGTCATCAAAGTCAATTTTCTTTAAAAGCTTTCTTCTTCGCTCATATTCCTCATAAATCTGGCAAAACATCTGATCCGAACAGTTGCTGGATTCATATTCCTCCAATGACAGTCTGTTATTTTTGATCTGGCCAATCTCAGAGGCAATTCCCTGCAAAAATTCTTTCTCATCTTCGATCTCCAATTCCATCCCGGCAATGACTTCCCTTAAAAGCATCATCTTTTCTTCCTCCGAAAAAATATTTGATGCATTCATCCGGTATGCCCATTTCAAAATACCATAGTAAATACCATGGAAAGTCCCAAACGTAACTGGAAACCGATCTTCTTTTGTAATTCTTGCAAATCGCTCCCGCATCTCCTTCGCCGCCGCTTTTGTAAAGGTAATGACAAGAATCTGCTCCGGTCTGACCCCATACTTTTTAATCAGATATTCTACTCGTCTTGTGATGACCAATGTTTTTCCTGAACCTGGGCCGGCAAGTACCATTGCCGGCCCATTCTTATGACAGATTGCTTTTGTCTGAGCTTCATTAAACCCCATTATGCACCCAACAGTTCAATTGCCTTGCGGATACGTTTCAAAGACTCTTCTTTGCCAATGATCTCCATGATCTCTGTCGCACCGCCTGGTGTATTCTGCTTCCCGGATACTGCCGTGCGGACCGGCCACATCGCATATCCGTTCTTACAGCCTTTCTTCTCTACATAGCCTTTAAGCATTTCATATAAGGCATCATTGCTGTAATCTTCCTGTGCCTCAAATAATGGAAGCAATTCCTGCAATACTTCCAGCGATGTCTCCGCATTTGTTTTCATTTTCTTATGTGTATACATCGCAATATCATATTCTGGAAGTTCCTCAAAGAAATCAATCTGATCCTTGATATCCGGGAACACTTCAATTCTTGATTTCACAAGCCCTGCAATCTTCTTTAAATCATAATCTTTGTGAATGACTTCTTCAATATATGGTTTTGCAAGTTCATAAAACTTGTCAAAATCCATTGCTTTCATATACTCACCGTTCATCCATTTTAGCTTCATTGTGTCGAACACAGCCGGAGATTTGCTCATATGATGATAGTCAAATGCTTCTACAAGCTCCTCCAACGAGAAAATTTCACGGTTATCTGATGGGCTCCATCCAAGCAGCGCTACATAGTTCACGATTGCCTCTGTCAGATATCCTTGTTCCAGAAGATCTTCGTAAGAAGAGTGACCGGAACGTTTACTCAACTTCTTGTGCTCCTCATTTGTGATCAATGGACAATGAACATAGGTTGGGATCTCCCATCCGAATGCTTCATACAACCTGTTATACTTTGGTGCAGAAGAAAGATATTCATTTCCTCTTACTACATGGGTAATCCCCATCAAGTGATCATCAACAACATTTGCAAAGTTATAAGTTGGGTATCCATCTGATTTGATCAGGATCATATCATCCAATTCTTCATTTGGAACTGTGATTTCCCCGTAAATATCATCGTGGAATGTCGTTGTTCCTTCTGTCGGCATATTAATACGGATTACATATGGTTTTCCAGCTGCAAGGTTCGCCTCAATCTCTTCTTTGCTCAGATGCAGACAATGTTTATCGTATGCTACGATCTCAGTACCGCTCTCTGACACCTTGCTCTTTAAAGATTCCAAACGTTCTTTATCACAAAAACAATAGTACGCATCACCCTGGTCAATAAGCTGCTTGGCATACTTCATATAAATTCCCATCGCCTGACGCTCGCTCTGTACATACGGTCCGACACCACCGTCCTTATCCGGACCTTCATCATGAATCAGTCCCGTCTTCTCCAGAGTTCGATAAATGATCTCAAGTGCTCCGTCAACAAATCTCTCCTGGTCTGTATCTTCAATACGAAGCATAAAATCTCCGCCTTCATGTTTTGCGATCAGATATGCATACAATGCCGTACGCAGATTACCTACATGCATTCTTCCCGTAGGGCTTGGTGCAAATCTTGTTCTTACTTTACTCATTTTTACACACTCCTGTTCTCTTTTGCTTGCGCAATGCTTTTCGCTATGTTCCATTATATACAACTTATTCACGCTTGACAAGGAGAAACTTGGAGAAACAAAGCCTTGATGCGGATTCCCCTTCTCTTGGGAAAACTCCCATAACAATCTGTCTTAATATAGTTTATGTAGATTTTCTGACTGGCAAAGTATCTTCAGCAACGTCTGATCTACTCTGTCATGGATCACTCCATCCGCATACTTATCTGAAAAGTGCTCCTTTAATGTAATTAAAATTAACTTGTTGCCTCCATAATACCCCAGCAGCTGTTCACACAATGTCGTTTTTAAATTCGTTCCAAGCGCAAGAACAACATCTGCTCGCATCACCTCTTCTGCTGCTTTTGTCATGACTTGATTGTCTACCATCTCGCCATAGAGAACCGCCCTCGGACGAAGTGCTGTATTACATTTTGTACAAAGCGGAACACGCCGCGACTGTCGGATATAATCCAAAGAGTATTCTTCCCCACAATGCGGACAGTAATGCTCGCAAATATTTCCATGCAGTTCAATCACATTTTTACAGCCTGCTCTTGTCGGAAGGTGATAAACTCTTCTTGTGATCACAGTATCGATCAGACCCTTCTTTTCTAAAGCTGCGAGAGCATAAAATCCTTCTCCCGGCGGCTTTTCTAATTGCGGGAGCATCTCATTTCGATAGAATTCATAGAATAACTCTTTTCTTGTAGAAAATAGTGAACTACTGAAAAGTTCCTCCGCAGAATACCTATATTTCTTCTCGATATCGTAGCTTTCCTGACTGTCGCGGATCAACATATAATCGCTTTCTAGAACCATTCCATTTCCGCTTAAAACGACAGTATATTTGCTTTCCTTCAAAATGTCCATCAATCTTTCTACGGTCATACAATATCCCCCACTTTCGTTTTTATTAGAGATATTGTAACATTTATTTTGATCTATTTCAATAAATAGACATTTGTTTCTTATAATTTATAATTATTTCATTAATTTTCAGTTTTTATCTCCATTATTTTCCATTCACCTTATATAAAACCGAAAAAAGAAAGCATCCCATATGGAAATGCTTTCTCTTTCTATAACTAAATACTTAGAGGCTTAATTAATTGATATAACCTGCTTTTTTCAGTTCTTCTTCTGCTTTTGCAAGATTTGCATCAGATACACGGATGATAGGTCCTGTACAACCCATTCCACTTTCTGCATAAATGTTGATCTTCCAGAGTGCTTTTACAGCGTCCTCAAGATCCATTACTTCGATACCTGGAATCTGTGCTGTAACGATCTCCTTCGGAGGTTCTTTTACTTCCTCTTCAGCTGCTGCTGGTTTTGCTACAGTTTTGTATTTGTTAAGGATATCATTGAATCCAGCTTTTTTCACTGCTGCAAATTCATCTTTTGCAACTTCAAATACTTTGCCACGTACAAGCTGTGCTGCATAACGAATCGCATTTGCGATAACCGGAGCACCGGAAGCACGGGAAACGATCATAACAAGCTGTTCGTATCCTTCACCGATACCTGGTCCATATCCAAATCCTGTTGCTTCAAAACTTCCTCCTGTATTGAAAGAAGAAAGCATCTTCACAAGGATATTACCTGTAAGAGAATCTGTAACCATGATATCTGGAGAAGCCTGAAGTACATCATTACCTCTCATCACACATCCACCGTCAGCTCTTCCTGACTCTGCAAATGTAATATCATATCCGTTGCTCTGAAGCTCTTTTAAAGCTTTCTCAGTCTGACGAGCGCCATCTACGTTTAAGATACCAACAGATGGGTTCTTTTTCCCGCAAGCTTTTGCTGCGATTACACCGTAGATTGCATTTTTAATCATACCTTCGATACGATCTGTGCTGGATGTACCTGTTGTATTTGCAATAAACATTTCTTTTGCAGTTGCAGGTGTTACACAACGTCCAACAGTAGAAACACCGATTGGGAATGGGAAGTGCATTGTTACTGCCGCATCCACTTCTTTATTTTTCAGCATTTCTTCCATCTTATCGTGGCCTTCTTCATCGTTAGCCACTTTGACTGTTGTAACTCCTTCTGCTTCTAATGTACCGATGTAGTACACATCGATTCCATCCTTTGCAGCCTCAATTGCTGCAGCCATGGAGTTTTCTTCTCCGTGTTCGCTTCCCATACCTGTAAGAGCGATTTTAGGACGTTTGCCAAAGCTTCCTGTCTCCAGTCCCTGAGCAATCTCCATAAAAGTGGAAGCAATCATTTTTTCTATATTTGCCATTTTGTCCACCTCTCTATTCTGCTGCCATAAGAGTTTCTGCAAAATCTTTCATTGCTTTTGCGATCAATCCTTTTACTTCTTCTTCAGAAACACCAGAATTGTCTTCTGCACCTGTGTTTGCCTGAATTACAAATGAAACACCATCAAAAAGGTTTGTCATACGGCCAAGGAACAAGCTTCCTTTACCAACGATCATAGCATTTTTGATCTTACCTGCTTTGATATCTTCTACTGCAAATCCGATGTATGGAACACCTGAAGGGATATGTCCCTGAGTCGGAGCCCAACCTGTCAGACCATGTTTTGCTGCAAATCCTGGCATATCTTTCTTCTCAAGATCACCTTTTTTAACAGCTAAAGCAGCGATCATCTTATAGTTAGCTAACGGAACATCACCAGCTCCTGCAGGTTTTGTAATATCTGGGTTCTGCATTTCTGGAGAGTATTTGTCAATATCTGTAATCTTTAATCCTACTCTTGCAAGAGGATCAGCTACAAGGCTTCCGATTACGTTCTGTGGAGCAGATCCTGTACCAACTGTATGACGTCCTAAGATGTCAAGGTTGATTTCTGGGCTAACACCATCATTTTCTGCGATGATTACACAGAATCCTGCAAGACAGTCTTCTAAGATTGGAAGACCTTTCTTCACATGGTCTTTTCCGTTCATACCAAGTTTTGCTGTACATCCACCAGCTGTTACAGCTACACATTTGTAAGCACCTGATTTTACAAGAGCTGCTGCTTCAATTAAAGCATGTGAAGGACCAGCACAGAATCCACGTGAGTCAGAACCTGTTGCATTCATAAGTCCAGCAACTTCTGCTGCAGCTTTTGCAAAGTTTCCACCACCACGCTGGTTCATATCACCACAAGCTTCTTCTGCACAGTCAATAACATACTCGATATCTCCTGCATCGATTCCTGTGTTTCTTACAGCATATAATAAAGCAAGTACACTTGTAGCTTTGCTCATCATGTTTTCATGCATTACATGAGCAGAAAGGTTCACATCGATATCATGTGCTCTCTTCACACAACCAACTAATTTGCCAGCGATGTAAAGTCCTTCTGCATGTTCTTCGTTTACAAGATGCTCAATTTCACTAAGTTCTACACCTTCTTCGACTCTTGCTGCGATTGCTTCTGTAATAATTGGATTAGAAACAAATGCTTCTTTTGTTGCTGCAACAAAGTCTTTGTCTAATTTTACAACTTCAAACATATCACATGTCTGAACTAAAAGAAGGAATTCGTTCTCCGGCATAATCTCACCGTATTTACCAAATCTCTCTGCGCCTTCTTTTACTTTATCATAGTAAGGGAACTCTACTTCTGCGAGTTCATCCGGATGTGCGTTTCCAATATATACCTGGTTTGGCCAGTAGTTTACACATTCTTCGTAAGAACGAAGATGACTTTCAAGTTCTTTTAAATATTCAGATTCTGGGTTCACAACTCTCTCTGTTGTCTGAGTTGTTCCATTATACACTACCATCTGTGGAGTATGTGCCAGTACATAGCTGGCTCCTTTAATTACACTGTTCATTTGAAGGTTCCACCTTTCTTTTAGATGTTTAAAATGAGAATTTTATATATATACTAAAAATAAAGGGTGATGAAGTAAGCATTTACTCCATCACCCGTAGAAAACCCAAAATCAAATCAGATTTTCGTTATAAATACTTATCTTCTATAAATATTTACAAAATTGTTCACGAATAGATGACATCTCGCTTACGATATCATCAACGTCAAGTACCATTTCCATCATACCTACCTGCTCATCGTAAACAGCTTCATCGAATTCTTCTTTCAATTCTGGTTCACATACATGATATACCGTGAGTCCTAACTCGACCCCTGTCAATGGTCCTGCGAATGTTGGGTCACCAGCAGTAACTGTCTCAGCAGCTAATCCTGCTGCCTCTCCTTCTGCTGCTCCAACGAGTACTACTAAATTCTCTGCACCGAATTCGTCTGCAAAGTCTTTAACTCTTTTCTGATTCTCAAGATCCATTGCACCTGCGCTAGTTCAGACGAAGCATTCAGTTGAAGAAAAAACTACTTCTCCACCGGCTGTCTTAACACATTCTGCAATAGCTGGTCCTGGCACACCATCACGGTCGCCAATGATAATTACTTTTTTTCCATCTAAAATTGCCATGGCTTTTTCTCCTTCCTTTCATTTTACTTTTAGTATAAATTTATAGTTGGAATGCTTTCACACTCCCGTAAAAGCCTGTTCGGCTTTGTACGCATTAAGTATACATGCTTTTTCTAAAAAATACAAATAGATTTTCTAATTAGATGTATTTTTTGATCATAGCTTCAATATTAGCTTCTGTAGCGTCATCTTTTACAAGTTCTTCTACTTTTTCTCCGTCTTTGTAAATAGCCATAACAGGAAGTCCTAAGATTTTCTGTCCAATAGCAAGACGACGAGCTTTTGTTGTATTCAGAGATGTGAATTTTAATTTATCTCCGTACTGATCTGCCATAGAGTGTACGAATGGCATTAATGCCTGGCATGGTACACATCCATCACCAAAGAAATCTACGAATACGTATCCTTCTGCCTCTAATACTTCTGCCTGAAATGTATTTTTATCTACTTCTAACATTTTACATGCCCTCCTTGTGAAAAATTATTCCATTTCGTTAATGTATTTCTCGCACTGTGTAGTAGCGATTGCTCCGTCTGCAGCAGCTGTCACTACCTGACGAAGACTCTTCACACGAACATCACCTGCTGCAAATACGCCTGGGATGTTTGTCTTCATATTATCATCTGTTGGAATGTATCCTCTTTCATCAAGTTCAAGACCTTTTCCTTCGAAGATCTTTGTGCTTGGTAATGTTCCGATAAATCCGAATACACCAAACATTCCGTCTTCTTCATCAGCAACGATCTTTGTGAGCTCTCCAGTTTTTACATTCTTAACTGTCATTTCAGAAAGGATTCCATCTCCTCCAACTTCCTCTACAACAGTATCCCACATAAAGTGAAGTTTTGGGTTCTTGAATGCTTTTTCCTGAATAGATTTTGCTGCACGAAGTTCATCACGTCTGTGGATGATTGTAACTTTTCTTGCGAATTTTGTAAGGTACATAGCTTCTTCAACAGCTGAGTCGCCGCCACCTACTACATATACTTCAAAATCTTCGAAGAAGTTCGCATCACATGTAGCACAGTAGGAAACACCTTTGCCCATGAATTCTTTTTCACCTTTGCAGCCAATCGGTCTTGCAAAAGCACCTGTTGCAATGATAAGAGTTTTACCGCAGTATTCTCCTTTTGCACTGATCAGTTTCTTCACGTCACCTTCCAGTACAACATCATTGATTACGTCTGTCACTCTTTCTACGCCAAATTTTTCGCACTGTTCTGTCATTCTGGCGATCAGAGATGGTCCGCTTTCACCCTCAACAATCTGTCCCGGGTAGTTTTCAATCTCGTCTGTGATAGCAATCTGTCCACCATCTTTACCTTTTTCTACGATAAGTACGGACATTCTTGCTCTTCCTGCGTACAGACCTGCTGCTAAACCAGCAGGTCCTGCACCCAGGATTACTACGTCATAAATCTTGCTCATAACGTTGTTCTCCTTCTTTCTTGTAGAATTATTCAAAAATTGTCTGATCTTCTACTTCTACTGTGAGAGCATGTAATGCTTTCTCAACTAATCCCTTACGCAATTTGTATTCTTCTTCCGGCTCAAGAGCTGGGTTTCCAAGTGGATGAGGAATAGCAATTGTAGGAACGATTCTGTTGGCACCAACTGTCATAGAGATTGGTGTTACTGTACACATATGAACTACAGGAATTCCAGCAGCTTCTACGCCTTTAACCATCGTTGCACCGCAACGTGTACAAGTACCTCAAGTAGAAGTCAGGATAACTGCGTCAACTCCGTCAGCGATAAGTTTCTGAGCAAATTCCTCAGAGAAAGCTTTTGCTGATGCTACGGCTGTTCCGTTACCAACTGTTGTATAGAATTTATTGTGTAATTTTCCGATTACTCCATTTTTCTCCATTTCGCGAAGAACGTCAACTGGAAGAACACGGTCAGCATCTTCGTTAGCGTATACTGGATCGTATCCACCATGAGCTGTCTCATATGTTGCTTCTGTTAAGTCCATAACGCCTGTGATATCATATTCACCGTAGTGAGAAGCGTTTGAAGACTCGATGTGGTCTGGATTTCCTTTCGGAACAATACCACCAGATGTTACTAAAGCGATTGTTGCTTTAGAAAGATCTTTGATAGCTGGCTGTGGAGCTACTCTGTCGAATGCCGGCATTGGATACTCTGTTGTGTATGGCTTGTCAGCTAATTTGTTAAGTAACATATCTACAGCACGTCTTGATCCACGTTTTTCTTCAAAGAAGTTTACACGTACACCGTTTGGCATGTAGTTATCCTGGCAAGATGCACCGATTACTTCTTTCTTAGCTAATTTAAGAGCTAAAGGAGCCATCTTCTTAACAGCATCTCTAGCGCCTGCTGCATTGTTCTTTGTAGGTACTGTATACACTTTGTTTTTGAACATATCAGCACCTGGGTTTTCTACGTACATACCTGTTACTGCAGGAATTCCTAACTCTTCCTGAACAGCGTCACAGATTGTACCGCAAGCTACACCGTAACGTCCAGCGTTGAAAGCTGGTCCAGCGATAAATACGTCTGGATTTAACTCTTTTACCCATGCTAAAATTGTTGCTTTTGCTTCTTCAAGATTTTCGTTGAAGTAAGAGTCACCACATACGATTGTAGAAATAATCTCTGCTTCATCTTTGAAAGCTGCTTTGAAAGCTGCTCCAGGTCCCATTACTTCACCATCGTGACGTTCAGCTGGGATGTGAGCTTTTTCTTCTCCACCGATCTGTGCGAAGAACTGGTTGATATAATGTACTACTTTAATCATTATGTTTTTTCCTCCTTCCCTATCTTGCACTTAAGTAACCGAAACCTGTTTCGTTTGTTGCACCAGTAATTGCCTGGATTTCAACTTCAATTGTTCCATCTTCACGTAAGCTGTGTTCGTTACCACCAGCGATTGTGTTCACGTAATCTAATGTTCCGATTACTTTGTCAAGTTTTGGAAGCACGATTACCTGGTTAGCATTTCCGCCTGTGATTACTGCGTCAGCTGCTACGTCAGCATCTGCTAATGACTGAGATTTTCCATCACGTCCAGCATATTCATCAGTAATGATTACTGTCTTAACGCCTTCAGCTTCGATTTTCTTACAGTTCATGATAAGGTCTGTATCTGGGTTACCGAAACCTTCCTGAGATAATACAATACCATCAAGGTCTAATAAACGGCAAAGTTTAGCTGTCCAGTCAGATGAACGCTGTTTGTCAGCAAGGTAAACATTCTCGTTTGTAATAATATGGCAAACAAAGTTTAATGTTTTACCGTGTTCTTCAAATAAGTCATGTACAACACCATTGTTTTCATGTACATATGTAGGGTTCTTATCACATGCAGATACACAGTTACCAGATACGATAGCACCGTCCATAATTTCTGTTGGTGTCATAATTGTAGATAATGTTTTCTTAGCATCTACTCCGTATACATATGTATCGTGAAGTAATCCCTGAGACTGTAACATCTGAACATATGCTACTCTTGGAAGTCCTGGGAATTTTTCAGCACCTTCCATAACTCCATATGTTTCAAATACTTCTGTTTTATCTGGTGTCAGTTCACGAGCTAACTCTCCAAGGTAAACAGCTACTCTGAATCCTGCAAATCTTACAGCTGGCTCATAATCGTGCTGTTTGATTCCTTCTACAGGCTCACATACAACAACTAAGTTGTTTAATTTTGAGAATGGTGTATATTCTGCACCCGGGCCTGTCATATCGATGATACCTTCCTGGAAACCAACGATCTTACCTGCTGTAACAACAGCCATACCTTTGAGTGCATATGTTTTACCTTCACCAACTGTATCCACTTTGCTGATTACACCTGGGAAAATTCCTCCACGACCTTCAACTTTCACACGTGGCTCGATAACATCTTTTACAGGTGTGATTCTCACGCTCTCACCTGGTCTTGCAATATCAAGCTTGCAGTCTTTAATTCTTTCGTCCTCAAGAACGATTGCTTTTACAGCTTCTTCATCAACGTAAAGTACACCATCTTCGATTTTAGACTCTGGTCCAAACTGAATGTCTTTAATGTTAATGTGACCTAATTCTAATCTTCTCACTGTAAATTCCCTCCTTTATTGTGTTTAGTTATATATGCTCTAAGTACCTTAACGTACTATTACAGCCAATGTCATTGAATTTTTCATTTTCTCTTGCCATCCACTTCCCTCTGCGATTCTTTCTTTAAAAAATCGCAGACGGGATTGCACTCTCAATCAATTTCAAATCCACCACTTGAAAATCTTCATAGACTTCCGGTGCATACTTATCTGATTTAAACTGAAATTTTTTACAAGACTGAATCGCATACTCAATAATCTCCATAGACCGCGGATCCAGCTTTTCTTTCTTTTCTGACACCATAATTGATTTATACGGTGTTTCATTCGGCTTCACACTTCCAGACAGCGGATGTGTCAGAAGCTCATATCCTTCATAAATATAGTTTCTTACTTTTCTAAGTATCTCCTCATAGGAGCACTCTACGAACTCAATATGATATTCATTTTCTAATGTTTCTTTTACTAAGGGATTGTTTGTTACTATCTTAAATGCTTTTTTCATGTTCTCACCTTGCTGTTAAAAAAAGGACGGCTTTCGTAACTGTTGCTACCAAGTCGTCCTTTCTGTTCTTTTCTGACATTACGTCCAAGTCCAGAATATGGTCCATTTCTCACTCCTTTTGCCTGAAAGTTTCACCAGTTAATTGACCGTTACCTGGTTTGCATCTTCGGCGGTTTCCTGTTTCAGAAACGCTCTCACAAGAAATATCTTCCCATCTTCTTTTCCAATATTTATTTTTTCTTCATCTGTTTTGGCTTGAAGTTATTGAAGTAATCTTTGTGTACTTCTTTTACTACTTTACTCAGTGCAAACAGACCGATAATATTCGGAATTACCATTGCACTGTTGAAGCAGTCTGCCATGTTCCAGATTAAATCAACTTTTACTGCTGATCCTGCTACGATACATACCGCTACAAGAATCGCATATACTTTTACTGCTTTTGATCCAAATAAGTACTTGATATTTGCTTCACCGAAGAAATACCATCCGATGATTGTAGAAAATGCGAAGAAGAACATACAGATTGCAATGAAAACTTCTCCAAATTTTCCAAATACGCTTGCAAATCCAGCCTGTGTAAGAGCTGTTCCTGTGAAAGCTGCTCCTGTCAATGGATCTGTCTGTCCTACCATACCACTTGTAAGGATTACAAGTGCTGTTAAAGTCAGAACAACAAATGTATCAATAAACACACCCATCATAGCAACAAAACCTTGTTCTACAGGATGATCTACTTTTGCAACTGCATGTGCATGTGGTGTAGATCCCATACCTGCTTCATTTGAGAACAATCCACGTCCAACACCTCTTGCAAGTGCTCTAGATACTGTCCAGCCAAGAACTCCACCGCCGATTGCCTGCGGATTGAAAGCTCCTACGAAGATATCGTGAAATGCTTTCGGAATCATATTTCCGTTACAGATGATGACAATCAATGCACCCACAATGTAGAATGCTGCCATGATCGGAACGATCTTTTCTGTTAAAGAAGCGATTCTTGAAATACCTCCCACAAAGACAAACAACGAAATAGCTGCGATAATAACACCGATAATCCATGGATTAATTCCAAATGCTGTTCCGAATGCATCTCCAATGGAGTTAGACTGTACTGCATTTCCCATAAAGCCTAATGCAAAGATAATGAGTACTGCAAATGTTGCTGCAAGAATCTTACCAAATTTTCCAGTAAATGCTGCTCTGATGTAGTATACAGGACCTCCGGTAACTGTTCCGTCATCTCCGACCTGTTTGTACTTCTGAGCCATAAGTGCTTCGGCATAAATTGTTGCCATTCCTAAGAAAGCACTTACCCACATCCAGAAAATTGCTCCAGGACCACCCATAGCGATTGCTGTTGCTGCTCCCGCAAGGTTACCTGTACCTACTTGTGCCGCGATAGCTGTTGCTAACGCCTGGAAGGAAGACATTCCTTCTTTTCCGGCTTTGTCGCTCTTTTTGAAGAGACCTCCAAAAGTACGCTTCCAGCCTTCTCCGAATCCTCTTACCTGAATGAAGCCAAGGTTAAATGTGAACCAAAGTCCAGCACCTACCAAAACCACAATCAGGATTTTGTCTGCTAGTACACCTTGAATGGCTACTACTAAATCATTCAGACTCAAACAAATCCCTCCTCACACACCGTTTTTTCGGTGGTTTTATTGAATATCTCTTATGTCATATATATTACATGATGAGCGGGATTATTTCAACTCTTTTTATGCATTTTACACATCTTTGTTCAGATTTTTACACATTTTTAGGTGTTTATTCATATCTTCTATATATGAACTTTGTTTTTTATTTATTTTGCATATTTCATTATATCTTATTTTGTTCATTTTGTCTATTGTCTTTTTTCATCTTTTGAAATCTTAGTCAAATTTTTGTCAATTTGCTAGTTTTCGACAGAAAACAAACCGCTTTCGACAAAAAACCTATGAAAAAAGACGAATGTCCGTTTGGCATTCGTCTCTTTTCTTTCTATACAAAATATCTATTTATTGCAATTGTTACAATATTTCTTCTACTTCCACACTTACAGCGCTATCGTACATTAGACATTGATCTCAGCGGTCATTCCAAGAACTGCTTGATTCTCTTCTAAAACCGGACGGATTACATTCTCAAGGAAGCTTTCTACCTGTTCTTTCGCCCGTCCTGTATATCTGGACGGTTCCATTGTTTGTTGCAATTCTTCCAATGTCATATTAAATGCCGGATCTGCCGCAATTAATTCCAACAAATTATTATCCAGACCTTTTTCCTTTACATTGCGTCCTGCCTCCATAGAAAGTTCGCGAATTCTCTCATGAAGTTCCTGTCTATCTCCTCCGGCCTTTACTGCATCCATCATAATATTTTCTGTTGCCATAAATGGAAGTTCTGCACGCAGACGCTTTTCAATCACCTTCGGATATACGACAAGTCCATCCACCACATTCAGGCACAGATCCAAAATACCATCTATTGCCAAAAATCCTTCCGGTATGCTAAGCCTTTTGTTTGCAGAATCATCTAAAGTTCTTTCAAACCACTGTGTAGCAGATGTGATTGCCGGATTCAGTGCATCTGCCATCACATATCTAGACAGAGACGCAATCCTCTCGCTCCGCATTGGATTTCTCTTATAAGCCATCGCAGAAGACCCTATCTGGGATTTTTCAAATGGCTCTTCTACTTCTTTTAAATGTTGAAGCAAACGAATATCATTAGAAAATTTGTGCGCACTTGCCGCAATTCCCGCAAGAACATTTAACACCCTTGTATCTACTTTTCTAGAGTAAGTCTGACCGGAAACCGGATAGCAGGCTTTAAATCCCATTTTCTGTGCAATCATCGGATCAATCTTATCGATGGTGTCCTGGTCTCCATCAAACAGTTCCAAAAAGCTTGCCTGAGTCCCTGTTGTTCCTTTGGAGCCGAGAAGTTTCAGACTTCCGGCTACATATTCTAAATCTTCCAGATCCATCAGAAACTCCTGCATCCAAAGCGTTGCCCTCTTTCCAACTGTCGTAGGCTGTGCCGGCTGAAAATGCGTGAACGCAAGCGTCGGAAGTGCTTTATACTCATCTGCAAACTTTGCAAGTTCTGCGATAACATTGACCAGTTTCTTTTTCACAATTTTAAGCGCCTCTGCCATCACAATAATATCTGTATTATCTCCAACATAACAAGATGTAGCTCCAAGATGTATAATTCCTTTCGCCTTCGGGCATTGCTGGCCAAAAGCATACACATGCGCCATCACATCATGTCGTACTACTTTTTCACGCGCTCTTGCCACATCGTAGTTGATACAATCTGCGTGCGCCTTCATTTCTTCAATCTGTTCTTCCGTAATATTTAATCCAAGTTCTCTTTCTGTCTCCGCAAGCGCGATCCAGAGTTTTCTCCATGTGCGGAATTTCATATCCGGCGAGAAGACAAACTGCATTTCTTTACTTGCATATCTTTCTGATAACGGGCTTTGATATCTGTCAGTGCTCATATTGTTATTCTCCTTCTACTTTTCTTTATAAAAGTCCAAGACGGCGGAAAACCTCTTCATAGGCTTCCTCGACGTTCCCCATATCACGGCGGAATCTGTCTTTGTCAAGTTTTTCATTGGTATCTACGTCCCAGAGTCTGCATGTATCCGGTGACACTTCATCTGCAAGAATGATTGTTCCATCCGGCAATCGTCCAAATTCAATTTTAAAATCAATCAATTTCATACCTGCATCCAGGAAATATCCTTTCAAAAATTCATTTACCTTTTTTGCATAAGTACGAATGGTGTCAATCTCCTCCTGCTCTGCCAATCCCAGTGCTAACGCATAATCATCATTAATAAATGGATCTCCAAGTTCATCATTTTTATAACTAAATTCTAAAATTGGGCACAGGAGTTCTGTTCCTTCTTCGACACCCATCCGTTTTGAAAAGCTCCCGGCTGCCACATTTCTTACAATCACCTCAAGTGGTACAATCTCCACTTTCTTCACAGCAGTTTCACGGTCATTTAACTCTTCTACCAGATGAGTAGGGATCCCTTCTTTTTCCATCATCTTAAAAACATGATTTGTCATCCGGTTATTGACCACTCCTTTTCCAGAAATCGTACCTTTCTTCTCTCCATTAAATGCTGTCGCATCATCCTTATAAGATACGATCACCACCTCAGGATCTTCGGTCAGAAATACTCTTTTTGCTTTTCCCTCATAGAGTTGTTCCATTTTTTTCATATGCTTTCACCAGTTCCTTTCCTATTTTTCAATCAGCAAAGTTGATTGCGTCGGTACGTTGATTTTATCTTTTCAATTTCCAGCAGCTTTTCTTTTCCTTCTGCACATTTTTCCTGTGCGTATGTCTGCAGTTCCTCCATCAGTTCCCGGTGCACTTTCGGGTACACTGTGTTTTTCAGCAGAAAGAGTTCATATTCTTCCTTTGTATACGCCTTATACGCACAGTAAATATACGCTTTGACGATCGACGGCTCTTTGTATGTCTGAAACGCCTTTTCATACATCTCCATCGCTTCCCGGTAAAGAAATTGTCTGCCATATGCCGATCCAAGGCACGCATAAATCTTTCCATAAAAAGCATCTTCCACCGAATCATCCCTATCGCCATATAAAATGGACTGATACACAAGAATCGCATCTTCGAATTCTCTGTTTTCCAAAAGATTATCCGCTTTATATTTCTGTCGTTCAATTTCTTTTTGATTTTTCAACCGGTCCAAAATATTTTGGATCTGCTGCAGTTCTCCCGCTGTATAAATCGAAGAGCTCGACAAAATCCGCATGACAAATCGCTCTTCCGAGCTATGTTTTTGCAGCATCGTCCGAAGTTGCTCTGCCAGCCTTAAAAGCCCAAGTTCTGCTTCTATCCAGTCACAGAGTCTCTCATTGACAATCGTATAATCAATCAGATACAGATTATTGGAGAGATAATAGCAGAGTTCTTCCAATGTGTAGATCCGGCAGTGGATCCGTGACACTTCGTACGGCTGTTTTGCACGCTTTTTATTACATAGTATCAAACTGCTCATTTCTTCCTCCTAAATAAATCGTATGTTCCCTGACAAAATCCGTAGCCGGGAAAAATTCTCCAAATCCGACATCTTTAAACAGAATCTTGCAGACATTCTCTTCGACAAAAAGAACTTCTACTTGAAGCCGGATCGTATATTTTGCGCGTTTGGGAAGCTCATTTACTTGCACGCGCTCGATGCGTGATGTGCCGGTCAGCAAGGACTCCACCTTGATTTCAATATCATCCGTGTCTTCTAAAAGCACTTCCCACTGACCATCTCCTTCATACCAATGTCTGCCCCATGGTACAAGCGGGTACCATTCTTCTTTTCCATGCTGCCGCAGCTGAATAGAAATCTGCTCTTTCAGCTTACTTTCATCAAGATACACCGGCCCTTCCTGTTCTTTCATTAGTTCTTCCTGTCCACGCTGGTATGCTGTATAGCATGCTCCTTTGCTGTACAGATTATTTCCAAGAAATGCCCTTCTTCCATTACACAACACCTTCAAGGAATTCGGATACCAGTTATTTTCAAATCCTTCTCCCATCAAAAATACAGAGGAAACGATTTTTTTCTCAAATACACTCTCGATAAATTTTTGAAAGCGAAAATCTGCCATCTTAGCCTGCTCGACATTCAGCACCGGATACACCGCTTTCAGCTCTTCCATCTGAGCACTTGCCACCTCATCCACAGTGACAAACGTCTGCTTCTTCAACTTTGCTCCCGCCGCAATCTGACTTAACATATATGCCTTAATCTGTCTTTTGTCACAGTAAAACAGCGCCGATTCATATTGCCAAAGCTCTTTTGGCTGATAAAACATAAAATAGCAGTAACTTTCTTTGTAGTCCTGCACATGGATCTTCTTCCGTTCGATCCCCATCCGCTGTCCAATGCCCCTCAGCATCCTTGCAATATCCGGACTCATCTCGGGCACACAGAAGACAATCGACTCAATTTTGTCAAACTGCTGAAGTGTGAGACGGATAAATTTTGCAAGAAGCCACACTGCATCGTAAGTTCTTCTCCCCAAATGGATCTTAGCTCCGTGCATACTTTTGGCAAGCAGATCTGTCGCCATAGCCCCGTCCTTGTGTTTTGCATGACTGCGAGCCTCTTCCCCGATATACCATGCATCATTCTTGCATCCGATCACAAGAGGAATCTGATATTCTCCGGACTCGTTTTTCACTGTCTCCGGCTCATGCTGCGCTTCATTATAATAACTGATCTGGCATCCTTCTTCACTCAGATCATATCCAATAATACTGCCTTGTCCCATATCTCTCCCCCCTATCAATAAATCGGAAACAGAAGTTCTGACATCTGCTCTTCCTCTGCAAAATTTTCTATCAGTTCTTGCTTTTGTCCTTCGCGGATCAGCTGGTTGATGCGCATATATTTTCCAATCTCCTTCTGTCGATCCACTTTCCTGCAGACCGCCTTTTCCGTACGAATCTCACTCATTTCACCAGATTCCACGAAATAATAGCGGAGTTCTTCTCCTTCAAACAAGATCATCGACTTCACATAGACATTCTCATAGACCGGACCAAGTACCTCCGAATGATACTCTCCTGTCTCTTCTCCATCCCGGATCAATTGATATCGAAAAGTTACTTTCCCTTTCTTTTTTGCATAATATGCTACCATCGTCTTATCATATAGCTGGAGTTCCTTTAACCAGTCTTTGCGATACTGTAAGAAAAACGGAAAATAAATCTGGCGGATACTCAGTTCGCGCAGAAACGTCAAGAGCATGTTTTCCTGAACATCTCCCCATGCATGATCTGCATAATACTGAAGTACAGCAATCTGACACACTTCTGGTATCGTTGACTGGTGATGATATTCCATACATAAAATTTCCATCACTTCATCGGCAATCTCTCTTTGCTTTGTGACATACTCTCTGCACACATAAACAAGATATGCCCATTTCAAACGATAATATGGCTTTCCATAATAGTAATCCAGAAAAATCTCCGCCTCCCCAAACATCTGCTCAGAAAACAGCATCTGTGTCAAAATACGTTCTGCTAACTGGAAGGTCTGTATCTCATACTCTCTCGCCACACGCCAAAGCCGTTTCATATCTTTTGTCGGTCCACAATAGTAATTTGCCAGATAAGTCAGCACTGCCTTATCATAATATTCCTCCTGGAACAAAGAGAAGGTCAGGTAGGTAAGAAAATCATCTTCCGCATAGTTATCCTCTCTGATTTTTTTACTGCATAGATGAAAAACTTCTTCGTGCTCATACTGTTCTAATCCATTGTCCTGCACCTCTTCAAACGTCAGCGGTCGGCTGCAGTATCCTTCTTCCTCTTCCTGCTCTGGATCCGGTCTGCACAATTCTAAATAATGCTTATCATAAAAGAGACGTCTGCTCTCATAATTTACAGATTCTACATAGTGGATCCCATTTCTTCCTTCCCAGACAATGCGGTCTTCCTTCGAGTACAGATGGATTTGTGCTTTTCCATCGATCACGGAAACTCTGTTTGCAATCTCTCCTTCAGCGTTGATTACGATTACTGATTTCATCCGGTCAGACTGCACGATCACCTCATAGACATGACAGATTTCATTCAAAGCTTCCCTTCGTTTTGGAGTCAGATTTTCTTCATTTAAAAAGCGTTTATAAATGATCCGGAGCGGCTCTGTAATATGCTTTTTCTCCAGCTGGGTCAATGCAAACTGTTCCATCTTCTCCCGATATTGTCCATATAGCTCACTTGTCTCCTCTACATGAAGAATCACATTTGCATATAACACTGCAAGCTTCGTATAATCCAGCACAGATCCGTGCAGAAAATACAGATAAATAGATTTTGGCAGGGGTTCCTTCGCTTTTTCACCATGAATTGTGATCATATAAGATTCATAGAGTTGTGCAATCTTCAGACCTGCTTTGACCGCCCGCTCATACCACACAAAATATTCTCCATCCAGTCTGCTTCCCTTGATCAACATCGTGCAGACTGCATTTAAAATCATCGGATCCGGATATTGTTCGTAAGCTTTCCCAAGGATCTGGTAAATGTTCTTATCAAATCCTTTTAACTGTGTGGCAAGATTCGCGATATATAATGCCACTTCCTCACTGAGCAGACCATATTTTGCCGCAAAAGAAAAGACACGGATTTCAAATGCCCCAAGCTTTTTAATACATTCCGGTTGCTCCCTATAACACCGGTATGCCTGCAAATAAAACAAAATACTATTTGCACCTTTTTGATACTGTTCCTCCAGACGAGAAAGTTTATCCTGTTTGTCCTGATAAATTTCATCTAATTCCACTAAAATGCACAGAATCTGCCAGGATTCTCGATTTTTCATATACATTCTTCGAATATCTTCTACCGTTTTCTTCGTGTATGCTTCTTCAGCCCGGCAGACCGCAGTCAAATAAAGGTAATATGCATCCATCTCAAATTTCTTACTCAAAGAAAATCTGCTGTAACTATATTGATCTAAATTATCCTGAGCATCCTTTTTGCGTCCCTCTAATATGGCAAGCTGTGCTTGTAATAACAGGTACAGATCATTGTCCGAATCTTCCTGCTGCCTTCTTTGGATATATCCTTTTGCCTCCTTAATCCACATTTCCTTCTGAGCTTTTCCAGCTTCACATTGTAAATAAGAAGATAAAAGCCTGATCCATTCTTTTGCCTGCTCTCGCCTATCACTGCTCTTTGCCGGGTTTTGAGAAACTACAACTGTATATGTCAACGTCTCATAGGGAGTGCGAATAACAATCTCCCCGTAATTTTTCCCGCCATGAAGCAGATCACTTTCAATTACATATTCCAACTGATACCGGTTTCCGACAAAATCTTCTGTTGAAAAACGATTCTGTACAAGACAAAGGAAGTCACCCTTCACCTCCACGGCCACTTCCATATATCCCCATGTGTTTTTTGTAATACGGATTGCTTCTTTTTTAGACGTCTGCAGATCAAAAAACGATTCCGCCTCTTCTGACAATGTCAGAAAAATCCGTTCTTTCTGCTTCGTTCCAACTAAAAATTCTTCCAATCCCTGTTCATCCAGAGACCATTTTCTCATATTGCTGTACAGATTGCTCCAACGCTTCTCTTCATATTTCAAAATCTGATAAAAATCTCTTGAGCGGAACAGCCTCGCTGCCTCCAGGTAATCTTTCTCTGCCAACCTGCGAAAGCTCTCCATATCTTGTACTTTCCCAACAGATGTCATAACATACGGCTTTTCAATGATCGCAGTAAACGGAAGCTCAAATTCTCCCCCACTGCATACAATGGTAAAATATCCCTTCTCTATCTGCCCGGGAAGCATTCCCGACGCATCGTATGTGAAATGAATCTTAACCTGATGTCCTTCAAATCCTTGCTCGCTGCAATGCATGCGAAAAGAAGAGGCATAGACAAGACCTCTTACGTCTCCCTCTTCTTCGTTCTCTATTAAAAATTCTCCATGATAAACTTCTCCCTCTCCGATCTTCATTATGATCTTCGTCTCGGGAAGTCGGATTTTCGGTTGGATCGCTCGAAAATCGCCCTCTGAGAAATGTTTGATTTTATTCTTCAAATCGTTCACCTACTTGTCGTTTCTTACATTGCTTTTTCTTCATTGCATGATAATAAATTATAGCATTATCCTCCATGTTCTTGCAATGCTTTCATGACAGACTTTTCAGATACTTTTTAAAGCTTCTCTTCTCCCTCTCATCGAACCATTTCCCAAAGAGCAATAATCTATTCCACAATTTTGTAGTATTCCCTTGCAGTTACTGCAAAAATAATGATATAAAACACTGCAAAAAGCAATGAGACTGCCACAGTACATCCGAAAAACAACATTGTATTGGTAAATCCAAATCCTGCTAACAACTTTGTCAACACCTTAAATGCCACAGTAATGTGAAGAATGGATGCTCCAAGCGGCAGAAAGAATACAAGCAATATCTGACTTTTGATAGAGTCTCTCACTTCTTTTTTACTCATCCCCACTTTCTGCATAATCTGATATCGCTCGCGATCCTCATATCCTTCCGAAATCTGCTTATAATAAATAATTAAAACGGTTGCCATCAAAAATAATATTCCAAGATAAATACCAATGAACAACAAGCCTCCATATACAGAAAACATCCCTTCTTTTCCTTCCTGTCTCGTTTCATAAAATCCCGGAATCCCTGATGCTTCAAATGTTGCACGCAGTTCGGCAATCGCTTTCTTGCAATTTTCCTCAGTCCCCTCTAAATTCGACTGTAGTGTATAAGAAATAACAGAAGCCTCCTGAATATACTCCTCTTTCATTCCACTGTCCTGATACATCGCTTTCAAAATACCATTGATCGATTCCATGTCCGGCAAAATCACATAATAATCCTCTGTCATATTTTGCGTAGAACTTCCCGCAAATTTTAGTTCTTTTAACTGCTGTATGACATGATATCTGCGCTCTCCAAAAGCAAGCGTTCCCGGAAGTTCTTTCTTTTCATTAGATACATACACCAGCATCTCATCCTGCGCAAGCGATACCGACATTCCCTCCATCTGATTATAATCTTCCAGCGGAATCAAATATACCTGGCATACTTCCATCATATCTTCCTGGCTCACTTCATTTTCCTTGAGAAATCGTTCTCCGTCTAACACTGAGGCAAATGAACCGGAATGGTATTCCATCGTTTCGACCATTTTCACATCATATTTCCCATAGACTTCTTCTGCTATTTGACGCACTTGTCTGTCCTGCTCGGGTGTAGAAAAGCTAGTTTTTATCCGGCTCTCTCTCGGATAACGGCTGGAGATGACATCATCAATTCCCATATACAGCGATGCGGTTGCTGAAATCATTACGAGCACAATCGTACTTAAAATACAGATATTCGCAAGGCCTGCTCCATTTTGCTTCATTCGGTAGATCATTCCCGACACAGAGACAAAATGTTTTGTCTGATAATAAAAACGCTTCCTTCCCTTTAAAAATTTCAAAAATGCGATACTCCCTGCAATAAATAATGCATATGTGCCGATGATCACACAGATTACCGCCAGAAAAAATTTAGGAATTGCTTCCAGTGGAGATTCTGTCGTCAACGCAATATAATATCCAATTCCAAGAAATACTGTTCCTGCCAGGGCAAGCACCCATTTCGTCCGCGGTTCTTTTTCCCCTTCTTTTCCTGCCCGCAGTAACTCCGATGGATTTGACAGCCGGATCTGCAGCAGATTATAGCAAAGTGTCAGTACAAAAATCCCAAAAAACAGTACTGCCGTCGAAAAAACTGTCTCCATATGAAATTCTGACTTCATCCCCGTTTCAAACCGTAACAGTTTCTGCAGACACAAATACATCAATTTTTCAAACGTAAGCCCCGCCAGTATTCCACCTACAATGCTTACAGATGCTGTCACAATTGTTTCCATTGTCAGCATTTTAGCAATGTGTTGCTTTCCCAGACCCAAAATATTATAAACACCGATTTCTTTTTTTCGTCGTTTCATCAGAAAGCTATTCGTGTAGAACAAAAACAGTACCGAGAAAATCACTACTACTGACAAAGAATATTCTAATACCATCTGCAATGTCCTGTCACCGACTGAACTTCCACTTGCAAGTCCACACAAAATGTAATACATCATCACGGTTACAATGGCAGTCAGCACATACGGCACATAAGTCTTTCTGTTGTTTTTCAGATTGGTCAGTGCCAGCTTTGTATAAACCGATCTACTCACCTTGTTCACCTCCCGTAGCAAGAACTGTCAATGTGTCAGAGATTTTCTGGTACATCTGCTCATTCGACAGATTTCCGCGATAGAGCTGATGGAAAACCTCCCCATCCTTAATAAAGAGTACCCTTTTTGCAGTACTTGCCGCCTTAATACTGTGCGTCACCATCAGAATCGTCTGTCCGTTCTCATTAATTTCATGAAACAAATCCAAAAGTTCATCTGCCGATCTGGAATCAAGCGCTCCTGTCGGTTCATCTGCCAAGATCAGCTGTGGTTTTGTGATCAACGCCCTTGCAACTGCTGCCCGTTGTTTTTGCCCGCCAGACACCTCGTAAGGAAATTTCTTTAAAAGTTTCTCAATTCCAAGTGATGCCGCAATCGGCTCCAGTCTGCGTGCCATCTCCGGATACTTCTTCCCGGAGAGGACTAGCGGAAGGAAAATATTGTCCTGCAGCGAAAAGGTGTCGAGCAGATTAAAATCTTGAAAAACAAACCCTAAGTTCTTCCTGCGGAATGCTGCCATCTCTTTCTCTTTGATTGTTCCAAGCTCTCGTCCTTTTAGAAACACTTTGCCGCTCGTCGGTCTGTCAAGCGCAGCCAATATGTTCAACAATGTCGTTTTTCCCGAACCGGATTCTCCCATGATTGCCACGTATTCTCGCGGTTCCACGGAAAAATTCACATTTCGCAATGCTTCCACCTGTGTTCCTCCAAATCGGGTTGTATAAATTTTCTTTAGATTATTTACTTCTAATAATGTCATATTCATTACCTCCTGTCTTTCGATCACAGTGTCATTATACAAAATATCCGGTTTTCTCTGCCATCGTTTTCCCTTACATTTTTCTTCGCTATCTTACATTTTTGAAAGAAATAAAAAATCTCCGAACAGTTTTCTTTTTCCTGTCCGGAGATTTTTTCTATTTTCTTACCAAAACTATGGTCATGGATTTTTATAACAAGAAATATTTTCCTACAAACAGAACAGCAAGGATGATCATCAATAAACTCATCTTCTTTTCTTTTGCTTTTCCTGCTACAAGATTGATCACAACATAAGTGATGACTCCCATAGCAATTCCTTCTGAAATGCTGTAGAAAAACGGCATTGCTGCGATACAGATAAAGCAAGGAAGCCCTTCTGTAAAATCAGCGAAATCAATATTTACTACATTGGTCAGCATATAGAATCCAACAACGATCAGCGCCGGCGCTGTCGCAAATGATGGAATGGCAAGGAAAATCGGTGAAAGCAATAACGATGCTCCGAATAAAACTGCCGTTGTCACTGCTGTCAATCCTGTTCTTCCTCCTTCTGAGACACCGGAAGCACTTTCAACAAAAGTCGTCACCGTCGATGTTCCAAGTACTGCACCTGCTGTTGTAGCAACCGCATCTGCCATCAGTGCTCCTTTAATTTTCGGAAGCTTTCCTTCCTGATCAAGCATACCCGCCTTTGTTGAAACACCGATCAGTGTTCCAAGCGTATCAAAAATATCTACAAACAAGAACGCGAACACAACGATAATAAACTGTCCGATATTAATTCCTGAAAAACTCAGTTTTCCAAAAATCGGTGCAAGACTCGGCACACTGATTCCTTTGCTGAAATCCGGTAACAGACTAAACATTCCGAGTTCTGCATTTGGAACATAGAGACCACTGATCTGACAAAGGATTCCAAGGATCCATGTGATCAGAATTCCCCATAAAATATTTCCCTTTACATTTTTTACAACAAGAATTGCTGTGATGATCACACCGATCACTGCAAGAAGTACCGTGATCCCCACATCGTTCATAGATGCTTTCACACCATTCAGCTCATTATATCCTTCAATAGAAAACAACTGCACCAAAGTAGATCCACCAATTACAATCTTTGCATTCTGCAGTCCGATGAATGCGATAAACAGACCGATTCCCACACTCACTGCTGACTTTAAGTTCAGCGGAATTGCATTAAAAATCGCCTCACGCACATTTGTCACAGACAATACAATGAACACAAGACCTTCTACAAAAACTGCTGCCAGCGCGATCTGCCAGCTATATCCCATACCAATTACAACTGTGTATGCAAAATATGCATTCAGCCCCATTCCCGGAGCCAGCGCAAATGGATAATTTGCAAAAATTGCCATCAACATCGTTCCTAAACATGCCGCCAACGCAGTTGCAGTAAACACTGCACCTTGATCCATCCCGGCCGCCGCCAGAATGCTTGGGTTGACTGCCAGAATATATGCCATCGTCATAAATGTTGTGATTCCGGCAAGCACTTCTGTCTTCACAGTCGTGTTGTTCTCCTTTAATTTAAACAACTTCTCTAACATCTCTCATTTCCTCCTTAAGTGTATCGATGTACTTTCTCTCTCATGTGCGAACACTTCCTTTGTGATCTGCCATGACCAAAACCGTACATAATTTTATCAAAGATTTGTAGGAAAGTAAATCATTCACCTATCATATATACTAATAACTATTTATAAGTCAGATATCCACTACTCTGCAACCTCAAATTCACGCCCAAAATTTAAGATCACCGTCGTTCCTTTTCCCACTTCGGATTCAATTTCAATCAAATGTCCCAATTTTTTCATGATTTTTTTGCAGAGATACAACCCGATTCCTGTAGATTTTCTATCCTGTCTGCCATTGTATCCAGTAAATCCTTTCTCCATCACTCTTGGCAGATCTTCCCTGCTGATTCCGATTCCGGTATCTCGCACGATGATGCTGTCCCCTTTTATCTGAACAATGATTTTCCCTTTTTTTGTGTATTTTAATGCATTAGATAAAATCTGCTCCACAACAAACACCGCCCATCGTTCATCGGTCAGTACTTCCACCTTCGACGGGTGAAATTCCAATTCGATTTTTTTCAAAATAAACAAGGACGAATATTTGCGGATTGCCTTTTTTGCAATTTCATCGAGAAAATAGCGCTGCAGGACAAGATCGGAGGATAGATTGCCCGCACGCAGATAAGATAATACCATCTCCACATACTGCTCCGTCTTAAAAAGTTCTGCTTCCATCGCCCTTCGATCGATCTGGTCTGACTGATTCAAAAGCTTCATCGCCGCAATTGGTGTTTTGATTTGGTGAGCCCACAATGTATAGTAATCAACCATTTCCTGATAATTAATTTCCGCTTCTGACTCCAACTCTCTTCTGTATGCTTCCAGGCGGATCAACAGCTCCTGATACTGGTCCTCGATGGATTCCTTCGCTTTTGGAAGACTGCTAAGTTCCATTTGTTGCTGCATTGAAATATCGTGAAGCTTTCCAGATCGACACACAAAATCTGCAAAATCAATTATCCCAACAATGCACATCAAAACTGCAGACAAAAAAGCAGCATACTGCACAGTGTCAACCGGAACTGATGACAAGAAAAATACAATGAAAAAAATAGTTACGATCCCAATATATACTGCAATCACCTTTCGGCATTTTTTGAGATATGCACCTGCCAATCTGATCATTCGATAATATACCCGATTCCTTTCTTCGTCTTGATAAAGTCCTGTACCCCTAACTCTTCCAGTTTTTTCCGCAGACGAGTCATATTTACAGTCAGTGTATTGTCATCAATAAACTCATCACTTTCCCAAAGGCGCTGCATGATTTCCTCTCGCTTTACAATTGTTCCTGCACGCTCCATCAGAATCTGAAGAATCTTATAATCGTTTTTTGTCAGTTCTATCTTCTGACTCTGAAATGTCACACTTGCATCACTGAGATTTAACATAACACCCTTGTGCTCCATCACACTTGCACTGCCCTGAAATGCATATGTTCTTCGAAGAAGTGCCTGAATCTTCACCGTCAGCACATTGAGATCAAACGGCTTTGTCACAAAATCGTCCCCACCCATCTGAATGGCCATAACAATATTCATATTGTCAGACATCGATGACAAAAATAAGATTGGTACGTTTGATGTCTTCCGGATCTCTGTGCACCAGTAAAATCCATTATAAAACGGAAGTCCGATATCCATGAGAACAAGATGGGGAGCATACTCTTTAAATTCTTTTGCCACCTGCTTAAAATCCTCTGCGCATCGAGCCTGATAGCCCCATTTTTCCAAATGTTCTCTGAGCAGTCTTGCAATCGTCTCATCATCCTCCACGATCAATATCTTATACATCCATTTGCTCTCCTTCCTTTATTCCTCCGGCTTATTTTCTTTTTCGTAAGCTTGATTTAACCAGTCAACCGCTTTTTCTAGTCCTTCCTTATCAAAAGAAAAATCTGCAGAATGTTTCTCATCGTTCAAAACTTTTTCCCAGCAAACATCTCTCCACCAGAAAGTACCTTTTAACCGTTCCTCGTCTTCGACTGCCACTTTTTCCAGACGATATCTCATCTTTCGAAAACTTCCTGTAAATGCTGATTTTTTTAAAAATGGAATACTTACAATACCGTATAAATCGATCATTTTTTGCCTTCTTTCCTCAAATCTCTTTACTCATATTTCCAATAAATTGTTATTTTTTGAAATGCACTCTCTTCCCGATAAAAATACTCTACGGTAGAAAGACCATACAATTCTCCAAGATACTGCACCATTTCCGGAAGAATTTCCTCTCGGATCTTCACTTCCGCCTGACCAAATGCGTCCGCTGACCCGAATTTCAAAGCCGATTCACTCTTCTGGCCTTCCACATCTTCCCGGAGCGCCTGACAGATCTGCTGTTTCTCATAGTTCTCATAAAATCTGTTATTTTTCCGATAATACTCCTGCTCATAAGCATCACATACCGGAAGTACAACCGATTCTTCCGGTATATGTGTCAGAAAAAGCTGCTCCTGCGGACAGCAAAGATAATCATAAACGATTGTTTCCTTTTGTGTCCCCTCTCCGGTCCAGACCGGATCTGCCCATGTAGTATCTACATAAGAATACTTTCCGTCGCACTTCACAAGATTCCATGCATGATCCTGCGTCTCCCCGGTATCCGGATCTGTTGCTGTCCCCGTCACATAAGTGACAAAAATTCCTGCCTTCCCTGCCAGATACTGCATTGTCTTGGCATATCCTGCACAGACAGACTCCCCATTTTGCAGCACACTATAAATATTCTGATCGTCCGCTCCACCTTCCTGATACTCGGTTCGCCAGACAATCTGCTCATAAAGATATTTGATTTTCTCATATTCCGAAACATTTTCAGGTATATCCGCAAGCCATTCCTGTGCCGCACTCTCGATTTCTTTTTGCCGGCGCATGCTCTCCTCATTGTCATATAAGTATTCTGGAAATAATTCTATTTTTTCCGCCATTGGATAGTGTGTCATTTGCAGTGTGCCAGAGCACCAAAACAATTCGGGATGATCATTTAGCAGAAACTGATAAACTTTCCCTATTTTTTCTGTATCTGCTCCTAGGATTTCCACAGATTCCCGGTGTGAGGAGACTCCTTTCAAGAGACTCGTATAAATGTGCTGCTCTTCCTCTGAAAGCTGCCGAAAATAAAAGTCTGACGTACTTTCATCCTGAGATTTGCTTTGCCTGTCTGTTTCTGCGGTTTCTTTCCACGCTGCGGTAGGCTTAGATTTGTACTCATCTTTTCCCGTGCCCTCATAATTCTGACCCAACATCCAGAAACCTGCCGCCAACAGCATAGCAACCAATATAAACACTATCCAAATCCATCCTTTTCGCCTTTTCCTCTTTATCCTTCGATTTCTTCTTCCGCGATTTCTGCTCATATCACAATCTCCTTTTTGCAGCCTCCATCCATATTCTGCCAATGCACTCTACATATTTTTCTGCATATAGTAACAGTAATCTTAATCACATGAGGTCTTATTATGAAATCAATTCATACTATGCAGGCAGACACACCGGATAAAGGAAAGTTAAAGATCCAGATCAACTCTGAAATCACTTCCTTCCCGATTGCCGATGCCTCCATTTCTATCTCCTATACGGGTGTTCCTGAACAAACTTTAGAGCAAGTCACTACAGATTCTTCCGGTCAGACCGAAACTTTAGAACTCGCTGCTCCTCCACTGGAATACAGTCTGAATCCCACAATTGAATCACAGCCTTATTCGGAATACACGCTCTCCGTCACCGCTCCTGGTTTTGAACCGATCAATATTTCCGGTACCGAAATTCTCCCGGACGTCACCGCTATCCAAAACATTACTATGCGCCCGAGCACTGCTACTCCTCAACAGGAAGTGTTTGTCATACCAGCCCATACCCTGTACGGCACATATCCGCCAAAGATTGCCGAAGATGAGATCAAACCGACAGACGAGACCGGTGAGATTGTACTAAGCCGTGTTGTTGTCCCGGAATTCATTGTTGTACATGATGGTTCTCCGCGTGACTCCACCGCCCAAAACTATTATGTAAAGTACAAAGATTATATCAAAAATGTAGCTTCCAGTGAAATCTATGCGACCTGGCCAGAAAATACTATCCGTGCAAATGTACTTGCTATTATGTCATTTACCCTTAACCGGGTATACACGGAATGGTACCGGAATCATCACTGATTCGGGGTTGGCAAAAGAAATCCTCCAGGTTAATTTTAAAGAATACCTTAATCTCATCTTTCTTTACTTCAATCCGCCGAATCAGGCGATTCACTAAAACTCTCTTTGCCTCTCCATCTGCATTCAAGAAAACCTCCTGCCAAGTAGGTATCTTCTGTTTCAGTTCCTCCCAGTCATTAACAGATACCTCTGCACTCTGAAAAGACAGTTCTTTTTCTTTTACAACGATTTCCTGCCGTTCTAGTGCCTCTTTCTGCTTCTTAATCAAAGCAACTAACTCTTCGAGAGACAATAGATATTCTCCAGACATGGCATCCGGAATCTTTTCCTCCATAACTGTTATTTTTTTTCTTATTTTTTCTGCTTCCTCTTGTTCCCTCTTTAACTCTTTTGCTATAACAGTTTTCTCTTTATTCTGATTTTTTTGAATTTCATCAAACACATTTTCATTTTCCTGCAATTTTCCAATATAGGCTGCTATCGCTTCAAAAACAATTGGTTCAATTTCTTTTGCTCGAAACTGTCTGGCTTCACTATGAGGAATCCCTTGCCAGGCACCCTGACATTTATAAATAGGAGTTTTACTGGCCCTTTTTTCCCCAGTGTTTTTAATTGTCCAATAATTATATTTACTTCCGTTCGTAAGCTTACTTCCACAATAACCACAGTATATCACATCTATCAAGGCAAGCATACCCTCATTTTTATGTATCACAGTAACATCTTGGTTTTCCAGACTTTCTACATATTTCTTTCCTCGTAATTTTCTTTTTTCCTGTGTTCGATTCCACAACTCTGGCTCTATAATCTGGATAGACGTATTTGCTTCTTTTGCTAAAACCCATTCTTTATTATCTAGCCGCTTATATTTTCCATTGGTACGCTCCCTGCGTTTATAAGCAGTATATCCAGCATAAATCGGATTTGTAAGTATGCTCGTGATTGTTCCTGATTTCCAGATACCATTAGGTGCTAATTCCTTATACTGAGCGTTTTTATTTAGTATCTGTGCAATCTTTGATGACCCAAATTCTTTGTTAAAAGACAAGCTGTAGATATATCGAACTAGTTCTGCTCTTTCCGGGATCACTACCAAATGTTTCAAAGCTCTTCCATGTTTGCTGACTTCACCTGAATATTCCAACTCATATCCATAGGGTGCTTTTCCACCCATAAACTTTCCCTGTTCAACTAGTTTCTGTGCTGTATCTTTTACTCTCATTCCTGTGTCAGCACTGCTTTTCTGAGCATTTGCATAACGAAAGGTCAGCATCATTTGTCCCATAATATCATCTGCTTCAGGAGAAATGCAGCCATCCTTAACTGTATAAACATCCACACCACAGTTCTTTAAATTCATGATATAAGACGACGTATCCCACATCAAACGCCCTACACGGTCATCTTTATACGGTACTAAAATATCGAATTCTTTATTTTGAGCATCTTGCAAGATTTCTTGTAAGATTTCTCTCTGCGATGCAGTATTTTTATACGCACTTTTGCTTCCTTCAAAATATTCCTTTTCATCTAAAATCCATTCTTCCTGTTTTTGTATATACTCTACAAGGATTCTTCTTTGAATTGATAAATCTCCATCCGCTTCTAACTGTTGATCAGAACTTACTCTTAATAACATTCGAACCTTTTTCATGATAATGACCTCCCCTTTTTCTTTAAAAAATGCAGGGACTCTTTGCCCTGCATTATATTTTTTCATTTATAACTGTATATCTAACCAATGTGTTGTAGTTGATGTTTCAGCTCCATATGTAAAATACTGCGAACCTCGTTTTTCACATTTTCTTCATTCGAATTTTGTTCTGGAAATATGCAAACCAAACGAATTTTTTTCTGATTGCTATTTTCTCTGGAACTGTTATTTCGTGAGATTTTTCGATTTTTTATTCTCTTTGCTTCTTCACACATCTTAGTCGCTCCCTTCTCTGTTTTTCTAAGGAATTATTTTCAAACTTATTACTCCTCAAGTCTGCTTTTTTATATTTTATGTTTTACAGAACTCGTCTCAGTCTTTCTATTCTATTCTTTTGTTTACGTTTATTGGCATATTTTCTCTGCGGTATGTAGATTTAATAATGACAGGTTGAGCAATTTCTCTTCCTCCAATCGAAAAATCACCTGTAGCTACAGATTCCCCTATATCCAAACTTTTAAGAATTAATGTCCAACGCCCTCCATTTGTCGGCTCAATACACTCTGCTACCTTTTTCATATCTGACACTGACTGCCGAAAATACAATTGAACGGCTGTCTGATTTATTGCTGCCATGACTTCCTTGGAAAAATTCGATATAGACTGGGTCGCAAGAATCAAATGAACATCGTACTTTCTTGATTCCCTCAGCATTTCCATCAAAACCGAATTTTGTCTTAAAGACAAATTTTGAAATTCATCTATAACAATTCGTATCTTTTGCATATTCTTTTCCCCTAATCGACACTGCTTCCATAGTAACCGTAATATTAGTTCTATACATTGCTTTTGTGTAAATGGATTTACGCCCTCAAAAGACAGCACATTTATGCAACCTTTTTGCATATGCTTCTTACTTTCTCGAAACACATTCCCTTCCAATATATTCCACAACTTATTATGTACTCCCGAAGCAACGCTATCATTCTGACGTTTTAGTCCCTCTGATATAGCCTGCATTTCTTCCTTATATTCATCCTTTTTTTCTATGGCATAAATCACAGCTGTTCTTAATGCCCCCATTTGTCGTACTCCTAGATTTGCTATTGCCGAAAAAGCTTCCACTACTCCGGAAATAAAATTTGTCTGCATCTCTTTTCCATTTTCGACAAATTTCATGTCTAAAAACGAAAAATTTAATCCATCTTCTTTTGCCGATATCAAATTGACATTTTGAATAGATTCCGTAAAGTCACAGCCGTTTAAGTCTATAGCAATTACAGTTTCCCCTTGTCTAATAGAATCTTGTATAATTTCTTTTATTCTAGTCGACTTACCACTTCCACTTGTTCCTACCAGCAAAAGGTGTTCATTAGGAGATTTCTGCGAAATCCTTACTGCCATTCCATCTTTCAATTCTCCAATTTTTAATCTCTGCATATTACAAATCCCCCTTTTCACTTTCTTTATTCTCAATATAAAATACCAAATCCTCTAATGTGAGTCCTTCATCGGTCATTAGATTCTCTTTATGTATCTTTAGGAAACGAAATCTTTGTGTCTTTCCTGTATCAAAATTGAAACAGCAAACTTTCACAGTATAATTCCCGTCGACATCATTACTTTCAATCATACCCGAATTTCTCAATTCCTTCTTTATTTGCACAAACGAAGCCGTTTCCAGCAAAGGAGAGCATATTTTCTTCAGCAACTGTTCCGGGATAAAATAAAAATCTTTATCAAACAAGATTTCATTTCCCAGCTTTTGACTATCTCGAATATCATTTACTACGACTTCTCCTTGTTCAACAGCACGCAACACACAAGTTCGTACTGCAAAATCAGAGTCAAAGCATGATCTAAGTCTATCGCTTTCTTCCAAAGCATGTATTGCCGACTTTAAGTAACTGTAAAACCAATGTTCAGCTTCCTCTTCACTCATATCATCTTTTCTAAATATTTCCTTCCAGACTTCTCCAATCACCGCCGCCCATATTATAGAATCTTTATTTTTTCCCATTCTTCTTAATTTCATTATGCATTTCGAGGAACGAAATTGCTTAATTCTTCTAATCAAATAGTCTGTATTTTCAACACAGAAATCATATAAGATTTTTTCGTTCTTTTGTAATTTTTCAAAATTATATTCAAAATTATTCCAGCGAAAAACCATATTATATTCTTCCAATTCTTCAGGAAGGATTCCTACTACAAGAAGCACTGGCAAAAAGCTCTTACTTTCCATAAATGCAATGATTTTTTGCATTTTTTCGTATCGATTGAATTTTTTTATCACAAACTCAAAGTTATTAGCGGAAATTTTTCTTTCCTTTTCCGTTGTAACTACTACAGAAAAGGAAGATTTTGACAAAAAATCGAATATTTTTTCAACTTCCTCTTGATCTTCTGCAACAAGAATTATCCCTCCACTACTTCTATAATTAAGAAGTCTTATCGGAAAACCACAAAAAGCTGTCCCTAATAGAAAATGCAACAACCATTCTCCGTTAGTTTGTTCGTTATACATAATTTATAATCTCCTTCCACGTATATTTCGCACAGTAAAATTTTAGTTTTTTATTTTCATCAATGTACCATCCCCTATCATCGGGCAAAAAAATTTCTGTATGAGCGTTCACAATAGCTAAAGATACAATTTGAAGTACATACTCTTTACGCTTTGCAACATTCTCCCCCATTATTTGACCGCCCATTGCGATTAACTTTTTCATTATGTAAGAAGGATTTCCTACATTTTCTTTTTTCAACCAAATATATTTTATCGTTTTAGCAAGTTCAAAATGCAGTTGATATATTACTTCTTCTGGCCTTTTGCATCTTTTATATATAATAATTTCTGGATGAAAAAAATTGCATACCATTCTTGTTCTTGCATCCATCTGCAAATTTTGTGTTCTAACGGTCAAAACACCATCTGTAGACATTTCTACTAAATCAATTTGCGACTTTCTACGCTCTCGTTCTTCTTCTTTAAGCAATAATTTTTTCTGGTATACAGAAATCTGATGATTCTCTCTCATTGCCAGTCTCTGGTTCTCTTCCTGTAGTTTCATTTGGCTTGAAAAGACTTGTTGGTTAAAATTTTGTTCGTACTCGTTCACTTTTTTCCCTCCCTTGTTCGTTGTGAATTCATCATATCACAACCTCAGTATCAGCATTTTTTATCTGAGGGAGATACTTTACCTTAATGAAGCGTTTTTGAATCATACAATTAAAAACAACTCTTATGCCCATGTTTTTTTTCTTTCGAAAAAATTTTTTTATAAAATCTAAAAAAATCTGCACTTTTTTCAGTTAACAAAATTGTTTACACGCAAGATCTGGGCATTTTATTGCTCTATCTACAAAGGTTTGATATTATAGTCTTATAATTAATTGGATTTCCGTACGGAGGTTATTGAATTAATGAACAAAAAATTATTTATATCTTTGACAACTGATATATGTAAATTTTTAAACTCTTTAAAATTGACGCATGATAAAAACACCCCTCTAAATGAGAGAGATGTCATTTACTTTTTAGTCGACTATGAATCTTATGATATTCTTTCTGAATATATCGATGATTTGGAAGAAAGTGAAAAATTTTATGACTACACCGAAAATGGTACAAAAGATTTTCCTACCATTATCTTGAAGCATCCTGAACTGTTTAACGTTCTAATTGAAAAAAGAAGTATTGAAAATCTCCTAAATAAAAAAACTCGTGATTTTCAATCTTGTTATTGTGATGGTTCTTCTAACCTAACCGAAATGAAACTTAAAGATATACTACAAGAAAAACGAGAGGAACTTACTTATCTATGTAAACACTATTTAGTTTCAACTTCACCAAGTGCTTATACCATGCTCATAAATTTGTTTGACCAATGTATTCTCTATCTAAGCACTCCTAACTTTTCTTATACTGCTCCACAAATGATTCGAAATGCAATATTTCAAATCAATACAACAAATCAATTTGCAGATTTTGTCATGAAACATAAAAAGGTAGTTATCTCTGGTATGCATGGAACTGGGAAATCTGTTTTTATAGCAAACTTTTTAAAGGAATATCACTGTGATTATGTCTATTTATCGTACAAAAATTCATTACAAAAGACTTTATATCGTAAGATATTCTCAGACTGTAAAGATACAAAGGAAAATCTGTCTAAGTTACTGGAAAAACCCTCTAATTCTGTTTTAATCATTGACGATATGAATCCAGATAAGGAACTTTTTATAAAAGAAGCACAGGACATGTTAAAATATAATCTCTGTATAATCATCTTGACCATACATCCCGATTGTCCAAAAGGTTATAAATTATTTGCCAAACCCCTTTATAGTTATCCAAAAAACCACAAAAATAACAACACTATATCCCAGCAGCTTAATGATGCCATGAACTTTACTAATGAAAATCCTTACTTACTTTCTTTAATCACAATGACAAAGCAACAGCAGCCTGATTTTCATTTATCCGATTTATATCATAATGCTATGAAGTTTTCCTCAGATTCTACACTGCCTCAATTCAAGCATCCCCATCATAAGGTCTATGCTAATTTTTGGGGACACGCTTATAAACTATACGATTTACAACATTACACAAAAGATTATCAAAAGCACAGAAAGCATTTAAAAATTCTTTCTTGTTTTTTCGATCGTCAAGTTCCCATTCATTTTCTAAAAGATATTTTTAATGAGTATGATGAGCAATGTATATCTGATTTAATAAATATGGGATATTTGAACCATACAGTAATAAATTCTTCGGATGTAGTATGGCTTTCTCCTGCTCTTGCCAATATAATTTTTCATCATGAAAAACCTACTTACGCAGATGTACTTATAAATCCAATCATTGAAAAACTCACCAATAATTTAGCAACCTTCCAAAACACGCTTCAGTTTTCACTATTAAAGGATATTTTATACCCATTTGCATTACGCTTAGGAAAAACAATTCGTCTAAAAAACAACGAGCATCAGAAAAATGTTTCAGCTACTCAAGAAAAATGGTGGGATTTTTTGTACCTGACTATTGAATATTATCAAGTAATGAATAAACCTGGCATTGCATCTAACTTAGCTAATCTTATACAGTATCCTGATGATATGCAATATAGCAGAAGCTCTTATGATACCTCAATTATGAACATTTTTCATTTATGGATCAATGGAGAACCCTCTTTTTGCGAACACATTGACTCCCTTTGTAGACTTATTTCAAATGGCGCAGAATCAAGTAGTCCCGAAAAAATGATTCCTCTAATTCAATTTTTAGCATGTAAAGCTCTGGATTTTTTAACTTTTCAAGAATGTATCTGCATTATTAAAGATGATGAGGAGATAAAAGGCACACGCTTTAAAAAGATTCAAACTTACTTTCAGGAACTTTTAAAAATACTGTCAGCTGATTCTTTAACACATTATGGTTTGATCTATAGTATGCTTTTTAACACTTTTGATGTAATTCAGCCATTCATAGAGGATTATATGAAAAATATCTATGGAGTTTCATCTATCACACAAAAAATACATTTTCTATGCGTTTATATTTGTTTTTGTCTTAAAGAAATTTTTGCTGAATACCAGTATTCCAAAGGAACTATACTACGCAAAGATTTAATCGACGTTATGAATTTTTCATTTTCAAATTTAGAAACTGAAATTAAATCAATAAACATACTTCCAGGATTGCTTGGACAAATGTGCTTTGCCGCTTGCTATAATGATCTTATTTTTCAAAATGTAAGTACCGCATTTCAAACGGATATACCATCAAAAATACTTTCCCTGGTACAGTCTAAAGGACACACAATTCAATTGAATGAGATTACAGACTTTTTTAAAACCATGGACACGTTTAAAAGGGACTGACAACATCAGTCCCTGAAAACTTTGTTTATAATCTATATCAAAACCTCTACCTTTTGGGAACGTATAACTTTCTCCTTATCATCTTTCTCAAAAGGCTGTTTTTCCTTTTTTGCATATATAACAAAAGTCAGTAACCTTTTGGATTACTGACTTAAACTGTAAACAAACTACATTTTTAATTGTATCCAACTTCATATTTGTCGCCGACAAACCGGAAGTTGCCAAATTCTTCACAAAAGCAATGCATCAAGGTATTAGTGGTGATTCTAATAGCAAGAGATATTGAATCAGATGTGATCATCGATACTCTTTATCGCAAAACACCTTTTTCTGTGAAATAATCCATTAGACGATTGTTAAACACTCGCTTGATGTCCCTTAATGCCGAAAGAGATGAATAATCAAAGGCATATAACTGCTTTTTCTCATCGTCAGTCATTTCGATCTCTGCAAATTGCTTAGAATACTTGGTTTTTGCCATCTCCAACAGCAAATCCAGAAATGCTGTCTTCTCTGCCATTGTAGGCTCCTCAAATTCGCATACTAAATCAAAGCGTGTTTGAAGTTCAGGAGGAATTGCTTTTTTGTATTCTGCTTCGCTGAGAAGGTTTGAAGTAAAAATAATAACATATCCATCCATGTCATACTCTCTTGCCATGGAATCTGTGAAACGCCCTTCTTCCAACAACTCCAGAAAGAAAGAGAAAACTGGGCGAGTGGTTTTTTCAAATTCATCGCAAAGCAGTACGCCTACTTTGCTCTTTTGGATTTTCTCACTTAATTCTCCGTGATTACAGCCAACATAACCTGGCGGGCTCCCAATCAAACTATTCAACGCATCTTGACTACTGTAGTTCTGGAAATTAATTTTGGCTAAATAACAATCATTTTGAATCCCACTTGCAATTAGCCTTGCAACCTCAGTTTTTCCAATACCAGATGCGCCAAACAGAAAAATCGAAAGAACTGTCTGTTCCTTTGCTTTATTTAGAGAAATAAAATTCTTTAGAACATACCGCAGTCTTTCTTTGAAATAATTATGGCCAATCAAATTATGATTGAATGTATTGATAAAAGCGTTAAAAGCCCCTTCGCTCAAGTCTGTAACTTTTGTAAGATTAATTTCTTCAGGTTCTTTTTCTCCTAAACCAGACAAATCAGGAAACAATTTACAGACAGGTTCCTGTCCGTCCAAAAACAGTGGAAAATATTTTAGTAGCACATCAAGCTGAGATGTTTGTGCAATAACCCTGATATTTGGCATAATGCCAAGAAATTGTTCAAGTGCATAAATCAGAGCTTTGTTGTCCTCGATTGCATATGACACAGAAGTCAAATCCAATATAGCTAATTTGGAAGACTTATTGAACTGTTCAAATTCTTTTCGCAGTTCACCGCTTGCCCGAGAAAAAGTTGCAATTGGAATGTCATTCGTTTCTGCGTATCGAATGATTATGTCCAAATCCTGCGCATTATTGTATTTATATATCTTTTGCCTTGGATATGGCTTAAACTCATGCACTTCCTCGAAGCTGGAATTCTCCTCACCATCTTCCTCAAAATAGCATTTATAATCAGAAAACAAAAGAGGCAGTAATTCCATGGCACTTTCTGCAATGGCCGCTTCTGCAATTACAACTGTATCCTCCGCCATACTTGTAAAATTTATATATGCCGGCTCTATATTGTTTTTGTTGGTTAACAAAAAATGAACTAAGGCAGATATGTCAATGCAAACTTCAGAACAGGAATCAAGCATATCTTTTGTCTCTCCAAATATAAAGGCGAATACTTCTCTTTCTTCCTGTATTTTCCTCAATTCCTCAAGATTGCGGTAAGTAAACAGGGTATGATCCATAGTTATTTCCTCCTCAATTTACTCAACCAAATGCCAAAACGGTTCCACCAGTGAAGTTTTGGAGCAGGAGTTTCTTCCAGTTTGAATGCTACATCTTGAATTATTGCTAAGGTGTCAACGAAATGATAGTCATCATCACTCTTTTTTGTTTCTGTGTCATGCGATACAGGCTGCGTATTGCTTTTGATTATTTTGCTGGCAGTTTTCTCCTGCTTTTCCTTACGAGCGCCGACTTCTTGGAAATAGGTAAATGTATTTGAAGTAATAAATTCTTCGCCTACGATGCCTTTATAGATTCCAACGATAGATACATGACCAATAAGCAGATCGTTGATGCTGTACTTGTTCTCAAATTCCGATTGAATCTCCATTGGAATCTTAATGATGATTTCAGATACAAGTTTTTTCATACTTTCATCATATACAAGTCCCTTCAAAATATAGGCATAGTCTTGCAGCATCGAACTGACCAGATTATTTATTTCCATACCTTCTACCTGCATACCCTTTAATGCATCACGGCGTAGAATAAGGAATTGCCGCAGACTTTCTTCGTTCAGCAGTTCTAATTTAACGCAATCTACTTTTACAAGATCGCCCTCTACCGAGTTGTCCAATAAAGTCACAGAGGCGCACTGCTCAATGATCCTACGCAAAAGGATAGATTTTGTCGTCTTTACGTCCAAACTTTCCACTACTTTTGACGACGACGTGGAAGTTTCCCTTGTGTCTGCTGAAATAGATGCCTTTATTCCATCAAGGAACTGTTTTGTTCCTTGTGCAGAGATGGAAGATGTGAAACCATACTGTTCTTCAAAACTGCTTGATTTGTCAGTTTCAATTTTAGTAAGGATAACATTGTTGATCATCATTGCGATTTCATATACCTTACTGAAATTCAGATAGTAAATATTAAAATCACGTGATTTCTTTTTCTCAGTTGTATCCAAATGAGTTACCTCCTATATTTTATAATTCCTGTGTCAGTGGTACCCAATACCCACCCACAATATCTTCGACAAATTCAAAGTTATTTATTTCTTCTTTTTCGGTTTTGAAGCTGACAGTTCATCATACATAGCACAAAACAAACCTGCCAAAAATTCCTTATTATCAACTTCATCTACTAACAACATTTCTTTTGCTCCCTCATAGGGTAATTCATAAGAAGCTATCGTCATATAACTAATTGCTGATTTTACTGGTTTAACAAGTAATCTATCATCATAGATACCACCTACAATCTTTCCTCGATAATAAATAATAAATTCCCCCATCATAGCTCTATAAGTAATTTCTTCTAAATCAGATAGCTGTCCTAAAATGAACTCTAAATATTCTTTGCTTGATGCCATATTTTCACCTCAACTTCTAATTTAGTAAATTATATCATATATGTATATAAAAGACAGCTTAAAACATCAATAATTTTATATTCAATACTGCTTTACAAAAAGGCTTCAGCTTATAGTCAATGACCTTTTAAGCCAGTGACTTTCTCATATTCTTTTATCTTTCTGTAAAAAGTGGAACTACTCATGTGCAATAACTCCATCGCTTTCTTTGCAGTAATTTTCCCATTTTTCCATAAAGTGTATACTTCTTCCATTTCCTCTGGTATCTGGAATCTCGGTCTTCCGAGATGTTTTCCTTTTTTCCTTGCTGCTTCGATTCCTTCTCTCTGTCTTTTTCTGATTGTCAAACGCTCCTGTTCTGCGATACTAGCCATAACTTCAATCAAAATGTTTTGAATCATATCTAAAATCCATTTCTGTCCTTCTGGAACTTCGATCAATGACGTTGGCAGATCTAATATCTTCAATCGGATATTCTGTTCCTTAAACCATTGCAGTTCTTGTTTTATATCTGCTTTATTTCTTGACAGACGATCCAAGGACGTAATAACCAATATATCACCGGTTCTTAATCCCAGTGCTCCCTTTAAAGCTTGATAGGATGGCCGATTCAAATTCTTTCCACTTTCTTTATCGGTTAAAATGTGTTCTTCATCGACATATTTTTTCAATGTTTGTATCTGTCGATCTAAATTTTGCTCCCGACTACTCACTCTAGCATAACCAAACATTCTACCCATTTTAATTCCTCCCACAAAAAAGAGATGGATTTTATTCTATCCATCCCCAGTCATAAACTATTCTTTTAATCATCAAAAGTAATTCGACCCATTAAGTAAATTGGTACCGTATATTTTTTCTTTTCAACACATCCTCCATGGGTATCTCCTTTAAAAAGATAAAGATAATCTGCTTTTCCATCCTTTAAAATCATATTTGCTGTCTTTCCTATATTTTTACCCGATTTTACTTCAATAGCATAATCCTTGTCATTTTCAAGGCTTCTAACAAAAAAGTCAATTTCCCCACCCTTATATACGCCAAATGCCGGAGAGGTCCCTGCAAGTTTACGCTCTCGAATTAATCGTTCCAGATAAAAATAGACAAAGTTTTCGTTGATAATACCATCTACGGTAGCCTGATCTGCGCCTGCTATACGCAAGAAATGTCTTGCCACTCCTATGTCCCGAAAATAGAAGCGGCTATGATAAGACACATCCATAAAATTACATTCACTTAATTTGTCACAATATCCAATAATATGAGAACGATATAACCATGCAATTGCCTGATTCACGCTCTTTTTAGTAATTCTATCGCTTTCATTCTTAAATATGATTTTAGACAACTCCGATATCAGATCACTAGAACCCTTGCTTTCCTTAATCATACTTTGTGCAATCGACGGAAAAAGCTGTTCAAATAAATTTATTTCCAAAATATCATCAAAATACCGTTCGGACTCATTCACAAAGATACGAATAATATTTGCAAGTTCTTCTTTACATTTCTTCATATCTTTTGTTTCCAAATAACATTTAACAACTGCTGGATAACCGCCAATCTGAGTATAAATGTCATACCACTTTTTTAATTCTTCATAAGCTTTTGTTTCACCCTGTCCAAATAAATCAAGGTTATCATAAACATCCTGCAACCCAACTGTTCCAAGAAATTCTTCATAGGAAAGTGTATCCAAAACCAGTGTATCAATATCTCCTGCCGGCAAAAAATATTCCTTACTCAACGTTTTTCCAAGATAACTTCCAGTCACAACAAAATGACAAGAAAACTCTCTGGCAAACTGTCTTATCATAGAATATACCTCTGCTGATTCCTGAATTTCATCAATGACTACAATTGTATTTTTATCATCTACAAATGTATCATCAAACAATTCAAATGTCTTCTGTAACGGTCTTTCAATATGTTTCTCTCCCGGCTTCCAACTGGTAGCAGCATGATAGCACTCTATAAACTCCTTTCCGGAAGTCTGTATCATATTGATATAAAAATATCTTTTGTAATTCTCACGAGCAAACTTATCTAAAATAAAAGTCTTTCCGACCTGACGTGCACCATTTAATTCTAATACTTTCCCAGAATCTTGTTTTTTCCATTCTATGAGTTCTTCATAAATATCACGTTTTAATTCCAACATGCCATCACATTCCCATCTCCATATTTGTATCTATTATAACTTAGAGGCAGACAACATCATCTGCCTCTCTTGCCCTTGTATAAAATAGTTTTACTTCATATCAAAAATCATATTTTCCAATTCCATAAATCGGTATCGTATAAACATTATCCTTTATACCACCATGTGTATTGCCTTTTGCATAGATCACATAATCCGCCTTCTCTTTTTCCAAAATCATCTGGACTGTTTTGCTATTCTTTTTTCCTGCTTTCACTTCTATAGCGTAAGTTTTCTGTGTTTTCAGAGATTTTACATAAAAATCAATTTCTCCCTGTCCCAGTGTTGCAAAAGCAGGTGTTTCCAAAGCAAGTTCTGCTGGAGGCACAAGACGCCTTTTCAGGTCAAGATACACAAAGTTCTCATTCACAATACCAGCAATATCACCCGCATTGCAACCAATGTGTTTCAGGAAATAACTTGTCAATCCAATATCCATGAAGTAACATCTTGATTTAGCCTTAAAATCTAAGATATTGCAATCTTTTATTTTTCCTGCAAATCCTATAATTCCCGAACTGTATAACCAGTCTATTGCTCTGTTGACAGATGCTTTGCTAATATTACTAGAATAATCCTTTACTACAATACTCTGTAATTCTTCACTAAAACTATCCTTTTCAAAACCTTTTTTCTCTTTTACAAGAACTCTTGCAACTCCTGAAAAAATGTTATCATATACTTCATGGTCTAAAATATCTTCAAAATAACGCTTACTTTCATTCGTGAACAATTTAATGATCTTTAACAACTCTCCATTCGCCTGTTCGATAGAATGAGACTCTAAATACCGCAAAACTACTGCTGGATAGCCACCGATCTGTGTATAGACTTCGTATAATTCTGATAGCTTTTGATACTCCTCTTCTGTACTGCTTCCATATAAATCTAAATCTTTATACAGAATTTCTTCTCCACAAGCCATCAAAAACTCTTCAAAATCCAATGTATGAATTTCTAAGGAATCCAAATCTCCTGCAGAATATTTAAACTCCTTATTCAAAATGCGCCCTAAATAACTTCCTGTAATAATGAAATCACTTTTTAATTCTCTAGTAAATTCACGAATTCTATTATAAATGTCTGCTGATTCCTGAATTTCATCAATAATCACAACGGTATCTGGAGAATCAACAAAATCTGGATAAGCCCTTTTAATCAACTCATATACAGGATTTGTACATTGCAGTCCATGCAGAATTTCATTTTTCAGGTCTTTATAGCGTTCCAAAAATAATTCCCCTGTAAAATCAAGAAGATTAATATATATCTTATGCTGATACTGCTCATCGGCAAATTTATTTACAATATAGGTCTTTCCAACCTGACGTGCTCCTGAAACTTCCAGTGTTGCATGATAATCTCTTTTCTTCCATAAAAGTAATTTCTCATATGCATTCCGTTTCAAATATTTATCCATATTTATTCACCCCAGTCAAATTTACTAATTACCTCATATTATAACCGATTTTTGTTCCTTTTCCTATCATTATTTGTTATCTCGTGATTAGTTTCCATTTTTAGAATATAACTCTGTTTTGCTTCCAATCATAATAGTATGCATGATTTGACAATCTTTCGTCAATATCCACTTGTTCTTCATTAACACATCTTACCATAGCATTCAGTTCCTGCATATCACATCCGCCATCATCTTTAACTAAAATTAATTCGTGAACACTTGAGGGTAAAATATAAAAATTATTTGTTCCAATTACCTTTTGGAATAATTCTGCACAGAAAAAGATTCCAGCTGCACCAAAATATTTTTCTTTATTTGTCAGCACATACATCACCTCATCCTCTTCTTCTACAATATCACCCATCATTTCTAGACAAGTTTCCTGCAACATACGTCTCATACCTTTTACTTGATATCCGTCTGTCTTCATATTATCCATTGCCTGGTTATCCAATTCTTCTGCTGAAATCCCCCACATCTCTAACATCTTGTTTGTGATTTTGATGTTTCCAATTTCAACTTCTGAAATACGGACAATATAAAGAACAAGAAAATCCAAATAGTTCTTATAGACATACTGCTCTTTCAAATTCTCATTTTCTCTTTCAGAGACAATCATTGGAAAGATTCGATCCTTGATTTGTTCCCAACTTCTTACATTTTCCATATTTTTTAATGCTGTCATAATTGTTTCCTCATTCCCTTTCTGATTTTCATACACAGTACAAATCACTTCTACACACTCTGTAAAATTTTGATCCTTCAAATATTGTTCATAGCATTCTTCCAAATAAAGAACAGGAACCACTTGTTGCGGTTCCTGCATTCTACGAATTGTAAGGCCTGTTTTTTCTGCACCATTCAATTTCGAATTTGTAACGATTTCTACTTGATATTTCTCTCCTAATTGCTCCTGTACCTGTTCTCTCATCTTCTTTACAAATGTTGTATAATACATAATCTTTTCTCCTTTTATTCACATTTTTCTCTTTTTATGCCATTGCTTCTCTGTATTCTGCTTCCCAGATTTCTTCACCATGAATTTCACTCATATCCTCCGATAGTTCCTTTTTAATGGTTTCGTCATTCGACAATGCTTTACGAAAATCCGTCTTCAATGGTGCATATTTCAACGCCTGCTTAATAACAGTTTTCTTTGCCATCCCAATATAATTATTCTTCCAAGGACTGAAGGAAGTATCAAATGCTTTTGAGTATTCCCTTGCGTAAGCATCCATTGCTGTCTTGCTCATTACCTCAAAACCGAAACCTCCATTAACAAGCTTAAACATTCCATAGAACAATCGCACTTCTCCTCTATCTCCTAACGCTGGACGATGTTCCAGTTTCGGATTTAATCCCAACTCATATTCAAACTCATCATTCTCATAAACTGCTTGTGCGCTAATAATCTGCATTTGAGGATTACGGTAGCTCAAGTCAATCAGCCCTTTGTAACCAATCTGAAACTGGCATTCCATGACACCTTTGTTGTTGTACGGAATAAGATATGCCTGTCCCAATGGAGTATTAGGTTCCAATCCAAGCTGTGCCGCATTCATCAAAGCTGCAAGAAAACTCATCGGTGTACACTCTCTTAACTTTGGTGTTGTATTTAGAGCCGATAGTGCCATTCTTGTAAATCGCTCTGGTGTAATGACTTCTGGCAAAGCTTTTCTTATTTCCGGCTCCATTGCCTTAATCAACTCTGCAATGCTCATAGACTTGGTCAATTTCGTTTCACCTTTCGTACTTTCTGCTTTTTTTGCTAATTCTTCTTTTACTCCTGCCATCTTTTCTCCTTCTTTCTTATGCTGCTTTAACCGAAAATCTTCGGCTTAGCACCGATTTCTTATACTTCTCATAGATTTCCGGCTGTTCTTCTTTCAGACGTTTCTCATCCAAACGATTACTCTCCACTGCTTTCCACGACACACGATACTGCTCATTTTCAGCAATCTCAGCCTCTCCAAGGTACAGCTTTAACTCTTGTTCAATCTGTCTTTTTTCCGTATCCATTTTCCCAATAATTTCAGAAATTTCCTGGCGTCGTTTCAATTTTTCATTAAATCCTGTCAAAGGAATCGTTTCTGGAATAGTCTGTTTAAAACATTCTGAAATAACACTGTCTGCAATCTTAGATCCATCTGGACTTGGCATCTGCTCTTTCAGAACGTGATTTTCCCAAAAGTTCTGTTCAATTCTTATTAAATCTGCAATCATTTCCTCATCACGTTCCATCTTATAATATTTAAATTCTCGTCCATAAATTAAAACTGCTATATACCATGCATCCGCATTACATACTGCCATATAATGGAGACACTGAATTTGATATGATAATGGAATTTTTCCATTTTCCCACTGTTCGGTCATATAAGGACTTGCTGTCTTACATTCTAATCCTGCATTCTCTCCTACAACCATACGGTCTACATCAGCTAACATGAACGGATATTTTTCGTGATAGAACATCGCATTTGCACGTCTGACCTTTTTTCCAGTTGCTTCTGTAAATCTTCGCGCCACATAATCCTCAAATTCCCTGCCCTGACGCATAGCCTCATTATCAATCTCTTCTATCTCCTCAGAAACCTTATCCTGATACACTTGCATGGCAGTACGGTACGGGTTCAGTCCACAGACTGCCCCCGCATCCGAACCGCCAATCCCCTGTTTTCGGTATTTCAGCCATTCCTTTTTATCAAGTTTCAATGTCGATACTAATTTTTTCATGCTGCCATTTCCTCCATTTCTTTCTTTTTTACTTTCTGGTAGCTCTCCTGAATTTCTTCCACATTTTTCACAACAGAACATTGCAATTCTTCTATATGGGAATCCTCCTTTTTTAGCCATCTGTCATAAAGAAAAGCCAAAAGATTAGGAAACACAAGAAGTATTTTTAACACGTCCAGTTCCATCTTTTGGCTCATCTCCATCAAAAGTTCATATAGGTTAATCATCGTATCTATTTGATATGCCCGCTCAAACAATACTTCTGCACTTTGCTTTAACATTCTCTCTTTAAATCGGGCATTCTCCAATCCAATTTTGATACAGAACAGCTCTCTTAATTCTTCTTCCATTTTTTCTCTCCTTATACTGCTTTCATCATCTGATATGCTTTATCAATCAGCGGATTTCCTTCTACCGTTCTTGCAAACAGATTTTCCTTATAATTTGCTGTCCTGCGTAACGGTTCTGCATGAGTGGCAAAATCGCTGACCGCATTGACAAACGCATACGCATTTTTGCCCACGTCTTTTAAATCCGGTGCATCGAAATAACGCATTTTCATATCTTCACGAAGTCTTGTCATATTTCTTCTCTGTTGCAGTGTAGCTTCTTCCTCTAATGGTAATAAAATTTCAATATAATTTAATACCTGCTGATCTGTCAGTTTCTTTTTACGTAACATTTCAACTTCCTTCCCAAAGCTATCCATATATTGTTCTGCCATGAACAACGTATCTTTTGCTTCCTGCATTTTCCCCTTAATATCTCCAGTATGAATCATTGACCATGATCGTTTTGCGGTAGACAACGCTAAATTCAGTGTGTTTTGACATACAACACGAATCGGTGTAATTGCCACCTTAATTGCACCCGTTCCATCATGGGAATTAAAAAATACTAGATACGGACTAATTCTCTCGCCAGAAATAATATACTCTTGCGGAAGATGTGCCAGTAACCATACTCTTCTTCCACCTTGCAAACTACCAGCAGTTTCATATCGAACACCTTCTCCTAAAAGTTCATCTGTAAATGCAAAAGCTTCCTGATTTTGTACAATCTTATATCGATCAGTGACCACTCCCAATACCTTGCGATCCACATCTCTGATATTTGCTTTATATCCCTCAACCAATTCCTCTATTTCTGTATAAATCGGTTCCTGAACCACATTCCAGTTTAATCCTGCCGCTATCAGTGCCTCCTTTGAATTTAATGCTTCATTTACCCTTGTTCCCAATCCATGCCATGGTGTTTCTCGCACGTAAAACATGTTCTCAACATTAGCTGCCATTTTGTTACCTCCTTATATTCAAAATAATTTATGCTATGATCACGTTGTTCTCTTTCCAACTATCCCAGTTCAGTATATTTGCAATGCTATGAAATTCATCGTCTCCCAGAACAATATGATCTAATACTTCAATCCCAATCAAAATTCCTGCCTGTCTTAATTTCTTGCTAATTTCCAGATCACTACTACTTGGATGACTGTCTCCAGATGGATGGTTATGAAAGACAATGATAGAAACTGCATTGCTCAAAATAGCATTTTTAAACATTTCTCTCATTCCTACCAAACATTGATTCACCATTCCTACTGCGACTACTTCCATGCTGACTGGTTGTGACTTTCCATCCAAACAGCACACCACTAGATATTCCTTGTCTGCATTTTCAAACAAAGGCTTTGCAAACTCTGCAGCATCCTCTGGACAACAAAAGCACTTTCCTTTGTTCCAGTATGATTTTTCACGTACTGCGATTGTCCGTATGATTGAAATTCTGTTCTGTTCCAGTTCCACTACACTCTGTAATTGCTTCTTTGCCATTTCTTTAGTCCTCCTTTGTCATTTCTTCAATTGCCACTGCAATGACGCCTAAGATTGCGATTAAGATCTTCCCCATTTAATATCAACCTCCGTTTCTACATAAAAATAGAGCAGAACCCCGAAAGATTCTGCTCTGTCAGATATTGTTTCATTGTAATAATATATCATTAAAAAAAGGAATTTTTACTTTTCTAATAAGAACTTAGCCCCATGCTCCGACATAACTTCCTGTCAAATCAATAGTATCCATATGTCCTTCAATTTCAAGTTTTTTACAATCTTCATTAAATTTTATTTTCAATTCACATTTCGGATTTTTATACTCTGCTGTCTTAGAATCAATAATTGTTGCAGATGCCGATCCTACTAATTCGCCTTCATAAGTCACAGAAAAGTGAATCTTGTCTCCTTCTATTCCGTCAAACAGCACCTTACAATTGTTTAACAAACTATCATAACCATTATCATTCAAATAAGGACTGATTGTAACTATATCTAATGGATGCTCTAGCACCTTAATAATATCATAAAAATATCCGCTTCCTGCACTACACACAACATCTGTATTATCTTCAAAATTAAAAGGTTGTGTAAAATCAGAATAATCGTATTCCGATACAGATTTTCCATTCCACAAATACTGATATATTATGTCACCTGCCTCATCATACTTTTTATTATCCTGATCTAATATACCATATTCACCTTTAGCAACTTCTTGTGGAACTCCATCTACAATCTTATAAATAATGTCATAATAGTAATCCATTCTACCACCAGACACACAAAATGAATTTTCTTTCAATTTATATCTTAAAAATTCTCCTACTGGAGTTTCAACAACTTTTGAACCATCATATGTACACAAAGACACACCTTTTGCGGCATTCTTATAGTCAATAACCAATTCTGGTACATCATCCCCATCTATGTACTCAAGGCTATAACCATATTCGGTATTTCCAATCTTATTCAAGTAATCAAGATAAGCTTTTTTCCAACTGAGTGACTTATCTATTGATGATTCCGTGTTTTCTTTCTGTACCGTTTCATCTTTTGATTGCGGTTTTAGTTCTTCCTGATCCGATATCTTCAATTCTTTATCATCCACATTAGCTTTAATGTCCTTGTATGTTAAATTTGCAACACCATCTTTCGTAAGATTCATTTTTTTCAAGTCGTCTTCAAAATTCTTTATGTCCTCTTTTAATACAGATGCAATATCATCATCCTTAAACTGTTGAGCATACTCTTTCTTAAGTTCATATCTTTCTCCATCTACAATAAATGTAACTTCATCTTTTTCTACATCGTATGTAATAACGGATAACTCTTCTTCTTCAAATTCTGCATCACAGTACACATTCATGTTTTCATTTCCTAAGTTATATCTAACTGTTCCGTCATCACCTAAATCCGGAATCTCCAGCACTCCTTCAAAATATTCACTCAAAACGGAGTTTTGCATAATCACGAACATGGATTCTTCTGTATAACATAATGACCATGCGTTATCATGCTTAAATTCATATCTATTCTCTGTTTTACTAACCGTCGTAGAACTTTTTAGTTTTTCTACAATTTCTTTTGCCTTAGAGTTTCCTCCAAACATTTTCATTGCAAAAATACTCACAATTATGACGATTGCTACAATTCCTAGCACAACTATTGCTTTTCCTGATTTCTTCTTTTTCGGTTCAGAATTAAGATTCTCACTTTTCATATCTGAATCAATCACTGTTTTTTCCTCTTGCATTATCTTCTTCTCTTGCATTGCCTTTCCACAGTTTGGGCAAAATGCATCGTTATCGCCTATCTCTTTCCCACAATTTTCACAAAACACAAATATCACCTCTTAAATTTTATTTATTAATCTTCTTCCTCGATATTAATTCCTCTATCAACTGCCCATTGATATGGTCTATGTGCTAAAATCATATACCTTGCTTCCATCAACAGAAATGTGAGAAATACCCATGGTTCTACAGATTTTGCCGGCAACGCAACCCAAGTCATCAAACTAAATAATCCTGTATCATCAATATAAGTAATTCCCTTAATAATCCATACTGCGAAAACTATAAAATCCACTACGTTTCCAATAACTTTTAATATTTTCGATATACTTATGATAGTTTCATCTTTCATATTAAATTTCAACATATATGGATTCCCAGCATAGTTTTTGTAATTTCGATATAACCAATAGAGCAACAATCCCAAAACTAAAGATATTCCAAAAGCTCCTGCATAATCCATCTCAGCTAACGATGCAAATGCCTCACTTACTCCTGGATTTAAGAAAAATGCTATAATAAATAATTTTAACAATAACCATCTCTCTGAAAATCTTACTTTTTCAGGTCTTGTATATTTGTACTCTTCTCTACTAGCACCATCTGTATTCTGCTGGCTTGTCTTTCTGAAATGCTGTTCATTATTATCCTCGATTACCTTACTACCACATTTGGGACAAAATATCGTTCCTTCACCAAGTTCATTTCCACAATTACTACATCTCTTTACGAACTGTTTTTCATCATTGTGAATCTCATCCTTATTCTTTTCTTGTTGCTCTAAAATATTATTTCCGCATTTTGAGCAAAACTTTGTACCTTCTTTGATTTCATTGCCACACCTAGTGCACTTTATCATATCCTTTTTTCCTTTTCATCTTAAATTTTAATAGTATAATCACTAAAACAATCATTTCTAATCTAATGAATGTTTCTCATCAGAATTAACAAATCCCTCTTCGTCTTGCTTCTTCTTCAATCATTTGAATTGCTATCTCTTTGCGATTGCCACTATAACGATTGTTATACAAATATTCAATTTCTTGATCTGATTTACTTCTTAACTTCTGTCTCATTTCTTTCACCATTCTATTAGCTGTTTTTTCAACATGTTCTCCAAAAAGTTCAAATAATCCCATAATTTTTCTCCTTTTCTTACATTAATCTTTAATTAAATCCAGTCATCTTTCCCTGATGCAATGTCTCTAATCATTTTTCTTTCTTCATGTTCTCTTGTAATAATTCTTTTTGATGATTTCCACAAATCTCTCGGTGTCTCTTTCATATTAGCCTGCTTTGAACGGTTACAATGTTTGCAAATGCACTGCAAGTTAAATTCCGAATCTCCACCTCCGAACTTTTTAGGAATGATATGATCGATATCCATATCTCCCTTTCTAAAACTTCTTCCACATTTCACACACTTGTACCATCCATTGTTATTGTCATAAACATCATTTTTTTCGAAATATTTTTCTCTATATCCCATGTCATCCCTCCCGCACACTGTTTATAACTAATATTTTTATATCTACAGATAATTATACTCTAACTAAACAAATATTACAATGAGATAAATATCGGTTAGGAGTTTAATATATGGACAATTTGAATTTTAAGCGAATCGGAGAAAAACTAAGAACAATAAGATTATCCAAAAATCTGACACAAGAATACATTGCCAATGCAGTTGATATAAACACCAGTCACATCAGCAACATCGAAAATAACCGTGTGAAAGTATCGCTTTCTACTTTAGTTCAGATATGCAACGCTTTAGACACTACCGTTGACTATGTTCTTTCCGAAGAATACACTGATTCTGCTTCTGCCATTGAACAAGAAATACTTCACGAATTACACACTTGCAGCAATGAAACAAAAGAGCAAATTTTGAAAATTGTAAAAGCTTTACAGTAACTATTTTGCTGTATAGCATTCTGTCATTAACATTACAGCATACTGAAAACCTTTAATAAACCCAGTTTCTTCTGCAAAATCTGTTACTGCAAATAATTCATCTCTTACTTTTTCATATTCCATTTTATTCAGACAAACCATATCTTTTTTCATAAAACCTTCTGCTTTCTTTTCAATACTCTTTCCTGCTTCTTTTAAATAATCAGTTTCGATCAATAAAAATTGATAGATTTCCCTTATGTTTTCATTCATAATTTACATTTCCTTTCTCGGAATATATGTACGTTCCAAATCACATGAAAACAGCCAACGGAGTTTCCTCCATTGACTATTTCTGCTTACGAATTTTTCAGTGTAACTTTTTCAATTTATCAACATCTTCATACATTCTTTTAATTTCTTCTGAGATAAGCCACCCCATTGCTATGAAATATACTCTTTCATCTTTTTTCCAAACTGTTCCAATTCTTTTACCATAAAGAGATTGTAATCTAGCCATTCCAATCGTGGTCGGACTATGAATATTGCATCGCCCCTAATCTGCTCTACATTTTTCTCTGAATACATTAAATAATTAGGTATCCTTTTAATTCCCCATCGTTTTTCTACCGGATATTTATGTCCACACCCTGATTTGTAATAATCCACAAGCTTTTTTGATGATAAGAAAACACATTTTGTCTATTGATATCCTACAAATTTTCATTCGTTGAACACCTCGCATAACCATATACCGTAGCCATTTACAACTCCTTTCTGTTCACAAAATGGTGTAGTTCTTTCTTAAACAAATCATACCATGTTTTTTAATTAAATCAGATTCATTTCTGCTGTATATGCAAGGAAGTGTTTTTTGAACACTTGCAATTAGCCATCTAGATTATAAGATGAATAACAAAAACGGAATTTCTTTTTTTGCAGCCATCAACAAATTTATTTTATCAAATGCCTTGACATAATAGAAAAATCGTGCTATATTTTAGTTGATGTTAATAAAAGTTAGTACTCATTTACATTAAGAAGGAGGATCATTTCTATGGGACGTACAGGATATCTTTCTCTGGTTGTGCCAGATGAAACTAGGGTTGTTTTTGATCGTTTTACTGAGGAGCTTGGCATTACCAAAGCGGAGGCTACACGCCAAATGCTGGAAATATACATGCTCGCTACTGACGAAGAACGCTATCTTCGCCTGAAAAAACAGTTTTTGCATATCGAAAAAGCAAAACCGTTGATTCTGGAAAACAGAATATCCAAATCAAATCCATACACATTTAATGCACTTTGGGCTCGAATAACAGACGCGGATGCACTCATCAATGGACAAATTTTGAAATTGTCCCCTGAAAAAATCATTCGCACCTACCAGCAAACGATTCATACTTTAGGGGCTACATTTTTTTCTTGCAACGGACCTGCTCGCAACACAGGAATCACAGAGAAAAGACAGGAATACCTTCGCACTCTGCTCGACTCTGGAATCCATGTCCCTCTTTATCTATCACTAGATAACGAGACATTATTTCGAGCAGATATATTGGAAGTTCTTTCCAGTCCAGAAAAATTTAAAGTTTCAAATACGTATCTCGTACCTTCGGAATTTGCATTCGAAAAGAACCGGACATGGATCAAAATCAAGAATCTCCATCCGGTGCAGGATATTTCCTCACGAGATCTCCGATTTGAAAACGGAAATACCGTTCGTATGGTCATGAAAAAAGGACAGCTTTCTTTCGGATATATTCTCGAATAAAAATTTTTCACTCAACTCTTTTTATTTCGTTCCAAGATGAATTTATCTTGGAACGAATTTTTTCCATCAATAACCACTCTTACTAGTAGTTACAGACATTCTTACAATAGGATATAAAGCTTATTTGCATCCATCCACAAGCATCATCTCTTCTGCCGGATGATCGTCATACGCCCACATATGCTTGATAAACGGAAACTTCAAAACCTCATAGGTTCTTCCTTTTTCGTAAACACTGTAATGGTCTACCTTAATTTTTTCAGCATTTCTATACCTCCTTTTTCTGCATAAAAACAGAGCAGAACCCGTTACGATTCTGCTCTGCACAATATTGGTTTCAGTATTATAATATACAACCAAAAATGATTACTTTTGCATATTTTATCCATAAATTTAATTAAATTAAGAGTGGAGATATCTTATCCATCAATTCCGTTTTAAATTCCTCAATCCAATTTTTATAGAATTTCAATTTTGTTAGTGGATTTTCTGTTTCTTCCTTGTAACGAGTATAATCCGCTTTTTTCTCAAAGTTCTTTTTATATTTGTTACCAGATATTGTAGTTACTTTACAAAAACCCAAATCTATTTGAAAAGCTTCACCGAATTTTGTTTGATAACGTCATCCTCAGCTTCTGTATGAGTCTACCAGCTGACAACATGTAAGATTATCAGCAATGTGTAGTTCTATACTTATCAATGAGTGAATTCAAATCTTCAATACAACTTTTTAAATCTTTCGATGTAGTTGATTTGTCAATCAAGCCCGCTGACGAATGAGACATCGGATTTGCATTTCTTAAATCATGTGCACGTTTGATTATTTCTTCAGAACCATCTATATCTTTATAAAAAGTTTTAAATGCCTGCTCTTTGTAAAATCCTTTATAATTGGGTTTCTTACAATTAGGATCATAATTATAATAAAAAGCTAAATCGGCTGTAAAACGGTCAAAGTAGTTTTTATAAAATGCATATTCTGCCAATATATTATGTCGTTTTTTCTCCATGTAATACATGAAGTACAGGAAATACGCTTTCCAATCTTTATCAATAATATGTAAATAATTATTAATTCTCTTATTACGAAGCGTAGATAAAAAACTATCTTCACAACAGTTGTCGTAATAATCCTTAAGATTAGCACTGTTTTTATTCAAAACGGTAAGCAAATCAATATGTTTGAACTCACTCTGAATTAAATAGGATATGGCAATTGATGTGTCATATGAATTCCAGAGTCCTTTTCGACTACGTTGAAATAATTGATTAAGCAAAGCTTTTATAGCAGTTGAATTTTGAGTCTTCACTATCATTATAGATAAACGTTTTGGATCCAAACTAATGAATGAAACATCTGTGTTAATCAATTTGCATATTGTGGATATTACTTTGCTATCTCGAATCACTTCCTCGCATTCGTAAATATAATGGTTGTAAACTTCTGTTGGTGTAAATTCAATATCGTCACTGTTAAAGTGCTGATCAATCAGAAAATTGTAGTGTTCGACATCGATGCAGCCCTCTTTGAGTGACAATAGAAGTGAACTCAGAAAATCCTGAAATTTCCCTTCGAATAATTCCTCAATATCATGATGAATGCCTTTGAAATATTCATCATACAATGATTTCTTTAATTCATCATTGATTTCTATTGCAGGTTTCAGACAACACTTTTTTGTGTTAAGCGATAATCCATATTCTTTTAAAATTGAAGAATACTCGTTTCTAATTTGGTTATACGCATCATGCAACTTAACAATATCATGAGAAGAATCAATTAAAATATACATATCATCAACATATCGAATGATTTTAAAATTATTTATGCAATTTATTTTTTCTTCAACAAACTGATATATTCTATTATCTATCTCGTCTGTATATACAACTGTTGCCAAATATGAAGAAGCAATACTATTTTCTATTGTTGGAAATTTCCCAGCTCCGCAATATAACAACAATTCTTTTATCATTTTCAATTGAGTAGGAGTAAAACAAACATTTTCTAAATTACTTCTTTTATCAATCTGATCAATAAGAATATCGAGATTTATATTTGGAAAGAAGTTAGTAACATCCGTTTTAATAAAATACTGACAGTCAGAAATATAAGCATTTATCAATTTGTAAAACTCGTCATAATCCTGTTTATACTTTGCACGCATATGATTATAATTTCCTGCATAAAACGCATCAACATTCACATTTCTTGCCGGTTGATAATGATTAGAGATTTCCTTTCCTATAGCTTGTAATACTAAATACAGAATAGGAGACAAAAGACTCGAATCTCTAAAACTTCCATCTCCTTTTTGAAGAAAATACTCTGATTGATGCATTGCTTCAGGAAATAATGCGAATGCAGCCTTTTCCATATATTTTTCAAAAAAATCTTTACTTAAAATATATTTTTCATCTTCTTCAGAAATCTTCGAAAAAGGGAACCACTGCAAATAGGATTTTTTACTACCTATGCTTAACTTAAAATACATTTGGCAGGTCTGCTTCCATGTATCATATGTAATTCCAAACATAACTTACCTTCCTATTTTATTTTTTATCTTCATAAATTACAGTCTCTTCAGCCACCATTGATACCGGCTAACTTGACGCATAGGTGAACGGTGTAACTTTACTACCTGCACTATCTCCAGAATTCTCTTCAAAATTCTCTACTTGCTCCATAACTTTACTGAATACTTCTGGACTGTATTGTGGTGGATAACCATTTTTAATCAAGCAAATCTTAATATCTAGTTTCAACTGATTACGAACATTTTGGTTATTCAACCAATCCGAAAAAGAAGATTTTGTGTCTATAATTTCCTTTACCTTTTTTGCAAGGGCTTTGCATTTATCATTAATAATAATGCCATTTACTTCTTTATCTGTTCCATATTCAAAATTATACTGATCACGAAGGGCAATCAAGATATCGTAAAATGCTTTTTCTTCAAAGGTAAGGCCCATCTTACGGAAGCTTGCTCTGTTTTCATTCATTTGTCGAAGAATAGATAAAGCTTGCTCTGTTGCAGCTCTAATAATATCTTCAGATGCTGTTTCTTGTGTCGCACCTGCTTCTTCAGCAGTAAGATGTTTACGTCTTTCGTGATATGCTTCTATCGTTTTTTCTAGCATTTCCTGAAATGTTTTTGCAGCCAATTGATTGACTTTACTGTATTCCTTAATTTGTTTGCGAAGCATTTTGACAAGTAATTCCAATTTAGTTGCAGGCATTTTCACATCAGACAATTTCTCAAAATACTCAGGGGAGAATATATCTTCTTCCTCACCGCTTTCTAAAATACTTTCAACCTGATTATATTTTAAGGCTTCTTCTACCATTTTAGAAACAGCACGATTCATTGTATCAGTGTCAACTTCACTTGTTCCGCTCATTTTACGAACAAATCCTGCAATAGCCATAAAGCACTGTGCTAAAGCAGATTCTTCTTCACCAAGATTTCCAGACGGTTGGCAGATATCAAACGCACTTCTCATTCTTTTAACTGTTTTCAGAAAGTATGTTTTAAAGGATACTTGATTAGTTCCTTTGCTACTTTCACTTTGCAATACTTCTGTAGATACAAAAACATACTCTGCCGCTTTAGAAAGTAATCGATATCTTTCAACCGGGTCACAATTTGGATCTAAGAAAGGTTTCAAATCATAACCATTGAATATATCTTTTAAAATTTCTAATTCTTCTCTGAATACGGATGTTGCCTGTTCCACATCGTCTTCAGTAGGAGCAACAGAGGTATCACCACCATAAACCTTCATAGCTTCACGCATATTGTCACGAATTCCGATGTAATCGATAATCATTCCATAATCTTTGCCTAGATATTTACGATTTACACGACTTATAGTCTGAATAAGCAAATGCTTTTTCAAAGGTTTATCGTTATAAAGGTAAGTGAGTGAAGGAACATCGAAACCTGTAATCCACATATCTACAACTATAACAATGCTAAAATTGGATTTTTCCTGTTTAAAAGCCGCATCTAAATCCTCAGAGCGTTTATCATTTTTTACGCCGCCAAGATAATTGTACATTTCTTCTTCGTCATTGCTTCCAACGCTTGATACCATTGCTATAAATGGCATCGGTTTCAATTCCTTAAGTTCTTCTTCGGTTGCTGTTACTTCATCTGGAACCTTCTTTTCTTCAAACCACTCCGGATATTTATCCTTGAATTTCATCAGAAGAGAGTATGCAATTAATCTGCTTGAACAAACAATCATTGCTTTTTGTATTCTATCAGGATCAGCCGCACACGAAGAAACATAATGGTCGTGAATATCTATAGCAAGTCTTTCCAAACGAGATGGTTCTCCGAGTATGACCTCCATAGAACTCATAGCACGTTTGCTCGCTTCAATGTCTTCTTTTGTTGCACCATCGTCAGCACATTTTTTATAGTAGTTTTCTATTTCTTTTGCTTTCTCTTTATCAAGAAGCACTTTTGCAATACGAGGATGGTATCTAATTGGAACTGTAAGACCATCGGCAACAGCCTGATCCATAGTATATCTATCAATTTCATCACCGAATGTTTGATAAGTCTCAGCAATAGGCGTACCTGTAAATCCGACAAATGTAGCCTGCGGAAAAGCTTCTTTTAATACTTTTGCATATGGTTTAGATACCATAGCTCTCATATTTTCGTCAGCATCTTTGCTAAACTGAATCTTTTTCGAATGTTCTATCTGTGTTCTGTGTGCTTCATCAGAAAAACATATAATATTTTGTCTGCTGTTGATAAGACCGATTTTATCATTTTCACGATCGCAGAATTTTTGGATTGTACAGATATAGAATCCCCCGCTTTGTCTTGCTCCAAGTTCTTCTCTTAAATGCGCTCTATCTTTTACGATAGATACTTCACCTAAATTTAGAAATTCTGTACTCTTGGTGAATAGCTTTGCACCTTGCTTTTGAAGTTCTTCTCGGTCAACAATAAGAATGATTGTTGGAGAACCAATTTCCGGAATATCTGTACAACGAAGAGCTAGCTGTCTGGCAAGGAAAGCCATCGTATAAGTCTTTCCACAACCTGTAGCACCGAAATATGTACCACCTTTACCACTTTTAGTAACAACGGAATTTACAATACTTTGTTTTAAAAGTTTTGTAGCAAAGAATTGTGGATATCTACATACGATTTCCACTTCGTCATTATCATAGATTTTATCTTGGAAATAGATGTAATCTCTAAATATTTCCAAAAATCTTGTCGGTGAATAAACACCTTTAATCATTGTTTCTGTTTCTTCAAATGGAAGGGTAGAAACTTTATCTCCATCGTTAACACGTCTCCAAGCATAAAAATGTTCATATGGAGTACGAACGGTTCCAAGCCTTGTTTTAACACCATCAGAAATACAAGCCAACGGACAATAATGTAATAAATGTGGTATATCTCTCCAATAGCGAATATTGATTTGTTCCCAAGCATCGTAAATTGTAGCGTTTGCATCTGCCGGATTTTTAAGCTCAATTACACAAAGGGGCATACCATTTACATAAAGTATTACATCAGGTCTTCTGTCATGCTTTTGTCCGTTATTTGTATACTCAACTACAAGCTGATTAACCACTCTAAAAATGTTGTCTTTAGGATGTTCAAAATCAATAAGAGCTATCATTTGTGGTGAACCATTCTGTGGAGTAAACTGAACACCGTAAACCATCCAATTATACACATTATGAAGTGTAGCGAAATCACTTTCGGCACCGGCAAGACGGACTTTGTCAAAAAGCTGTGTAATTTCATTTTCTGTAAGTGTCGGATTCATTTTTGTTATAAACTTTTTAAAATCATCTGCTATCAGAACATCTCTCTTACTAATGCGGGATATACTGTCGCTCGCAGAATATTTCCAATCTTCAGCTTCTAAAAAACCGATAAAAGCATATTCATATTCTGATTCACAATAATGACCATTATATTCTTTTAGCCTAGCCATAGACTACGCCTCCTTTGTTTTTCTTCCTTCTTCTATTGATCCTTTGATAAGAATAGGGCAAATATCTTTTATTTGTGCTTTGAGTTTTTCATTTATATTCCAACGTACCTTATATGCTCTATATATCTTTGCAATAAATTTTTGTTCTTCAATAGATGGCAGTGGAATTTCAATTTCACTTAGATCATCATAACCAAATACAATTGTTGAACTCCCAAAAGAATTAAACAAAACTTTTCTAGCAAAACTTTCTCTTTGTAATAGCAAGTATAAATAGAAAGGATTTAATTTATCTTCATTTTTTACTCGAAATGATTCATAAGCTGGACTAACGATCAAATCATCACCTTCATTGATTGCAACACTTAATTTTTTTATAGTACTATTAATTCGAGAATTATATACAAAATCGTTTTGTGTGATAATTTTAAATGTTGAAATATCCCCAGAAAATAATCTCATCGGTTCAATAAATAATCCATCATTATTAAATCCTTTTACATCCGATACATTAAATTTGGCATCTTGATTTCTTTTTTTATTTCTTTCTATATAACCGCCAATTGTTTTATATTCACAAGTTTTTAAATTTTCAATATATGCATCGCAAGTAAGTTTTAAGTCATCTAATCCACGCTCATAACATTTCTGATTTTCAAGCATAGCATTATAGATATTCACATACTTTCGCTGAATATCAATGGAAGGTAATGGGATAATTATGTCACTCATATCATTAAAATTAAATTCCGGTCTCTGACTTCCAAAATTTCTAAATGTGACCTCCCTGCAAAATTCGGATCGCCTAAAATACATATACAACCATGTCGGATCGATAATTTTTTTCCCTTCTTCCGTAAGATAAAAAACCATATACAGATGAGACACAATACACAATCCATCAGTTCTATATGCAATAGATCCTAATTCAAGTCGTGTCGGATTATAGACAAATGCACCATCATTAACAATTTTATAAGGCTTTAAATTTACGCCTTCTGTACTTCCTTTTGGTGGTGCAAAAACTCCACTAGTATTTACTCCTGCGATGAATTCCGTCCCATATTCTAATGCATTATTATTTTTAGTCGATCTTTCTATATAATCTCCTAACTTAATCAATCCCATAACCAATCCCCCTAAATGCATCTTCCAGCATCTGCTGGGATTTCTTTTCTTGTTTCATAATTTCTTTCATTTCTGACTGAATACGAGCCATTTCTTTTTCATAATCAATATCTAAATCATGGTCGATAAATTCAATGTATTTACTTGGAGTTAGTGCCCAACCTTTGCTTTCAATTTCATCTATACCGACACTTCTATAAAGTTCAGGCACTTCATAATTTTTTCCATCTGTGCCTTCGCATTGCCAAGTGTGATAAATTCCTGCCGCTCTTTCAATTTGTGTTGCATCTAGTCTAACTTTCTTCTTGTTTTCTCCCTTAACCAGATTATCTCTCCACTGACGTAAATCCATAAATAAAATCTCATGTTCACGATTTCTAAGGTTTCTATCGTGATATTTACCACCTTTTTTATTCTGATTAAGAATCCAAAGTGTTACAGATATATCTGTTGTAATAAATAATTCTCTTGGAAGAACAATAATTGCTTCTACCTTATCTTTTTCAATCAGTTTTTTTCTAATTTCTAAAGTATCACTATCATTCAACGCACCATTAGCAAGCAGGAATCCTGCAACACCATTTTCCTTTTTCAAGTGAGAAAGCATATGTAAAATCCAAGCGTAGTTTGCATTGCTTTCAGGAGGTGTGGCATAGTCTGCCCAACGAGCATCATTTTTTAAATTATCATTGTACCAACCTTTAAGGTTAAATGGAGGATTTGCCATAATGTAATCAAAGTATAAGCCTTTGTGTAAATCGTGTGTAAATGAAGAATCACTTTCACCGCCAAGATTATGGCTGATACCTCTTAATGCTAAATTCATCTTAGCAAGACGGTACGTTGCGGGCTCTTTTTCCTGACCATAGATATTGATGCTATTAAGATTACCTTGCTTTGATTTAACAAGCTCAGCACTTTGAATAAACATACCACCAGAACCACAAGCTGGATCATATAATGTTCCTTCATATGGTTCAATCATAGTTGCCATAAGCTGTACAACATCGTGAGGGGTATAAAATTCGCCTTCTTCTTTCGTAGCATTAACCGCAAATTCTTTAAGGAAATATTCATATACATATCCGATTAAATCTTTTTCCTCACCAAAAGATTTGTGACTGATTTTATTTACTTCATCAACAATTTTCTTTATGTCATTAGCCGCTAAATTACGTGCAGTAAATGTCCCCTTTATAAAGCAACCTTTAAGCTGTGGGTCTTCTTCCTCAAGTCTTTGCAGTGCAGTATCAAGTGCAACATTAAGCTGTGGAGCAGGTGTATTGATAATTGTTGACCATCTTGCTTCAACAGGAAGGTTATATGTTCCATCCGCAAAAGTAGCATCATCAAAAAATGCAGCTCTAATATTTTCATCATCGGGATCTAGTCCTTGTTCAATTAATGTTTTGCGAAGTGCATCAATACCATCTTCATATTTTTCTCCAATAAAACGCAAGAATACGAGTGTAAGCATCATATCTCTTTTTTCAAAAAATGAACCTGAGTTACGTGCTGCACGTAAATAATCCCTACAATTAAACAAAATACTATCTATATTCAAAGCTTTTTCTTCAGTTTTCTTTTTTGCCATTATTTTTCATCCTTTCCATGCAACCATTCTTCTTCCAGTGGCTTGAAATCTATTCCTTGATTTTCACAAAACTCTTTTATTTTCTTCATAGCAGACATATTCGGTTTTGTCTTTCCACCTTCCCAACGGTTAATTGATGAAAATGAAACACCTAGTTCTCTGCCAAATGATTCCTGTGATAGAAAACATTTTTGACGGATTTTCTTTATTTCGTCTGAATAAGTCATATAATTTCATCTCCTTGTTCACATATATCAGTGATATAGCACAATTATAGCATATTAAAAACATCTTTTCTAGATTTGTATCCTATCTGCACCATCGCAGGTGGGATTTTTTATCGTTTTAAATAGTTCTCTTGTGTCTAATAAAAGTTTTTTACTAAAGATGGTAAAATCTGAGCATTCTCTTTTGCATGTAACTTATAAGGGAAAACTTTTTTATAAAAAATTCGAAATTTCCTTCTTCGAATCCCCTTAGGAAGTTAGAAAGGCAAACAACGATAAAATTTTTTCTAAAAACTTCCTTTACATATTCTCTCAAGGCTACATAGTAGAAGGAATGTTTCAAAACTTAATAGCAAAAGCAATTACCTTTCAAAAAAGTCCAAGTGGCGCAAGACTTTGCATCATTTTTTATGACTGACGAATACACCTATGACCAAAACATCTACTACATCAAAAAAGAACTGTCGAAGTTTGTGTGTCTGATGCAACAAACGGAATAAAGAGAAAGGTATCTTACTGATGACAGCATGATCTCCAAAGCTATTAATTCAAAGTAAGGTGAGAAATTTTATAAATTATGGAATGGTGGCATTTCAAATTATCCTTCAAACAGTAAAGTATCCCTTGTCCTTGAATCAATCAGCATTCTATCCAAACCATTTCTCTAATGTAATTTAATTAAATTACATACATTTATCTTTTCATAAAATGTAAACAGTTACTATAATCTAACATTAAAAAATAAAAACTACTAACATTCAATTGAAACGAAGTTACCGATGGTAACCATAAGCGGTTGTGGCACAAAAAAAGCAGACTTATATCTGAATGCTCCAATAATGCACTCTGATTCATCTGCTTTTTCATGCCTAAACCACTTTGGTTACCTGCTAATAGATTATTTTATATACTATACAATCTATAAGATAATCTATATTAAATATATAATATATTATACTATATATAGATTATATAATATATATGGCACCTAATTATACACTATATATAGCATATAATGTTTATTAACTTTATAAAATACCACTAACTATGCATTAAAAAAATCAACTATCAAGAAAGGATATCTATTATGAAAACAACAAAATCTGCTGAAATTAAAGCTCGTTGCACTCCTGAGTTTAAAGAAAAAATAAATGAAATTGCCAAACAACAGAATGTCTCTGTTTCTACGATTATCACTAGTTATCTTGAAGCTTGCATCCATTGCGATAATCCATCATCAAATGCTACCTCTATTTCATCTACGGTAGATAAACACATTTTTAAAAATGCCCTGTTCAATACTATTGCTATAGATTCTTCAATTCCACAAAAATCGAAAGAACGTATTATGAAGGAGATGAACAAATTATGTTAAATGTCAATTTGCTTATTGTAGATGACTCTTATGCTACAAACAACACCATAGAGAATATAATTAATTATATTTTCAGATTAAATAATAACATGCACTTTATTTATGGTGTCTTTCCACCTGACAAAGATAAACTCATAGATCTGTATGAAGCACTTCGCAGATACCTTCCTCAGAACACCTGTATACAACAAGTGCAGCACCTTATTTTTTCTATAAAAGATTCTGATGCAGAACATGTAGATTTACTCTTACAGTTTTCAAATCAAGTTGCTATCCTGATTTCTCAATTCTTTCCTACCTGTTTTGCTTTACATGATGATACAGATAATCCACATACACATTTTGTCATTTCTACAACAAGTCATCTTCTTAATGCGCCACCTTTTATCGATTCCATATTCGAAGATTTCCTAAAAAAAATATACGCATTAGCTTCTAATATGAATATTAATCTAATGGGGGTGAAGAAACATGCTTGAAGCTTATGATGATATTTTAACCATTCCAGAGGTTTCTGATATCCTTAAAATAGGCACCTCTCAAACGTATAAAATTGTTCGTACTGGGCAATTGAAAGGATTTAAAGAAGGGAAAGACTGGAAAATCCCCAAAAAATGTTTAATCGAATACATCATTAGCAAAGTATCCTACAAATATTAATGATGGTAAAAATGTAGTAGAGGATGCGGTTCACGCATCCTCTACATACTTAGCAATTTTCTCACACCGTTTTCAACAGAAGTTTCATGCAACGGATAGTATTGCTTATATAATTTCTCCGGCGTTAGCTTCTCTACAATTTCCGATGATGAAAGGTCATATTCCCACTGCATATACACATAAATATCTGCCATCCACTCTAATATAAACTCGTCATATTTCTCATCTGTCTCATGGTCGCTTTGAATGCTGACACCCAATTCTTCCATAATTTGCTTCGGAGTCTTATTTAAGTACATCGGATTCCCCATGTCCATATATTTCCTATAATCACATTTCATATACTTCGAAATCATCAAAAAAGGATCCGAACAATTTCTGCCAATCAATTTAAACAGATACCTTGTCTTCGTAATCATACTATCCAAATAACATTCATCATACGCTGGCATTTTCATATCCTCCAATTTCATGATTATAAACTAATGGATTCTGAATTGCATATCTTGCAGTAATTCCTGGCACTGTATATCCATCAATCAAAATTGCTTTCATACGTTCCTTTAAAAATCGATTCACTTCTCTTCTTGCATACATATCTGAGTTTTTATATTCTTCTAGCATGACTACTTCATACGATTCCAACCACTTAATATGTTCAAACGCTTTTTTTGACTTCAAAAAGATCTGATTTCCTAACGATCCCTTATAAAACAGATGCTCCACTTCAAAAATATTAATCTGGTTTAGCAAAAATGCTTCCACAACCTGTGTATAACTATCATCTGCACGATATCCTTTTATAATATCGTACCCATCGTGATTCGGTGCGTATAATTCAACAAGCCTTTCTCCAACAATACTTGCAGCTTCTTGATTCGTTCCTCTATTCGATACCACTTCAGCAATCCAAGCTAAAACCCCACGTTCATTCAAATCCAATATGTTTAATCCATCTAAATCAAGCTGATACATATTTACAATTGATTTTTGCGGATTACCGTTGAGTGTTGCCCAACTTCTGGCACGTTCTTCATATTCTGTTATATAAAATCCATTTCCATAATCATTATCAGTTTTACCGCCCATATAACGGGGTATTTTTATAATATGATCAGAACCGTGAAAAACTTTTATCATATTTACGACAACCTTTCCGTGTATCTTTTACCTATTGTAATTATAAATGGATATTCGAAATTAAACAAGTCTATCTTTCCCCCTTGTTTAACGACTTCTTTACTCTTGTTTCTTCTTTTTTAATCACCAATTCATTGATAATGAGGTTTCTGTAACCCCGAATATGTATTGATTTCGGTGTACCGGAACAAAGGATACGATTTTACAATCACCTCCTCCACTGCATTTGACCACAAATGGATTCCGGAAAGAAATATTTATGATACCATTTCCGTCGTCGTAGATGAACTATTTGCAAACTATCTTTCCAGACCAAATGTCAGACAGCCGATTCTGACACAGTATTGTGACGGAAGACAGGTAAGCTGCCCGAATTGGATGACCATATAGTAACAGCGTGTAAACAAATTTTCTTTTTTCTTCATTTCATTATATCTTTATCGTTCTTCAAAATGATTGTACTTAAGAATTGTATCACATTCTTGACAGAGGAACAATCCATGATGCCCTTTCAAAAACTCTAGGAATCCCATATGGCAGATATATTTATGCTCCCTCCTAAGTGACAAGTTTTTACTATCTTACTTGTCTTCCTAGAAGGGAGCATCTCATTTTGCAAATGCTATTTTCTATTTTTTATTTTCTACTTTTGTGATTTGTTTCTCGCTCTTTTCATAGCTCCGTCTGTCTATATCTGACGTCCGACTTCAAATCCTTCTGCCACTGCATCGATCGCACGTCTTGCAGCTTTTGCATCGCCAATCACATGGAATGGAATCTGTTTTTTCTCACAGGATTCTGCCAGCAAATGGGAATCATTAGAATGAAAACCGACCGCAAAAACCGCGCAGCTGCACGGAACTACTGTACCATCTTCTAACACGATTCCTTCCTCTGTAAACTTGCAGACTTTACTATTTGTAAGCATTTTTACATTTAACTGCTGCATTTTCATCATTACTGCAATCTTTCTAAGGCTTCCAAGATCACTTCCGATGCTGTCTTTCATCTCCAGGATCGTCACCTCACATCCGGCGCTCGCAAGTGTATCAGCGGTCTCCAGTCCAACAAGACCTCCGCCGATTACTGCAACCTTTCCTTCTGGTTTCACTTCTCTTCTCAGTACTTCCGGTGCAGATACATGGGTAAGCTTATCCGCTCCCTCCAGCTGAATCTGGATTGGGGAAGATCCGACTGCAAGGATCACTTCATCCACATCTCCCTTTGCGATCATCTCTACATCAACCACTGTATTTTTATGAACAGTCACCATTCGCTCTGTCTGCGCACCCATCTCCAGTGCAGCTGCTTTCATCTCACCTTTTCCCGGAGCTTCTCCTGCAAGGAGAAATTCTCCGCCCAGTGTATCTGACGCTTCGAATACTGTCACCTGATGCCCTCTTTTATGAAGGATCTGAGCTGCTTCCATACCGGCTACACCTCCGCCGATCACCCATACTTTTTTAGTATGTTCTGCCGGATCAAGTGTATATTCTGCCTCATGTCCGATCATCGGATTTCTCATACAAGTAATGTGCGGGCGGTTTGCCACATCACAAAATCCATCATAGCATCCCTGATTACATCCGACACAGTGTACAATATCCTCTACATGCCCTTCTTTTGCCTTGTTTGCAAACTCCGGATCTGCAAGCTGTGCTCTTCCCATCACTACCATATCCACTTTATCATCTGCGATCAGCTCTTCTGCCAGTGCAGCCGTATTGATTCGTCCCACACCGACTGTCACCATACCGGTTTCCTTTCGAATCCTTGCTGCGTTCTCTACGTTAAATGCATTTGGCACATCGATCGGCGGAACTTCATACATGGATGCTGCTGTAATAATATTTCCCCTGGAAACATCTAGCACATCGACCCCATGCTCTTTTGCAATTTTACAGAAACGAATCACTTCCTCGATGCTCATTCCATTTTCAAGAAGATCATCCTGTGCGTCGATACGGATAAATAACGGCATTCCTTCCGGCATTCTCTTTCTGAGTTCATCAATTACTTCCAGCGGGAAGCGGCACCGGTTTTCAAAGCTTCCTCCATATTCATCTTCTCTGTGATTCAGTCCCGCACTTAAGAAAGAATGCGGGAGATAGTTGTGGGCCAGATGGAATTCCAAACAGTCATATCCCGCCTTGACCGCACGCTCTGCCGCAGCGCCATAGCACTCGATCACTTCTTTGATTTCTTCTTTTGTGATCGCTTTCAATGTATACGGACCAAAGTTCATATCGGAAACTACAAGAATCTTTGCTTTTGGATCCATAGATGCAGCGATAGATCCCTGCCATAACTGAATTCCGGCTTTTCCGCCATTTTCATGAATCGCATCAGTCAGTTTTTTATGACCCTCTATAAATTTATCCTCACTGATCGATACGAAATGTGCCGGGGCACTTGGAGTATGTACGGCTGCCACCTCCACAATATTCAATCCACATCCGCCTTTTGCTCTTGCAGCATGATATGCAACCAGTTTTTCTGTCACAGATCCATCTGCATCTGCCATCCTTGTTCCCATTGCAGGCAGGATAATTCTATTTTTTAGTTCCATCTCCCGAATCTTGATCGGGGCAAATACATGTTCAAACATTTTTGACACCTCTGTTTTTTTCTTTCATTATAGGTCAGTTGAAAAGAAATAGATATTCATATTTTTAACTATTATTATCATTTTTTTACAAACAATCGATATTCCGACCGGTATTCGCTCGGTGTCTGATTCATATATTTCTGAAAACTTCTCTGGAATGTCGATATACTTCCGAAGCCTACATCCTGACCGATTTGCGTAACACTTCTTTCTGTCGCCGCAAGATAGCTGCAAGCCATACGTACTCGGATTTCTTCCAGTAATTCTTGTACAGTTCTTCCAAACTGCTTTCTGCTCCGCTTTTCCATTTGAAATGGTTTCATTTTTAATTGCTGTGCCATCTCTTCCATCTGAAATGGTTTATGAAAACACAATAGTAAATATTGCAAAACCTGAAGTGCCTCTTCTTCTCCCCTCATGCCAACTCCTGCCCCGATATGTTGTGTCTGATACTCTCTCACGCTCATTTTCATGTATCGCTTAAACACCCTGCAAAAGTCTTCCAGATTTGTAAATCCAAGGTAATCGCTGATATACTGCAGATCCAGATCCGGAAAATGCAACAGTGCACAGGCGTGGAAAACCTTTCCCATTTTCTGTAGCTGAAAAAACGTATACCCACAATTTTTCGTAATATGCCGGTTCAATGTCACCGCTGTCATCCCTGCTGCCTTTGCATACTCCTCAAGAGAAAGTGTCTTGCTTGTATCAAGCAGTACCCTTTGGATCACACTCCAAATCTGCGATACACCTCCGGATAACGACTCTCTTTTTTCCATCGCATACCGACAATATAATGCATGAAGTTCCATCGCAAGATAGATGCTGATGTTTTGACTCCCGAACCTCTGCGTTTCTTCTTCCAAAAGCAGTTCTGCAAAAATCGTTTCGACACGCTTCTGTTCTTCCATATTTAAATAGAGCAGCGGCTCCACCCGGTAGATCAACATTTCATTTTCCCATACTTCCCTCTTTTCAAAGCAGAGGAACATAAAAAGTCCGATATGGAAAGAGACTTTCACACAATCGAGTGGCTCCTCAATCTCATCAATCCGATAAAACAGATGCATATACAGACAGAGGAAACTCCCTTGTCTGACTTTAAATTTTTCCCCGTTGACCCAGATTGTGGCCTTTCCGCTTCTGACATAATAAATTTCTGTCCGCTCGTGAAACACCTGTTCCACAGGATTTATTATACAAAGCTCCTGAACAGAAATCTGCCGCTCCCTGAAATTATAATAATCACTTCCGGTGAACCAATCTTTCTGATACCACATACGCGTTTTCCTCTCTTTTCACAATTCTTTTCCCTATTTTTTTGCATCTTATTCGCTTTTATCTGTCTGACTGCTGTCTTTTACAAGTTCTATAAATTTCTGCATCTCCTGCGTCACCCACTTACTTTTGTGATAAAGCAGCTGGCTGTACATCACCACAGTCGGGAGGTCTGTCCTCACTTCCAAAAGCTGTTCTTTTTTCAGTTCTTTTTTCACGGTAAATTCTGGAAGAAATGAATATCCCATCCCCTTTTGCAACAAGTGGATGATTGTCTCTGTATTTCCAATCTCCAGAACCGGAAGAATCTCCAGATCCCTATCCGATAGCAGACGTTCCAGTTCATACTGATAGGCAGCACCGGACTCTGTCAATAGAAAGGCTTTTGTTACCAGTTCCCTTGCCGGCACCTCTGCTTTTCTGTCAGAAATCTGCCCTGCCGGTGCCACAAAAAGAATCCTCTCTTTTTTCTGTACCGCCCCACACCACTCTGCATGACAGATTTTTCGATCCAGCGTAAAGACAAGATCAATCTCATTGCTTTTTGCCATCTCCATCAGTTCCTGGGTTGTTCCTGATTTTATGATAATCTTCACTTTTGGATACTGTGCATAAAAAGAACACAGCAAATCTGGCAAAAGCGCAGTGCAGACGGATTCTACCCCTCCGATCCGCAACGTCCCGTCCAATTCCCGTTGATCTTTTGCAAAGAAACGTGCCTGATCAGTCACCCGCATGATCTCATTTGCATAGGAGATAAACTCCATCCCACGCTCTGTCAGCGACACACGCTTCCCAATCCGTTCAAACAACGGCGTCCCTAATTCTTTCTCCAGCTGACGGATTTGCACAGTCACTGCTGACTGTGAATATCCAAGCTGCTCTGCCGCCTTGGAAAAATTTTGGGTCGCCGCCACCTTTAAAAATGTATTGATATTTCTTAATTCCATGATTTTTCCCTCATACCGGTAGTTTTTCTTATGAATTATTTTCATATATCTTATAAAATTTATGAATTTTACGGATAGTTAAAAGTAGTATACAATAAAATCACGCAGGCGTAAAGTTTTGCCTGATCGCTATACAACGATGACAGCAGTATCCCTGTCAAGATCTGCTCCATCTATTTTTGATTTTAGAAAGGAAGTATCATTTATGCTGAACAGTGAAAATGTTTTAAATAGCGCACAATTGGAAGAAGCAATCAAGAAATTTGTACATACGTTTTGTCAAGAAAAACACGATATCCATTCTCAAAAAGTGACCTGGTATACCGACGAGACACAGTCAGAAAAAATCAGACAGATTGGATTTCCAAAGGACGGAAGACCTGTGGACGAGGTCGTCGCAGAGATGTCAGAGGAAGTCTATCGTTACCGCGGAGATGCCAACCATCCAAGGTTCTTCGGATTCGTACCGGGACCAGCCTCTTCCATCTCCTGGCTTGGAGATATTATGACTTCTGCCTATAATATCCATGCCGGCGGCAGCAAACTGGCCCCGATGGTCAACTGTATCGAGCAGGAAGTGCTCCACTGGCTCTGCGAACAGGTTGGCTTTACAGAAAACCCTGGAGGTGTCTTTGTCAGCGGTGGCTCCATGGCAAATATCACCGCACTGACCGCTGCTCGCGACCACAAACTAACAGATGAGACGATGCACCTCGGAGTTGCCTATCTCTCTGATCAGACACACAGCTCTGTTGCAAAAGGATTGCGAATCATCGGAATCCCAGACAGCCGAATCCGAAAGATTCCGACAAACAGCGATTTCCAGATGAGGACAGAAGAACTGGAGGCACAGATTCAGACGGATATAGAAAATGGCCTGATCCCATTTGTTGTCATCGGAACTGCCGGAACAACAAATACCGGAAGCATCGATCCACTGGAAGAGATTGCCGCAATCTGTTCGAACTACAAATTATGGTTCCATATCGATGGTGCCTACGGCGCTTCGATCCTTTTAAGTCCGAAGTACCGCCATCTATTAAAAGGAACCGCGCTTGCTGACAGTATCAGTTGGGATGCACATAAATGGCTGTTCCAGACTTACGGCTGTGCGATGGTACTTGTCAAAGACATCCGCCATCTATTCCACAGCTTCCATGTAAATCCGGAATATTTAAAGGATATTGAAAGCGATGCAACTCACATCAATACATGGGATATCGGAATGGAACTGACACGCCCTGCCCGTGGCTTAAAATTGTGGCTCACACTGCAGGTGCTCGGAACAGATCTAATTGGAAGTGCGATCGAACATGGTTTTGACCTCGCTGTCTGGGCAGAAGAGGCACTAAGAGATCTTGACCACTGGGAAATCGTGTCCAAAGCGCAGCTTGCGATGGTCAATTTCCGCTATACCTCCGAAGATCTGACTGAGGAAGAGACTGATCTTCTCAATGAAAGAGTTTCTGAGAAAATTCTTGCAAGTGGTTATGCCGCTATTTTTACAACCGTCTTAAACGGCAAAAAAGTACTGCGGATCTGCGCACTGCATCCAGAGACAACAAGGGATGATATGCGCACGACCATCCATATGCTTGACACCTTTGCAAGAGAGATACACTCTTCCATAAAAAAAGAACGACTGCCAGAAAAATAAACTCATAATAAAAACCTGCCGCAAGATAAGCTTTCACGTCTCTCTCTTTAGAGAATTTCCATGAAAACTTGTCCTGCGGCAGGTTTTATCCTTTATTGATCTTGTGTTTTGTGCTCTATTCTTATTGAAAAACTTTTGGAAGACATTCTGTATCCATCTTTCTACAATAGATACTCATAGATTGCCTTTGCTACTCCATCCTCATCATTGCTTGTTGTGACTGTCTTCGCAATTTGCTTAAGTTCCTCCTTCGCATTTCCCATCGCTACCGGAAAACCGACCCGCTCCAACATGGAAAAATCATTTGCATTGTCACCGATCGCCATCACCTGTAAAAGTGATATGCCCAATGAATCGCAAAGAGCTTCCAGCGCCTTCCCCTTATTTGCCTCTGCCTGCGTGATCTCAATGTATCCACTTGTCGAAACAGCCATCTCCAATGTCACAAATCGTTCCAGCATTTCCTGCAGCACCAGAAGTTTTTTCTCATCTTTGGAAAACACCTGGATCTTTTCTACCGGTTTCTCATTTTCCCGCACCCACTCATACAGATCTTTCTGTACCCTATGCGCTTTAAAATCTCTATGATATGCTACATAGCGGTATGCTGCCTGCAGGAAAGAATTATCATAGCACTTCCCTTCCTGGTGAATCGCAATTCCAATTTCTTCCTCCTGACACTTTTTCAAGATCGCACAGGCGGTCTGATTTGGGATCAGCCTGCGGTAAAGGATCCTCTGCTCCTTAAAATCATATGCTTTTGCCCCGTTGGAAGTGATGAAATACTCCACACCGTCCATCCGACGAATCTTTGCAGGAAGTCCTTCCAGGCATCTGCCAGTAACAGGAACAACCAGGATTCCTTTCTGAATCGCAAGTTCCAGGGCCAGCTTCGTCTGCTCTGTCATCTGATGTCTGCTGTTTACGACAGTTTCATCCATATCTACTGCCAATAATTTGATTTCCATATCCATACCCGCTTTCTTCTTTTAATTTTCTATTTCCTTTTTCTTCCAAAACGGAAGCAAACCTAACAATGCTCCACCTGCCGCCGGCAACATCCAGCCAAGATGCAGTTCATAAAGCGGAAGCTTTTTCGCCCATTCCGTCAGCATCCCCAGCTCAATTCCCACACCTTCCATCGCATTGATAAATGCGATACCAAATGCAACAGCCATACTAAAAATATAGACCATCTTTCTTCTCCCTATCCATTTGTGTCCAAAGGATAGAACGATCAACACAATCAGTACCGGGTAGATCATCATCAGCACCGGCTGAGAAATGGTAATCATGTAAGACAGCCCTACATTGCTGACTGCAAAACTGAACAGACAGACAATTGCCGTGATTCTTCGATACGAGAGCTGCGGAATCAACTCGTGAAAATAATTGGCAAAAGATGTCGTAAGCCCGATTGCCGTCGTCATACATGCCAAAAATACTGACATTCCAAGTACAATCCCACCTGCCGGACCAATCAGATCACTTGCCACTGCATGAAGAAGTGCTCCACCATTTGCAAAAACAGTCTGCGTCGTTGCACCGATGTATGCCAGCATATAGTAAATCCCGCTTAAGATCAATACCGCACCCATTCCTGAAAAAATCGTATATTTTACAATTCTTTTTCGTTCTCTCACCCCAAATCCAGTAACTGCATTGATAATGATGATCGCAAATACAGGCCCTGCCGGACCGTCCAACGCATTATAACCTTCTATCATCCCTTTAAAGAACGCAATATCCTGATATTCTCCGGTCGACTGAACCGCTCCATACTGTATGACATTACCCGATTTATCTGCAAACAGACATACAAAATACAACACGGTAATGCTGAGAATCAAGATTGGAGTCATATACTGTCCGATAATATCAACAATCTTTTTCGGATTCCCACTGAAATAATAAGTCAGCGAAAAAAATACTGCCGTCACAAGCAGAGAAACCAACCACACATATTCTTGTGGAATATACGGGCGGATTGCCAGTTCATACGATACACTTCCGGTTCTTGGAAGTGCAAAGAGCGGTCCGATCAACAAATATACTGTCACTGACAAACATAATGAAAATCTTCTACTGACCAGATTCCCTAAATCTGTGATCCTATTTCCAAGTAAAACAACTGCAACAATCCCAAGCAAAGCGATCCCTGCATCTGTCAGAATAAACCCTGCAAGTGCCTGCAAATAATTTTCTCCCGCAAGCTGTCCCATCGCCGGCGGAAAGATCATATTGCCCGCTCCAAAAAAAATAGCAAACAAAGTCAAGGTTAATGACGATATTTGCTTCAGATTCAATTTTTCCATATATCTTACTCTCCTGTTTCCTCTTCTCTTTTCCGATTCTAAATCCGAAAATTGTTTCTAAAATATCATCAAATCTGATATTTGTCAACTGTTAGCCACTTCGTTTATTCTCTTCAAGATAATCATACCTCATATAAAATAACTGTTGCCACACTTTTCTGAAACTGTTATGATAAAGACCGAAAGAAATGACGATGAATTTCACAATAAGAAAGGACAACCAATGAAAAAGACAACCTGGAAAGTACAAGACCTCACTTTATGTGCACTTTTTACTGCGCTGACTGCAATCGGCGCATTTATTCAAATTAATATCCCCGTAGAACCCATTCCGATGCACTTTACACTGCAATTTTTCTTTGCACTGCTGGCAGGATTTTTGCTCGGGGGAAAACTTGGCAGTTTAAGTATCGGCATCTATCTGATGATCGGACTTTGTGGTGTTCCGATCTTCGCATCCGGTGGCGGACCATCCTACCTGTTAAAACCAACTTTTGGATTTCTGCTCGGATTTTTCTTTGCTGCAGGTGTTGTTGGAATGCTGACCGACCGATTTGCCCCGAAGCGGTTTCTCACTTACTTTTTTATTTCCATGGCAGGGCTCTTTGTGATGTACTTATCCGGCAACCTCTATTTCTACTTTGTCAGCAACTACATCGCACACATCACCGTATCGTGGAAAATTGTTCTGATCAACTGCTTCCTTTTAACTGTAGCCGGAGATTTTGTCCTGTGTGTGCTATCAGCAATTGCTGCGCAGCGGCTGACCATTATTATGAGAAAAATTTTACATTAAATCCATTCAGGCTGAGGTATCATTCCTCAGCTTTTTCTCTGAGAAATTCCTAAATTAGTTTTTGTCTCTTTTTTCCTTATAATCGAAGAATATACTTATAGGCATTTTCCCCTGGATGAATATAATATCCCTTCTCGATTCCATCTAATTCATAACCACAATCTTCAAAAACTTTTTGCATTGCCTTATTAGATGCTCTTGTTTCCCCGCAAAAATATTTCACTTCACCTTGGCCTATTTCTTTTGTGACATAATTCAATAATTGATGTGCAAGCCCTTGCTTTCTCTTATCCGGATGAATTGCAAGACTCATAATCTTTACATAATCTTTTTCTCCACTCCAATTGTAAACAAAAATTTGCCCTACAATTTTTTCGCTATCCAGTAACGCGTAATAAATTGCCCGCTCGTCTTCTAATAAACTGCGCCAGTCTCTTTCTTCCCAAAAATCTGTCGGAAAACAAAGTTGATCAAACTCCATCATCTCTTTCATCCATGTTATATTTAATTCTCTTAGTGTCATTATCGTTTTTCTCCATAACAATACTCTATCGAAGATCTACTCACATTCTTCTATCTGATATACAAATCCACGTTCCATATTCGGATAGTAATGTACAAGAACGAAATCTCCTTCTTGAAAACCTTTTGTACTTCTTTCACCGATTACAATTTCCTTCCTCTCATTCCCTCTTATGTATATTGTGTCGTTTGTAACTTTGAAAATCGTACCTGTATCTTCTATATATTTGCCACTTACTACCAGTGGCAAATCCTTCATAGACGGAATTACGATTTCACCTACACAAAGCAGGAAAAAGAAAATCAGTAAAATAAGATATCCCCTCTCGATGCATTTTCTGATTTTCTTTGACGTAATTGTCCGTAATGTTTTCTCCCAGTTGATGAGAGGCAGTTTTTTATATAATTTTTGTACAATAAAAAAAGTTGCCACACAAATAACTGCGTCTAATATGTAATACCATACTACGGTTATGATCATTTTTCTCCACTCACATTATGTAATATCAATTTGCACAATCTCACTATTTGTTCCAATTCTTATCGGCATTTGGAAATATCCAGCACCCGAAGAAACAATACTGTGTGTCTTGTTCGTTTTAGAATATCCGTAAAATCCCTGCTTTCCATAAGACCATTTTGTAAATAAATTCGCAGGAAAAAACTGTCCTTTATGTGTATGTCCGCATACTACTAGATCTATGTTGTTTTGAATCCCATCTGCAATTCCCACCGGATTGTGATCCATCAATATTTTAGGCTTATCTGAACAAATTTTCTGCACAATTTCTGTAAGGGCCTTACGTTTTGGATTTGAAGTTATATCATCACGCCCGATAATTATAAAATCTTCTGTCTCTATGATTTCATCGACAAGCAATCTGATCTTGCTTTTTTGAAAGAATTCCCTCATTCTGGCATCTGTAGAAACAGGATCATGGTTTCCCAGTATAGCGTATACTCCTTTCACAGCCTTTAATCTTTGCAATTCCTCTGCAATTTCAGAAAGATTGCAATAGTCAAATGCGTCTACATCAAACGTATCACCGGCTATCAGAACATAATCACATTGCATTCTATTTGTTTGATCTATGATTTTTCTCAGCTGCCTTTTGTTTACAAACGTTCCCGTATGGATATCACTCAAAAAAGCAACCTTAACAGGATTTTTCCTATCTTCCAACGGAATCGCATAATGCTTTATATAAATGTGATTCGCATGCAAAAATCCATATACAGTCAACAAAACAGAGACTATGATTGCCAAAATATATACTTTACTATCAGAGAAATGGATAAACATTCCTGTAAAATCCTCTGCCAGAAGACAAAGGACCAAATTTAGCAAAAAACTCAAAACCACACTGCATAACTCGTAAAAACTTCTTGTCTTTTTAATCTTCCTTTTACTGGTATGATACAAAAGCATATATCCAAAAAGTAACAAAAAGATACCAAACAGCACCCCGTATACTTTGACGGCAAAACAGCATTCCAAAACAGCTCCTATTCTTACCGTAGTATAGCCGACAGAGAGAAAAGATACGATCAAAAAAAGAATCGAAAAAGCTTTTCCCCGGATAAATTTTGCAAATCCCTTATACAAAGATAAAACCACCCTTCATGATCTTGTTGAATTCTTTAAAAACAGCGTATTTTATGACTCCCCTCGATGTCTTTCTACCCATGCTTCAAAATCCTCAATCACCGCTTCTTTTGGATCTCTTTCATACCAGTTTTCTGTATAAGGATTCATTCCCATTGGTACTCCTTGATATTGCAGTATCTGTTCCAACTGTGCAAAGGCATCTTCCACTTTTTTCCGCTGTTTTCTAATCTTCCCTTCATCCTGCCCTTCTAAAAGACTTGTAAAATATCCAAGCCACTCCCCGATAGCATCGCGCAGAGCGCCTGTCGACTGCACATAGAGAGCCTCCCCTTTGGCTATGAGATACTGATTTTCCTCCTTTTCTTTTGGATGTATTTTCAGCTTTTCAAACACTTTTAACTTCGCCTCTTTTTCAGCTTCGGTCATGGAACCATCCTCCTTTTGGATGACCATCGTCTGTCTCTGACCAGTCTCCGGCGTATGTAACTGTACTTCCAAAAGACCATTGATATCGTAGGTAAACCGGATATCAATATAAATCTCTCCCGCCCTTTTTGGAGGAACATGAAATTTTATCTGTCCGAGAGGCAGATTGTCATCTGCGTAGTAATTTTCCCCCTGATAGACATTGACGACAACCTCTGTCTGATTGTCATGGGAAGTATAGTACCGTTTTTCTCTGCTGGCAGGAAGAGAAGTATTCCGCTCAATTAGTATGCTCATCATATCTCTGTCGCTTCCATCATGATTCCGAACGCCGACTCCAAGCGAAAATGGACAGATATCTGTCAGAAGCATATCTTTGATTTCATTGTCCCGCTCTTTGATCCCGACGACAACACCAAGCCCCCGCGCAATCATCCGGTCCGGATCGCACATCTCAATCTTTCTTCCTTCCAAAATATAGCTTAAATACTGCCTTACAATCTCCATTTTGCAGGAACCGCCCACAAGAACAACCTCTGTCAGTTCTTTTGGCGAAACCTTTCCATCTAGCAGAACACGCTTCACCGGTTTCTCCATCCTTCGGAAAATCTCTGCTCCAATATGCACTACATCTTGTCTGGTCAGACTCAGATCCCATGACTGCTCCTCATATCTTACCCGCATCACTGCATCTTTCGCAGCTGTCAGTTCCATCTTGCATCGCTCCGCCGCTTTTATGATCACTGCTCTTAACTTTTCATCCAGTGAATCCCACAACAGATTCTGTTTCTCGCAGAAATATTTTGCGATCACACTGTCAAAATCACTTCCTCCAAGATGATTGTCCCCGCTGACCGCCTCAATCTGAACAACATTGTCAAAACATTCTACAAGGGAGACATCTAAAGTTCCTCCTCCAAAATCGAAGACAAGAATTGTGGCATCTTCCCGCTGTTCTATATTTTGGCAGGCAAGCGCTGCTGCAGATGGCTCGTTGATGATACGCTCTACCCGTAGTCCTGCCAGCTCCCCGGCACGCTTTGTGGCAGCTCTCGCTTTATCGTTAAAATATGCCGGAACACTTATGATTGCCTCACCGACTTCTTCCTGCAAAAATTCCTCCGCATCTTCTTTCATCTTCTTTAACAAAAATGCAGAAAGTTCTTCCGGACGAAACCGTCGACCGCCGAGGGAAAACTGCTTATCCGTCCCCATATATCGCTTAAATACACTTGCCGTCTCATCAGGATGTGCGATCATCCGCTCCTTTGCCGTCTTTCCTACATAAATCCGATCTCCATCCACGCTCACAAAGCTCGGTGTCAGATATTCCCCGCTGCTGTCCGGGATCAGCACACTCTCCCCATTCTGCCACACGGCTGCCAGACAGTTCGTTGTCCCTAGGTCAATTCCAATCGTTCTCATTTTCCTCCACCCTTTCTCTCATAGACTTCCTCAATCAGTTGATAGGCTTCTTCTTTTTTTGTTTCTGCTTCTGCTCCCGTCACAATAATTCCTTCCAGTGCAGAGACCTTTCCTTTTTTATAAAGCATCGTCACCGGCATCCGTTCTTCCGGAAGGTACAATGCCACTTCCAGCTCTATACTGTATTTTTCTTGCAGCTGCCAAAGCGCTGCCTCATACCGGGCAAACTCTTCTGCCCTCGTCGGCATCACATTCACATAGTTTTCCAATGTTGTCCCCACGGGATCCTTCAGACAGAATACAAAATAGTCATTACAGTATCTTGTATTCTGATTTTCTCCGGCAAATGCCTCCATCATCTGATCACTTCCCGGCTTCGTCAGACGATACTGTTTCTCCTGCTTCCAGAAGCTTTCCAGATCCTGCTCAAATTTTGTATGATATCCGGTCTGTCCCAGCCATGGCACCTGCAGTTTCCCACAAGTGCTGTTGATCTCTGCCACTTCTGTTTTCACAAATACTTCCTCACTTCCAGTTACTGCCACAACTTCCGCCTGCATGGCTGCTTCCACCGCTTCTGCCTGCAAAGTGTCAAAGTATTTCTCCCCATCTTCATCTTTCCATAACCACGCAAACACTTTCTCGGTCCCTTTCTTTCGCAGTTCTACACCCATGTAAGTATGATCCCATCCCGAAACCGAAGAAACATAGACATGATATTCCGGAACGCTAACTTCCGTACCCGCATATTTTTCCGTAAGATACGTTAACAGCGACTGTTCCCCTTCCTTCTGCAGTTCCTCTTTTGCCAGCTGAAGGTCACGTTCGGCAGACTTTGTATCCTCAATCAGCTTATCTGCTGCATCCATAGTTTCTGCCAGCTCTTCTCTCTGCTGATCCCATGTTTCACTGTCCTCCCTCGTTCTTGGAAGAATCAGGAATGCAAGCAGACTAAATACTGCCACTAGCAGATAGATCATTTTTCGGATGTTTCCATTGTGCTTCTGAGGTTTCTTTTTCCCTGTCGGCGGAAGTTCCCTTGCTGCTTCCAGTGCACGCGCAACTCTGTTCAGTGTCTGATTCAGTTGCTCCAGATGTTCCGGAATATACCCGGAGGACTGTAGTTTCTCCTCCAGCTCTTGTCTGGTCAGCGCAATCTGTCGACAGATGATGTGAAATGACTTTTCAGAAACATTCCGTTCGGCAAAAATTCCTCCACAAAGTTCCCATAACACCGGCTGAAATTGATTTTCCCGAAAAACTGCAGACTGAAAAAATACATTCCACAACACTGCTTCCTGTTCCGGTGCCTCTCTTAACGGTTCCAAAAAGGTTAGAAGCTCCTGCAAGATGCGGTCCTGCTCTTCTTTCTGAACTTTCTCCAGTTTTGAAAGAATATGCTCAAAATCAAAAGCAGTTTCCTCTTCCTCGATATCCTTTGACTTTTCCAGGGAAATCGCCTCCGGAACGCTTTCCGGCACAGCATCTTTTTCTATATATTCTTTTTCTGCGCTTACTTCTACCGCAGTCTTTTGCTCTGTGTTTTCTTCCCAAACAACAATAGAATCAGCTTCTGCCCTGTTCTCCAAGCCACTGAAAGAATCACTTTTTTTCTGCTCTTCTTCCTCTGTCCAAGCATCTTCCCCGATTGCGGAAGCAAACTGTATTGCTGCTTCGTATGCTTCGTGGATTTCCTGCCATTTCTCCGGGTATTCTTCCGGGTGGTAGCGCGCTGCTAGTTTTGCATACGCCTTTTTGATCTGTTTTTTATCTGAAGTTGGCTCAATTCCAAGTACTTTAAACGGATCTCTCATACTCCTTCTCCTGCTCCTCCTCAACACGCATCATTTTCATGCGCCGAAAATAAGAACTCATCTCGTCTGCCATCCCGGAAAGCCGGTTCAGCAATGTAGAGAAATCATTTAACATAATATCATCTTTGAAATATGGATACACAATATCATGGTCAATCTCACTCCACCCTTCCTCAAAGAGCGTTCTTCCCTGAATCTCCACATAATGCCCTTTATATTTGATAATATAGTGCAAGGAACGGTAAATTCCCCCGGAACGGATCTCGATCAGCTGATCATCGTAAATTCGACTGTCTCCCGCCCGCTTATACACTTTTGGCCGCTCTGCAATATAATAGTGATCCGCATCCTCATCAAAATCTTCCAGACGATTTTCCACATACTGAGCAGGATCATTTTCAAACACCGACGTGATATATTGATGAAAATGAATCCAGTCCTCACGGTAGAGGAAGAACACACGGATACCGATCAAATCCGTAAAATATTTGTGAAAATTCCAGCGGTCGATCCGGTCAAACTTCTGGAAATTTTCTCTTCGTTTCCGGATGATCTTCTCCAGAAGATGTCCCGGTTCCTTCGTTCGGTAGCGGTAAGAATGGATCCCCGCCTTCTGGATGTCATAGAGGTATTCATCTACAAAATCTTTTCCGATCTCCCGGAGCGTCGTCTCCATAGACTGGTAATTCTCATAGATTGCTGTCAGTTCTTCCCAACTGATCTTTGCCTCCTCAAAATCCTGCTCTGAAATTCTGTATTTCTGAAGAAATTCTTTTTTGTCTAACATTCTACTCCTCTCTTGTGCATGAAGATGCTGCACGCTTATTTCATTTGCAGCACCTTTCCTGCATCTATTCTGTTAAAACAGTGTTGCCTGCTCATATTCCATTTTTACATATTCAGCTTCTTCTACATCGATCTTGCTGCGATAATCTACAATAACGGTCTGCTGTTTTTGTCCGACCATCTTCTGCCCGAGCAGATAGTTGACATCAAATTTGCCGATGATCGCCGGTGTCGCACCTCTTGTCGGCACGATCAGCTGCACCCGATTTGCTGCAAGCATCGCAAAGATTGGTTCCCAGATATATGTATCCTTCGCCGCACCGAATGGATTGTCGATGAAGATTACTTTCTTTAGAGACTCCTCATTTGCATGGTAGGAATGAATACTTGCAATGTAATTGATGATTGCGATCAAAAACTGGATATAGATTCCCTGCGACTGTCCGGTACTTCCAACTGCCTCCTCGTATCTTAGGTGGCGGCTCTGTTCTTTGATCCGCTCTCTTTTGTAAAGTTCCAGACTGATCCGGTTCATATCTGTGACGATTGCCGAGAACATCCGCTTCATCGACAGTTCTTGAATGAGATATTTTTTCTTTTCCTGCTCGGTCTCGTATTTTTCCAGATTTTCAATCACTTGTCCAAGATAATTGGAAATCTGCATTTGCTGCTGCTCTTCTCTCACATATGGAATCTTCAACCGGACGATCTGCGTCAGTTTCTCATCGATCATAATACTGCTGAGTTTCGGAAACTTATCCAGTTCCATGCGGATCGTATTACACCGCTGTAAACATTGATTTTCAAAACTACTTTTAATCTTCTCGATATCACGAAGGCTTTCCTCAATCTGATCTCTTCCCATTTGGATCATCACACATGCTTCTTCCAACCGCTTAATCGTCTTATCTGCCTCCTCAAAACTTTGCGGAACCGGGATCTGTTCTTTCATCTGCAGTGCAAAACTTCCTGCGCCAAGTCCGGTCAGCGTCTCTTCACACCACGCCTTTGCCTTGCCAAATGCAGTTTCTGCCGCTGTTTTTCTCGCTTTCATCTTCTGCCATCCACTCATGATCTGACGCTCGGTTTCTTTCCAGTCTAAGATAACAAATCCTGGAAGTGTCTTGACGGACATATCTTTGATGTGATACTCTTCTGCAACCCATGTAATCTTTCCGATCATCGTCTGGATTTCTTCCTGCGCTTTTCCAGTTTCCTTCTGTTTCCGGAACAATTCTGCCAGTTCTCTCTTGCACTGCTGTTGTAGCTCTTTCTGCCGTTCCTTCTCTATCTCAATCGTCCCTGCTGCAATCGGGAGCCGCTCGATTCGGTAGAATCTCTCCCTGATCTGCCCGGCGATCACATCTGCCTGTGACTGGAATCGCGTACATGCAAGTACCAGCTCCGATACTTTTTTCTCACATCTTTGTAATAGCTTCTCTTCCTCCATCAGATGTTCTTTCTGCGCCTCAATCTCTTCGTCGGACACTTCCGCAAGTTTCTGCTCCTCATAGAGCTGTTCCAGCATCTTTACATCTGCCTTTCTGCTTCTTAATTCTCGCAGATAGGATGTAATCTGTTCCCGGATGACCTGAAGTGTCTCGCTTTTTTCTCTTACATCTTTATTTTCCTTTTCAAATGCTGCGATGGCACCATCCAACTCTTCCTCCAGACGTTCCGGAATCGGTTCTTGAATCGGAATCTCTTCTTTATAATAGGCAGCATATCTCTCCCATCCCATCTTCCGTTCCATAATCTGTGCCGTAATCTGCCGGATTCGTCCGTCTGCTTCAGAAATCTCCCGTTCTTTTGCCTGCACCAGTCTCCAAAGTGCTTCCTTTTCCAGTTCCAGCTCTGCTTTCTTTTCCTTCCACTCCCTTTGATTTGCTTCCACAAGATCTGACTTTCTAAATATGTCCTCCAGCCTTTGCAAGTACAGGATCTCCTCTGCCAGTTTCTTAATCTTTGCTGCACTTTCAGGAATCTTTCTCTCCAGCTCTGCAGCTCTTGCACACAGTTTCTTTTCCTTCTCTTTTAACTGTTCCTGTGCCTCCATCACCTGTGCTCTTTTTTCTTTTCTCTCCTGCTGTTCTTCCAGCCAGCCGGCATAGTTTTCGAAATAGTTTGTCACATACTCTTGCACGCCATCTGTGTCCGCTGTCAGCACTTTCTGTTGTTCTCTCAACTGTTCCTGCTTTTTATGTTCCAGATCCAATACTTCTTCTGTCCGGTGTATTTCTTTTTCCAGCTGCTCTTTTTCCAGAAAATATGCAGTTTCTTTTCCTGCAAACATCACTCCGTCCCCTGCATCAAACTGTCCATGCTCCAGATATGTCTGATCCACGACCGGAATCATCCAGCTTACATTCTGCCACTCTTCCGGTTTTGGTTCTGCAAGGATCTTCTCGTAGACCCGGTGCCCGACGACAATGCTGTACGGCAAGTATGGAATCCGACCAAGCACCTCTTCCTTTTTCTCCCCCTGCATCTGCTCTAACAACTCTGTGCCAAGCACTCCATCCCCGTATTTTCGGTAAAGAAACTCTTTCAGCTGCTCTGCTTCCGGAGTTACCTGGAATAAAATTCCTTTTTGAAGCTGCTGCAGCTGTTTTTGCAGTTCTGACTGACGGTTCTGTCCGTCATGGAGCAAAATAATCGTCTCCCGCTGTTTCTCCTTTAACAACTCCAGTAACCGGTAGACATCTTTCTCGCCATATACTTCCATTCTCTGTACTACTTTTTCTGTCAGCTCCTCATAGATTGCCAACTGTGCCTGACATTCCTCCTCTTTTGTATGCAATTCCTTTGCCTCATGCTCCAGATCCTTAGCCATCAGCCTGTCTGACTGAAGCTGTTCTTTTATCGTCTCACACTCTTGTTCCAGCGTTCTCTTCGACTCTCGCTCGGCATCCTCTTCCTTTTCTTTTTCTATGATCGTATCCTTAATCTGCTCCCGGAGAAGAAATGGGAATGCTTTCATCCCCTCGCCGATTTCTTTTTGCAGAGCGGTGCGCTCTTTCTCATTTTCTATAAGACGGCTTTCTAATACAGCGCGGGCATTATCGCTTTCCCGCTCCTTTTTATCTGCCTCTTCCTTTTCTCTTCTGGAAGTCTCTCGATTTTTCTCAGCCTCATCTTTCTGCCTGTTAAGCTGTTCAAAAATCTGCTCATCTTTTCTTTTTTTCTGGGCAGTCATCTCCAGCAAAGACTGGTAGAGTTCCTCATTTCCCTGCTTCATCCGCTCCATCTCTACCTCGATAGTATGTGCCCGCGACTGTGCTTTTGCGTAATTAAGAAAATATTGGACAGACTCTTTCTCTGTCACAGTCTGTCTTAATTCTTCGACTGCCTCTTTCAACTGCTCTTTCTGCTTGTCCTTCTGTTCTCTTTCATAATTGGCTTCATCAAGATGACATTCCAGTTCCTGCAGATCTAAAGTCAACAAGATTCGCTCCGTTTCCTGCTGTTGTTCCTGCATGTTCTGCAGCGCTTCCTCCAATTGCTCCGCTTCTGCTTCAATCCGCTCTCTTTCATCAAGGAGGGTATGATAAAATACGCTTGTCTTCTGCTCATTTTCCCTGCACAGTTCAAAGTTCTGTAACAATGGTTCAAACTTTGTCAGAAACTCTTGAATCACCGTAATCTGCCTGTCGTAATTAGAAATCTGCTCCTTTTTCTTTGACAGTTCTACCATCTGTTCCCGGATATCCAACAGTGTCTGTGCCAGTTCTTCAGCATCCTTTTCCTTACCAGTCTGAAGCTGGTATGCCTTTTGAATAATCTCCTCGATCAAAAGATCCTCTACTACTTTTCTGCTTGTCCTATAATTGCTCTCAAAATAAGTACGAACATGGCCTTCCGTCTTATTGATCCCGCGGATAATGTTCCACTGACTCTCATATAATCCATGGCCTGCAATGAAACTTTGATATTCACTTTTGGAATTTTCAAAAATTTTCACTGAAAGCTTCCGGTTTGATTCGGCCTGAAGCCGTTTGATGAGTTCTTTTAGCCCTTTAAAGGTAATCCGCTCTTTTCCATTTACAAGAGGAAGATTTAAAATATCATAATCATTAAACTCATTATAAAAAATACAGTAGTTAAAATATTCAATCGCCGAAGATGAGACTTCCTCCTCCCCCTCTTTGATCCGATCTGCCTTCTTTCGTGCACAGAATCCAGTCGTCATAAACCGAAATCCACACTCTTCCTGATCCGGTCTGTCAAGGTCCCACTCGATCAAAGAGTGGATGACACTGCTCCCGGTGCTTCCCCGAAACAACTTTTCTACCGGCTGTTTGTCATCCAGTGTACAGTTTGGGATCAGATTCTGTAAAAGCAGAAGCATCAGAACACTCTTTCCCCCTCCATTTGCCAGATCATAAAGGCTGTTTTTTCCTTGAAACCGAAGGCACAAGTCGTCATAAAACTGAGTTCCCACGTTATATTTGATGTTGTTTACCCGGATTCTGTTAATATGCGGCATCGTCTCTACCTCCTGTCATAATCTCATAAATACGACTCTGCTCCGACTCAAAATAACTCTCGATCAGCGCCGAAAAACGGTCTGTCGGATAATATCGATCCTCCACTTCCAGAAACAATCCTTGACGGATCAGAAATTGAAATGTCTTCTTTACCATTCCTGCCCGGGAACCTTTTTCTGCACGGATCACGGAACTATCCTCATTGGTGAGAAGTGGCAAATCCCAGGCAAGCGCCATCTGCTCAAAACTGTATTCCTCCACCTCTGTCAGTGCAAGCGTCTCCACTTTCTCTGCTAACCCTTGAAAAGAAGCATCTACTACTTCCACAATTTCCGGAACCTTGACATACTCCTGATAAGTATAAGTCGCTGAATCTGTATAAAATTTTGTGATGATGTGATAAATAATGAAGTAGCAAAGGAACAACTCCCGATTGAGCCGAAGTCCGATCATCTCTTTTAGTTCTTCATTCGTATATCCAAAAACATGATTCGATTCTCCCGGTGTCAGATACAACCCTCCCCGGTAATCATAAATCTCCAGATTCAGCGCCTTTGTAATCTTATTTACCGTATCAAATATGTCTCCATTCTGCGTATATGCCTCATAGAGCTTCGTATGTTCGCCCTGATATTTTACTGCCTCCTGATTGATCAGTCTGGCAAAAATCTCAATCCCTGTTTCCAGCGTCTGCTCTGTCATCTCCATTCATCCTTTCCACTCTTATGTTCGTCACCGAAAAACATTCGAGAAAAGTAACTGGTTCCTCATCCGTCAGTGTTTCCAGACAAAAATCCATCTGCAACTCTTCCTCGGTGCCTTCTATTTCAAAATATTGTTTCAAAACTGCCTCAAAATTTGTCGCCGGGTGTCTTACTGCATCCCGAATTACAATCTCATGCTTCTGGCACAGATTGACGAGGAACGAATAATAATCTCCATTTGCAAAAATCTTCTGTCCATACCGTACCTCTAATTGCTCATTCCACTCCCGCAGCGTGAAACAGTCTGTTTTCTTCAACATCGCAAACAATTCCCGCACAAGGATCCGGTAATTGCTGCTGATCCGCTGTTCTTCCAGTTCGTCATCATAGACATAATCCGCCTCTTCCTCTGACTCGATCTCCTCACGTTCCTCATCCATACCGCGGCGTAATGCCAGCATTTCATCCAGCCGCTTCAGATCAAACATCTTCTTCTTTTTCGCCTGAAACAAGGGCTCCGCAAGCAATTTCAATTGTTCCACATCATCTTTTTTAAGGGCCGTCTCAAGAAACTGACGGAAATAGACAACCGGACGAATCGCGTTTAATGTCCCCTGTTCTACCATACTGTCGACTTTTCTCCTCAAATCCATACACTCACTCAATAACTCTGAATGCATCGCCATCGCCCGCTTCAGTTCGCTATCCAGCAAAAAGATCTCTTCTTTATTTTTAATCTGATCAACCGGAGATAGCATGGACATTGCCCCGGCAATCAGCCTCGTATTTTTCATAAACAGATCGTGTTCCTCATCAAACCAGCAGACACTCTCCTGAAAAAATTCCCGGTAGAGAGAAAGTCCGTTTTTCAAATCATGCACAAGTACCTGCAGTACTTCTCTCTTCTGCATTTTCAGTTTGAGTACCTCATTGCAGATTCGCTTTACAATCTCACGACCGCCTTTGAAGTTCTGAGTGCGGATCATCTTCTCCAAAAGAAGCTGCTGTATACTAATCTTGCTTTCTTCTTTGAACTCCTTTGTGTTCAGATAAAATTCAATCCCACTCTCCGTAATGTAATAATAAATATTTCCTTCTTGAAAATGACTTTTCATCAGCCATACTCTGGCAACCTTCCGGATCTTCTCCTCTGGATCATAAAATTCATAGGAGAACGGCTTTCCGTCATTTTTTATCTTATCAAACACATACCCTGCAAGCTGAGCATACTCTTCCGGTGTACAGTCCAGTGCAAATTCACTCTCCAAAAACGGAATGACAAAATTTAAATAGTCCGTATAAGTTACTCCGGTATTGTTAAAATTATTTTCTTCGATCAACATTCTAAGCACTGCCATCAACACATATCCTATGTCAATCGACTTGTATTTTCCATTTTGAAACTGCTTCAGATCATGACTGACAATCTCAAAAAATGGATAATATTTTTTCATACTCTCCATCCGAAGCCCTTGTTCTGCCCGGATCTCCTCAAGCAAATTTCTATGTAACTCCATTACTTCTGATTCTCCTTGTAGTATTTTCCACCTCTGCTTCCCCGACAAGAATCAGTGCTTCCTGCGGGATATAGCACAGATCTTTCAACATCATTCTCTGCAAAAAATCTGCTGTCTCTGTATCAAATTCCTGAAGGGCAGATGGTAGTACCTCCCGCGCCCGATTCTGAATCTTCCCTCTGATTTTCCCGGGCTTTCTCTCACTTCCTCTGACTGCCTCTAAAATCTTCTCATAAAACTCCATCTTCAGCCGGATCGAATACGATGCATACTGTGTTTTTAATTCATAATAAATCGCAAACCCTTCGGGATCGATATCTCCAAAATATTCTATGGTATCTGTCTCCATTATACCAGTTTCTTCTGCGAGAGAAAAGGCTCTTATAATCTTCCACCCCTCCCCATAAATCACACAATCATATTCCTTTCCATATATTCCGTTCTTGATCCGAAAATACGTATCTTTATTTTCTACAATCAAAATTTTCCTGATATTCTTTTCAAAAAAAGAGGGGCGCACCTGACAAATAAATGGCTCTTTCGTATAGAAAGCATGCAGATCCGTCTCTATGTCAAATCCCATCCGATTTAACAGATGCGTGTAAGCTCCGGCCTTTTTCCTGTGCCTTCCCCCACCATCCTTTTCCGTACTCATTTCCTGCTCATCTGACGCTTGCTTCTCTTTTTCTCCCTCCGGCTGTTCGAATGCTTTCTCATCCCCGAACAGGTAATAGCCAAGTTCATTTGCAGTCATCCATACTTTCTCTATCCTGCAATAGTAGTTATAGAGTATATCAATCGCTTCCCGATCCTGCTCAAACGCTCTCCGGTTTCTCTTATAAAATTCAAGCACCTTCGTGCCCACATATGAATGCAAAAGAGCAAGATATTCCGGATCTTCCACCACTTTTTCTTTATTGCCGACAATCTCATACCGTTCATAGACCGTCGCCAGATATCCTGGTTTCTTACTTCTTTTCACCGGACTTAGCACTCCCTCCTGAACAAACGCTTCCAAAAGCTGCTGAAACTCCCTCACTCTCCCGGTTCTGATCTCCAGGAGCTTCCTCTCTTCGTTTCCCGCTGCCTGCTCAAGCAATTCCTCATAGGTGACACGGATATTCCCTGTTTTTTTCTTCTCTCTGCGCTCTGCAAAATACCGTTCCAGATTCTTTCTCATCCTCTTTGCTCCCTCACTTTTTCGTACTCCAATCATATCATATCCTATTTTGAATTTCATCCGATTTCTAACTTGTACATTAGATTTAAGTTTGTTATAATTTTCGTATAAACAAAAGCAAAGAGAGGTAGTCATTATGAAATGCCCACACTGTGGTAAGGAGCTTGCCATCAGTAAAAAAGACAGCTCCTACGGCTTATGCCATACTTGCAAAAAAAGATATAAACTTCCGTCACAACAGCAGACGTATTCCAATATTCCACCAAAGCATATTCGTGAAAAATCCGAGCGCACCATTCGCGAGAATTATCGGAATATGCTTGAGATTGAGGACGAAGAAGATGTTTCCGAGACAAAGGACAAAGTCATTCTTACTATCATGATCATTCTGTTTCTTCTCATTATCGCCGTGGCAGCATATATTTTTCTGTTTTTCAAATAAGTTTTCAGACAGCAAAAAGGATTGCAGCATCTACTATTTCGATGCCTGCAATCCTTTCTATTCCTGTGTTCCTACAAAAGTTCACTGCTCTTTCTTAAATTTTTATACTCAGCTACGGAACGGTCAAAACCTTTGATATGTTTGTAAAGCCACTGAATCACATTTCTATTTACCTGCTCTACAAACTCTTCTGTCGGTCCTTCCTGCTCCTCTAACATCTCGTGAAGTTCGTCTACTACACGATATAATTCCTGGTGCTGCTTTTTGTGCTCCTCGATTCCCGGATATTCAATTTCCTCCTGCAGCTTTTCCTCTGCATTAAAATGAAATTCTGTGTACTCCGCAAGGTAATCTAACATCTTGATCGCTGCAACCTTTCCACCGTCTTTCTCACAACTCTCTACAAGTGAATTAATCTTTGCGATCAACTCTTTGTGCTGGGAATCGATCATCTCATTTCCTGTTACTAAACTTTCATCAAATTCTGCATACATCGTTGTAATGCCTCCTTTTTCTATTTGTCACATCGCCACAGATAAAATTCTTCTGCAACGCTTCACTTGTGATACAGTATAACATAATTTTTCTGAAAAATCACCTTAAATCACTGCAAAAACCGGCTTTTCTTTTTTATTTTTCTCAATTTCCTCTTCCACTTTCCGAAGCATCTTCTCCCGGTCCTCCGGAAAGGTTCCTCTGACACGGAACTGTACAAAATCATGGAAACCATCATACTTTAACCCATCCACCTGCAAATGTTCCAAAAGGTATTTTTCCTCCATCAAATTTTCCAGCTCATCTGCCGGCAAAAAATTTCTCTGCTCGATGTCACGGTATAACGGTGCCTCCTGATGCAAAAACATTGAAAAATTAATTACATGCCTCGGTCTTGTCACATTTAAAAACTCCGCCGTCTTCTCTGCATTTTCCGTCCCCCTGCCTCTTCCCGCAACTCCAGTCATAATATGGGCATCATAGATCATTCCCGCACGTTTAATCCTATCAATCGCTGTATATGCTTCCTCCAGCGTATGATCTTTATGCATCCATTCCAGCACATCCGGAAGTCCGCTCTCGATTCCAAGATACAAATGCCGCACTCCAGCTTCCCATAGCTTCTTCAATTCTACATCACTCTTCTCCTGAATATTTGTCACGGTAGCATCCATATTCACTTCCGTGACATCTGGAAAATACTCACGAACCAGTTGCAAAATCTTAAGAAGCCTCTCCGTCTTCATTCCAAATGCATTTCCATCCCCAAGAAACACTCTCCTCGGCCTTCCATTCAGCCCTTTTACTCTTTGCAATTCCTCCTCAATCTGTGCAATCGGCAATTCCCGATACTGTAAATGTTTAAAAAGTGTGCAAAACTTACATGCGTTATAAGAGCACCCGACCGCGACCGGGAGCATATAAGATCCCCGCTCCATCGGCGCCCTGCAAATTTGTCCTTCATACTGCATTCTGCCACCTCCCATTGTATCTTTTGCTTTTTCTTCCATTTTAGCACCGTTTTTCACGATTGCAAATTTCTTTTCCATTTGTTCATCATTTTCTTGTTTTTTCATCACAATTTTGTCACATTTCCTTTGTATGATAGTAATCAAACAAAGGACAACACCTTTTTTATATAGATAAAACTTTTTCTTTTTCATAACATGCCGGTCCATGACCGGCATTTCCTCCATTATGGGTTAGAAAGGAACATCTCACCTTATCGATTTAATAAACTTCTGGTCAAATATGAAAGATTATCGTATAATCAACTTATGAGATGATGATTATGACAATTAAGAAACCTTAAGGAGGAATTTATATGCCATTATTAAAAACAACCATACACACAATCGATGACATCTATTCACTTCCTGATGGTCAACGTGCGGAACTGATCGATGGACAAATTTATGCTATGGCACCGCCATCACCATTACACCCAGGAATTCGTTGCTTTATTTACAACTGAGCCGCAAAATTACATCAGCAAAAAGCACAGTAATTGCAAAGTTTATCCGGCTCCATTTGCTGTTTTTATCAAAGACGATGATTCAAACTATATAGAACCTGATATCAGTATTGTCTGTGATCCTGATAAATTTCCCATCGTGGCTGTGAAGGAGCCCCTGATTTTATCATCGAAATTGTTTCTCCGAGCAGTCGTAAAATGGATTACTCCACGAAAAATTTTCTCTATGCCAATGCAGGTGTCCGAGAATATTGGATTGTAGATCCTGCGCGGGAGCGAACACCCGTATACCGCTACGAGGAAGATGCTGCACCGATTATCATTCCTTTTAATGACATACTGAAATTGAAAATATACGAAGACTTCGATATTTGTATTGGTAATTTACTAAAATAATCTAGAAACTCTTTGACATATTACCCCGATCCAGAAACATTAGATATTAAAAAAGAAAATGGGCCTGTCGGTTAATACCGATTTTTAGGCTCTAAACCCTAAAATACGAATCTCCCAAAGAAATCAGTATTTTTAGTACTTGAATTTCTTCAGGAGATTCGTATTTTTTCTTTTCTGTATGTATTTTAGGGCGCAAAAATCCCTCAACTGCATTTTCGAAAACGCTCTTTTTCTAAGCAACCTTTTCTTCAGTTTTTCCTTCAAATTTTTTCATTCAAAGCAATATTTTCAACTTAGACTAAATAATTTCCAACGCAATTTTTATCATATCTTCAAAAGCTGTCTGTCTCTCTTCTGCCGTGCATTTTTCTCCCGTCACCAAATGATCACTAACCGTCAGCATTGTCAGCGCTTGTGTCCCATATTTTGCAGCAAGTGTATATAACTCACACGTTTCCATATCAACTGCTGTAATTCCATAAGACGTAAGCAGCCGATTTTTTTCAGCACCTTTTTCATCATAGAATTTATCACTGGTAAATATATTGCTTACAGTCGCACAGATATTTCTCTTCCGTGCTTCTTCATATGCATCTTTTAACAATTCAAAATCTGCAATTGGCGCAAATGAAATACTGCCAAAGCGATCACAATTCATATTAGAATCTGTTGTAGATCCCATTGCAATCACAATTTCTTTTAATTTTAGTTCTTCTTTTAAACTTCCGCATGTCCCAACTCGGATTAGTTTCTTTACTCCATAATGTTCCATCAACTCACCGGCATAGATATGCATTGATGGCATACCCATTCCTGTTCCTTGCACGGAAACTCGTTTTCCGTTATAACTACCCGTATACCCATACATTCCTCTTACCTGGTTATAGCATACGGCATTCTCTAAAAAATGGTCTGCAATGTATTTTGCTCGCATCGGATCTCCCGGCAATAATATCTTTTCTGCAATTTCTCCTGCAGACGCATGATTATGTGGTGTACTCATCGTTTTATCCCCCTCCTATTCACTACTTTTCTAATAAATCACTGGCAACTTTTTTTATTATTTCTTCAAATGTTCCTTCCAGAATATCCATAGAACATCCAAACATCAAGTTTACCGGATAATCAAAATTTTCTACATTGCTTCCCGTATGATCTCTAAACTCATACGGTTCTCCTAAATGAGGAATGCGATTTACTAACGGATCTGCATGATTCATATAACCATACATCTTTTTGCCTAATTGAAATGCCATTCCGCATTCAAATCCAACATCATTATTTACCTCATACCCTCGGTAATTATTCAAATCCGCAATAATTGCATCACACGCCCTCACATGATTCTGATAATGCTCGAACATATTTGCCGCCCATACATATGGCTGGTCTGTAATAATTTCTTTCACACCTTCTGCCAGATCTGTCGGTGTAACTGCTGTAAGTCCATATTTTCGACAAATCTGCTTTTTGTGTTCAAAGATTTCTTTTGCATTTTTCTGATAGCGCTCAACCCCGGAAAGATACACAATAGGCGCTTTATTTTTTCTCACATCGATACCAATACTTTTTCCTGCTCGCCTCTCTTGCAAGTTTTCTTTCGTTTGTAATTTTATTTCCTCTTCTTTATCACAAATTATCATTTTTAAACAATCATCAAAGTCTCCTTCTATAATCTTTGTAGACCCAATGATCGTCGGAGAAAATGGAAGTTTCTGATACATCTCACAATTTTCAAATTCATCTGTTACCTTTCCGTTACACAGATGAGCATTTAAATTCTTGCTTCCAAAACTTCTTTTATCCCGTGTGTATCCATAACATTTAGCACCTTTTGCATATGCCATCCCAATTTCAAAAATTGTTCCACTATCTGGTTCTGCCCCTCTATATGCCTCCAAATCTGCCACAATCGCCGTTGTCTTTAACATTACCTCCTCTAAATTTGCGAAAATACTATCTGCTCTTTTCTGGAGATTTGCATTGTCCAGATCTAATGGATCATCATTAGGAAGCGTCACACAAAATCCAAGCGCTTCCGCTCTTGCTCTCATTGCCGCCAATGCATCATATCCATATGTATAAAAACATTCCGGTCCCGCAATATAAAGTGCTTCTTTGCTTACTAAATCATGCTGATAGCGATACATAACTACCTCCTATTTCAAAACTAATTCAAGCAATAATTGCAAAAATCTTCCACACTCTGCTTTACACCCTACTGAAATCACCGGCAAATGTTCCCAGACAAAATGATGCCTCCTGTCAATCACAGTCATTCCAAGTGTCAGACCATCTTTTGTTTCTACGCCCACATGCGCATCTATTGTCTGTACCAGGGAAGGGTCGATGGCATATGCAACTGCCATACAATCAATCACAGTACAATATGCATCAAACCCTCTTTTGTTTACAAACTGTATTGCATTTGTTAAAAATGCAGCTTCTTTCTTTTTGCTTGCCTTTAATGCATCAATATCTTCTTCACTGAAATTCACATCAAAATATGTTGCTACATCTAATCCCAAAGCTATTACTTTCACACCGGATTCATACACAATCTTAGCTGCTTCCGGATCCACATATACATTCCATTCACTTTGTGGAGTATCTCCGGTTGCATTTAAAAACGCATATTGATTTAACCCAAATGCGCCTGAAATCGCAATAATTTCTGCGATCATTCCTTTAATCTCTGGTGCTTTCTGCATTGCCATTGCGACGTTACTCATTGGTCCCGTTACAACTAATGTGACTTCTCCTGGATTCTCTTTGACTAACTGAATAATCATATCCACTGCATCAATTTCTGATAATTCCATTGCAGGTTCTGGAAGATATGCTTCCGCCTGCCCATCTCTTCCATGTGTAAATGGATCACTTGGAGATTTTCGAATCATTGGGTTTGCCATTCCCCTTGCTACCGGTATATCTGTTCTGTCTAATAGTTCCAACACTTTCCGTGCATTTGTGCTGGTCACATCTACTGGGTAATTTCCATTTACTGTGGTAATCGCCAGTACATCTAACTCTGACGACTTTACAGCCATTACAATCGCCATGGAATCATCCATTCCTGGATCACAATCTAAAATAATTTTTTTCATATTGTTTCCTTTCCTTATCATCTTAACCATATTCACCGTTTACTTATAAATCACTCTGTATCTTTACAAAATATTCTCGATTACGCGGTCCATCAAATTCAAGAAAATAAATTCCCTGCGAACCTCCAAGCAATAATTTTCCTTCTGTAACAATAAAGCTTATGGAAATTCCAAGTAATGAAGATTTCACATGCCCTGCTGCATCCTGCGGTGTATCGTGCTGATGATAAAAATCTACTTTTGTCGGAATCAGCCTTCTGATTTCCTCATCTAGGTCTTTAAACCCTTCTGGATCCCAGGGTGAAAAGACAGTGATACCTGCTGTAGAATGTGGATTATACACAATACAAGTTCCTTCTTTCACGCCACTTTCTTCCACCGCCATTTTTACACTTTTCGTAATATCATGTATTCCATTATATGTTGTTGTAATTTCAAACTTTTTCAACATGTTCTTTCTCTCTCCTATTCCACAATAATCTCGCTATTTACAACTCCTGCACCATTTTGACTAAAAGTCCAATCTCCCTCACATCCTCTTCCATACTTTTCTCCTACCATTTGTGATATATAAGCAGCAATCAGGCAAACTGGTGCAAACTGGGTAAGCGGCATTGTAATCGGATATTTTGATTTTGGAACTTTAATGTATATTGCTTGTTCTCCATGAAAGTCTGAGCAATCGCCATCTGTAATTACAACTAATGGTCTATGAAGAACATTTGCATATTTTACCAGTTCCTGAGACCTGCTGTGTGCCGGATTTGTTGTATTTGCAACAACCACCGTTCCGATTTCTCTTGCATTTCTTGCGAAAAAATTCAGATGGAACCATTCTTCTGTGTTAATATGCATTGCAAATTTCCCTGTTGCTTCCAATATTTTTGCCTGCCCAAACCATGCTGTTGCATAATCAAACCCCGCTCCAATAAAATCATAACAAGGAAATTCTTTCCAGGATTTTGAAACTTCAATACATCTGTTTTTCATGTCGGGGAGAAGCTCTTTTAATAATTTCCCTTGATTCTTTATGTCCATCCGATAATCCATCGCCTGATCCATCGTATAACAATGCCTTACTTCTCCAAAACGAATTGCCAGAAGCAACAGCGACATTACACTTACCATATAACTCCTTGTCCCCGGTGCTCCTTCAAAAGCAGGAATATTTAGTTTTAATATTTTATCAGAGTATATTCCTAATTGAGATTCTTCATTTCCTGTTACTCCCAGCACAAAACATCCATATTTCCTTGCCCTTTGTACAGCCTCTGATATCCGTGCGCCTGTTCCTGAATTACTTACTGCAATCACCAGCGGATTTCTACAGTCAACTCCTAAGTGTTTTTTGCAATAAAATCTACTCAATTCTAATGCCGAAACTACTTCTGTCGGTATGCCTGTAAGCATCTCAAAAGCATGTTTCGTTGCCATTGCGGCTGCATAAGAATCTCCACACCCCGTCAGGACAATTCTCTGAATATTAAAAATTTCCTGAAAAGAAAGAATGGTCCTTGCCTTTGGTTCTAAATCTTCATATTGACTTTCAATTAATTCAGGTAAACTTTCTACCTGCCTGCTCATCGGATTTGTATACATATTTACTCTGACTCCTTTCCCAGTAATGGATACCAATACGGTTTCTTTTTTAGTTTTTTCTGTTCATCCATCTGATTTAAAATCGCACAGCCTTCCAGTACAATGTCTATCGCATAATTATGCCCACTTCCTGCACAAAATTTTTCTCCCGTACAAAGATTATCCGCTACCGAACAAACAGAACCTCCTCTTCTTCCAAATAAGGAAGAAAGTGTTACAACTGCTGCAGATTCACGATCTCCATTCAATACCCCTGCACGATTATAAACTCCTGCAAATTCAATGTTCCATGGTTGAAGATATCCGCCAACTCCGGGCCGTCCCCCTCCAACAAAATCACTATCTACAGATACGGTTGTTCCCACATGATACGGTGCCCCTAATGTTTCCGCCGCCTGTACCATGGCCGTTACTACCTCATAATGGCTGGCTGCCGGATATGCTGCCGGAATATAGGCTTTTGTCATCCCTTCCTCTCTCACAACTCCGCTGGCAATCACAATATCCCCCGGGGTTACTGCATCACCAATCCCACCAGAACCTCCGACGCGCAGAAATGTGTGTGCATTTGTATATTCCATATAATCATATAAGATCAGTTCCATCTCTGCTGATCCGCTTCCGCCACTAACTACTGTTATTTTTGCCCCTTTGTAACTCCCCGTATAGCTTGTAAACATTCCAGAATTTCCTATGATTTCTGCATTTTCCAATCTATTCGCAATTACTTTTGCCGGATCATTAGCATATGCACAAAGTGGATCACGAACTGTAAGTAATACAAAATCCCCTACTTTCTCCGGCTCAATCTGAGTCAATGCAGGACGCCCTTTCATCGTTAGTCCTCTTTCAGGCACATTTTTATAATACTCATACTGCTCTTTCATTTTCTGAATGGATTGTTTTTTACGAATTTCATCACTCAATATCATCCTTCTATCCCTGCCTTTTGATAAGCTTCCTTCCTCATCTCTTTTGTTATTTTCTGTGGAACCCCATATTGGGAAATACACATAGCCGCTGATAAGCTCCCCATTTTCCCACATACTTTCGGAGAATAATGATTTACAGCTCCACACAGCACTGCTCCCGTAGAACTGTTGCCACCTCCTGTTGGATCGATCACATTTACATCTGTTTCAGATGGAACTTCAACAATTTCTCGAGGCGATATCATCACGGCACCTTTTGCCCCTTGCCTTAGGAAAATCAGTTCCACTTGCCAGCTCTGTAGTTTTTTAATGATTGCATTTTTATCAGAAATCCCAAACAAGCGACTTGCTTCCGTCAGATTGATGGAAAAAATTTCTACTTGACTCGCGATTTCCTGGACTTTTTCTTCATTCTCCGGAAACGCTGCATCTGCTGCAATTTCCCATATGATTGTCCCGGAAGGCTTTCTTTCCAGTTTCAGTATTTCATTCCAAAATGTCGGATCTGTATTTTTAAAAATATAAATACCATCTGCCTGTTTGAAGTAAGGCTCCAACTCTTTTGCAGTTGTTTCCAGCTTTTTGAAATGCTCTAATCCATACTTTGGAATCTCTTCCCGTTCTCCATCTGCAAAATACTGTATAATCGTATAAGGTGAATGCTGATCTTTCACCGTAAGTCCTGACATGGACAATGCATTTTCCTCATACCATTTTCCGTGTAACTCTTTATAATCTGTTCCGATTCCCGTGACAATTTCCACATCATCTTCCCAAAGCTTTATCCCAGCCAATGCATAAATCCCGGCGCCTCCCGGCACAGTCTTGACTCTTCCATCATCGAAGTGGATTTCATCTGTTACTGCCGCCGAAACTACTACATACTTCATATAAATCCTCCTAAGATTTTACAATTAAACTATCACAAGTCATCGTCCCTTCCGAAACAATAAAACCTGTTCCACCTTGCAAATAAGTATCATCTTTTGCCTCCAGCACCTTCTGTCCATCAACAAAAAGAATCAATGTAGTTCCTTTTAAAGAAAAATGAATCCGATACCCCACATCTTCTTTATAGAAATAATCTGTTTCTGCTAATATTTTTCGTACACCATCTTTTTCAACAAAAATCTGTGCCTTACAAAATTCACACAATACCGCTCCGTAAAATCTTCGATGCCCAACGCTTCTGCCAACCAGACCACCTTCTTTATGCAAGCTATAATAAAGAGTAGATTCTACACTATAATCCTTCCAATCTTTTGTACCGATCGTTACGACACCATTTTTCTCTGGATGTGACACACAATAGGTATGTTTAAAATCTGCTGCAAAATGAATTGCCGAACTTGCAAATCCTGCAAGCCATAACGGATTTGTATTCCAGATAGAATTCATCAGCATACCTCTCTGCGCGAACTCTTCAGGAGCATTTTTCCAGTCAATCTGATTAAAAATTATGCTTCCATTAAATTTTTTCTCACTCCGCATTTGGTAGCCAAGTTTAAAAACAGGCATCCCCCTGGTATCTGGTATTCTCCATACAAAAGTTCTTGTTTCTTTATCTACATCCCAATCTTCCCCATATTTAATTTGAATATTATTATCCATATCATAAAAAAGAATATATGGTCTTACTTTGATACTGCCCTCTTTCCCTAAATGGATCGTCGTATACACTTTCTGTGTAGAATATAAGGTAGGCGATGCAACCGTTGAAAAATTTGCTGCCAATTTTGAAAAATCAATAAATGTTTGTGTAGAAATATTTGCACTCAGCCCATCTGCAAGCTGAAAACATGTTACCGATAAGCCATTTTCATTTCCACTTTCATTTGTATTCTGAATGAAAATTTCCGCTTCCGCTCCATGAGGATAATCACATTTTCCAAATCCCTGTGTGGATCCAGGATATTCAAATGTATATCGTTCTTTTGAAATGTTTATATTTTCTTTCTGTAATTTTGCTGCTGTTTCCACTATTTTTTTCGTTTCCAAAACAGCATCTGTCACAACCGATCCTCCATCTGCAGTGACAACATACATCAGATCTCTTACTGGTTTTCTGAAATCTGCTCCGGCATTTATTCCTTCAATTCCCAGCCGAATTCCATTAAAAGCCCCTACATTTCCTGCGTTGCAATCCGTATCCCAGGCAGCAGAACTTGCTATACTGATTGACTTTTGAAAATCGTCCTCACCAAGAATAATTGCCGTTAAAACCATAGCGTGATTCGGAATCATATGACAGCACCCCGGACATACGTCATACCCATATTTTGGATCTAGATATTCTCTTACCTTTTTCCAATCTTTTTCTCTTGCACAGATTGCCCTTACATCTCTGACGACTGCAAGCAAATCCTTATTTTTTATATACTTTTCTGCGCGATCTAACAAAATATCAATATTTTTTTCTTCAAATGCCATTGATTCCAATGCCGCCAAATGACATGCTGCTTCTAAAGCAATTCCATCATGACTTACACTTGCAGCTTTTCTCACCAGCTGAACCGCCATATTTGGATTACCTGGACATGCCATGGCAATTGCATCAATAAAAATCTGTGCACCAATTTGTTCTGCCAAAGTCTTCCCATTTGTCGATATTGCTCCGCTTTCAGGTGCTTCCATTCCATTTTTTAAGTTCAGATAAGCCGTATGCTCCGTAGATCTTCCAAGACCTCCCCACCAGAGAATGGTCTTATTTTCGATAATATAGTTCAGCCATGTCTTGCCAAATTCTTTTGCAGAAATATCTTCCCGAAAACCATAATCTGCAATCGCACGGAAAAACCCAAACGTACCCGAAATATCATCATCTGCGACAATCAGAGGAACCCCCACCTGATCGTGTACATAATATTTTATCTCGCCAAATGTTTCCTGTATTTTTTTATAACTCCAGCCTTCCACAGGTCTTCCAAGATAGACTCCAATAATTTTTCCAAGTACTCCTGCATAAATTTGATTTTGATAGTCTTTTATACTCTTCATACCGCTCTCTAAATCCTTTCTACCAGAAATCCATCCCCTAAAATTGCACCACAATCTACAATATATCCTGCTTGTCCAAAACAATATTCTTGATCTGCTGCTGATACTACCAGATCTTCATTTACATATAATTTCAGTTCTTCCCCTTTTACTATGAATTTCAAGGCATAGGTATAATCTATCTGATAATCAAATTTTGTCTGCGCAAGAACCGTTCTCTTCTCATTTTTTTGCTTATAAATAATTGCTGAGCCTTTACTGAACACTGCACCATAATATTGTCTATGCCCCTTTGCTCTTGCCACCAGTCCTGCTGCCTCCTGCTGCGAAAATGTGATCACAGAAGAAACAGCATAATCTTTCCAGTCACTTGTTCCCGTTGTTACAACACCATTTTCTGTTTCATGACAAATAGAAAAAGTCACTGTATAATCCGGATTAAAGTGATCTGCTGACGAAACAAATGTCTTTAACCATGAGGTTATTGTTGTCCATGGTGTTAGCGATGGAGACATTTCCACTGACCGTCCCATCTCATATCGAACCGGTGTATTAGACCAGTCAAGTGTCTTTAAAATAATACTTCCATCTAATCGAAATTCACTTTGTAAATCAATGCCAAGCCGGTAAATTGGATGCCCTTTTGTATCTGGCACTTGCCAACATGCCATAGTGTCTCCTTTTTCTAATTGTGTCATATCTGAATAAAGGAGTTTTAATACATCATTTTCATCAAAATACTGAATAAAAAAACGGAACATTGGATTCTGTTCATCTTTACACAAAATAGTTGCTGTAATTTCCTGGCCACTATATAATGTCGGAGAACACAAAACATCAAAGTAACTCGTTCCTTCTTTGCCTTTTGGTTTTAAATCAATAAATGTATCTACACAACACGCTGCATGCAAGCCTCGACCTAATCCTTCATAAGAAATTTCACAACCATAAATTCCATATTTTTCATAAGCATTTTCAATTTTTGTTAATGCTTGTTCCTCCAGATTCTCTTCAAACCGGATTACTCCCTGAACACTTCCCGGATACTCAAAGGCATATCTTTCTTCGGGCAGATAAATTTCTTCCCCGGCAAGTGCTGCAGCAGCTTTTACAAGTTTGCGTGTTTCTAATACAGCATCTGAAATTGTCTCACCACTATCACTTGTAACAACATACATTCGATCTGCTACCGGACGTCTAAGTTCAGCTCCTTTGGAAAATCCATCCAATCCAAGACGGATCCCATTTAAACATCCTACGTTTCCCGAATTACAATCTGTATCCCATCCGGCAGAACATGCAATCATACATGCTTTTGCAAAATCATCCCCTCCCATGATCAGCGACATTAACAGCGTAAGATGATTCGTTACCATCGGACAATTTCCCGGATATTTATCATATCCATGTTCTCTTGCAATCCAATCACGAACCTCTTTCCAATCTTCTGCCATCTTACATCGTTCCCTTAACTCTTGTACAAGTGACACCAAAAATTCATTTTGTACAAATTTGAGGCTTTCATCTAATAGGCAATCAATATCCGGTTGCTCAAATGCCATTGATTCCATAACAGCAAGGAGCACTGCTGCCTCTACCGCCAACCCATCATGACTGACACTTGCGGCGTTTCTGGCCATGATTGCAGCTCTTTCTGGTTGATTAGGATTTATAAGCGCCCATGTATCAATAAAAATCTCTGATCCAATCTGTTCAGACATACTTTTTCCATTTAATTTTTCACTTCCACTTTCCGGCGCTTTGATTCCATTTTTTAATCGGATATACGCTGTGTGCTCTGTACTTCTGCACAATCCTCCCCACCATAGAATTGTCTCATTCTCAATAATATAATTCAGCCATGCATCTCCGATTTGTTCTGCCGTAAGTTCTTTGGAATATCCATTATCTTCCAGTGCCCTATAAAATGCAAACGTCCCTGAAATATCATCATCCGGAACAATTAACGGTGCTCCCGTCTTATGATTTTTATAATAGTATATTTCGCCAAACGTATCCTGGATTTTTTCATAACTCCATCCTTCTACCGGTCTTCCAAGATACACACCGATAATTTTCCCCAGAACTCCCGCGTAAATCTGATTCTGATATTTTTGAAGCATCATCGCTCTCCTCCATTTCATTTATCCTTTTACTGCGCCACTGACCATCCCATCCACAAAATATTTTTGTGTACAAAGGAAAAATACAATAATTGGTCCGATCAAAATAAATGCAGCTGCCATCATTACTCCCATATCCGATCCATAAGATCCCTGCATCGCAAGAAATCCAAGCGTTGCAGTAAAGTTTTTTGCGCCCTGCAAAAATGTGGACGAAATCAAGTATTCATTCCACGACTGCAATCCCACTAAAATTGCTACCGTGATCATTCCCGGAGAAACAACCGGCCTCATGATATGCCAAATGACCTGCGCTGTTCCAGCTCCATCTATCCTCGCTGATTCTTCTAATTCTTTTGGAACATTAAGGAAATAAGTCCGCATCAAAAAAACAGATAACGGCATATAAAGTGCTGCTAAAATAATACTGGTTGCCGGGATATTTCCAATCAAATTCAGCTTGGCATACACATAATAAAGTGGAAACAAAAACAGCTGGATCGGAACTGTCATTGCCATCATAAAGTACATTAAAACTGCTCCGCTTCCTTTAATTCGTTTTCCTGATAAAACATACCCAGCTAAACTTGATGTCACAACTACAATCAATACTGTACATCCTGTCAATTTTATACTGTTAAGGAAACCGACTGCAAAATTTCCTGTTTCCCATGCACCAATGTAATTTTCCAAATGCAAAATCGTTGGCAGTGACAATGGATTTGCCACAATTTCTGCATTTTCCTTAAAACTATTAATAAATACAAGCGCGATCGGAGCCAGGCATACAACTGCTAAACATAACAGAACCAGATGTACTGTGAAATTTATTACGGCTGCTTTTCTTTTAGATACTGCTCCCATACATCTTCCTCCTACTGTACTTCCTCTTTTTTACTGATCCTTGTATAAATAAATGACGCGATCAACCCAAAGAAACTGATAAACAATCCAACTGCTGCCGCTTTTCCTACCTTCATAGAATCAAATGCAAATGAATATGCATATGTTCCTAATACTTCTGTCGCATGGGCTGGTCCTCCTCCTGTCATCAATTTAATATAATCAAATGCCAGAAAAGAGCCAATCGTTATCATCACAAACATCAAACTAACTGTCGACATGATATTTGGCAAATAAATATATCTAAAAAGCTGCCAACCATTGCAGCCATCCAGTCTCGCTGCTTCCACTTGATCTGTTGGTGTCTGTCGCAAAGCAGCCAAGTAAATTACTGTTAGATAACTCCAATAATGCCAAATATCTACCGCCGCACATCCATAGATTGCTGTTTTCATGTTTGCCAGCGGAGATCCTATGTCCATCCCCATGTTACGAAATACCGAAATAATACCAGACACCGGACTAAACACAACATTTAACCAAAGCATCGCATTGACTGATGGGGCCAATACATACGGGATCAAAAATGCAACTTGATAAATACTTCTTGTTTTTTTCCTTGAAAGTAATAACATCGCTGCAAGCATCCCAACACAAACCGGAATCGTCAAAAACAAAAGTGTCCAGATTAAATTATTCTGAATTGCCTTAAAAAATATCTTGTCATGAAATAATTCTATAAAATTCTGAAAACCAACAAAATGTATCTCCGGAGATAATCCATTCCAGTCTGTAAACGAATAAATAACTGTCATGATTCCAGGTATCAGGATAATACATACACTGATCAATATTGCTGGTGCAATCAACAAATAATTCCAGTTTACTTTTTTTCTGTTCATTTTTCTCCCCCTATCATATAAGGCTATTTTTCATAAAAGGCTGATATATTTTGTCTATACCAGCCCCTTTGTACTTACCTATTTCATTGCAGGTTTCGGGATTGGCGGAACCATTCCATCGTCAAACTCTTTCTTAAATTCATCTTGAAGAGATTTTACATAATCTTCCACCGTTGTCGTTCCATACCAAACCTCATCGATATTGACAATTCTTGTCTGTGTTGCTGCCGGGAAAAACATGTTGTCATAATAACCAAAATTTCCTTTATTTACCGCATCTGAAATACTTTTAACTACTTCTACATATTGCTGTGATAAATAAGACATCTCACTGATATCTACCGACGAAAAATCTTTCAATGGTGTGCCCCAGTATCCCGGCCATGCGGCAGTCATCTCCTGCATAAATTCTGGATTCATCATCATATCGATGATTTTTGCAGCTTCATCTTTATGATCTTTTTCTGCATTTGCATTGATCGATAAAGTGCAAGCCCCTCCTAATGTATATGTTGTTTCTGGAACCTGTTCTGTCGCCGGGAATGGAATAAATCCGATGTTTTCTTCTTTTTCTCCCGTAAAATAAGATGCTGCCCATTGAAAGGCAATAGATGGTCCTATGAAAAACGGAGCTTTTTCATCTGCAAGTAATTGTAAAGATTCACTAAAATTCAAATTAACATAATCTTCTCCTGCCAGATATCCTTTATCCCACCATTCTTTTGATTTTTCAATTGCCGCCTTTACTTCATCATTTTCCCAGCTTTCTTCTCCTTTTAATACTTGATACATTGTCTGTGGTCCTGTAATATGTGTCAGGAAAAGTGACGCATAATTTTCATTTACCGGCTGCCAGCCTTTATTTCCCGTTACAGAAGCATACATTCCCTCTCCTAATGCCTGATCCATAATCTCTTCCATTTCTTCTATCGTACCTGGAATCTTCCACCCATGATCCGCAAGCACCTTTTTGTTATAGAACACCCCCATTGTGCTGACTCCATTGGTAAGACTGTAGAGATTTCCTTTTACCGTCCCTGCTTCATAATATGGTTCCAGAATTTTCTCTTTCCAGCTATATTCTTCCGCATATGCATCCATGTTTTCCAGTTTTCCTGCTTCTACAAGCGGCATGACAAATGATGGTCCGGATCCATACACAATATCAGGTCCCTGATTTGCCGCAAGAGCCGTCTTCATATCCGAATCCACCGATGGTCTAAATTCCACGACCAGTTGATATTCTTCTTGTGATTTATTGTATTTATCCACCAAGATTGTTTTAAAAGCTTCTTGTGCATACGGTTCCGCCCCCCAAAACCACAATGTAATTTCTTCACGATCTTTCATAGCTTCATCTGACAATACTGTTACATCCTCTTCCGATTTTTTTTCTGTTTTTCCTTCTGAATCTGTCTTTTTCGTTGTCGATACTTTACATCCCGACAACAATGTCACTGCCATCACAGTACTTAGTAAAATTGATACAACTCTTCTTTTCATAGCGTCCTCCTTTTGATAAACTTTAGATAAATTTTTATCATTTATTTATCTATTTTCCGTTGTTTTAACCATATTATATTTCAGTTTAATTTAATTGTCAATTTTATTTCACGAGTATTATTTATGTAAAACCATTAAATTTTCATTCTTTATTTATTTTTTATAATAATTTTCAGTTTTTATTCTTCAATCTATAATATTTTTTCTTGTTGTTCATATGATAAATTCTGGTAAAATTCATTCTATTGTGTGTTTTGCACAAAAAAAGAAGTGTATTTTCTATTTTTTAAACAAAATCACAATACACTTCTTTTATCATTCTTTTTATTTTCTTTTTACAGATTCTCCCTGGATCAACGCAGGAACAAAATAATTTGTTTTAATACTCCCAATATCCTTATGTGTAATTCGATTTATAATCACTTCCGCAGCCTTTCTCCCCATTTGTTCCCCGGGCTGACAGATACTCGTTAGAGTTGGGTGGAGCCATTGCCCCTCCCGAATATTAGCAAAACTAACCAGTGAGAGATCCTCTCCCACCCGTTTCTCTTTTTGCTTGGCATACTCATAAACTCCCAAAGCTAATTCACCATTACACGCTACAACAGCCGTTACTCCCAATGAAACCAGATAATCAATTCCTTTTCTTCCTTCTTCCATAGTACACTCGCTATAATAGACCAGCCTTTCATCAAATGGAATTCCGTTCAATACCAGTCCCTCTTTATACCCCTCCACACGCTTTCTTGTGTTGTAAATTTCTTTTCTCCCAGCAAGTATTCCGATTTTTTGATGTCCGAACGCAATCAGATGATCCACCGCCATATTTGCTCCCAGTTTATTATCTGCTGTCACAAAATCACAAAACACCTTATAAATAGCTCTGTCCAAAAGAAGATATGGTACCTTTGTACGGCGCAGGGCATCTCCCAGCAACACATTATTGCCATCCGTATTCATATCAAACGGAGGAATTACGATTAACCCCGCAGCTCCGACAGATGATGCAAGTTCTATTTGCGCAGCACATCTTTTTGCCTGATTTGCACAACACATCTGAAATGTCTGATACCCATAAATCAATGTATAATTCTCAATTCCCCGCATGTATTCTTCTGTTAGTTTATCTCCAAGTGACGAATAAATCACACCTATTAGTTTGTCTGAACTGTGCTTCTTCTCTCTTTTTGTTTCATATCCAAGTTCTCTGGCTCCTTCAAAGATTTTTTGCTTCGTTTCCTCAGATATCCTGCACTCTTTCCGATTCAGAACAAGTGAAACACTCGCAACAGATACTCCTGCATATTCTGCTACATCTCGTATTGTAACACTCATCAGATCACCTCTTCTCTTTCTTATTTTTCCGCCACAACTGTACCTCTATTATATAAGACGTTTCTTTCTTTTGCAAATTTTATCCCTAATCCTCTCTGTTGAGCTTCTTTTAAATCGTGTTTGCACTCTCCAAAACTACTATTTTATTCTCCCCACGCTCTTAGTAACTTCAACGCATTTTTCTCATGAACTACATTTGCCGCCAGCGAAACGATTAACCCATCTCCATCTAAGCCAGGAATCTCCTTTGCAAAGCTCCCAAACCACTTTTCTTCTCCCATCTCCATATTATCTTCAGTATTATACTCTGTCAGAACACGATAATATTTTTGCTTTTGAGGAATCTTGTCTTTTTCTGATAATTCTTTTAGATACCCAGCTTCCGCATACTTCCTTATTACTTGCTCCTCTCCAATAATCACATCCGCTGTTTTTGCCCGGATCCAGGTTGTCGCAATCGCATGATTTGCTTCTATTTGCGCATCAATCGACTGAATCAATGCCTTTTCTCCTTTCTTGATTTTCACTTGCTCTCTCACTTCTCTTTCAAAAGCTTTTTGATCAGAAATGGGGGTTAATACAAGAACAGAAACAACAGTTTTTTCATTCTCCAGAAAAATCACTTTCATCGTCTGATAAGCAAATATCAAAGCAAACATTGACCCTATGAAAAACAATATTCTCTTTTTTCCTCTTTTGTTTCTTTTTTTATCCAAAATTTCCAATACCCTCCCCTACTCTTTATATCCTAAAGTTTTTTCAAAAATATTTCGAAACAAATATGAATTTATATAAGCAGTAAGCGCAAATCCAATTAATAGATACACCTTACTCCCCACTTCTAAAAAACGAGCATCTTTTATAATCAATAGCATCGGAAGAAAATTCAAAGCTACAATCGGAACCGTATATCCAATTTTACTCATCGCCAAAATGAATGAATTTTTCATCGTGTGTCCAAGTGTATTTTCATATGCGGCAATCAACGGAAAGGCATACGATATCACCATAAGAAGTATAAATAATACTGCCAAAAGTACTGTAACAAATATTCTAACCGGCAAATTTTCCAATGTTATTACTATCCTAAAATCTATCCCAAGAATTAATATTCCTATTAAAAACAAAGTCCATATTTCTGTCGCCTTCTTAAAGTTTTGGCGAAATGCTTTCAAATAACTTCTCAAAATATAGGATTCTTCATTTCTGCACATTTGTAGTGTCATTGTATATAAAGAAGATATTGCCGCTCCGATCGTTACAATCGGGATACATGTTAGCAGAAATAATACATTCAACAACACTAAACTCGTCATTTTTGTCACACTTCGATAAAGCATTCCATTTTCTCCAAAAAAATTATTCATTTCCCCACACCTTTCTCATAGGATATAGATAAATTAACGATTTATAGATAAATTTTATTTTATATTTTATCTAATTTTATCATATAGAAATTGATTTGTAAATCAAATCTCCTATCCTGCCTCTTCGGCAAAACAAAAGAGAGTTTGTTTCCAAGCTCCCTTAACAACATTTTCTCATTTTTCATTTACCCACTTTTTATCCTCTTCCCAATCTTTCTTATTAAGTATAATTTCAGAATAATAAAAATCTTTATTTCGTATAATAACCCAAATTTTCTTTAGCTTCTTTATAAATCCTGCCTGCTCCTTATTCCCCACCTTTACTTTTTTCTTGAATAATCTCGTTAAAAATGGTATATTATATTCAAAGGAACAACCGCCCACAAGGGGTTGACCAATTAAATAGTGTACATAGAAAATGCCACCCTAAACCGGTCAAAGTTTTATGAGGGTGGTTTTTCTATGCCTTAAATCAATAAAAAAAGAAAATGCTATTTTGGAAATCCTCATACTCCCAATATAGCATTTTCTTTTATTTAAATTTGTGTATTACCTCTGCATATCCTTGTGTATTACCCGTGTATTATGTAGTAAGATTCACAAGGTTTTCACTGGATGCCCACACTGAACAATCCTTGAAAATACGCTGTTTCTTAGAACTTTCCGTTCTCAGCTGCTTCCTGAATACTTACAGCAACAGCAACTGTCATACCAACCATTGGGTTGTTACCTGCTCCGATCAGTCCCATCATTTCTACGTGTGCAGGAACAGATGAAGATCCGGCAAACTGAGCATCAGAGTGCATACGTCCCATAGTATCTGTCATACCGTAAGAAGCAGGACCAGCAGCCATGTTATCTGGGTGAAGTGTACGTCCTGTACCACCACCAGAAGCTACTGAGAAATATTTCTTACCTTGTTCGATACATTCTTTTTTGTATGTACCTGCTACTGGGTGCTGGAAACGTGTCGGGTTTGTTGAGTTACCTGTAATAGATACGTCAACACCTTCTTTGTGCATGATTGCAACACCTTCTGTTACGTCATTTGCTCCGTAGCAGTTTACTTTGGAACGAAGTCCGTCAGAGTAAGATTTTCTGAATACTTCTTTTACTTCCCCTGTATGGTAATCCATCTCTGTCTCAACGTATGTAAATCCGTTGATTCTTGAGATGATCTGTGCTGCATCTTTTCCAAGACCATTTAAGATAACTCTTAATGGTTTCTTACGAACTTTGTTTGCTTTCTCAGCGATACCGATTGCACCTTCAGCAGCTGCGAAAGATTCGTGTCCTGCAAGAAATGCGAAACAATCTGTATCTTCTTCCAGTAACATCTTTCCTAAGTTACCATGTCCTAAACCTACTTTACGCTGGTCAGCAACAGAACCTGGGATACAGAAAGCCTGAAGACCTTCTCCGATTGCAGCAGCAGCGTCAGCAGCTTTTCTGCAGTCTTTTTTGATTGCGATTGCAGCACCTACGATGTAAGCCCAGCATGCATTTTCAAAACAGATCGGCTGAATTCCTTTTACCTGATCGTAAACATTTAATCCAGCGTCTTTTGTAATTTTTTCAGCTTCTTCGATAGAAGCGATACCATAGCTGTTCAATACGCTATTGATCTTGTCAATACGTCTTTCATATGATTCAAATAAAGCCATTTTCTACGTCCTCCTGATTTTTCTCTATTTACTAACGAAGCAGACTATTCAGCTCTTGGGTCGATGATCTTCACTGCATCATCCACACGTCCATACTGTCCTTTTGCTTTTTCCCATGCTGTGTTAGGGTCATCACCTTTTTTGATAAAGTCTGTTAATTTTCCGAGGCTTACGAACTGGTAACCAATGATTTCATTGTCAGCATCTAAAGCGATACCTGTTACATATCCTTCTGCCATTTCAAGATAACGAGGACCTTTTGCTAATGTACCGTACATTGTACCAACCTGAGAACGAAGTCCTTTTCCTAAGTCTTCAAGACCAGCACCTACTGGAAGTCCATCTTCTGAGAATGCACTCTGAGTTCTTCCGTATACGATCTGTAAGAAAAGTTCTCTCATAGCTGTATTGATTGCATCACAGACTAAGTCTGTGTTAAGTGCTTCTAAAATTGTCTTTCCCGGAAGGATCTCAGAAGCCATCGCTGCTGAGTGAGTCATTCCTGAACATCCGATTGTCTCTACTAATGCTTCTTGAATAATACCGTCTTTTACATTCAATGTCAGCTTACAGGCTCCCTGCTGTGGTGCACACCAGCCCACACCATGTGTTAATCCGGAAATATCTTTTACTTCCTTTGCCTGTACCCATTTTGCTTCTTCTGGGATTGGAGCTGGTCCGTGATTAACGCCCTGAGCTACCGGACACATTGTTTGTACTTCATGTGAATAAATCATGTTAAGACTCCTTTCAAATATGTATGATTTTACTTATGATGATTGTTATAACTTTAACATCACATATATGTTATATTTTCTCATAAACTTCCGATTTCGTCTATATCTTTTTCACTTTTTTTCATATTTCGACACTCCCATGTGGGAAAGATGAAAAAAACTGTCGTTCCTTGTCACTTTTCACAATAATTTTTCCACTATTTTGTCGAAGGCTCCTCTTCCAACTGCTTTTCCAGAAGTTTGAGCGCCTCCTCCACCGATGCATTTCTGTTTTCCTGCCTTGTCCCATGAAATCTGCACTCTTTTGTGACAGTTCTTCCACATAGATAACAGCCGATATAGACAAGTCCTACCGGCTTTTCTTTCGTTCCGCCAAGTGGTCCTGCAATCCCGGTCACACTGAGCGCCGCATCCGCTCCTGCTGCCTTTGCAGCGCCCTCTGCCATCTCCTCTACCGTCTGTGTGCTGACCGCCCCATATTGTTCCAAAGTTTCATGCCGCACATGCAGCAGTTTTTCTTTCGATTCATTGGCATAAGTGATATATCCCTCTTTATAGACTGACGAAGCCCCCGACACATTCATGATGCGCCCTGCCAAAAGCCCTGCCGTGCAGGACTCTGCGGTGGTCAGATACAGACCTCTTTTTTCCAGTTTTTCTACAATTCTTTCTTCCAGACTCATTTTATTTTCCTTCTTTCTGCTCTACAACTAATCATCCTCATCAACCTTGCACTGACAAAGAGCTCTCTGAAAACAACTATGCTTTTCCGCCCTTTCGGAATTTTAGCATTCCTTAATATTAGATTTTCTTTGCCTGAATCGAAAAGAAAGATTGTCCGCCCTTTTGGCAGCACAATCTTTCCATCTTCTTACATGCCGCCCTGTGTCAGCACTTCTTTATTCTTCCTAATATAATCTACCAGAGATACGATTGTCAGGATCAATGACACCCAGATGAGAATCTGTTCCACTACTGCGAATACACTTCCTTCAAATGCCGCGATCAATACAATGATCATCGCCATCTGGAACACGGTTTTAAACTTGCCCCAGTAACTTGCCGCGATTACAATTCCATTGTCCGAAGCGATCAGGCGGAATCCACTGATGATAAATTCACGGCTGATAATCACAATGACGATCCACGCCGGAAGTCTTCCCATCTCTACAAGACAGATCATTGCCGCACCGACAAGCAGTTTGTCTGCCAGCGGATCCATAAATTTTCCGAAATTTGTCACAAGGTTGTATTTCCGCGCGATTTTTCCATCTAAAAGATCTGTCAGACTTGCAATACAGAAAATCGCAAGTGCGATCCACTTACTTGCCGCCATCTCTCCACCGAGGGACGGAAGCATGAACCATACAAAAAACGGGATCATCAATACACGGACAACCGTCAGCTTATTTGGTAAATTCATTATACTATCTCTCCTATCAAATCATATTCCAGTGCCCCAGTCACTTTTACTCTTGCAAAATCCCCGGACATCAGTTCTTCATCGGTATTTACAAAGATCAATCCATCAACATTCGGTGCATCTTTGTAAGTTCTTCCAACATATGCATTTTCATCGGCAATCTTTCCTTCGATCATCACGAGCACTTCTCTTCCGATCATATCTTCTGCCTGCTCAAACGCGATATCCTGCTGAAGCTCCATCAGTTCCGCCTGACGGTCCTCTTTGACGCTCTCCTCAATCTGATCCGGCATCGTTGCTGCCGGAGTATCCTCCTCCGGAGAATAAGTAAATACGCCAAGCCTGTCAAACTCCATCTGATCTACAAAATCCATCAATTCCTCATGCTGCTCTTCGGTCTCTCCCGGAAATCCGGTAATCAATGTTGTACGCAGTGTAATATCCGGAATCTCTCTTCTTAATTTTTCAATGATCTCGATCAACTGTGCTTTGGAAGTCCGGCGTCCCATTCTCTTTAAAATGCCATCGCTTGCATGTTGGATCGGCAGGTCTAGATAATGGCAGATTTTGCTCTCCTCTTTCATTACCTGGATCAATTCGTCTGTGATCTCCTCCGGATAACAATATAAAACACGAATCCAACGGATTCCCGCAATTTTACATAATTCCTTCAACAGTTTATGAAGTGATTTTTCTCCGTAAAGATCCTTTCCGTAAAGCGTTGTCTCCTGCGCTACAAGAATCAATTCCTTTACCCCCTGCTCCGCAAGTTCTTCCGCCTCACGAACCAGCTGTTCCATCGGAACACTGCGGAAATTTCCGCGGATCTTCGGGATAATGCAGTATGTACAGTGTTTGTCACACCCTTCTGCAATCTTCAGATAAGCGAAATGTCCTCCTGTTGTCACAAGCCTTTTACTATCTACTGTCGGAAGTGCATCTATATCTGTCATTTTCAGATAATGATGTCCTTCCAACGCTTCATCTACGGCATCTAAAATCTTATCGTAAGAAGTTGTTCCAAGGACTGCATCCACTTCTGGAATCTCATCAATAATCTCCTGCTGGTAACGCTGAGCAAGACAACCGGTCACAATGAGTGCCTTCAGTCTGCCTTCTTTTTTCAATTCTGACATCTCTAAAATCGTCTGGATACTCTCTTCCTTTGCATCGTGAATAAAGCAGCAGGTGTTGATGACGATAATGTCTGCCTCACTCTCATCTTCTACCATCTGATAACCTCTCGATGCCAGCATGCCCAGCATCACCTCGGTATCTACCAGATTCTTATCACATCCCAGTGATACAAATAATATATTCATCTGCTATTTTCTCCTACATATTTATTAAGGCAGATACCTATGCATCTGCCTCTACGGTTCTATTCGTTAGAATCATCCTCTGCGATGATCTTGATTTTCCCTTTGTTCAACTCATCAATTGCGATAGAAAGCGGCTTCTCTCCGTCTTTTGCACGGACAAGCGGCATCTCTCCTCCGATGATCTGTCTTGCTCTCTTTGCTGTTGCAAGTACAATAGAATAACGGCTGTTGACAATCTTTGTAGCCCCTTCTTCTACGTCCTGGTTTACGACTTTCATTAAGTCTGTATAAGATGGATGTAACATTCTATGATTCTCCTTTCAAATTTTCATCTAATTCTTCTTTGATCTGAGCCATGAACTGTCGGTTACGAAAACTTCTTCTGTGCTCTCCCTGAATGATCTGATGCATCTCCTCGATACAGATGTCCAGATCATCATTGACGATCAGATAGTCGTATGCCTCCATACCCTCAGCTTCTTCTGCGGCTCTCTGCATGCGGGATTCGATCACTTCCATTGTCTCCGTTCCGCGCCCTACCAGCCGCTCCTTTAATACAGCAGCACTCGGCGGAGTCACGAACAACAACAGTGTCTCCGGGAACTTCTCTTTCACTTTCAATGCCCCTTGGATTTCAATTTCCAGAATGACATCCTTCCCTTTCGACAACTGTTCTTCGACATATGCGCGCGGTGTGCCATAATAATTATTTACATATCTAGCATACTCTATAAGTTCATCTTGTGCAATCATTTTTTCAAATTCTTCAGTTTCTTTGAAAAAATATGCCTTTCCTTCCTCTTCTCCCTCGCGCGGTTTTCTCGTTGTGGCAGAAATCGAAAGTGCATAATTATCATACTTTTCCAAAAGTCCCTTCATCAATGTTCCTTTGCCCGCTCCCGAAAATCCGGAAACTACAATTAAGATTCCTTTCTGTTCCATCTGTTCTTCCTCACAATTCTCTGTTCGCTATTTGATAGCTGTTTCTTCTGTTTTTTACTCTATGTTCTGAATCTGTTCTCTTACTTTCTCAATCTCGGTCTTCAGATCGATCGCCCGATTTGAAATCTCCAGATTGTTCGCCTTAGACAGAATAGTATTTGCCTCCCGGTTCATCTCCTGCGCGATGAAATCCAGCTTTCTTCCGATTCCTTCGGCTTCTTCCAGTGTCTGCTTCATATGTTCAATATGGCTTCTCAGGCGTACAACTTCCTCATCGGTACAAATCTTATCTGCAAAGATTACAACTTCTGCTACAATTCTTCCTTCGTCAATCTGTGTATCGGTAAGCAGTTCCTTCATCTTTGCTTCCAGCTTCGCGCGGTAATCTGCAACGATTTGCGGAGAATGTTCTTCGATATAAGTCACTTTTTCGAGCATTCCATCTAATTTCTGAATCAAATCTTTCTTTAGATGTTCCCCTTCCATACTTCTCGTCTCCACAAACTGGCGGCATGCTCCTTCCAATGCTTTGCTCAACCCATTCCAGATTTCTTCTTCATCTACGGTCTGCTCTTCCATCGTAAACACTTCCGGATATCTTGAGAGTGTTGATACACGAATATCATTTTCCAGCGAAAACTTCTCTGACATCTCCCGGAAATATCTAAGATATTCTGCTGCCAGGGATTCATTATATTTTAATGAGATCTGCCCTTCTGACATATCTTCATAAGTAATGAAAATATCTACTTTCCCACGCTGCACATATTTCTTTAAAAGCGTACGGATTGCCGACTCGAAGAAATTCAACTTTTTCGGCATACGGATATTTACATCAAGATACCGGTGGTTCACCCCCTTCATCTCAACAATAAATTTACGTTCTGACTCTGCGATCTCACACCGTCCAAAACCCGTCATACTTTTTATCATAATTTCTGCCCTCTTTACTTTTTCTTTCAGTCTTTTTTGCTAGACTTTATTATAATGGATTTACTCTTTATCGTCAATCGCAATTCTTTACCTCATCCAAAAGTCATGGTATACTATTACAGAAATGTCCAGGCAGCCATTCTGCCTGCCGGTGTCCATGGAATCTTTCGTTTTCATACACCTGATCACATTTAAGAAAAGAGGAATTACATATGGCTTTTGATGGAATTACAATCGCAAATATTGTACACGAATTAAATAGAAATCTGCTCGATGGAAGAATCAACAAAATCGCTCAGCCTGAGACAGATGAATTACTGCTGACAATCAAGACACCCGGTGGACAGCGCAGGCTCAGTATCTCTGCCAGCGCTTCGCTGCCGCTAATCTATCTGACAGAGGGAAACAAACCAAGTCCAATGACTGCCCCGAATTTCTGTATGCTGCTTCGCAAACATATCAACAACGGGCGCATTACGAAAATCTGGCAGCCAAAACTGGAACGGATCATCCATTTTGAAATCGAACATCTCGACGAGCTTGGAGATCTCTGTAAAAAAGAATTGATTGTGGAGATCATGGGAAAACACAGTAATATCATTTTCTGTAATGAGGACGGAACGATCATTGACAGTATCAAACATGTATCGTCCCAGATGAGTTCTGTCCGGGAAGTTTTACCGGGACGCACATATTTTATCCCGGATACGATGGAAAAGTCCGATCCTCTCTCGGTCTCTTTTGCAGAATTTCAACGGGTACTGACCGAAAAACCGATGCCGCTTTCAAAAGCAGTCTATACAAGTTTTACCGGCATCAGCCCTGTCGTCGCCGAAGAGATCTGTTATCTCTCCGGAATCGACTCTTCACTCACGCCAAGAGAACTCTCCGAAGATCTCCTGACACACCTTTACCGTCAGTTTACATTGTACTTTGAGGAAGTGTCTGCCGGACATTTTTCTCCGGCAATCTATTATCATGGTGCAGAGCCGAAGGAATTCAGTGCACTTCCACTGACACACTTCTCCCAGTACATCAGAAAAGAATATGACTCCATTTCACGCCTGCTGGAAGACTATTATGCAGAAAAGAATACACTGACTCGCATCCGCCAGAAATCTGTCGACCTTCGCCGTGTCGTGCAGACTGCCCTAGAGCGGAACCGAAAAAAATATGACTTACAGGCAAAACAACTCCGAGACACAGAAAACCGTGAAAAATTCAAGGTCTACGGGGAACTGATCCACACCTATGGCTACAATCTGGAGCCTGGTGCGAAAAAGCTGGAAGCGCTGAATTATTACACAAATGAAATGATCACAATTCCGTTGGACAGCACAAAGACGCCACAGGAAAATGCACTGAAATATTTTGAGAAATACAATAAGCAAAAACGGACGTTCGAGGCACTGACTTCTCTGATTGAGGAGACAAGAGATGATATTTCCTATCTAGAGTCTGTCAGCAATGCGCTCGATATTGCACTCAGCGAAGATGATCTGACACAGATCAAAGAAGAATTGATTGAATCCGGCTACATCCGCCGGAAATTTACGAAAAAGAAAGTAAAGATTACAAGCAAGCCGTTCCATTATCTCTCCAGTGATGGCTATCATATTTATGTCGGCAAAAACAATCTTCAAAATGAAGAACTTACTTTCCACTTTGCCTCTGGAAATGACTGGTGGTTCCACGCCAAAGGAATCCCTGGCTCGCACGTCATTGTAAAGACAAACGGAGAAGAACTGCCGGACCGTACCTTCGAGGAAGCCGGAAAACTCGCCGCGTACTATTCGAAGAACCGCGGAAGTGAAAAGATTGAGATCGATTATATTGAAAAAAAACATGTCAAAAAACCAAAGGGAGGAAAACCTGGATTTGTCGTATATTATACCAACTACTCACTGATGATCGATTCAGATATTTCACAGATCAAGCAGCTGGAAGACTGATTAAATTACATATGTTCAAAAGCTCAAAAAAACAAAACTGCCGCACCGGTTTTCTCTGATGCGACAGTTTTTTCATTTCCTTCTTGTTCTAATTAATAGTCCCAGATATCGATCATAATACTAATAATCTCCTTGGAATCTTTGTCAAATTCAATTCCCAAAGAACGTGTAAATAATTCATCGTCCCAACTGTAAGTGAGAATTCCAGTCTTAGTGTCTTCTGATTTTTCTCTCGGCTCTCCGTATTTTTCAAGTAATTCAGCCTCTGTCATGCCAAGGCGGACATCTCCCGGAAGTGCAATATCAACAATGCCCTCTCCATCACGGCTTGTGATATAGAATCCGGTCAAAGTGCAATCTGACACTTTTGCATCCTTATCTCCTGTATTTTCACAATACACTCCTACCTGATTTCCATTTTTGTCCTTCAACATTGGAAATTCTGTTTCCCCCGGTTTCACCATCTTATCTGCCGGTACCTCTTCGGCATCAACCTTTAAGCCTGCTGCCTCTAATTCTGAAACCTTACACGGAAGTGTCACTGTTTTTCCGCTCACATTCAGCTCTAAGGATTCCCAGGAAACGGTTCCCTTCTTTTCTGTCTCATCCACATCTGCGGCGTCTTCCTTCTCAACCTCTTCCTCTGTATCCTCTTCGAGATCTTCTCCCATCTCTCCTCCCAGCAATCCATTGATGCTTCCATCTGCATCTATGGCTTCTTCTTTTGCTTCTTTTGGAAGTTTGATTTCTTTCACTTTATTATACTCATCAAAAGTCATTTCCAGATTCAGTTCCTGGATCTCCATCTCTCCGCTTTCTTCCATTGCTGTCATGAGTACATCTTTCATATCAATAAAAATGCTTGCAGGAAGAATCTCTTTCTTATATACAGTGATAGTACACGGAATCTCCAGTTCTTTCAATTCTTCCTCCGATACTGCTCCTCCCATTCCAAAAGCATCCAGCATATCTTCTCCCAACACATCTGTTGCAAATTCACCACCAATATCTCCCTTAAGCTCAAAGCATTCTTTTCCATTTACGGTCACGAGTTCTTCTGATAAGGTAAATGCCTTTGCCTGCTTTGTCAATTCTTCCACCATACCCGCATTCAATGTGGTTTCTTCCTCTCCACTTTCCACAGGTGATTTCGTCCACATGTTATTCACATAAGTATAGCTCATCAGCCCATCATCTTCTTTTACCTGATAATTCGACATATCCATCGAAACCTCTGTGCCCGCAATATCCATCAAGAGCTTTCCTTCCATCTGGAACCCTTCTGACTTTTCTACCGATGCGAGATCAAAATCCATTTTCATCCCCACACTTTGACCTTCTACCGCAAATTCCATATTCGCAGTCATCTTTCCCGAGATAGACTCAATCGTCTCACCATTCTTGGCCATATCTTTAAAAAGACGTTCCGGGGTTGCTTTCTTCTTACATCCAGCTCCAGATACACAGAGCATTACTGCAATCAATCCTATCGTACCTGCTTTTTTCCATTTTCTCATAGGCTTTCCTCCGTTGTGTTGATTTATCGGTATTATATCATTTTCACTGTGCATTTTCCATATTTTTTTTGCTGTATTTTTATATTTTTTGTGCACTTATATCTTTTTTTGATATCTTACAAAGAAATCAACACCGGAAATATCACCTCTGAGCCCTTCTCACTTTAATAGTTTCCAAGTATCTTGAGATTTCTCGCTTCTTCCCGGATACCACGGATGGCATTTTTTACAGCGGCATCGTTAAGATTTCCTTCAAAGTCCACAAAGAACCTATATTCCCATGTCCGTCCTTCAATCGGTCTTGATTCGATCTTTGTCATATTCAGATTATTGTAAATAAAATGAGAGAGGATGTGATACAAAGACCCGCTCTCATGTGGTATCTCAAAGCAGATACTGATCTTTCCCGCCTGTTTCAAATATACCTTCTGATTAGAGACAATGATAAAGCGAGTAGAATTATTACTGTTATCATTGATTCCCTCTTTCAGAATCTCCAGATGATGGATCTTTGCTGCATACTCACTGCATACCGCTGCCTGTGTCTTCTTCTGCTCCTTTAGCACTTTCTGTGCTGCGATTGCTGTATTTGCCACACTGATCTGCTGCCAGTTCCGATGCTCATCTAAAAATCTGGCACTTTGCATCAGCCCCTGTGGATGAGAATATACACACTCAATTTCTTCTATTTTTGTTCCCGGAAGCCCTGCAAGCATATGTCGGATTGGAAGTACAATTTCCCCTACAATGTGGTTTTCAAATTCAACAAGTAAATCATATACCTGACTCACAGCCCCTGCAGATGAATTTTCAATAGGAAGTACTGCATAATCCGCAAGTCCATCCTCCAATGTTTCCATCGCGTCACGGAACGTCTGCACATGAAAGCTGTCACACTCCTCCCCGAAATAGCTGTGGAGCGCCGCCTGGCTGTATGCCCCTTCCACACCCTGGAATACAAGTCTGGCACCTTTCTTATCGAGGGAATCAATCCCAATAAATGCCGTCTTCCCGATCACTCCATGCTCTGTCAGAATCTGATACTGGAGTTTTCTGCTCATTGCCATCAGCTGTTCATACAGTTCGGTGATTCCTCTCTGATTAAATTCATTGGATGCCATCTGTGAAAGTGTCGCCAACTTCTGCATCTCTCTCTCCTTGTCATATACTTTCTTACCTGATGCGATCTTTGTGAGTCCTACCTCTGTGCACAATTCCATTCGCTTCTCATATAATCTCACAATTTGGCTGTCAATTTCATCCAGTTGTTCTCTGATTTCACTTAATGGTATCATCTGTCTTTCACCTCATTATCTTTTTTACCAAACTATGCTGTCGCAGAAAGCTCTCCGGCTTCTTTGTCCTGCACTTTGTATTTTTCCTATTATATTACAATTTCTGGATAAAATCTAGATTTTGGAAAATACTGTTACTATGAAAAATAAATTTATCTTATGCGGCACAGCAGGCTGGTGCATGGAAATCCTTTTTACAAGCCTGCATTCTCTTTTTCACAGAGACTACAAATTATCAGGGAAAACTTCCGTCTGGATGTTCCCAATCTACGGAATGGCAAGCATACTGACGCCTCTCTTTGAGATGTTGCGCGGAAAAAGTGTGATGCTCCGCGGCAGTATTTATGCATGCCTGATTTTTCTAGGCGAGTTCTGCTCCGGCTCTCTTTTAAAAAAATACGATCTCTGTCCATGGGATTACAGCAATGCCAGATGGAATATCTGCGGTCTGATCCGCCTCGACTATACCCCACTATGGTTTGGCGCCGGACTTTTCTTTGAAAGACTCCTTTCCAAGTCAGAGCGATCACATTGATTCCCATAAAGCCTCCCTTTTTGTACTTGAAAATCTTGTCATTTTATTATATGATAAATAAAATAATTCAATATGCAGGAGGCTCTTATTATGGACACAACACAATGTATTCAGACACGACGAAGCATTCGAAAGTACAAACCTGATCCAATCGATCACACTTTGTTAGAATCTATTATTTCAACTGCATCTTATTCTCCATCTTGGAAGAACACACAGATCACTCGCTATATCGCGATTGAAGACTCTTCCATTCTCAAAAAAATCGCTGATGATTATACCCCTTCCTACAATTCTAATATTGTCAGTCAGTTATCCATGTTAGTTGCGGTAACGATGGTAAAGGGGCGCTCTGGGTTTGAACGCGACGGTTCTTATTCCACGAAAAAAGGAGACCGCTGGCAGATGTTTGACGCAGGAATTGCCTGTCAGAGTTTCTGTCTTGCAGCGCATGAAGCCGGACTTGGAACAGTCATCATGGGAATTTTTGACGAAGATGGCATCCGCAACCTTCTCAACATCCCTGAGGAGCAGGAGCTGGCAGCTCTGATTGCAGTCGGATATCCGGACATTTCCCCGGAACCACCGAAGAGAAAGACTGTTTCTGAATTATTAACATACAAATAGGAGGAAGTTATGAGACACTTAATGAGTCCTTTGGACTTTACCGTAGAAGAATTAGACAAATTATTAGATCTTGCCAATGATATCGAAGCACATCCAGACAAATATGCACATGCATGTGACGGGAAGAAGCTTGCCACACTCTTTTATGAGCCAAGCACCCGCACAAGACTAAGCCACGAGGCAGCTATGTTAAATCTTGGTGGAAGCATCCTCGGATTTTCTTCCGCTGACTCCAGCTCTGCTGCCAAGGGAGAAAGTGTATCCGACACGATCCGCATGGTATCCTGCTACGCGGACATCTGTGCAATGCGCCATCCAAAGGAAGGAGCTCCGATGGTTGCATGCCGCCACTCTTCCATCCCGGTCATCAACGCAGGGGACGGCGGACACCAGCATCCAACACAGACATTGACAGACCTTCTGACAATCCGCTCGTTAAAGGGACGCCTTGGAAATCTTACAATCGGACTTTGCGGTGATTTAAAATTCGGAAGAACAGTCCATTCTCTGATCCATGCCCTTGTGCGCTACGAAAATGTACGGTTCGTCCTGATTTCCCCGGAAGAGCTTCGCCTTCCAAGCTATATCCGCAAAGATGTATTAGATAAGAATAACATCCCTTACAAAGAAGTCATCAATCTGGAAGAGGCAATGCCGGAACTGGATCTCCTCTACATGACACGTGTTCAGAAAGAACGTTTCTTCAACGAGGAAGACTATGTCCGCATGAAAGATTTCTATATTTTAGATGCTGCCAAAATGTCTCTGGCAAAAGAAGATATGCTTGTACTTCATCCACTGCCTAGAGTCAATGAGATTTCCGTGGAAGTGGACAAAGACCCTCGCGCCGCTTATTTCAAACAGGTACAGTACGGTGTCTATGTCCGCATGGCGCTGATCCTCACACTTTTAGAAATCGAAGTTTAGACGGCAGAAAGGAGTTTATCATGGAAAACAATACATTAAATGTCAGCAGTATCTCAGAAGGATTTGTATTAGACCATATTCAGGCAGGAAAAAGCATGGATATCTATCACTACCTTCGCCTGGACAAGTTGGATTGCTGTGTCGCAATCATCAAAAATGCAAGAAGCAACAAAATGGGAAAGAAAGATATTATGAAGATTGAGTGTCCGATCGACATCATTGATCTTGACATTCTCGGATTCATCGATCACAATATTACGATCAATATCATCCAGAATGACAAAGTTGTTGAAAAAAAGCGTCTGGAACTCCCAAAAGAAATCACAAATGTGATCAAGTGTAAAAATCCTCGCTGTATCACTTCCATTGAGCAGGAATTGGAGCATGTATTTGTTCTGACTGATCCGGAAAAAGAAGTATACCGCTGCAAATACTGCGAAGAAAAATACGACAGAAAAAATCACTAATTGAATATATTTTTATTGCATTGGATTGCAAAAGGATTTCCTTTGTAACAAAAAGGTGCTCCTCTTCGAACGACAGGCAAAAAATCTATTGCCTGTCTGCTCGAAAAGGAGCACCTTTTTTCTGTTCTATTATTCACAATTGCAATTATAATACAAATTCCAACTGGCAATCACACGGTTCTTTCTCCACGCTCTTCTGATTATACTCGACTGCCTCCACACATCCCATTTCTTTGTAAAATGCCTGTGTCTCCTCACAGGAATGTGCAGAAATGTATAATTTCTTTGCGCCCATCTTTCTTGCAGCTTCCACGCACCTTGTAAAAAGCTGTCGTCCAATTCCTCTGTTTCTGCAATCATAAGAAGTATGTATACTGGTCAGTTCCAAATACTGCTTCTCCTGTCCGAAAAACTCGTGTTCTACCGATGCAAATCCCTTCAGGCGTTCCTCCACAAACGCACCGAAGACAACTCCTCCTGTCTGTATCGTGTGGATCAGACACTCCGTCAGATACCGATAGTCACTATCACTCCACTGTTCGTTAAATACGATGTCCTTCAATACCCATTCACCGTCTTCCTTCCGCCAACAGCGATTTACTTCTTGATAGCGGTCAAAGTCAGCAAACAGTGACACAGACAACTCAGATTCTTTGATTCTTCTGTAATTGATTCTACCTTTTCCCATAGTCGGTCCCTCCTGTAAAATCAAAAAGCATTAAGCAAGACGATAAGCCGGGTTATGTCGTTGGACAATCATCTATCTAGGCCTGCCGTTACCGGAAGGCTCAAGCGACCTACCTAAAACGTGACGGGCCGCCACATTGTTTTCGTTCGGTCTTGCTTCGGATGGGGTTTACATATGCCCTCGCTGTTACCAGAGAGGCGGTAGTCTCTTACACTGCCCTTCCAACCTTACCGGCCAGATGACCGGCGGTATATTTCTGTTGCACTAGCCTTGGAGTCACCTCCACCGGACGTTATCCGGCATCCTGCCCTGTGAAGCCCGGACTTTCCTCACCTGCCACCTTTCGGTGATTGCAGCTGCGATTGTCTGTCTTACTTAAATGCCTTTGTATTCTATCATCTTCTAGCAAAAAAGTAAAGACTTCTGTTAAAAAATACATCTTCTACTTCCATTTACCATACATTATAGCACATTTTTTCAATTTGCAAACACAATGACAGATATTTTTAACTTCTTTTCCAAGATGTATAATCTTCTGTCTTTCTGCCATACTAGACAGGGAAACGTAATATGAAAAACTTGAGGAGGGCTTAACAATGGCTGATATTTCTATCTTAGATTTACAAAATCTCCGTCATTTGATCGGAGGATATGACACAACACACTGCAAAATGACAGATTATGCTTCTCAGACAACCGATCCCGAAATCAAAAAATTGTTCCAGGATGCTGCAGACAGTGCAATGAAAAACAAACAGGAACTGATGAGATTTTTATAAGGAGGACATCAAAATGAACGAAAAAACAATGGTCGCAGATGCACTGGTAGGTATCAACGGAGAATTAAAAATGTTTGGAGAAATGATTCCACAGACAGAGAATAAAGAATTAAAACAATGTCTGAAACAGATCCGAAATTCTTGTGAAATGTCACAGGAGAAACTGTATGAAGTCGCACGCCAGAAAAGTTACTATGTCCCTGCTGCAAAGGCAACGGAACAAGAAGTAAATCATGTCAAATCCATTCTGACCCAACCGACAATGCACTAATTTTTTTCAGCCGCCTCCCCTGCCGCATCACTACACCGAAGCCGGAGAGGCGGCTTTCTGTGTCTGAAAACCTCTCCGATACTGACATACATACAGTTCTTTTCTAAAATCTCCAACTTTTCTTATAATCCTAAGAATTCTTTACTTTCTTAATGACAAAAAATATTTTATCCTGTACAATGATATCTAACTGACAAAAGAACAAAAGAATTAAGGAGCTATTTTATGAGTATTTTAAATGTAGAACATTTATCTCACGGCTTCGGGGACCGTGCGATTTTTGAAGATGTTTCTTTCCGACTGTTAAAAGGTGAGCATATCGGACTTGTCGGTGCAAACGGAGAAGGAAAATCCACTTTTATGAATATTGTAACCGGAAAATTACAGCCAGATGAAGGAAAGATTGAGTGGGCGAAAAATGTACGTACTGGATATCTGGATCAACATACAGTTCTGGAAAAAGGCCAGACGATCCGTGATGTCTTAAAGTCGGCATTCCAGTATCTCTTTGCACTGGAGGAGAAAATGAATCAAATCTGCGACTCTCTCGGCGATGCAGATCCAGAAGAAATGGAAGCGCTGATGGAGGAGCTGGGAACAATCCAGGATACCCTGACACTTCAGGACTTTTATATCATTGACTCTAAAGTAGAAGAAGTTGCCCGCGCACTCGGATTACTTGATATCGGTCTGGAGCGAGATGTCACAGATTTAAGCGGAGGACAGCGCACAAAAGTACTCCTTGCCAAGCTGCTTTTAGAGAAACCAGATATCCTGCTTCTCGACGAGCCAACAAACTATCTGGACGAGGAACACATTGTGTGGCTTAAGCGCTACTTACTTGACTATGAAAATGCTTTTATCTTAATTTCCCATGATATTCCATTTTTAAACGAAGTAGTCAACATCATTTACCATATGGAAAATCAGGAATTAAATCGTTATGTCGGTGACTATGATCATTTTCAGGAAGTCTACGCAGTCAAAAAATCTCAGCTGGAAGCTGCTTACCGCCGTCAGCAGCAAGAAATCAGCGAACTAAAAGACTTTGTTGCCCGCAACAAAGCAAGAGTTTCCACAAGAAACATGGCGATGTCCCGCCAGAAAAAACTGGATAAGATGGATATCATTGAGCTTGCTGCCGAAAAACCGAAACCGGAATTTCGCTTCAAAGTCGGACGCACTCCTGGAAAATACATTTTCGAAACGAAAGATCTCGTGATCGGATATGACGAACCTCTTTCCAAACCACTCTCCCTTTCTATAGAGCGCGGTCACAAAATTGCGCTCGTCGGCGCCAATGGAATTGGAAAGACCACTCTGTTAAAAAGCATTCTTGGCCTGATCCAGCCTCTGGAAGGTTCTGTGGAACTTGGGGAAAATCTTATGATCGGTTATTTTGAGCAGGAATCTGCACCAGACAATAAAACGACCTGTATCGAAGAAATCTGGAGTGAATTTCCGTCTTTCACCCAGTATGAGGTCCGTTCTGCACTAGCCAAATGTGGTTTGACGACAAAACACATTGAAAGTCAGGTTCGTGTGTTAAGCGGTGGAGAACAGGCAAAAGTACGTCTGTGCAAACTGATCAACCGAGAGACAAATATTTTACTTTTGGACGAGCCGACCAATCACCTTGACGTGGATGCCAAGGCAGAGTTGAAACGAGCTCTTCAAGAATACAACGGCAGCATTCTTCTGATCTGCCATGAGCCTGACTTCTATCAGGATGTGGTAAATGAAGTTTGGGACTGCACAAAATGGACAACGAAGATTATTTAATTTCATTTCAAAAATATCTCTGATGCAACAAAAAAACTTCAGCAAGAACTCTTTTGCCCTGTCCTTCTTCTAAGATTCGACAGATTCAAATTGGTTCTTTGCTGAAGTTTTTGTTTGTTTTTTATCGTATTTACTTTTCCACTTGCTCAGATGCACAATCTTTCGGAGATTCTTCCTTCTCCTCTACTTCCTTCTCCTCTATCGACAGGTTTCCTAAAAGAGGCTGTGACACTGGCACCTCATTTTTCATAAAATCCTGCTCTCCGCTCATCGGATTCCCCGAAAAAGACATTTCCCCTTTTTCTGTTTCATTCATGGCTGCTCCAAAAGTACCTGCCATAAATTCTCTCGCCGCAGAATTCTGTGCCTCTTCCTGGTTTCTTGTCATCTTCTCCTGTCGGAACTGATCTTCTTCCTTTCTTGTACAACGGAAAAAGTAAATTCCGACTGCAATGATTGCTGCTCCTGCCACTCCCTTTGTCAATACATTTCCAATATTCCAAAGAACATCATACATAAATCCCGGCAAAATCACATAAATCAGCGAGGAAATTCCATCCCACAGCAAGGTTGCACCGATCAGAATGATCAGAATTGTAATGATAGAACGGTAAGACTGGAAAAATCCTTTTTTATCGCTTCGAAACTCTTTCGCCAGTTCATCCATGTGAAGTAAATATCTGTCTTCTACCATGTAAAATTCTTCCGGGTTCATTGTCTTTAAATTATGCACATGGAAAAAACTGTAAAACCATATAACCGGGAGTAAAAAAATCGGCCATCCCATGCCAAGCATTGCAATCAGTGCCACGCTTCCCCAAAATAGAATCATTAGACTGACTCCCTGCTTCTCAAATCCCATATAAAGCTCTCCCGCTCCCGGGATCAAAGAAGCTATCCATGTTAAAAACCCTTTTCTTTGTCTTCTCATACAAATCATTCCTTCCATTTATCTTATTGATTACTTTCTTTTGAATTAACTTTATTATACAAAAAGAACTTTAAGATAGGCGATATGATTTATTAAGATTTTATGAAATTTATCTTCTTGGCACGGCTATACTCTTGTGTTTGCTTTACAGCTATTTTCGATTTCTTTTATACTCCTTTGTCATACGAATGACCTCTCCATGCAGAAGGATCAACGCTGTCAAGTTCGGAATTGCCATCAACCCGTTAAAAGTATCAGACAGTTCCCAAACAAGCTTCGGTGCAAGAACAGATCCCGGCAGAAGAAGCAATATGTAGATCAGTTTATATGGAAAAACTGCATGTTCTCCAAAAAGATATGCTGCTGTCCGCTCTCCAAAATATGCCCAGCCGATGATGGTCGCAAACGCAAACAGCGCAATGGAGATAGCAAGAAATTTGTCCCCATTTGGAAATACTGTTGCAAAGGCATTTCCCGTCAACGTCGTGCCGTCAATGTTTTCGACTCCATCTGCAATGTTTGAAATGCATCTCTGTGGATCATATACGCCTGAAGTCAGTATTACAAGTGCTGTGATTGTACAGACAACAATCGTATCTATGAACACTTCTGCCATTCCCCACATACCCTGAATCTGCGGACAGCTTACGTCAGAAGCCGCATGTGCCATCACCGAAGATCCAAGTCCGGCCTCATTGGAAAAAACACCGCGGGAAATACCCATTTTCATCGCCATCTTCACACCATATCCAGCAACTCCGCCTCCAACTGCACGCAGCCCAAATGCTTCTCCGAAAATCCATAAAAATGTTTCCGGAATTCTCTCATAATGTATCACAATGACAAGAAGACCTCCCAGAATATAGAATGCCGCCATAAACGGAACGATTTTTTCTGCTACCATCGCGACTCTCTGAACACCACCGAGAATCACACCAGCCACAAGTACCATTAATGCCATTCCTGTAAATTGCTCCGGAATTTTCAATGTAGCTTTCAGCCCTTTTGCAATCGCATTAGCCTGTGTCATATTTCCCATTCCAAAAGAGGCACAAAGACAAAATATAGAAAAGAAAACCGCAAGCCACTTCGCCCCCAGTCCCCGCTCCATATAGACCATCGCACCCCCAACCCATGCACCTTCGGAGTTTTTGTAACGATATTTGATCCCGAGCACATTTTCTGCATAGATTGTCATCATCCCGAGGAACGCAGACACCCACATCCAGAAGACTGCTCCCGGGCCTCCGGTCACAATTGCTGTGGCAACTCCGGTAATATTCCCCGTGCCAAGCGTTGCCGCTAACGCCGTACAAAACGATTGAAATTGTGAAATAGACTGATAATCCTGCGCCTTTCTGACTCTCCGGTCACGAAACAATGCACCAAGTGTATCCCCCATCCAGACTTTCCAACCCTTAAACTGAAAGAAACCGGTTCGCAGTGTAAAAAGCATTCCGGCGCCAAGGAAAATAACCAGCATCCCCCGCCCCCATACGAACGCATTTACCACACTGTTGATTTGTCCTATTTTCTCTAGCATAACTCCTCCCATATTTCAAATTTCGATGCAAAGCGAACCTTTCGCTCTATCCGTACTATCAAATATATGAGAAATTTTTCTGTTTATTAGTTTTCCCGCAAAATCATTTGCCCTTTTTTCGATCTCATAGTACAATACCACTATGCAAAGGAGCGTGACACAAATGACAGAACACGATATTCAACTTTTAAAATCACATTTTACTTTCTGGGACAAACTATCCCCTCATCAAAAAGATATTCTAATTGGAGGAACGACTGCTGTCTCCTATGAAAGAGGAGATTCTATCCACAGTGCTGACTTAGACTGTGTCGGTGTCCTTCTCATTAAAAAAGGCTCTGTCCGGGTATATATCCTCTCAGAAGATGGGCGGGAAATTACTCTTTATCGGCTGTATGACGGAGACATCTGTATTCTATCAGCTTCCTGCGTTCTTCAGTCAATCACATTCGATGTCCATATCGATGCCGTTTCCGACTGTGAATTTCTTCAGACGAATTCCTGTGCCTTTTCACAGATCATGCAGGAAAATATTTATGTGGAAGCCTTCGCCTACAAGCTGGCATCTGAAAGTTTCTCCGACGTCATGTGGGCAATGCAGCAGGTGCTTTTCATGAGTTTTGATAAACGACTTGCCCTCTTTCTTTTGGAAGAATCCGCCAACGAACAATCCGACACGATCCACATGACTCACGAGCAGATTGCACGCTTCGTCGGCAGCGCCAGAGAAGTTGTCACCCGGATGCTCAAATATTTCTCCTCTGAAGGATATGTCGAACTTTCTCGCGGAAATGTACACATCACCAACCGCGCCGGTCTGACTTCCCTTACCCTGTAAACACCATTTTTCTAGATCAAGTGTTTCATACGCTTGTAAAACTATTCCCAAAATACAAAAAGGAAATGTCCTGCTTTTTACAGCTATTTAGACATTTCCTTGCTTTATCATATTTTTTGCATCGTTTCTGCTTTCGTTCTCCTAGCACTTATCCATGGATCATTTCCAGTAACTCTTCTTTTGTCTTTGCCCCGAGCTCTTGTTTTGCAATCTTACCATCTTTGAATAAGATCAATGTCGGAATGGACATTACGCGGTATTCCTTTGCAATTTTCATCTGCTCATCTACATTGACTTTACAGATTTTTACATCTGTCACTTCTTCTGCCAGTTCCTCAATGATCGGCAGTACCATCTGGCAAGGTCCACACCATGGTGCCCAAAAATCTACTAAAACTGGTTCCTTTGCCTCTAATACTTCTTTTTGAAATGTTTCGCTTGTTAATTGAATTGCTGCCATTTTTCTTCCATCCTTTCTATTCCTGCAATGATTTATGGTCTGCCTAACATTCATCAGGTCTTTTTCTATTTCCTTTGTTATCTCTTATTATACTCATGATTGACAGAAACTCTGTGAGTTAGTCACAGTTTCTGCAATTTTTCTTACCAGCTTTTATCAGCAAAAAATCAGGTTTATGAAAAAGATCTGCATAATCCGGATATTTCTCCAGAATTTCAATCGTCAGCAGCGGCTCTGTCACACTTTCTATGCAAAATCCTTCTTGAATCAGTGTGTTGAGCATTGTTGAAAATGTTCTGTGATATTTCTTGACGCCGTCGACAAACCATGTCGTTTCTCTTTCTCCCTCTACTCCATAATCCATAAGATTTAAATATAGCTTTTTCCCGTTTTCATCTTTGGTCCATCTGTCACCCGACGAAAAACAAGTAGTCAACGGATGCTCCTGCGAAAACACAAATATGCCTCCATCCTTCAACAGTTGATACACATCCCTGACAACTGCCTCATAATTTTCAACATAGTGCATCGCAAGAGAGCTGATTACGATATCAAACTTTTTATGCAATTTTGATATTTCTTCGATAGGCATATGGATATAGGAAATAGAAGGATGTCCATTCTCTGCTTCTGCAACCTCCAACATCTTTTTGGAAATATCAATTCCTACAACCGTTGCTGCACCTAATTCCACAAATTTTGTACAGTGCTCCCCAAAACCGCAACCCATATCCAATATTGTTTTTCCATTTAAATCAGGTAATAATGCAAACAATTCGGGAATCTCAAACAAGGTATTGGCATTTATTTCGTTCTGTCTTATCTTTTTGTAACCTTCAAAAAAACATTCGTCATCATAAATATTTTGCCTTGCCATCTCTTTTCCCCTTGCTAAACTTTTCTTTTTGCCATCTTTAGCATATCATATTTTTTAATACTTGACATCCTCTTCTTGCGCTGTTTCGTTTTTCCACTTCTTATAATTATACGCAGCCTGAATAAAAACCGGCAGAAAAAGAATCACGCCAATAATCCTTGCATAGGAATATGCCGGAAACTCTTTATAAATTACGATGTTTATCATTATCAATACAGGTATCATCCATAATGTTCTGATTAATTTTCGTCTATAACTCAATTTCCAATAACAAAATTCAACCCCTTTGTCTACTTTTTCACTCATATCATATCTTCTTGCAAGAAAAAAAGAAAGGGCCAATCCAATGATCATACTAATTATCATTATCAAGAACATATTACCATCCTCCGATTTCTACTTCTATTACGATAATTTTACCATTTTAGATCACTGTTACAAGTTAAATGTAAGTAAAGATTTTAGAAAATTATTCTTCTACTGTAAAAATTTCTTCAATCGTAACATGGAATGTCTTTGCGATATTCCATGCCAAAACCAATGATGGATTGTATTTTCCCTTTTCAAGGTTTCCTATAGTTTCTCGGCGTACACCTACTTTTGCAGCCAATTCTTCCTGTTTCATATCAAATCTTGCTCTATACTCTTTAATTCTGTTTTTAATCATCGGATACACCACACCTATCTTTCCAATCAAAATAAGCAGTAACAAAGCAGAAGACAATTATGGAAAACCCAAATCCCAAACCAATCCCTTTTACAAGCGCGACATTAGAATTATGCTCTATGATTGCATAATAGAACGTGACAATGGCTGTTATTACTAATTCAGAGAAAAACGCCCACGCAGCAGCTTTTCTCATATTTTGAACAAACATTTCATCTGTTTCCGCAAAGAAATATTCAAAAAATAAGGCAAAACCTAAAAACGGGAAAAACATAGGATTATCTGTCCAAAATCCCAGCAAGCCAATGAGAGAGAAAAAACCTAAAAAGCCATACCTACACTTCATAATAGACCTCCTTCTATGTGGTATATTTAACACTTTATGTTATAAATATACCACTTTTTATATTTGAAGTCAAGAATGCACACTACATCTCTCTCAACCTTTTAGAAACTATGAAACTACAGAGAAATGCTCCTGCTACAATAATAAAGCAAACGATTGTACACCATACAGGCACTCTCATATCTAATTGTACTCGTAGCAAAATCGTGATTGCTAAAAATACAGCTCCCACAATTTGTATAAAGTCTAATATCCTTTTTTGAAGTACCTGCAAATGCTTTTTATCTTTTATTCTTTCAGATTTCCATATTCCATAATTTACTTGAAGATCCTTTACATCTTCATCAGATATAAGTTCGTCCACACTTACGTCTAGTTCTAATGCCAGTTTTTTTGCTGTAATCAAATCCGGACATCTTGAACCTTTTTCCCAGCGACAAACTGTCTGCCTTGAAACATATAACTTATCTGCAAGTTGTTGCTGAGTAAGATTTTTTTCTTCTCTGAATTTTTTGATGTTATCATTTAACGCCATACTCCATACCTCTCTTTCATTCTCATCATATAACGATAAAATCCAAAATAAAAGTGCCAGTATGTATTTCCCTTGTTTCCATTTTGGTAACATCCATTTCACAAACCTGTTACGCTATTTTGCAGTATTCTACAGCAGTGCTATACAAGCTCACTAGACTAGCTCGTTTGCTTGACAGGCATATGCCCTATAGATACCAAAAAAGATGGCCTTATTCCTATAAACAGGATAAGTCCATCTTTTCCGTTATCTGCACTGCCTACTTCTGCACAATATTAATAATTCTTCCCGGAACGTAAATCTCTTTTACGATCATTCCTGTCAGTTTATCTGCCACTGCTTCTTTTCCTTTTGCAATTGCATCTTCTTTAGATACATCTGCCGCAAGTGTCACGACAGCTCTTGTCTTTCCGTTGATCTGTACAGCGATTTCGACCTCGTCGTCTTTCATCGCCTCTTCATCATAAGTCGGCCATCCCGCATTGAATACGGTTCCTTCGTGTCCGAGCTGCTGCCATAACTCTTCTGCCATATGCGGAGCAAACGGAGCAAGCAGTACTGCCAGTGTGCTTAATGTTTCTTTATCCACGCCGCCTGCTTTTTTTGCAATCTCATTCAGCTTATTGTTGTACTCCATAAATCCTGAAATAACTGTGTTTAAGCTAAAGCTTTCCAAACGTGTTGTAATATCATATACCATTTTATTACGGATCTTGATCATCTCTTTTGTTGCGCTGACATTTTTGTCTTTGCTGTCCATAACGAGATTCCATACTTTATTTAAGAAACGGTAAACACCATCGATTCCTCTGTCATCCCACTCTGCATCTAATTCCGGTGGACCTACGAATAATTCATACATTCTCAGAGAGTCACAGCCGTAATCTCTTACAAGATCATCCGGAGATACGACGTTTCCTTTTGATTTACTCATCTTGATTCCGTTTTTACCAGTGATCATTCCCTGATTGAATAATTTCTTGAATGGCTCATCAAAATCAATTGCCCCAATATCACAGAGGAATTTTGTGTAGAAACGAGAGTACAATAAATGAAGTACCGCGTGTTCTACTCCTCCAATATACATATCTACCGGAAGCATCTCATCTGCTTTTTCTCTTGATACAAGTGCTTCGGAATTATGGCTGTCCACATAGCGGAGGAAATACCAGGAAGATCCAGCCCACTGTGGCATTGTGTTTGTCTCACGTTTTGCAGGTTTTCCACAAACTGGACAAGTTGTATTTACCCAGCTTTCAATTCCTGCAAGCGGAGATTCTCCTGTTCCGGTCGGCTCATAAGAATCTACTTCCGGAAGTGTCAGAGGAAGCTGCTCTTCCGGTACTGGAACTGCTCCACAATCCGGGCAGTGTACAATCGGAATTGGTTCTCCCCAGTAACGCTGGCGCGAGAATACCCAGTCACGCAGTTTATAGTTGACAGTTGCCTTTCCAAATCCACGTTCTTCGATGATATGCGGCGCTTCTTTTTTCAAAACAGCTGATTCCATTCCGTTCCACTCACCAGAATTGATCATCGTTCCTGCTGCCTCTGTATAGGCCTCTGTCATATTTTCAATTTCTTTTCCATCTTTTGCGATTACCTGTACGATTGGAAGATCGAATTTCTTTGCAAATGCAAAGTCACGATCATCGTGAGCCGGCACACACATGATTGCTCCGGTACCATAGTCTGCGAGAACATAATCAGAGAGCCAGATTGGTGTCTTTGCTCCATTTAATGGGTTGATCGCATAAGATCCTGTAAACACTCCTGTCTTTTCCTTATCCTGAAGTCTGTCTACATTCGACTTCATAGAAGCATCATAGATATACTGTTCTACCGCTTCTCTTGTCTCGTCTGTGGCAAGACTCTTAGCAAGCGCATGCTCCGGTGCAAGTACCATAAATGTCGCCCCGTGAAGAGTATCCGGTCTTGTCGTATAGACAGTGATCTTATCTTCTCTTCCTTCTACCTGGAAATCAACTTCTGCACCGTAAGATTTTCCGATCCAGTCTGCCTGCATCTTCTTTACCTTCTCCGGCCAATCTAATTTATCGAGATCTGCAAGAAGCCTCTCTGCGTATTTTGTGATCCGAAGCATCCACTGACGAAGATTTTTCTTTGTCACTTCTGTTCCGCAGCGCTCACATTTACCATTTACTACTTCTTCATTCGCAAGACCTGTCTTGCAGGAAGGGCACCAGTTGATCGGGAATTCCTTCTCGTATGCCAGTCCTTCTTTGAACATTTTTACAAAGATCCATTGTGTCCATTTATAAAATTCTGGATCAGTTGTATTGACTTCCATATCCCAGTCATAGAGAGCTGCGATCTCATTGATCTGTCTCTTAATATTTTTTACATTCTCAGCAGTAGAAATCGATGGATGCACACCCATCTTGATTGCATAGTTTTCTGCCGGAAGTCCAAATGCATCCCATCCCATTGGATGTACAATATAGTATTTCTGTAATAACTTATATCTGCTCCATACATCAGAGATTACGTATCCTCTCCAGTGTCCGACATGGAGACCATTTCCTGATGGATATGGGAACATATCGAGACAATAATATTTCTCTCTCTTTCCATTTTCATCTTCTTTTACGTTCACTGGATGCTTTTCCCAGTTTTCACGCCATTTTTTTTCAATCGCCTTATGATTATAAGGTACTGCCATTCTTTTTTCCTCCTTTTTCTCCAAGAATTCCCTCTGCGGAAATCAATTTCCTATGCAATAAAAAAAACCTCTCATCTCATCAAGAGACGAAAAGGCTGACTTCCGTGGTACCACTCTTATTCATACAGCATCTCACTGTACGCACTCATTGCTTCTGTAACGGGAAGTCCCGCCTCTATCTACTTCCATACAGTGTATTCTGTATCTCTCGTTCAATAGAAGGGCTCCAAGGTGAGTTCGGAGATTACGCTGCTGCCTCACACCTGCCGGCAGCTCTCTGAAAACGATAGGCTCTTACTACTCCTCTTCTTTGCCATTGTCTGATTCAATCTGTCATCACAATTTCAATGATATTTCTATTTTATCATACGAAGACTATTTGTCAAGGCATTGGGAAAAGCTGTATTTTTTTGTAAATTTCGCATAAATTTTTATATTTTATTGCCATTTTCTTATAATTAGTGTATAATACATTACATAATCGACAGAACGAAAAAACATTATAAAGGAGATAGTGCCATGGTAAATTTATTAACAGGCCCTAAAGGGAGCGGCAAAACACAACAGATGATCGAATTAGCAAATGAGACAGTAAAGCAGTGTGACGGCAATGTAACGTTTATCAAGAACAGTCACAACGATACATACAGTTTATCTTTTGATATCAGAGTAATCTGTATGGATGACTATCCTTCCATCAAGAACATTGACGACTACACTGGATTTATTTATGGAATGCTTAGTGCTAACCATGATATTCAGGCTATTTTTATCGATGGTATTTTAAAACATGCCAATATTTCTTCTGAGAATATGCCTCGCTTCATTGAACGGTTGAAAAATATCTCTAAGAGACATGATGTGAATTTCTATTTAAGTATCAGCGCAGAGAAAGACCAGTTAAACGGAATTGACTTGACTGACTGTGCACTTCTTAATTAAAACAACGAAGCAATTCAAATGGAAAAGTTAATAGTTCACAATTTCCATTACGTTTAAAAGCCTTGCAGTAATTGCTACCGCAAGGCTTTTCTCTTATCTTTTTTCTATTTTCGTATACTCTATTTTCTTTCAAATGCAAGCTCGATCAGCTCTGTCACAAGCTCTGTCGTATCGATTCCTTTTTCTCTCCAAAGCATTGGGTACATGCTGATATTCGTAAACCCAGGCAATGTATTGATCTCATTGAAAATCACTTCATTTGTACCATGTTCCAGGAAGAAATCCACTCTGGAAAGTCCAAAGCCATCTACCGCTTTGAAAATTGCAACAGCATCTTCTCTCACCTTTTCCAATGCTCCTTCTGGCAGTTCCGGATGAGTATCTGTCTTAGAATCCGGATTATTGTACTTTGCTTCATAAGTGTAGAACGTATCTGCTGCCTTAATTTCACCGACGTCAGATGCTTTCACATTCTTTCCACCAAGCACGGCACATTCAATCTCACGCCCTTTAATCGTCTCTTCTACAAGAATCTTTGTATCATGCTTTGCCGCTTCAAGCAATGCTGCCTGTAATTCTTCTCTGTCTTTTGCCTGATTGACTCCCTGAGAAGACCCTGCTTTGGACGGCTTTACAAATACCGGATACGGAAGCATTTCCTCCACCTTGTCAAGCGCCTTGTCGATCTCCTCAAGCTCATATGCATGGATTCCAACAAATTTTGCCTGACGGATTCCAAGATGATCTACAATGATCTTCGTGTAAAGTTTATCCATGGATACCGCTGATGCAAGTACCCCACATCCGACATAAGGGATTTTCGCAAGTTCAAACAATCCCTGGATGGTTCCATCTTCACCGTACATTCCGTGAAGAACTGGAAAGATCACATCTACCTGGATTTTCTCCACAGTATCCCCCAACACGAGAATTCCATGTTCTCCGGCATCCGGTGAAAGAATTGCCCGCTTCCCGTTTTCACGCCAGGTATCATTTCTAATTGCTTCTGTATCTTCCACTTTCAGCCAGCATCCCTCTTTTGTGATCCCGATTAAAACCGGCTCATATTTTGTCCGGTCAATATGCGAGATCACTGTAACTGCTGACTTACAGGAAACTTCATGCTCAGAGGATTGCCCTCCAAAGATTACCGCTACTCTCTGTTTCTTCTCTCCCATTTTTCCACATCCTTACTTTTCTTTTTTCACTTCTTTCTATTCTATCGGCATTTTCTATAAAATGCATTTCCAAAAATGCTGATTTCATTGCAAATCCTGCTCTATTTAATACTTAAAACTGTATTTACCTTCTCATCCTGCTTATATTCAATCGTCACTTTCTGTCCCGGCTCATAACGGATGACATCAATAAAGTCTACCACCGACACATCAAAAATCTCCTCTGATTCTTCCAGAAGAATATAGTAATGTGAGTTTCCTTCCACGACTCCCTGTGCAATCTTCGCAATGGTTCCTTCCATCGTCTGTACTTCTCGCTTGTCTTCCTCTTCCTTGATCACACCATCCGTCAGAAGAAGTTCATTGTATTTTTCCTCACACTGGCTTACCGTATCTCCGATTGCTACAAGCTGATATTTCTGTACATTTACCATCGCATACTTCTTAACAAGGCCCGCATCATCTTTTAATGCGATAAAATAAGTCGGCTCTCCGGAGAGATTTAAAAGAAGCGGGAAAGTCGCCTTGTATTTCAAGTTCTGTACCTGACCTTCTGCAGATGACATTGCAGAAGCCTCTGTAGCACCTTCGATCGGATAAAATTTTGTTTCCATTGTTCTCTGGTTCATCAGAACAAATCCGACGTTGGACTGGTCACCACTCACGGATGTCACACCCGTATATACCCATACATCGTCATCGATCGCAAGATAGTTATATCCTTCTGTCGTCTTCAGGCAGTCTTTCTGTCCAAGCACACTGTTCAAAAATCCATGCTTCAGCGCTCCATAGTAATCATAAAGCTGTACAAGAAGATCAGAAGAATATGCACGGTCAATCCACTTCGGCACATCATCGATCGCATAGTCTTTCGTCTCTCCTGTCACTGCATTACACAGTACAACTCTTCCAACAGTCTCTCCTCCAAACAGACCAATGTTAAACTTCTTCACCGGGCATACCCAGTATGGAACTCCGTCATCATCTGTCTCAAAACTTAACTGGTCAAAAATATAAGTCGGATAATTGAAGCGCAAATGTCTGTAAATGTTCCGGTTAAAATATTCGCTTGTAGAATACTTGATACCTTTTTCTAATTTTACAAGCTCTGTAGACTGTGTGGCCATATCAATACGGACATACGCCGGGATTCCTTCAGACTGATTCGTGATCCATTTAATACCACTGGCATATTTGAGCGGAGAAACACGTACCGGTCTTCCTTGATAGTTGATCTGGCTGTAAATATCATCCACCTCAAATTGAGATACCATATCTACCATACTTCCCATCTTTCGATTTCCGAGAAGTGTTGCAGACTCTTTGTCAAGCAGCGGGATTTGATCAAAGGAAAGTTCTTCGATATCCTTTGTAAATTCTCCCTCCTCTACTTTAAGAAGCTTCTGATACTTCTTCGCATTTACGATCGGAGAAGAAAGTAACGCTCCCACAAGATACACAACAACAACTGCTGCCAGTACAAATAGAATCGCCTTCATCCCTTTACTCGTCTTAATCTCATCTGGACGAAGCCGTTTCTTCCACGCGTAGATCAGCGCAAGAACTGCAACTAAAATCCCAATAAAGAACCAAAAATCACGAGAGTGGATATTGATTGCCGGCAGTGTAAAATAGTAATACAAAAATGCAACAATCGCAAGCACAATCGCTCCAATTATTTTTGCCTTTGCTTTTTTCATAACATCCTCCATTTTCTATATATCAATAAGTTATAATGAACAGTATAATACAAAAATATCATCAGCGCAAACAATGTCTGATGATATTTTATAAACTTCTTATAAACAATAGAATCTAGAAATGTTTTCTCCAGAAACTTGGAGAACAAATCATAAGAAACGGGAAGATTTCAAGCCTTCCGATCAGCATATCCATAGAAAATACAATTTTAGATAACACCGAGAAAGACTGGAAGTTTTCTATCGGACCTACTCTTGAAATTCCCGGACCTACATTGCTCAATGTAGTCAGCACTCCCGATATGGTTGTTGCAAAATCAAAATTATCAAGTGCCACAAGAAGCACAGAAATTCCAAATACAAATACATATGCACTAAAATATGCATACACCCCTTGCAACGTCTCATTGCTGATTTTCTTTCCATTTACTTTTACAACATTAACCGATTTCGGATGCAGCATTCCTTTCACCTGCTTCAAAATACTTTTCCACAAGATCAAAAATCTGGACACTTTCACTCCACCTCCGGTAGAGCCGGCACATGCACCAATCACCATAATGAGAAGCAAAATACATTTTGATAATTCCGGCCACAAATTAAAGTCTGCCGTGGCAAATCCTGTCGTTGTAATAATTGATGCAACCTGAAAAATCGAATATCGGAAAGCTTTTAACGGTTCTTTGTAAATAGAGAGAACATTGCAGGTGATCACCAAAGTTGCCGCCACTATAATTCCCAGATATGCTCTGACTTCCTCATTTTTCCAAACAGATTTTACATCTTTTATTAAAAGAAGAAAATACATATTAAAGTTGATTCCAAACAGGATCATAAAAACGGTGATCACCCCGTCAATATAAGCACTGTCATAGTAAGCAACGCTGCTGTTATGATTTGCAAATCCTCCGGTTCCTGCGGTACTAAAGGAGTGAATGATACTATCATATAAGTTCATTCCTCCTACCAGAAGGAAAATGATCTCCGCGACAGTGAGTGCCAGATACATTGCATATAAAAGCTTTGCGGTCTCTCGCGCTTTCGGAACAAGTTTATCTGCTTCTGGTCCTGGAACTTCTGCCCGCATTAAATGCATAGAACTTTTATCATCCAGAGAAGTCACTACCATAACAAACACAAGTACACCCATTCCACCAATCCAGTGCGTCAGACATCTCCAGAAATTCATTCCATAAGAGAGCGCCTCTATATCTGTAAGAATGGTAGATCCTGTCGTCGTAAATCCAGATACGGTCTCAAACAGAGCGTCCACATACGATGGAATCTCTCTTGACAAATAAAATGGAAGTGCTCCGAATACAGACCACAATATCCATGCTGCGGCTACGATCACAAGCCCGTCCTTCCCATAGATTCTTCCATTTTCTGGTTTTTTTCTACCAAAGAGAAGGAAAAAGACACACAGCACAGCGCTTGTAATCCCAAATGCTGCCATGTCTGAAGTTTCCCCATAAATCAAGGATACTGCTGCCGGGATACAAAGTACAAGTGCTTCCACCCCCAACATTTTTCCTAATACATAAGCTGTCATTTTGTAATTCATTTTTCTTCCACCACTACACTAAAATATCATGAAAATCCTGTACTTTGCATTTCAATGTAATTACGATCACACTATCCCCGATCTGGAGGCAATCCTCTCCTCCGGGAATAATAATTTTTCGATTCCTTACAATACATGCAATCAGCACATCTTTCTTAGTTTCCAGGCTCTTCAGTGGTACTCCCACATAGGAGGTCTGTTTTTTTATAATAAATTCCAGTGCCTCAACACGATCATCTACAAGATGGTACATTGCCTCAATATTGGCACTGCGGATTGAATTCTGGCGTGCGCGCACATAGCTTAAAATTGCATCGGCAGTCGCAGATTTTGTAGATACAATGCTGTTGATCCCAAATCCTGCCACCATCTCTGCCCTGGAATCTTCATTGACTTTCGCCACAATCTTTGGAACTCCCTGCTGTTTTGCAAAAAGTGCCATGATGATATTCTCTTCATCCATTCCCGTAAGTGCAATAAAGGCATCTGCATCACCGATTCCCTCTTCGATCAGAAGTTCATTATCCGATCCATCCCCATGAATAATAGTAGCTTCCGGAAGCGCCTCACACAGTCCTTCACTCTTTGCCAGGTCTTTCTCTATGATCTTTACCTGCATTCCAAGCTTCGTCAACTGCTTCGCGAGATAGAATCCAACTCTTCCTCCTCCGCAGATCAATACCTTTTTGATTTTATTTTTACGATTTCCAATTTTTTTAAAGAAAATTTCCATCTCTCGATGAGATGCCGCTATGTGAAGCCTGTCTCCTGGCTGCAGGACAAATTCCCCATCCGGAATATAAACCTGTGTTCCCCGCTGTACTGCACAGATCAAAACTTTAATCTTATACTTTTTATAAAATTCTGCAAGGGATATTCCAGTAATCGAGCTTTCCTGCTGAAGCGGAAATTCTACCAGTTCCACTCTTCCTTTTGCAAACGTTTCCACCTTACTTGCAACCGGGAAGATCAGTACTCTGGAAATCTCATTTGCAACTGTCAGTTCAGGGTTTACTGCCATACTTAAATGCAGATCTTCCTTCAAAATATCAAGCTGCTGCAGATAAACCGGATTTCTTACACGGGCAATCGTATGTCTGGCCCCCAGCCTTCTGGCAATCAGACAACTTAACATATTCAGTTCATCCGTAGACGCACAGGCAATCACCAGATCTGCGTGGGGTACATCCGCCTGCTTCTGCACTTCTGCACTGACTCCATCTCCAGTGATACAGAAAATGTCCAGCCTGTTGATGGTCTCTTTCAATTTTCCCTCATTTGGATCGATCAAAACGATGTCATAATTTTCTTCAGAGAGTTGTTTTGCAAGCTTAAAGCCCACTTTCCCATCTCCTATAATTACAATTTTCATCGCACTTTCCTCTTTTCTCACATTACTTTTTCATTTTGTAAATTACTCATTGTCTAAACCGATAATCAGCATGCAAATTATAACACTTTCTATTAGAAAGTCAATGGAAATCTTTATGTAATTTTAATGTATTTTTACATATTTTTATTTTCTTTTAATATCCCTCTCAGCCATCTCTTCACAGCATACAAAACCCAAGAAGATGTACCATATTTTTCAAGAGACTATTCTCTGATTTTCAGATACAAAAAGACAGAGAATCCAGGACTGCTTCCGCCGTCTCAGACTCTCTGCCAGTTCCGTGATAGATTTCTATTTCTATCACTGCTTTCCTATTTTATATACAATCTACTCTTCCGCTGCGCGCTTTGCGATTTCTTTCTCTTGTACATCAGAAGGCGCCTGCTCATATCTTGCAAATTCATACTCATAAGTTCCGCGTCCTCCGGTCATAGAACGAAGCACTGTGCAATATCCGAACACTCCCGTCATCGGAATATCCGCCTCGATGATCTGTTTTCCACCCTGCACTGGTGTCATTCCGAGTACACGTCCGCGACGTTTGTTCAAATCTCCCATGACGTCCCCAGTGTACTCATCCGGCACAGTCACTTTCAATGTTGCAATAGGCTCTAAGAGAACCGGAGAAGCCTCCATGATTCCTTTCTTAAACGCCTGCATGGTCGCAGTCTTGAATGCCATCTCAGAGGAGTCAACCGGATGATAAGATCCATCATACAGCGTTGCTTTCACACCGACTACCGGATATCCTGCAAGAGGTCCCTTGCCTACAGATTCCTGAAGACCTTTTTCGACTGCCGGGAAATAATTCTTCGGAACTGCTCCCCCTACGACTGTCTCCTCAAAAATATATGGTGTCTCCAGGTCGCCTGATGGTTCAAATTTCATCTTGACATGTCCATACTGACCATGTCCACCGGACTGTTTCTTATATTTTGTATCAATATCGGAAGTCCTACGGATCGTCTCACGGAATGCAACTTTCGGTGTCTCCAGCGTAACCTCTACTTTATAGCGGTTTGCCAGTTCGCTGACGATGACTTCCAAATGTTGCTCACCCATACCATAGAGAAGTGTCTGATGATTTTCACTGTCGTTAACTACCTTGACAGTCACATCTTCTGCCATGATCTTTGCCAGCGCCTGAGATACTTTATCCTCGTCTCCTTTCGATTTTACAACATATTTCATATATGTATACGGAACAGAATGATCTGTCTTTGGATATACAACCTGCGTATTCTTAGTGGCAAGCGTGTCTCCGGTTCTAGTCGCACTTAATTTTGCGATGGCACCGATATCTCCCGCATGCAGCTCCTGCACTTCTACCGGCTTATTTCCCTGCATGGTATATAATTTTCCTGGTTTTTCTTCTGCATCTGTACTCGTATTATACAGAACGTCCTCTCCTTTTAAAACACCAGAGCATACTTTGACAAACGAATATTTTCCGATAAAAGGATCCACCATGGTCTTGAAAACATAGGCTGTCTTTGCCTTTGCAAAGTCATAATTTGCTTCATAGATTGCCTTTGTCGTACGGTTAAATCCAACACACTCTCTCTTATCCGGGCTTGGGAAAAACCTTACGATATCTGACAGAAGGTTGGCCACTCCCTGTGCCATCGTATTGGATCCCATTCCAACCGGAACAATACTTCCATCCATCACATTTACTCTAAGCGCAGAACGAATTTCTTCTACGGAAAATTCTTCTCCTGCAAAGTAACGCTCCATCAAGTCTTCACTTGTCTCGGCAACTGTCTCTAACAATGTGTCTCTGTATATTTTAAGGTTTGGCAGACAATAATCTGGAATCTCACATTCTTCTCGCTGTCCAATGCCTGTATATCTTCTTGCTGCATTCTTGATGACATTGACATATCCTACCAGCTGTTCGTTCTCTCTGATCGGCTGGAAATGCGGTGCAATAACCTTTCCATATCTCGCTGTCAATTCTTCCACAACATTACGGAAACTCGCATCATCCATATCCATCTCCGTCACATAGACCATACGAGGCAGATTATACTTATCACAGAGCTCCCATGCCTTTTCTGTTCCGACTTCCACACCTGCTTTTCCTGATACAACAATGACAGCCGCATCCGCTGCACTGACCGCCTCTTCTACTTCCCCGACAAAGTCGAAATATCCCGGAGTATCAAGCACATTGATCTTTGCCTTTTCCCATTCAATCGGATATAACGTTGTATGGATGGAAAATTCTCTCTTCTGCTCTTCTTTATCAAAATCGCTGAGCGTATTGTGATCAGAAATCTTTCCCATACGGTTGGTCACCCCTGATACGAAAGCCATCGCTTCCACTAAGCTTGTTTTTCCACTGCCGCCATGTCCAAGTAACACGACATTTCTAATTTCATCCGTTCTGTAAACCTTCATATTGCTGCCTCCTTCTAGCACGTTTTTGTCATGTGTATATTGTACTAAAAAAATATATAAATTACAACTCTTTTATGTAATTTATACAAATTTTATACAATATATTCTTTTTCACTTTAAAGCATCATAGCTTTGACAAATATGAAAAAATAGCTTACAATAATTCATATAAAATTTTCTGATTGATATATACTGGAAGGACATATGAAATATGAAAGAAAAAATTGGTTTTATCGGACTTGGACTGATTGGAGGATCGATCGCAAAGGCAATCCGGCAATACTATCCGGACTTTGAACTGGTCGCATTTGATAAGCAAAAAGAAACACTGGCACTCGCTGCCCAGGAAGGCATCATCGACACCGCATGTTCTTCGATCAACGACAGCTTTTGCAACTGCACATATCTGTTTCTATGTGCTCCTGTCGCCTATAACAATGCCTATTTGGCACAATTGAAAACCTATCTGCACGAAGGCTGTATTCTGACAGATGTCGGCAGCGTAAAGAATTCTATCCACGAAGCAGTCAAAAAGCTCGAGCTGGAAGAATATTTTATCGGCGGACATCCGATGGCCGGTTCTGAAAAGAGCGGATTTGCAAATGCAAAAGCAATTCTAATTGAAAATGCATATTTTGTCCTGACTCCGTCAGAAAAAGTCTCGCAGGAGAAAGTAACTGCTTACAAAGATTTCATCGCCTCCTTGAAAGCAATCCCGATTATTATGAATGCCAAGGAGCATGATTTTGTCACCGGAACGATCAGCCATCTGCCCCATATCATTGCTTCTGGTCTAGTAAATTTTGTAGAACAGACGGATACGGCAAATGAATATATGAAACTGCTTGCCGCCGGAGGATTTAAGGATATTACGCGAATTGCCTCATCTTCTCCTACTATGTGGCAGCATATTTGTCTAAAGAATCACAAACAGATTTCCGAGATTCTGGATGCTTATATTCACCTCCTGATTGAGACAAAGAAGTCTGTAGAAACCTGTAATACCGAGCAGCTTTATGACTTCTTTGACCGCGCAAACAACTACAGGAATTCTATTCCGGACAGTTCCTTTGGCTGTATCAAAAAGGAATTCGTTATTTACTGTGATATTATTGACGAAGCGGGCGGAATTGCAACCATTGCAACCATCCTCGCCTCCAACCATATCAGTATAAAAAACATCGGAATCATTCACAACCGAGAGTTTGAAGAAGGTGTGCTTCGCATTGAATTTTACGAAGAGCTCTCCTCACAGAAAGCAGTGAAACTTCTTCAGAAGTATCGCTATATTGTATACGAAAGATAATACTTCGTATGAAGAAACGCACTTCTCCTTTTTCACTCAGATTCATACCTAAAATTTTTGAAACATTTTCTTTCAGAAAGGATTTACAATGGAACTTAAACCTACAACAAAACTACGAGGAACCGTTACTATTCCGGGAGATAAATCTATCTCTCACCGTGCGGTGATGTTTGGAGCACTTGCAAATGGTCTGACAGAAATCCACGGATTTCTTCAAGGGGCAGATTGCCTTGCCACCATCGATTGCTTTGCACAAATGGGAATTTCTATCGAAAACAATCAAGATACCGTGCTTGTCCACGGAAAAGGACTCCGTGGACTTCGCCGTCCATCTTCTGCCCTGGATACAAAGAATAGCGGCACAACGACAAGACTGATTTCCGGTATCCTAGCCGGACAGCCTTTTGAGACGACACTTTCCGGAGATGCTTCTCTCAACACAAGACCGATGGGGCGGATCATCACCCCACTCTCCATGATGGGAGCAGACATCACAAGTCTTTCCGGCAATGGGTGTGCCCCTCTTCGGATCCGCCCTGCTGACTTGCATGGAATCTCTTACTCTTCCAACATTGCCTCCGCGCAGGTAAAATCTGCCATACTTCTTGCCGGTCTATATGCAGACAGTGAGACATCCGTAATAGAGCCGGAACTGTCTCGTGACCATACCGAACGTCTGCTGCGGGCATTCGGTGCGGAGCTTACAAGCACAAAAACAGATGCCGGAGCTGTTTCTATGATCCAGCCATGCAACGAACTTTTGGGTCAGAAAATTTTTGTGCCTGGCGACATTTCTTCCGCAGCGTACTTTATCGCTGCCGGACTGCTTGTCCCACACTCCGAGATTGTTATAAAAAATGTCGGAATCAATCCGACACGCGCCGGGATCTTATCTGTCTGCGAGGCTATGGGGGCAGATATCACCTACCTTTCCAAGACCAATGACGGCGGAGAGCCTACTGCTGATCTCCTTGTCCGCACAAGCGAACTTCACGGCACCGTCATTGAGGGTTCCCAGATTCCGACACTCATTGATGAAATCCCGATGATCGCTGTTCTTGCTGCCTGCGCGGAAGGGACAACTATCATCCGAGATGCTGCCGAACTGAAAGTCAAAGAAACGAACCGGATCGACACCGTGACAGAAAATTTAAAGAAAATGGGGGCAGATGTCACACCAACTGACGATGGTATGATCATCCGTGGAAAGACACCCCTTCACGGTGCTGGGATAGACAGCTATTTCGATCATCGGATTGCCATGGCATTTTCGATTGCAGCACTGGTCGCAGACGGAACAACCACTATCCAAAACAGTTCTTGTGTGGATGTCTCCTACCCAGATTTTTATAGAACACTTTATCATTTAAGAGAGGAAAACTAATATGAGACGTGATAAAATCAACTACTACCTTGACCTTGCAGAAATGGTATCTCAGCGCTGTACCTGTCTGCGAAAACACTATGGCGCAGTCATCGTAAAAAACGATGAAGTGATCTCCACCGGATATGCCGGTGCCCCTCGCGGTCGTAAAAATTGTACAGATATCAATATGTGTATCCGTGAAAAATTAAAAATCCCAAGAGGAGAACGCTACGAATTATGCCGCAGTGTACACGCAGAAGCCAACGCGATCATCAGCGCCTCCCGCGATAAAATGATTGGAAGTTCTTTATATCTTACCGGAATCGATATGAAGACGAACGACTATGTCGAAAATTCTAACAGTTGTTCCATGTGCAAAAAAATGATCATCAATGCCGGAATTGACAAAGTATACATCCGTGACACCAAAGATGACTACCGGGTCATCGATGTGGAAGAATGGATTGCACACGATGAATCTTTAGACGGCTCTTATGGATACTAATCATTCCCAGAATCTGGAAAGAAGGTGTTTCTTCTATGACACGTGAAGAATTATACGCATCAATCTATACACACGATACCATTTATCTTCCTCCTTGGGAGGAACAGTCTGCCCCGCTGGAAGTAGCGCTCGGATGCAGCTGGGGAAAATGCCGGTTCTGCGACTTTGCCAAAGACACATTCTCCCTTCACTCCGATGAAAAAATCGAGGAAAACCTAAAAATACTTTCAAAACTTCAACCCGAGAATCCCCGTGTCTTTTTCCTTGGAGAAAATGCATTTGTCATCGAGAGTGAGCGCCTGCTGCGCCTGTTCTCCCTTGTGCGGACCTACATGCCACAAGTAAAAGAATTTGCAATGTATTCGCGCATTGACGATGTACTTCGAAAGACTCCTGAGGAACTGGAACTGCTCAAAAAAGCCGGACTCTCTGACCTGCATCTTGGTCTGGAGTCCGGCAGCGATCCAATTCTTGATGTAATGAATAAAGGTGTAACTTCTGCCGATATGCGCAAAGGTTTTCACATGCTGGATCGTGCCGGAATAGGATATTATGTCACCGTCATTCTCGGTCTTGGAGGTCGCACGTTCTCAAGACTTCACGCAATTGAAACCGCAAAATTTTTAAATACGATCCATCCAAAAGATATCTGGTGTCTGAAGCTTCACCTGTTCCCGGGGACTCCTCTGTACCGCGAGAGTAAACGAGGACATTTTGATCCAATGACACCTGAAGAAATACTCAGAGAAGAGTATCTGCTTCTTGAAAATCTCACAGTAAAAGATTGTCTCTTTGAAGATACGACTGTTTTAAACACTTACACGCTGCGCGGAAGACTTCCGGAACAAAAAGAAGAACTGCTGCGCGCGATGGAATACTTATCTCAAATGGCAGACAAATAGTATACTCTTCTATAAACAAAGAATCTCGTAAGCGAGCTTTTCCATGTAATAAAAACATGCTCCCTTCCCGGCGATAAGCTTGGTTGTTCCTTATCTGCCCGGAAGGGAGCATATCATTTTCTTTTACATTCTTTCTTATTTCCGAGTTATTGTTTCTATCTGCTTTGTTCCACCAAAAATTCTGCAATTAAATCGATGCAATCCTGTACATCTTTTAAATCCGCCATTTCTGCCGGTGTATGCATATAACGCAGCGGAATGGACACAAGTACCATCGGAACTCCTTGGTTGGAGAAGTGGATCTTATCTCCATCGGTATAAGTCATACGACTTGCCGCCTCCATCTGCACTTCAATTCCAACTTTTTTCGCACAGGCTTTCATTTCCTCATTCAACTTCTTGACAACCATTGGGCTATTGCATAGTACCGGCCCTCCGCCAAGTTTGACTGTACCGAAATCTGCCGCATTTGTTCCCGAATAATCGCTTGTATAGGTCACATCGACCACAATTGCAAGATCCGGCTGAATTCTTGTACTCGTCCAGTAAGCACCGCTCATAGTTGTCTCTTCTCCAACCGTGGATGCTGCATAAACTCCAACTTTGCAACCTTCTGCCTTTGCTTTCCTAAGTGCTTCCATGATAATAAAAACACCAACTCTGTCATCCAATGCTCTGGCAGTCAATCTTCCATTTGCCATCCTGTGTATTTTTGTATCAAGAACGATCGGATCTCCAAGACTTACATACCGAAGCGCTTCTTCTTTATCTTCCGCTCCTATATCAATACGAATGTCTGATGTCTTTAAATCACTCTTCTTTGTCAACTCCCGGCAAGTCTCCACAACGCCAGGAATATTCCCCTGCGCAGTCTTGATCTGCACTTGTTGTCCGAGATATGTTGCCAAAATAATTCCTCCGCGGGCAATCACCTGAATTCTTCCGTCCTCAGTAATATTAGAGATCATCAGCCCAATCTCATCCGCATGTGCAGAAAGCATGATTCGCCTTTTCGCCTCTGGATTCACTACACAGATTAGATTGCTCATCTCATCTCGTCTGATCTCATCGGCACAGTCTCTCATCTGTGCTTCCACCACATCCTGTATTGGTTCCTCATAGCCTGATACTGATATTTCACTCAAAAGCTGTTCTAAAAATTTTTCATTCATATGTTCTAACACCTTTCTTGTTGTACCTTTGACAACAGATTTTTTCATGCTAATACAACTCAAGTAAATCATAACACGCACAAAGCTCTTTGGCAAACAGAATGGGGTTCACTTTACCAGTGTACTGTGCTATAATTATGTGTAAAAGTTTCTAAGTAAAGGGGGGGTTATCCATGGATGTCTTAATGATTATGGGACTTGGTGTTCTTGCAGGACGCTTTCTTATACCAAACCGTACAAAGAAAGGGAATGAAATCATCTCCCTTACATGCACTTTTCTTTTAATTTTTTCTATGGGCGTGACATTAGGCAGAAATGACAATTTTTTGAAAGATTTATCTTCTTTGGGGCTGTCAAGTTTATTGTTCTTTTTAGTTCCAACTGTCTTGTCTATTCTCATCGTTTTTATTCTAACAAAAAAATTAATGATAAAGAAAACTACGAAACAAGAAAAAGAGGTCGAAGAATGATTGTTTTATTTATGATTTGCGCACTGGTCATCGGACTGCTTTATGGAATGTCTGGTATCGATTTTACCTTTTTAAACATCATTAGCGAAAACACCGATTTGGTTTTATATATTTTGATGTTTTCTGTTGGAATCAGCATAGGAATGCAAAGAGGGATTTTGTCAAAAATAAAGGAATATCATCTGAAAATTTTTATTATTCCAATCGGAATTATTATTGGTTCTTTCTTAGGTGGAGTGATTTGCTCCCTGATTTTAAAAATGCCTATTGGGTATGGTACTGCTATCACCAGTGGTTTAGGCTGGTATAGTCTGGCAGGGGTAACCATTAGCAGCTTAGCGAATGTGGAACTAGGAAGTATTGCTTTTATGAGTAATCTTATGCGAGAAATGTTTTCTTTCATTCTGATTCCGTTTCTCGCTGTTCGCTTGAATTACTATACTTGTATCGCTTCCGCAGCAGCTACAAGTGAAGACACTACCTTGCCTCTCATTTTGAAATACACAAATGAGGAAACTGTAGTTCTGTCTGTCTTCAATGGTGTCATCTGTTCCCTGATGGTTCCCATCCTGATTTCTTCCTGTTTGAATATGCTCTAGCTGCAAAAGGCACCCACTTTTTATCGTGGATGCCTTTTCTTTATAATAGTTAATCATGGAGTAAGCAATATTTATTTGTTCAGTCCCATTTCTTCTCTTACTTCGATGAAGCATTTTACAATGAAGTCGATATCTTCTTTTGTATGGCTTGCACATACCTGTGTACGGATTCTTGCTTTTCCCTTCGGAACTACCGGATAAGAGAATGCAACAACATATACCCCTTTTGCTCTCATACGCTCTGCAAATTCTGCTGCTGTCACTTCATCATATAACATTACAGGTACACATGGATGTGTTCCCATGATGATATCAAATCCGTTGTCTACAAGTTGTTTACGATAGTATGCTGTTGTTTCTTCTAAGTGGTCACGAAGTTCTGTACTTTCCTCTAACATATTGAACATTTCAATACTTGCACCTGCAATTGCCGGAGCAAGAGAGTTGGAGAATAAATACGGACGGCTTCTCTGACGAAGCAGATCGATGATTTCTTTTCTTCCTGATGTGTATCCGCCTGACGCTCCACCAAGTGCTTTTCCTAAAGTACCTGTGATGATATCCACACGTCCTTCTACACCACAATGCTCTGCTGTTCCACGTCCGTGAGCTCCGACAAATCCTACCGCATGGCTGTCATCTACCATCACGAGTGCATTGTATTTGTCTGCAAGATCACATACACCTTTTAAGTTACAGATAATTCCATCCATAGAGAATACACCGTCTGTTGCGATCAGTTTAATTCTTGCTCCGGCTTCATCTGCTTCTTTCAATTTTGCTTCCAGATCTTCCATGTTATTATTTTTGTAACGGAAACGTTTTGCTTTGCAGAGACGTACTCCGTCGATGATAGAAGCATGATTTAATTCATCGCTGATAACGGCATCGTCTGCTGTTAAGATTGTCTCAAACAACCCACCATTGGCATCAAAACAAGAAGAGTAAAGAATCGTATCATCTGTTCCGAGGAATCCTGAAATCTTCGCTTCCAGTTGTTTGTGAATATCCTGTGTTCCACAGATAAAACGTACAGATGCAACTCCGTATCCTCTCTCATCGTATGTTCTCTTTGCTGCATCGATCAGTCTCTGGTTGTCTCCAAGTCCGAGATAGTTATTTGCACACATGTTGATAACTTCTCTTCCGTCCTCCAGTTTTACTTTTGCGCTCTGTGGAGAAACGATCGGAGCTTCTCCTTTAAATAATCCTGCTGCTTTAATGTCTTCTACTTCTTTTGTGTAGATACTTAAAATATCATTTTTACGTGCCATGTTGAAATCTTCCTTTCTTTCAGACAACTTTTTTGTCGTTTTCGATCTTAAAATTCCTGTGACTGTGCCTCTAACTGATCTAAGTCTTCCCAGTTCAGGATAACCTTTCCTGACTGTCCGGAAATCATTGCATCAAATCCTGCCTTATAATCTTTAATATTCAGTCTATGTGTGATGATATCAGAGATGTCCAGTCCTGCCTGAAGCATTGTAGTCATCTTATACCATGTATCCCATACTTTACGTCCGTAAATTCCGCGGATATTCAGTCCATTCCAGATAACTGTCTCCCAGTTGATCTGTGCATCTGGTCTCTGAAGTCCTAATACTGCAATCTTACCGCCGTGCTTCATGTTGTCGATCATGTCTCTAAATCCAGCTTGTGCTCCGGACATTTCCATACCAACGTCGAATCCTTCTGTCATTCCGATTTCCTTCATGACTTCTTCCAATTTCTCATTTGCAAGATTTACTGTTCTTGTTGCTCCCAGTTTCTTTGCAAGATCCAGACGATACTGGTTAAAATCTGTGATAACAACGTGTCTTGCTCCTGCAAATTTTGCGATTGCCGCTGCCATGATTCCGATCGGTCCTGCTCCTGTGATCAGCACATCTTCTCCTAATACTTCATAAGAAAGTGCTGTATGTGTCGCATTTCCAAATGGATCAAAGATTGCATACATCTCTTCCGGGATTGCCGGATTTGTCGGCCATACGTTAGCAGCAGGGATGACAAGGTATTCTGCAAATGCTCCATCGCGGTTTACGCCGACACCTTTTGCATCTTTACAGTTCTCTTTGTGTCCTTCCAGACAGTTACGGCATTTTCCGCATACAATGTGTCCTTCTCCGGATACAATATCTCCGATGTTGAATCCTTCTACACCAGATCCCATCTCTACGATCTCTCCAACATATTCGTGTCCAGCTGTCTGTCCTACGGCAATGGTGTGCTGTGCCCATTCATTCCACTGGTAGATATGTACGTCTGTTCCACAGATTGCTGTCTTATGGATTTTGATCTTCACATCGTTTGTACCAACTTCCGGAATCGGTACTCTTTTTAATGCAAGTCCCGGAGCTGCTGTTTCTTTTACAAGTGCCCACATTTTATTATCGTTCATCTTATTTTTCCCTCCGTGTAATTGTGATTCAGTATTATCACCATTTGTATTTATCATACTCTATTTTGACATTTTTTTCAAGACTTTTTTCCGCATATCACGAACATTTTTATTTTACTGTCCGCACAGCAAAAACACTTGTTTTCTTACAACATTCACCATTGACAGAGAAGAAAAAACACGATACACTTCTGATATAATTGAGTGCAATCAGATGCCCGCAAGGGATAATAGGGAAATGAGTGAGATTCTCATACGGTCCCGCCACTGTGTTGGAGGAATCGTCAGCCAATATGCCACTGGGATACTGGGAAGGCGGCTGACGGTGTTGATACCTGAGTCAGAAGACCTGTCTGTTGCATAAGATTCACACATAGTTACGAGCGATGACTAGGTGTATAAAGAGGGTGTCATAAATATAGAAGATCTGAGCAAGTGACAGCCTGTATCTTGACAGATACCGGTTGCTTCTTTTGTAAAACTTTCTTTTATGACAGCCCCTTTATCGCGCATACCTGTCTGCTTTTTTTGCATGACAGGTTTTTATTTTGTAAAAATTTTCTTTTACAAAATAAGCAGCAAAATGCAGGAGGAATAATCAATGAACAAAACACAAAAGAAACTCGTCACTTTATCAACCATACTTGCCATCGGTTTTGGTATTTATCCTGCCGCAAATGCAATGCACATTATGGAAGGCTATCTTCCAGTTACTTATTGCATCGCATGGGGCATTCTCTGTATTCCATTTCTGATCGCAGGATTCTTCTCTCTGAAGAAAACAATTCAGGAGCACCGGAAGACTCTGATCCTTTTAGCAATGGCAGGAGCTTACGCCTTTGTTTTATCTGCCCTGAAAATCCCATCTGTCACAGGAAGCAGTTCTCATATGACAGGAACAGGACTCGGTGCGATCTTGTTCGGACCATGTGCCACCGGAATTTTAGGACTGATCGTCCTCCTATTTCAGGCAGTACTTCTCGCTCACGGAGGTCTTACGACACTTGGAGCAAATACATTTTCCATGGCAATCGCCGGTCCGCTTCTGACATTTGGAATCTATAAGCTCTGTCAGAAATTAAAACTGAATCGAATGGTCACAATCTTTCTTGCGGCCTCTCTCGGCGATTTATTTACTTATTGTATTACAAGCTTCCAGCTCGCTCTCGCCTACCCTTCCGAAGTCGGTGGATTTTCTGCTTCTTTAGTGAAGTTCATGGGGATCTTTGCAGCGACTCAGGTGCCACTTGCAATCATCGAAGGACTTCTGACGGTTGTCGTTATCATGAGTTTGGAATCTTACGCAAAATCTGAATTATCTGCACTTGGATACTTCAAAGGAGGTGCTGCAAATGTCAAGTAAAGCAAAATCTATCATTATTTTATTACTGCTCTGCGTACTAATTGCCGTAATCCCGCTTACGATGAGCAAAAATAAAGGTTCTGAATTTGGCGGTGCAGACGGCGAAGCAGAAACTGCCATCACAGAAATCAACCCAGATTATGAAGCATGGGCTTCCCCGATTCTGGAGCCACCGGGAGGTGAGACAGAAAGTCTTCTGTTCTGTCTTCAGGCCGGGCTTGGTGCAGGAGTCTTTGGATATCTGCTCGGTGTGCTGAGAGAACGCGCAAAACACGAATCCAAAGCAGAATCTCAACCTGCAAAATAAAGACGGACGACCGTTTTTTATTTCCTATATTATCATTTTCCCGGAAAGGACTGTCTATGTTTGAAATCGACACACTTTGTTATCATTCAAAACTAAGAGAGAAAAATGCAGAGATAAAATTTGCTTTCACCGTGCTGACACTGTTCATCTGTGTCTGGAACCGCTCCATTGTGATCGCAGCGATCGTCTTTGCAACTACCGGATTTTTGACCGTATGTGTGGGTGGCATTCCTGCTACCCGCTACATACGGCTTTTATGTATTCCGTTTTTCTTCCTTCTTTTGAGTACTTTGACAGTGGTCATTAATTTTTCAAAGACACCACTGTCAGGATATGCGATCTGCCTCGGAACTTTTTACATCACAGCCGGAAAGGATACGATTCTCTTTGCCGTTCAGATTTTCTGCACCGCATTCGGAGCTGTGTCCTGCCTTTATTTTTTATCACTTTCCACACCGATGACTGATTTGATCGCCGTTTTAGAAAGACTGCACTGCCCTTCTCTGTTCATCGAACTGATGCTTTTGATCTATCGATTTCTCTTTGTTCTCGCCGAGCTTGCCTCTTCTATTTCCACAGCCCAGAAAGCACGGCTTGGCAATCGGAATTTTCGCACTTCCTTTTCTTCCTTCGGTGCACTTTTATCCGTTCTGTTCATCCGTGCCATTCAGAAATCGGGCAGGCTGTATGATGCTATGGAATCACGCTGCTATGATGGAACAATTCGTGTTCTCCATCAACAGTATCCTGTTAAGAGAAAGGAACTCTTTCTTTGCATCGGTTACGAACTATTGTTACTCTACTTTTCATGGAAAGGACTGCCATAATGTCAGAAACGATTTTAGAAGCAAAACATTTATATTTCTCTTATGACAATGATCAGACACATTCTCTCAATGATTTTTCATTGAAAATTGAAAAAGGGAAGAAAATTGCAGTGATGGGATCTAACGGTTCCGGCAAATCTACCTTTTTCCTCTGCTGCAACGGAATCCACCGCCCTTCTTCCGGGAATCTGTTTTTTCACGGAAAAGAAATCGGTTATTCCCGCAGAGAACTTCTGGAGCTAAGGAGTAACATCGGTATCGTCTTTCAGGATCCGGATAACCAACTCTTTTCCGCCAGTGTCTATGAAGAGATTTCTTTTGGAATTTTAAATCTCGGGGTTTCAAAAGATACAGCGAGACAGGCGGTCTCCAATATCATTTCCAAATTGGAGATCACACCATTTCAGGAGAAACCGACCCATGCACTGAGCGGTGGACAAAAAAAGCAGGTTTCTATTGCAGATATTCTTGTTATGCAGCCGGAAATTCTGATCCTCGATGAACCTGCCGCTTCTCTTGACCCGAAACATACCGATATTGTGCGGGCATTGATCGATCAACTTAGCGACAATGATATGACGATTTTAATTGCCACTCATGATGCCGACTACGCATTTGCCTGGGCAGATGAAGTGGTTCTGATCCACGAAGGCAGTGTTTTAAAAAGCGGGACACCGCTTGATGTTTTTTCAGATACAGAAGCACTGGCACGGACCAACTTAAGACCGCCATCGGTCCTTCCGCTTTTTCAGACACTGTGCAGGAAGCATATTTTATCAAAAGAACTTCCTGTCCCAAGAACTTTAACAGAACTTGAACAACGACTGGAAGCATTACCCGATGATGCAAAAAAGCATCCAGTAAATAAACAATCACCGAAATCAAACCATATTTTCATCCATATAAAGTGAGGACTGTATTATGAATTTTATCGAAAAAAAAGCAATCCTTGTTGTCAGCTTTGGCACAAGTCATGAAAACACCCGCGCAGTTACGATCGATGCGATTGAATCTGAAATCGCATCCGCTTTTCCGGGCTTTGCGATTTACCGTGCATGGACAAGTGGGATGATCATCAGAAAAATCCTGAAGCGTGACCATGTGAAAATCTTCACCGTAATCGAGGCGATGGAGCAGATGCTCGCAGATGGGATCACAGATGTCATTATCCAGCCAACCCATGTTATTAACGGAATTGAGAATGATCTGATGAAAGAGCATGCCCTCTCTTTCCGTGACGCTTTTCGCTCCATCCGGTTTGGGACTCCACTTCTGACAAGCGAAGCAGATAATCGGGCCGTGATCGCCGCAGTGACCGAGACGTTCTCGTCTCTCTCCCCAAAAGATGCTCTCGTACTTATGGGACATGGAACTACACATTATTCCAATGCAATCTATGCTGCTTTGGATTATCAATTCAAAGAGATGGGATATCCAAATATCTTTGTCGGAACAGTAGAAGCTTATCCCGATATGGATACGCTGCTGCGCCTCGTTGATCAAACCCACCCAGAGCAGATTTATCTTGCTCCTTTTATGATCGTTGCAGGGGATCACGCTGTAAACGATATGGCTGGAGAAGACGAAGATTCCTGGCAATCACAATTTCAGTCACTTGGATATCCGGTGACATGCATCTTAAAGGGACTTGGAGAATATGAAGCGATCCGTAAAATATTTCTCCAGCATATCGAAGATGCACTGGCAAAAGCATAGGCCATTTTAGAGCTGTATACTCCCTAGTGATCTCAAATGCAACACACGCCTTGTAAGGCTGCTTTTCAGTCTATACAAGGCGTGTGTTTCTCTTTATTTTCCATCTCTCTCAATCATATACAACAGTGCATTGCAGATACAAGCTGCAATATTGCTTCCCCCTTTTCTTCCTCTTGCCACAATATATGGCACTCCAGCTTCCATAATCAGCTCTTTGGACTGCACCACATTGACAAAACCTACCGGAACTCCAATGACCAATGACGGAGAAATTTTCTTTTCCTGAATCAATTCATAGAGGCGCACAAGCGCTGTCGGAGCATTCCCTACTGCAATGATCGGATGTCCTCCTAATTCTGCCGCCTTCTCCATGCTGACTACCGCACGTGTCTCTTTTCGCTCCTTGGCCGCAGCCGCCACGTCTTCCTCTGCCATAAAGCAATAGATTTCCCCTCCTAGTTTCTGCAAGATTTTTTTATTGACCCCTGCTTTTCCCATGTTTGTGTCAGTGATGATCGCTTCTCCCCGCTTCAGCGCAGCGAGAGCTGTTTCCACCGCATGCTCTGAGAAGACCAGGTTGTCTGCGTAATCAAAATCTGCACTTGTGTGGATACATCTTTTAATGATCGGCTCGTGCAGTTTTGGAAAGCTCCGCTCACCCAGTTCTTCTCCTATGATTTCAAAACTTCTCTTTTCGATTTGTGCCGGTTCTACTTTTTCTAATGCAATCTTCATCGATATCTCCTTTTCTCAGTTTTGACAGATTCTATATTCCTGTTTCCAAAATCTCATAGATTTTTTCCATATCCAGATGTGCACGCAATCCTGCTGCGAGAAGATTATACTGCGTTTCTTTAAAAGCTGCAAAATCCACTTGTTCCAAATTGGAAAGTGTAATCCCCTTTTTCTCTGCAAGCGCTTCTAAGATTGCCGGCACAACGCCTTCCCCATCGAAAATGCCATGCACATAAGTGCCATATACATTTTCTTTCCAGCATCCATCTGCCTTCTCCCCTTCTTTTTCTAGTTGGAATGCTTCTCTTTTATGGGATGTTTCCTGTAATTTTGTCAGCGTCTGCCCTCGACATACGGTCTGTCCCATATGCACCTCATATCCATAAAGCGGAATCCCCGCAAGCCTTTTTAATGTTCCTCCCGGCATACTAAAGGTTCCTTCCACCCTAGTTCTTGTCTTTTCTGTGGAAAATACAGTATCCACCGGAAGCAGTCCCATCCCCTGGATCGTTCCTCCAGCCTCCATCTGCTCGGGATCTTTGATTGTCTCCCCAAGCATCTGATATCCTCCGCAGATCCCGAAAATAACTGTCCCTTTTGCATGTGCTTTTAAGATTGCTGCCTCCATACCGCTTTCCCTAAGCCATCTGAGATCTTCCATTGTATTCTTGCTGCCTGGCAGAATGATCAAATCCGGCTTCTGCAATTCTCTCACATGTTCCACATAGCGGACAGACGCTTCCTTTGCCACTTCCAACGCATTAAAATCTGTAAAATTGGAAATCCTCGGAAGACGGATCACGGCGATATCAATCTTTCCTGCCGCCTCTTTCATCCAAAACCGTTCGGTCAGACTGTCCTCATCGTCTAACTGCACCTGCAGATACGGAGCAACTCCTACAACCGGAATCCCTCCTTTTTCTTCCAGCATCACGACACCCGGATCCAAAATCGTCTTATCTCCCCGGAATTTATTGATGATCAGACCTTTGACCATCTGTTTTTCCTCTTCCTCTAACAAAAGAAGTGTCCCAAGAAGCTGTGCAAACACACCTCCACGATCAATGTCTCCCACGAGAAGAACCGGCGCTTTGGCCAATTTTGCCATACCCATATTCACAATATCATCTTGCTTCAGATTGATCTCCGCCGGGCTTCCGGCACCTTCGATTACGATGATATCATATTCTGCCTCCAATTTTTGATATGCGCGCAGAATATCTGGGATCAGTTGTTTCTTATAAGCAAAATAATCTCTGGCCTTCATCGTACCGATCACTTCTCCATTTACGATGACCTGAGATCCCATATCGTTGGTCGGTTTTAAGAGAATCGGATTCATCCATACAGACGGCTCAATCCCTGCTGCTTCCGCCTGCATTACCTGTGCTCTTCCCATTTCCAGACCATCTTCTGTGATAAAGGAGTTCAGTGCCATGTTCTGTGATTTAAACGGCGCACACCGGTATCCGTCCTGCCGAAAGATCCGGCACAGCCCCGCCGCAATCAAACTCTTTCCTGCACTGGACATCGTGCCCTGTATCATAATTGCTTTTGCCATCTTTCTATCCCTTCTATCAGCTTTTTATTTTCATTTCTCGTCCGCACTGCCACACGATAAAACCCTTCCGAGAGCCCTGGATAATTCTGACAATCCCGGATAAGAATCCCCTGCCTGCGGCACCCTTCACACATCCCTTTTTCTCCCCGAAAAAAAATATAGTTTGCCTCAGATGCGTAGCATTTCATCCCAAGCCGGATAAGTTCTTTTCTGAGATATGCTTTCTCTTCCCGAATCAACGCTTTTGCTCTTCTTACATACGCATCCTCTTCCAATGCCGCAATTCCTGCCGCCTGAGCCGGAACCGAGACATTCCACGGCTGCACTGCCTGTTCCATTTTTTCTAGCAGTTCCTTGTTTTGGCAAATTCCATACCCAAGCCGAAGCCCCGGAATTGCGTAGCGCTTTGTGAATGCTTTGAGAAGAAACAAATTTGAGTATAACTCTGTCATTTCCTTTAATTCAAATGCTTCCGCCTCCTCTACAAAATCGAGGAAACATTCATCTACAACTAAAAAAATCTGTTTCTCTTTACACCGGTTCAGAATCTGTATCAGAAGATCTCTCTCCGTCAAAACTCCGGTCGGATTGTTTGGATTACACAAAAATACCATATCTATCTCCCCGGTCAGCACCTGCAAAAAGTCTTCTGTGAGCCGGAATCCATTTTCTTCTGATAGTGGGTAATAGAAAACTTCACAGCCTGCTGCCAGAAGCGCCTGCTCATATTCTGCAAATGTCGGTTGCGGCAGGAGCGCCCGCTTCGGTCTGAGACTGTATCCAAGCGCAAAGATCAGCTCCGCCGCACCATTTCCAATGATCAGCGCCTCTTCTTCCATCTGCTCTGCCCATCCAAGCCTTTTTTTTAACTCTTTGCACTGCACATCCGGATAATGTGCGATGTCATTTACACACGCTGCCACCGCCTTTTTTACACTGTCCGGTGGTCCCAGCGGATTAATATTTGCCGAGAAATCGATACAATCCGGATTCTGGTAAACGTCTCCTCCGTGGATCAGTTTTTTCATATTCTCTTCTCCTGCCTTTCTTCTCTTGATACTTCCATCTCTTTTTCATGCTTTCTTACAGACAAATTCCTATATACAGCATAGTAAATGCAAGCACTGCGATCACCGCTGTTCCATACAACATCTGATTTGCCCTCCGGATATCTTCTGCCTCTATCTTTCGTTTGTCATCTCCGATTGTCGGCTTTTCATATAATTTTCCAAAATACCATGCATTTCCCGCAAGCTGCACTCCAAGCGCCCCTGCCATGACAGACTCTGTCTGAGCAGAATTCGGGCTGGCATGATTTCTTCTGTCTCTTCTGTAAATTCGGATCGCATCTTTCCAGTGATGCCCTTCTACCGCCGCCGCTGCAACCATAAACCATGCAGACAGCCTTGCTGGAATGTAGTTAACAAGATCATCCAGTTTGGCGGCGCAAGTTCCGAAATTTTTATATTTCTCATTTTTGTATCCAACCATAGAATCCATGGTATTAATTGCCTTATAAAAGTAAGCTCCCACACCTCCTGCAAGCATCATATAGAGCAGTGGCGCAATCACCCCATCGGAAGTATTTTCCGCAACTGTCTCTACCGCAGCTTTTGTGATTCCCTCCTCGGTAAGCGCGGCAGTATCTCGTCCCACAATCATCGAAACAGCCTTTCTCGCCCCCTCGATATCTTCTGCCTGTAATCGTTCATAGACCTTCATGCTTTCTGTTTTCAGAGATTTTGTCGCCAACATCTGCCAGCACATACACGATTCCAGAATAAATCCTGCTGCAGGATGCAGACGGTATGCGAGAAATAAAAGCCCTCCCGGAATCAGAACACACCCGCTCACAATGCAAAGTACAAGCACTCCTCCCGCCATCTGTTCCCCTCTTTTTGTCTTCGGGAACCACGCCCGCAGCCACTTCTCGCAGGCAGTGATGGCATTTCCGATCATACAGACCGGATGATACATCCATCTTGGATCACCAATGCAAAGATCCATAAGAAAACCCGTCAGTACCGCAGGTAAGATCCAATTTCCCATTCTTTTCTAACTCCTTTTCTATATAAATAGAATATCCGCACAGATTTTTGACATGCCATTCATAAAACGACTTTTCAAACGCTGTGACGGTCTCCATCAAATTCATAATCACACCACCATGTGTCACGACAGCGGCAGACTTTTTTTGCTGCTCTTGGCAGACAGAAATCACTTTCTTCCAGCCCAAAAGACACCGACTGCGAAACCCCTCCCTGCTTTCTCCACCGGGAAAAGGAATCGTTGCATTGCTGTCGATCCACCTCTGATAAGCTTCTGTTTTGGACAGTTCTTCTGCATTTTTGCCTTCAAAGATTCCAAAATCACACTCTCTTAATTCTTCTATAATATAAATATCCTGGTCGGGATATAAAATTTCTGCCGTCTCCACACAGCGCTTCAGCGGACTGGAAAACACAATCTCCGGCATCTCATACATACACTGTTCTGCCAGTTTTCTTCCTCTCTCACTAAGCGGTTCATCGGTGATCCCGATGTATCTGCGCTCCTCATTGCCCCTTGTCATTCCGTGGCGGACCAAATCGATCCACATCGGTGTTTTCTTCTGTTCTAAATTTCTTTCTTTCATATTTCTCCATCAATTTACAAGGAATCTATCACTGTTTCTATTTGTCGTCTTATGCGATTTCTATTTCCCTTTCATCTTATTTTAGTACAACCGGAATTCCACAGACAACCCGAGTGACCTCGTCGGCATGTTCTGCCAGTTCTGTGCAGATTCTTCCGGTCAGCTCCCGCCAACTGCGGTCAAATGGATCGATCGGCACAATTCCATAACCGAGTTCATTTGTCACAAGAACAATCCCGGGATTTTCCTGCAAAAGCTTTGGAATCAGCTGTTCTCTTACATACTGCTCCTTTCCTTCCTGCAGCAGCCTGCGCAAATATAGATGAAAATCTACCATTCCTTCGCAGGAAAAAATTTCTTCCTCAGGGCAAATCTCCCCGTTTGCCCATTTTTGAATAGAGTCATGTTCTTCCACATAGGCACGCTTTCCCTGATAGGCTCCTCCAATCACTAATTTCATCTGCTCTGCCTCCTTTTATCTCTTCCATCGTTTTACCGGAAAATTCCTCCACCGATCACTGCCGACAACAGAATCCCCAGTTCACAGACTTGCAGAAACCATCCTGCCAGATCTCCGGTAATGCCGCCGAAATTTTTGACAGACATTTTATAATAGTAGAAAAATATCCCCCCGGCTGCTACAACAGCCAGAAGCCCTGAAAGTTTTCCGACCACAATCATCAGCACTGTAAGCATCGCCAAATAGACGGCCATTGTATTTCGTACGATCTTCTTTTTTGCACGATCGGCAAACATCGCAGCAAGTCCGCTTCCTTTTGCCATCGGAAAAGTAACGATAGAAAGTCCGCTTAAGCTTCTTGACATCAAAAAACCAAGTCCGACTACTGGGATGAGCTCTGTCCGCAGACTCGTCATTGCACCACAAGTCAAAATCAGATAGACGGCACACGAAAGAATCGCAAATGCACCGGCATGAGAGTCTTTCAAAATTTCCAGCCGCCGCTCCTTTTCCTGCCACGAGCTGAGCGCATCACACGTATCCAGAAAACCATCCATATGAATCCCTCCGGTCACAAAGATCGGAAGCACTGTCAAAATTGCCGCATAAAACAATTCGTGATAATAGATTCCGCAACTTGCCAGCCACTCTTTTACATTCCACACTCCCGCAAAGAAAAGTCCGATCACTGCGCCGATCCATGGAAAGAAGCACATGACATACCGCATATTTTCCTCCGTCCAGTCGCTTTGTGGAACCGGAAGCTTTGAGTACATCGAGCATGCGATTTTAAAACTTTCATACAGTCTTTTTCCCTTTTCCATCTTCCCTATACTCCTTCTTCCTTCTTTGCTTTTAACTTCCACGGGATTCCATAGATAACTTCTGTAACCTCATCTGCCTCTGCTGCCAGTACCTGGTTGATCTTCGCCAACTGTTTTTGATACTGTATCGTATCGGGATCATAGACGATCCCATCAGAAAATACTTCATTTGTCACAAGGACCAGATGCGCTGCCTGCTTTTGGAGCATATGGATTCCCTGAAGGATTTCTTCTACTGCCCGCTCCTTCGCCCCATCCTCAGAATACATTTCATTTGCCAGGAGGTTGGACATACATTCCAGAAGTACTACACATTCCTGTAGTCTTTCTCCAGTATCCCAGTGACCATCTGAATATTTTCCATCTGTGCTTTCCGATGGCAACCGTACTGCTTTCAGGTTTGTATAACATTCAATTGTCTCAAACTGTTTTTCTGCCCGCATTGCCCGATGTCTTGCAATTTTTTGCTTAGATTCTTCCCCGAAAGGATACATCGTCGCAATATAATACCGTTTTTCTCCAAGTTCCATTGCCAGCGCTTCCGCAAAAGCAGATTTTCCGCTTCCGCTTCCTCCGGTCACAATCTGAAACATCTACTTCAACTCCTTATAACTTTCTATCGAAATCTCCCCGAACGTACTCATCTTTTTGTAAACGTCCTCCGCCATCTGAAGCAACGGAAAAATCGCTACCGCTCCAGTTCCTTCTCCAAGACACATCTCACATGTGATCAGCGGCTTCTTGCCCAGCGCTTCCAGTATCATCTGCATCGCCGGCTCCTTTGACAAATGTGAGGCTAGCATATATGACTTGACTTCCGGGCAAATAGTCGCTGCCAGAAGGGCTGCCGCTGCCGAGATAAATCCGTCGATGATCACCGGAATTTTCTTTGCCGCCCCTCCCAGAAAGACGCCTGCCATCCCTCCGAGATCAAATCCGCCCACTTTTGCAAGAACATCGATCCCATCTGTCCGGTCTGGTTGATGCAATTCCACTGCTTTTTTGATGACTTCCTGCTTTCGCTTCAGTGCCGCACTTGTCAGTCCTGCCCCTCTGCCTGTCATCTCTTCGACCGGCTTTTCTAACAGTACTGCTGCTACCGCGCTGCTTGTTGTCGTATTTCCGATCCCCATCTCTCCGGTGGCAAGAATCTCATATCCTTTCTCTGCGAGTTCCTCTGCCATACGGATTCCTGTTTCTATCGCACAAACTGCCTGTGCTCTTGTCATCGCCCACTCCCGCGCCATATTTTTCGTGCCGTATGCAATCTTTTCATCTCGCAGCTTCGTATCTCTTGCAATTCCAATATCCACCGGAAACAAGTCTGCCCCTGCCGCCTTACACATGATTGCCGCACTCGTGTCACCACTCAGGAAATTTTCCGCTACAACCGCAGTGACTTCCTGCCCGGTCTGAGAAATTCCTTCCTCCACGACCCCATTGTCGGCACACATGACAATAAGCGCTTTCTTCCCAAAATGCACCTCATCGCTTCCTGTCATTCCCGCCGTCTGAATCAGTACTTCCTCCAGCCTTCCAAGGCTGTGAAGGGGCTTTGCAATACTATCCCACCGCTGCTGACACTGCTCCATTGCCGCTGTATCCGGCGGACATATTTTTTTCATTGTTTCTTTCAGAAGTTTTCCTTCTGTCTGAAGGGACTGTGCTGACATCTCTTACCTCTTTCTTTCCTTGCATTTTTTAATAAAAAGTTCTGCGATCTGTGGATTTCCCCCATAATGAATATGTGGATACCCCGCCAAAATCCGCTCTCCTGCATGCATACATCTCCAGGATCGTTCACTGAGTGGTTTCACTGCGAGAAAATCGTCTCCACAGTTTGTAGAGTCAAAATAGTGAAATTCATGCGCAGTGATCGGATCTGTCTTTTCTCCGAACACAGTCCCTTCCGTCAGTGTCACATACCCAAACCTCGAAAGTTTTCCGGTATAAAAAGTATTTCCCGGAAAGATACCTACCATCGGATATTCCTTTCCTTCCATATCTTTCAAAGTCTCATGCAGATACATAAATCCTCCGCATTCTGCAATGCAGCACACGCCCTGCCGAATTGCCTCGCAAACCGCCGTCCGCATTGATACATTTGTGCTGAGCCTTTCCGCAAAAAGTTCCGGATACCCTCCATACAGCACAATTCCTTCCAGCTCTGGCGGCAGTTCGGCATCATGTATTGGTGAAAAGAAACAAACTTCTGCCCCTGCCCGACGAAGCGCTTCTAGATTTTCCTCATAGATAAAGCAGAATGCCTCGTCTTTTGCCACCCCGATGCGGACTTTCTCTCTTTGCACAATGCTTTTTCCCCTTTTCCCCTGATCTCCTTTTCTTACAAGATCATCTTTCTTCTCTGCCACAGGGATGTCCTCCGCCTGCGCTGCCAGTTTTAACAGTCCATCCAGATCAACCGTCTTTTCCATCTGTTTTCCCAACAGATGCATCTGGTCTTTCAACTCTTTGATCTCTTCCGGAAGTTTCAGACCCAGATGCCTGCTTTCCAGTTTGAATCCTTTCAGTTCCGGCACATATCCGTACACCTGAATTCCCAACTGCTCTTCCACCATCTTGCGAAGTCTCGGATACAGCATTGGGGATACCCGGTTGAAAATCACTCCTTCGATCTGATTGTCTGTTTGATAGGTAAGGAACCCCTGGATCAAGGCTGTGACTGATACACTCATTCCTTTTCCATCCACGATCAGCACCGCCGGTGTCTTCGTCCACTTTGCCACTTCAAACGCACTTGCGCGCGTGGAAATTCCTGCAATTCCGTCATAATACCCCATAACCCCTTCTAGGATTGCAATATCACAATCTACAGAAGTAAGTTCGCGACAGATCTGCTCCTGATTTAAAAAGAATCCATCCAGATTCCGGCTTTTCGCTCCAATAATCTTTGTATGAAACATCGGATCGATATAATCCGGTCCACATTTAAAGGAAGCCACCGCTTTTCCCCGTGCCTGCAACGCCTGTAAAATCCCACAGGTGATCAGCGTTTTTCCACTCCCGCTCGCAGGTGCTCCAAGCAGAAATCGTGGCATTTTTTCTCCTTTCATTTATCCTTCCTGCCTTTCTCCTCCAAACGAAATGACATAGACCGGATTTTGTCCGGTCATCATATGATATCTTCCGACTTCCCGTGCACGCGCTGTCTGAACAGAGACAACCTCTGCACCGGAAATTTCCTGCTCTTTCAGATAAGTAAGCGCCTCTGTGACGGTCTCCAAGGTAATTGCATTGATCACAACCCGGACCGCTTTATTTTTTTTGCGGACGATATCCAGAATTTCTTTGAGATTTCCCGAGGAACCTCCGAGAAATACATGTGTCGGGGCGGGAAGATTTTCCAGTGCCTCCGGCGCTTTTCCGTGAACAATCTTCAAGTGATCTACAGCAAATGCCACTCGGTTTTCCCCCAGAAGCGCTACTGCCTCCTCGTTTTTCTCCACCGCATAAACGACACCATCAGGAGCCTGCAACGCCATTTCCACAGCAACCGATCCGGTTCCTGCACCCACATCATAGATCACAGCATCCTTCCAAAGCCTCAGCTTAGAAATGGAGATACTTCTAACCTCTTCTTTCGTCATCGGAACCTTTCCCCTGCAAAACTGCTCGTCCGGAATCCCGCAAACGACCTCACGCCGCTCTGCTCTCCGATTCCAGATTAGAAAAACTGCGAGCGAATCGGTTTCCAACTCACAGAATTCCCTCACATTTCCCTGAAAAATTCGCTCCTCCGGATAAGAAAGTCTCTCCCCAACTGCAATTTCACAGTCCCCAAAGCCGTACGCTGTCAATCTCTTACAAAGTTCTGCAATCTGATTCTTTCCTCCTGCCAACGCAAAAACCATAGGATGTTCCCGTACACCGGAAACCAGCCCTTCCTCTCTCCCATGGGCACTGATCGCCTTCACTTTTTCCCATGGGACATGCAGCTTCGCACAGAAATAGACAAGAGACGAAATTCCGGGGATCACGCGGACTTCCAAGTTCTCCTCCTGTTCTTTTACATGGCCAAGGAAATCCTTTGCTCCACTGAAAAAGCCAACATCTCCAGAAAGTACAACCGCAACATTTTCGTACTGTGGATGTTCTTTGATATATTCCAGTATTTCCTCCGCACGGTAGGCGCAGAAAATCTGCTGTCCTTCTTGTCTGACTGCCTCTGTCATCCGCTTCGCACCGATCAGAAGATCTGCCTCCCTGCATATACGGCTGGCTTCCCCAGTCATCGTCTCAGCAGATCCCATCCCGATTCCCACAAGAGATACCCGTCGTCTTCTGCCTTTCTCCGACTGATTTCTCATTTCCTTTGTTCTTCCGTCTGTTTCCTTTTGAAACTGTTTTTCTAGCATTTCTTTGCACTGCTCCAAAGAAAGCCCTTCTTCCTTCTTTGGTCTTCCTATGATCACAAGCGGAATTCCAAGCTGTTCTGCTGCCTGCTCCTTCTCTCGAAATCCACCTGCTGTTCCCGACTCTTTTGTCACGACATAAGCCGCATGACACTGTGCAAACATTGCTTCATTCAATGCTTCTGAAAACGGTCCTTGCATGCAGATTACATGTTTTCCACGGATTCCAAGCTTGGCACATACACTGATAATCTCCGGAGCCGGCAGAACTCGCGCGTAAACCCGCTCTTCATAGTCAGGAATCTCGGTAAATGCTCCAAGCTCCTTACTTCCAGTTGTCAAAAAGATATTTCCGGCTGTCCCACTTAAGTACCGGGCTGCCTCCGCAGCAGAATCTACATAGATGTTCTTTCCATATTTTTTATATTCTTCGGATTTTCTGACAACTCTGATATATGTTCTTCCACCTTTCTCACAAGCAGTTCGGATATTTTTTGTCACTTCCACCGCATAGGGATGAGTAGCGTCAATGACAACTTCCGGCCTCTTTTCTTCAAAAAGTTTCCTCATATCTTCCTGATCCATTCTCCCGCGGTGTACTTCCAGCTGTGCATATTCTTCCAGAACAGATTCCCCGTATTCTGTTGCCACACAGATCATGGCTGGAATCTGTCTTTCCTCCAGAAATGCTGACAGTTTTCTCCCCTCGGTTGTGCCGGCAAATACTATTACCCTACACATTCCGATATCCTCTCGGTGTTACCATCATCTCTTCCAGTGACATCGTCTGTGAATTACCGATAAATACTGTTGTAAACATATCAACCTGCTCTTCCTTCAGCGCTTCTAACGACAGAACCTTCTTCTGTTCCCCGGTTCTTCCAATATTGACCACAGTTCCGCAGACAATGTCCGGACTCTGATACTCCAGTAAAATCTCACAGGCCCGCCGCAGATAATCTTTTCTCTTTTTGCTCGAAGGGTTGTAAAGACAAATGACAAAATCTGCCTCCGCTGCAGCCCGCAGCCGTCTTTCAATCTTCTCCCACGGCGTCAGAAGATCACTAAGACTGATTAGACAGAAATCATGCATCAGCGGCGCTCCAAGTACCGCCGCCCCTGCGGTGGCTGCCGTCACTCCCGGGATCACTTCCAACGCTACCTCGGGATAACGCGCACCCATCTCGTAAAGTAACCCCGACATGCCGTAGACTCCTGCATCTCCGCTGCAGATCATTGCGACCGTCTTTCCTTCCATCGCCGTCTCAAATGCCATTTCACATCGTTTGACTTCCTGCCGCATCGGTGTTGTCAAAAATTCTTTCTCTCCGAAATGTTCCCGAATCAGATCTATGTACACCGTGTAACCAACAATGACATCACATGTCTTTAATACCTCCGCAGCCCGGATTGTCATCTGTTCATAGTTTCCCGGTCCAATTCCAACAATATATAGTTTATGCAAAATGAATCCTCCATTCTCTCACAGCCAGTGCCGCTGTCACACCATCCACCGCTGTCTTTCTTTGTATCAATTTCCCACCGTCACTTGCAAGAAGTGCACTTCTCTCGCACACGTTGTCTACTCCCGTTGTCTCTTTTACAAATGCAGAAGAAGTAAAACTTCCCTCCACATCGTTTAAAACTTCTGCCGGATAGACCGCAAACGGAATCCCTGATTCCCTGCACCACTCTAAAATGCCCTGCTCCCTCGCTTTCAAGTCAATACTCGCCACCCGGCTGATTGCTTTTTTGTCGATATCCGCTTCCTTGCAAGCCTCATACACACACCGATTGATCTTTTCCTTATCTGTCCCTCTCCGACATCCAATTCCTACCGTCACTGCCTTGGGGATCAGCGATAATACTCCTTTTTCCCCGCATCTTTTAATTCCGATATAGATTCCCGGACGTGCTGGCTCTTCTGCAAAATCCTCGCAGCAGTAAAGTCCTTCCGGAAGAATCTCCGGCAATTCTTTCTCACAACATATCGGGATCTTTTTTCCCGCAAGCAATGCTGCGGAAATCTCTTTTGCCAATTTCAGATCAGAAATCTCTAAATCATTTTCTTTTGCAAACAAGTCGACTGCAAACCGTTTCTTTCTGTCTGTCGCCGTCGTAATGACCGGAACTGCACCCACTGCATCTGCAATCCAGAGTGCCAATGCATTGGCGCCCCCCAGATGCCCTGCAAGAATCGGAATACAAAACATGCCTTCTTCATCCAAAACGATCACCGCTGGATCTTTCGCTTTATTTTCGATGAACGGCGCGATACTTCTCACCGCAATCCCGACAGCACCGACAAACACAATTCCATCCATCTGCCGCATCCATACTTGCACCTGCTCTTTTAGTTTCCCAAAAATGGCCGTTGCCCTCATTGTTTCCGGCACCTCTTCTTCCATGACATACCGGCTCTTCACATAACGAGAAACTTCATATGCGGTATTTTTTGCCAGTGTTTCTATTTGTCTTGCAAGCCGGGTACCCGCCTCGGTAAAACTGACGATCACAAGCCTTTTCTTTTTGCTTTCTATTTTTTTCTGCTGCTCTGTCAATGCTTCTTACTTCGTCCTTTCTCGCTCACTTGCTTCCTGACTTCTCCCCTCTCGAAATTCTGTCGTGAATTCCGGATGGTATAAATCCGATCTGCGATACTGTTGCGGCAAAATAACATCACCTACAATGATCAACGCCGTCTTCGTAATACCATGTTCCCTCGCGGTCTGTGCCAGACTTCCTACAGTGCAAACATATTTCTCCTCGTCCGCCCATGTAGCTTTGTAGACGATCGCCGCGGGAGTATTCTCCTGATAACCTCCTGCAACCAGCCTCCGAGACAATTCTTCTAACATTCCAGTGCTTAAGAAAATGACCATCGTCGCCTGATGAGCTGCAAACGACTCAATCGACTCTTTTTCCGGTACCGGTGTCCGCCCTGCCATGCGAGTGATGACCACACTCTGAGAAATATCCGGCAGTGTGTATTCAAGATTCAGCGCCGACGCTGCACCGCAGAAAGAACTAACGCCCGGGCAGTAATCATAGACAATCCCTTTTTCATCCAGTGCATCCATCTGCTCCCGGATTGCCCCATACACACAAGGATCCCCTGTATGCAGGCGGACAATTTCACACCCTTTTTGATTGCCTTCTTCCATCACCGTCAGCACTTCCTCCAGTGTCATCTTTGCGCTGTTAAAGACTTCACATCCTTCTTTTTTCTCATCCAGCAACTCCGGATTGACTAGGGATCCTGCATAGATAATAATATCCGCTTCTCCAAGCAGCCGCTGTCCCCGGACGGTAATCAGATCTTTCGCCCCGGAGCCTGCCCCTACAAAATGTATCATAATTCCTTTTTCTCCTTTACAATGATCAGTGAATAGTAACCTGCATCTTCCGGGATTTCATCGATAGTACTATAAATTTTCTCTCCCGGCATCCCGCAATTTTCAATCATGACTGCCGTGGCATCTGCCTGCTTCAACAGTTCTTTGACATGTCCCATCTGTTTTCCTGCCTTCATCAATACTTTTGTCCCCGGAAGCTTCAATGCTTCCTCGATCTGATACGATGCAGGAATGATGTGCAGCATTTCTGATTTTTCCACCAGTCCCATATTCAGCCGCGCTGCCACTGCACAGAACGATGGAATTCCATTGACGATTTCCACAGGATAGCCTGCTTCTGCCACTCTATGGTGAACATAGAGGTAAGTTGAGTAAATCGTGACATCTCCCAGTGTCAAAAAGGCCACCTGCTTTCCTTCCCTTAAAAATATCTCAATAACCTCTGCCGCTTTCTGATGGCTCTCTTCTAAGCGCACCGGATCTTTCGTCATCGGCATCTTTACCGCAACCCTTGTTTTTTCTGTGATCTCCGGGAATACCGGGAGCACAATCTGATATGCCACACTTTTTTCTACATCTGTTCCGGGAACAATGATCACATCACTCTCCCGCATGATCCGCAGTGCCTTCAAAGTCAAAAGTTCTGCCTCTCCCGGTCCTACTCCAATTCCATATAATTTTCCTATCATTCCTCTATTGTCTCCTCATTTTCTGCAATCTTCTTTAAAAATGCTTCCGCGCATGCGGTCTCTCCAATCTTCCCTATCTCGCTGGAAAATACAATCGCGGCAGTTGGCAGTTCTCCTTTTGTCCGCCATTCGAGATAATGTTCCATCCGCGCCATCAGCTCTTTCATTACCGCGTCACGTTCTTCTCTGCCCAGAAGTTCCAAAGCCTCTTCCGTCGTCGTACAGTCCAGAATCTTCCGGACCACTGCAGGATCTATCCCTGCCCGAAGTCCTGCCGCCCCGAAAATTTCCATCCTTGCATCCGCACACCGGGAATGTGTGTTCATAATTCCTCCCGCCACTTTCACAAATTTACCAAGATGCGCCACAAATAATATCCCTTTTGCTCCAAACTGCGCTGCCAGATCAATCGTCTCTCCGACGAAATTGCTGCATTTGACTGCACGGTCCGGGCTGATCCCATAAGTTTCCTTCAGAAAATCTAACCCGTAATTTCCCGGTGCAGCCAAAAGCCAACCGTTCCCATTTGCCAGCTGCATCTGAATTTCCACACGGATCGTATCGATCAATGCCTGTTCACTCATCGGTTCCACAACCCCACTTGTCCCAAGCACGGAAATCCCACCTGTAATTCCAAGCTTAGGATTGAACGTCTTCTTCGCAAGCTGTTCTCCTTCCGGGATAGAAATGATGATCTCAAGTCCTCCTTCGTATCCATAACAGTCGCAGATCTCCTCTGCCTCTTTTCTGATCATCTGTCGCGGCACCTTGTTGATAGCGGCAGCTCCTACCGGCTGGTCCAATCCTTTTTTGGTCACTCTCCCAACTCCGCGCCCTCCGTCAATTTCAATTTCCGTTCCATCTTTTCTTCTGACCGATGCATAGACAAATATACCGTTTGTAATGTCCGGATCATCTCCGCTGTCCTTTCTGACGGCACAGCTGACACGCTCAATCTTTTCTCCCTGCCTTTTCATCTCAATCTCACAGACAAGAAGCGTCAGTTCCTTTCCTTTCGGGAGGATTACATCCACCGATGTTTTCTCTTCTCCGGAAAGCAACATCCATACTGCTGCTTTTGTCGCAGCCTGGGCGCATGTCCCTGTTGTATATCCTGCGCGAAGCCTTTTTTTCTCCATCTGTCCATCTCCTTTTCCAGTCTTCTAAAAACAAATGGCCCATCTCTCAACGATAAAAAGACAGCCTTTCGGCTGTCTTTTTATACACGGAAAAGAAATGCTTCCGCATCTCTCATAAAATCATTTTGTAAAATCATTCTAAGCTGTGTATACTCTTCTCCTCACCGAAAGATGTTACTTACCTATTGACCGATATCCTGACTTAGGACTAAAACCTACTTCCTGCCCTTCCCGCATCCGAAACTCATCCGAACACAGTGGTATGCAGGGTTCGTCATCCCTTACAGTAGAGTGAGCTGTTGCGGACTTTCACCGCATTCCCTGTTTCATTGGCATCTGCCAAAGTCAATATACGGTTATTCTACAAAGTTTTGAAAAACCTGTCAACTTAAAAATATTGGATCGTAACTGATTTCCCCATCTTTTCGGCAACTTCTTCCAGCTGTTCAACGAGATTCATGCGAATACTCAGATCAAATGGAAGATTAGAATTCCGGTGTGCCACATTCATTGCCTTTCCAACAAACAGATGAATCTCTGTGCATTCCTCAATCAGCATTTTGGCAAGTTTGGATGCTCCATTATTCTTGTCCAGCTCCTCAAAAAATGTGGCGTCAATCTCCTTCTTCACATATTTTTTCAAGAGCTTCAACGCCAATCCAAGCGTCAGTACTCCTTCTGTCACAAGGTCGATTCCTTCGATGAACGCCATCGGCGGCACTTTCGGATCATAGTCTTTCAATGAAGTGTAAATTTCTTTGCCAAGCACCCTTGCTGTAATATTGGCGCTTGTCCCTCCGGATACCACCTTTTTTCCTTCCTGCTTCATGAACGACTTCACAACCCGCTCATCGTCCTCCTTATTCTCCGGCGGCCCGGTAAAAATATTGACGATCTGCCGCGGGATCACATGCATAACAGCAACTGTCGTATCATCTCCCGGACGGTGCCCATAAAGTTCATCACAGGTATCTGCAAGCGAAACCGCCAATCTTGATGCGGAGATCTCCTCCGACAGGCAGCGGATCGCCGCCTTCGCCATACTGTCCCATGTCCAGCCAAAATTCAGGAAATCTCCCGGACCTGCATAGAGCACCCCATCACTCATCAGAACAAAGTAGTCACCCAACTCTACCCGGAAACGATATTCATGGATTTGCTTTCCTTCTATATTCCGTTCCTCGTATGGATAAGACTGTACTTTATGATCCCGGATAAAAATACAGCTTGGATTGTCAAATTCCACCAGATATGCTTCTCCATTCCGAAAAATCTGGAGAATGCTAAATGTTGCATAGGCAACTTCCCTTACTTTACAGACCGGTAGCGTCTTTGCGATCGTCTCCACACAAGACTCGATCGTCGCCCCGTTAAACAACATTGTTCCAAGAATCTTTGAGGTCAGCGTAGCCAGAATATTCGCCTTGACACCGCTCCCCATACCATCTGCCAAAATCACAATATCCGAATCCGCAGTCTTTAATACTTCCACTTTATCCCCGCATAGCTCCTCGTGGTGCTTATTCAGGCTTTTCCACGCAACATCTACACTGATTCCCATGGCTAGTCCCCCTCTCCATCAAGGAGAATCGAATCCCGAAGCTTTGTCAGAGTCACTTTTGTCTCTGCGGTCGTCTCTCCTAACAGCCCGGCAATTTCCTGTGCGACCATCATCTGTTTGTCAATGACACGCTGTGCCATCTCCACCGTCTCCATTTTCAGATTATAGTGTTTCTCTTTTGCTTTTTCTTCTTTTGTGATGTCCTGATAAATAATCAGCACCGACTCCATCTCCGGAATATATATGATCTTTTCCTCAGCTTTCATGCCTAACTGCTCCAGCTTCACCTTCTTGTATGTAATCGACTCTCTCGTCTGGAAAACGTCCTCTACATCTGCTGTATCCACAAAGTCATACAGATATCTTTCCAGCGCTTCTTCTCTGCTGATTTCGAGCAGTTCCTGCGCCTTCTTATTGCATTCCCGGATCCGCATCTCCCTATCTATAATGAAAATAAGATTCGGCGTCACATCCATCACTACATTCGACATGGACTCTGCTTTGGAAAGTGCATACGGCAGACACATACTATTCTCTGCTTTCTTCTGAAAAACTGCAATCGCCTTCTCCCGGCAGGTTGCGTATCCGCACGCACCACAGTTTAATTCATCCTTCTCAGAATACTTTCCTGTCTCTCTTAAAATTGCAGAAAGTTCCTCCTCGGTCGGAAGCTGCTCTTTTGGCGGGTGCGGCGCAAATTGTCTGGAAAGTTCGACTTCCAAAGACTGTGGCTCATATTGTGCCTTCTGATGGGCAGCCACTCTCCGCTCCATCTCCACTTTTGCCTTGATAAACGACACATTCCATTTTCCAGATGCCGGTCCCTTGACACAGCCACCATCGCAGACATTCGCTTCGATAAAACAGTGCTCCAATTCGCCTCTTTTCAAACTTTCCAGCATTTCCATACAATTGTCCAGTCCATCGACATACACTTTGTGGTATTGTTTTTTTTCTTCACCTTGCTCTTTCTCCCGCATTTCGGAAGAATCCACCATCACAGACTGAAGAACTCCACCACTGACCGGATAAAGACGGTTCACACCACAATCCGGGTTTGCCATCGGAAGATCTTCACATTCTTCCAGAACAATCTGTTCTTCCTCCAGCCACTGTTCCAATTCCTCAAATGTCAGAATCGCATCCACTGCGCCAAACACGCGGGAATCTCCCATTGCCTCCTGCTTTTTCGCAATACAGGGACCGAGAAAGACTACCTTTGTCTGCTCCCCATACATTTTTTTGATCAGTCTTCCGTGCGCGATCATCGGAGAGACAACCGGAGCAAGCTGGTCTGTCAATTCCGGATAATACTTCTCCACAAGTTCATTCACACTTGGGCAGCAAGTTGTAATGATATTTTTATACGTCCCTTCCCGCAGCAGTTTCTGATACTCTCTCGTGACAAATGCTGCACCTTCTGATGTCTCCCGCACTTCATCAAATCCAAGCTTCCGAAGTGCTCCGACAACCTGTCCCGGCGTCCGATAATTCATCACTCCCAAATACGATGGTGCGATTGATACGACAATCTTCATATTCTGTCGAATATAGGCTTTGATCAGTTCTATGTCACTTGCGAAACGCTTTGCATTCTGCGGACAGACTTCCAGGCATTTCCCACAGTGAATACAGTGATCATTCATAATGTGCGCCTGCTCATGTCGGACAGAGATTGCCTTGACACTACAATTTCTCACACATTTATAACAGTGCTTACAGCTCGCATTCTGAAAATCAATTACTTTCATTCCATTCACTCCATTCAAAAAAAGGACCTTTCCTGTCGCAAGGTCCCTTCTTTTTGTTATTCATATTTTGCAAGAATCTCTTCTACATCTTCCGCTTTCACATGGTTGTACACATCGTCATTCACCATCAGAATCGGTGCCATGCCACATGCTCCAATGCACCGGCTTGCGTCCAGCGAAAATTTTCCATCGGCAGTACATTCTCCACCACCGATTCCAAGTACTTCTGTCAGCTTATTGTAGACATCTCCTGCTCCCTTCACAAAACATGCCGTTCCAAGACAGATCGATACCTGATATTTTCCCTTCGGGCTCAACGTAAACTGTGGATAGAAATCAACAACCTCTTCAATCTTGTGAAGCGGGATATCCATCTCATCCGAAATAATCGTCTGTACTTCCGTAGGAACATATCCATAAATCTCTTGTGCCTGCTGCAATACTGCCATCAATGCCCCCTGTTCGCTTTTTCTCTTTTCGATCACTTCACGCAGTACCGTCTCCTGTTCTTTCGTTCCCTGAAATGGAACTGTCGACTTATTTGCCATCTGAAAAACCTCCCTTGTTCTTATAACTATGTCAGTATACTGCATTCATCGTATCATAAATAGGCGCTTTTTGCCATATCGTTTCAAATTTTCATACAAAAAAACAGTCGGAAATGCTATCTTATCACATTTCCGACTGCGCCTCATCTAAAAAATGATTTATTCGTCTTTCTGCGTATCGTCCTTCTCTTTCTTGGAAGATTCTGGTTCAGATTTCTGAACTTCTGGTTCTTCCTCGGATTCCTTCTGTTCTATCTTCTCTGAATCATCTGGTTTTTCTGCCTCTTCCACAGGTATTACCTCTGTTTCAGGCATTTCCTCTGTTTCAGACACTTCTGCTGCACCCTGACTCTGTGCCTCATGGATCTTGTTCCAGTCTTCTTCTTCTTTCTTCAAAAGTGCTTCTTCTTCCGGATCCGGGATATTCTCTACAAGCGGAAGCGCCGGCAATACCTGTGTCTTCTCTTCTTCCAGACCTTCTAAAGATGTCTCCGCCTTTTCTTCCTCATCTAGTTGTGATTCTGACAGTTCCTTTGCTTCTTCCTCAAGTTCAGCAAGCTCACTGTCCAGTTCCTTCTCCAGCTCTGGGTCTGCTTCTTCAGAACTAATCTCTTCTATAATTCCCGAAAGTTCCCCTTTCTCTCCACGAATCTTCTGGCGTTTGGCTTCGCGGATTTTTCTTGCTCTCGCCTCCATCAGCATAATAACAATCAAACCGATCAGCGCCGCAAGTGCTACCCCTGCCGCCACAAGTACCGGTGTCGGAAGCTTCGGCAACTGAAAAGAGTGTTTCTTTTCTTTCTCTGTATTCTTTGACACTTCTTTTTTATCTTCTGTATCTTCTTTTTCTGTCTCGCCAGCAGCTTTGTCTTTCTCTTTTGCGAGCACATATTCCCCGCCTTTTTCAAAGATCAAAGTCACCTTATCCCGATCTACCACAATCTCTGTTCCTTTGTCCAGATTGCTTCTCTCATAGAGGAACAATTTCTCTGCACCTTTTAACTGCTCTGGAAGCTGGTAGATAACCGTCACTTTCCCCGGAAAGTTTTTGCTCATCATGAATTCCAATACTTGGTACGCACCGATTTTGTCCGATTCCTTCTTGGAAAGCGTAACATTTTTCTCGATAAGTTTTGTAAAAAGCTCATTTTCCGGATTCTTTATATCTGCCCCTTTGATCTTGATAGAGTAATTATCGTACTCTAACGTCAGCTCAAAGTTCGGATTTTTAGCAAGGACAGTCAAAATTTCCTTGTCAAGCTTATATGGCTTACTTCCGTTGACAAGAGAATTGCTCCCACCCTTGATCGCTGCATTGATATTCTCAAGCAATGTCGGTTCAGCAATACTTCCCACTGTGTTTCCTGCTGAGGTTCCACCTGAACTTCCTGTGGACTGACTCTTGGAAGGATTTCTCGTTGTATTCTGATTCTCCGACCCGCTGTTGTCCGTAGTTCCTTGTGTATTGCCCTGCTGGTTCCCATCTGGTTTCGATGATTGATTCTCCTGCGGTGGATCTGTCTCCGGTTTCTCTGGCTCTTCCGGTTCTACCGGAGGTTGCGGATCTGGATTTTCTGGCTCTACTGGGGGTTTTGGATCTGGCTCTACCGGAGGTTTTGGTTCTGGATTTTCCTCCTTCGGAACATCCACAGATGTGATCGTTCCATTTCCGGTATTTCCATAATACACTTTCCCATCATCGCCAATCAGAAGATAATCTTCTCCATTTTTCTTCGTCTCCGAAGTATAGACGGTCTCCACCGTCATCTTTTTGTCTGCGTCAAACTTGGCCACATACAAATTTGCATAGTCTTCTTCCTGTGTAAAATACACATAGAAATTCTCACCTGATTTTGTGACCGCCTGGCTAACGACTGGATGATCTGTCTTCTGTGACAGAATCTCAGTAGCATCCGATTCAGAGTACACCGCTATGTAACCCTGACCGCTTCCGCCTGTCACAAACACCTTCCCTTCCAGAATCGAAATAATCGCATTTCCTTTATCTGGCAGCGAAATAGTCGCTTTCTCTGTCACCTTCCCATCACTGCTGAGTGTAACCTTGTAAAGAATTCCTTCATCTGTCGCAAACCACACAGATCCATTTGCCTCTACAAGCGGACTTCTCACTTTCCCCGTGATGTCATCCTTCTTGTCTTTCACCTCTCCGGTCTTTGCATTTGCAAGTACCAGTTTTCCAGAGTCTCCTGCAAATAGTACATTCTCTCCGAGAATAGCTGCTTTTGTACCGATATAATTTCCTTCTTTTTGTTCTGCTGACTTCCACTCCGGTGCAACTGCATCAGTTCCTGTCCTAGAGTCTGTCTTAAATGCGGCAAAATATCCTGATACTTTCTGCTCCTGTGCCACCGGACTAAAACCTGCATAAATCATATGATCATGATATAAAATCTGGCTCTGTACCGAAAATCCTTCCGCAGGCTTCTCTGTCAAAAATACAGAGCTTAGATCAGATGTCTTCACCGCCTGAATCCTTCCGTCTGAAAGTGGGACAAACAACATGCCCTCCCCATTTTCGATGACTGCCGATTCGGATGCATCCGCTGCTAGTTCTGTGGAAGCAGTCTCCTTTCCGGTTGTGACATCAATTACTTTTAGTACATTTCCAACAGTCACATAGAACTGATTCTCTATCATAAGCGGAAGTGAGGTCTGTATCTCTGCTGCATCACTAATCGTCCAGTGAATCTCGGCCTTCTCTTTTGCATTCTCAGTCTCGGCAGCAGATACTGCCAACGGTGCGCAGCTTAACGCCATCGATAACGACAAAGCAGCGCATCCTACTCTGAGGGTTTCCCGATATTTCCGATTTGGTCTCATCTAGTTTCTCCCCTTATTTCTATTTCTGTCTCTAAAATATATCTGAGTCTAATCATTTCTATGTTACTCATCTTTTGCCCTGCTGTCAACCTCTCCGGAGTGATTTCCCAATTATTTCTATCGCTTCTTTCTCACTGTCACTATACAAAATCTACTTCGCTCCCACCAGATGACATGCCACTCGATGCCCTTTCTGTACCCCTCTCATTTCCGGTGTCTTTTCTTTACAAATCTCCTCCGCATATGGACAGCGCCCGCAGAATGCACATCCTTTCATTTCACCTGTGCGAACTGGCTGCTCCCCCCGCAGAATATTTCTTTTCCCTCGCACAACATATGGATCCGGTGCGGAAGCAAGCAATGCTTTGGTATACGGATGCAGAGGATTTTCAAAAAGACTTTCTGCATCTGCTTCTTCAACAAGTGTGCCAAGATACATCACTCCAATTCTGTCTGAAATAAATCGAATCACACCGATATCATGGGAAATAAATAAAAGACTAATTCCTGATGTCTTCTGAATTTCCACCAACATATTTAAAATCTGTGCCTGTATCGATACATCGAGCGCTGATACCGGCTCATCACATACGATTAACTTAGGCTCTATCAACAGTGCACCTGCAATCCCAAGCCGCTGTACCTGTCCTCCAGAAAGTTCATGTGGATATCTGAAATAATGCTCCTCAGAAAGTCCAACTTGTTGGAGCACTTTTAGCGCCCGCTCTTTCCGTGCTGAAGCATTTTTTTCTCCGTGAACAATCAAAATCTCCTCAAGGATCGAACCAATCCTCTGACGTGGATTTAATGCAGAAAGTGTATTTTGAAACACCATCTGTAACTCTTTTCGTAGAGGGCGAAATTCCTTTTCGCTCAGTTTACAGAGATCTTTCCCCTGATAAAAGATTGAACCGACATCCGGTTTGTCCAAGCCTACGATTGCACGCCCAGTTGTAGACTTTCCACATCCAGACTCCCCGACAAGCCCATATGTTTCTCCCTTTTTAATCTCAAATGTTATTCCATCTACCGCATACATTTGTTCTTTCTTTCCAAAAAACCTGCCTTCACTCCCATGTAACGGATATGTTTTTTTCAATCCTTTGACTTCCAGCAAACATTCTTCCATCCCTATGCTCCCCCCTTCTGTCCTTGTTTCTCTGCGTATTTCCAACATTTTACAAAATGTCCCGGCTGTACTTCCACAGATGGTGGCTGCTCGCTTCTGCACTGTTTCGTTGCTTCCGAACATCGCGTGCAGAAGTGGCATCCTTCCGGAACTTTCGAAAGAGGAGGCACCGTTCCCGGAATTGTCGGAAGTTTTTTCCCTTTTTCTACTCCTAAATGCGGAATACTTGCCAGAAGCCCCTTTGTATATGGATGAAGCGGCTCAGCAAACAGCCGATCTGTCTTCGCCTCCTCTACAATCTGACCAAGATACATTACTTTTACACTGTGACAAATTTGAGACACTACTCCCATGTCATGCGTAATAAACAACACCGACATTCCCAGTTTCTCATTCAGTTCCTGAATCAGATATAAAATCTGCTCCTGGATGGTAACATCAAGTGCAGTAGTCGGCTCATCTGCAATCAAAAGTTTCGGCTCACATGCCAGTGCCATCGCAATCATTACCCTTTGCTGCATTCCTCCTGACAGCTCAAAAGGATATTTCTTCATACATGCTTCTGCACCTGGAATTCCTGTAAGTTCCAGCATTTGGACTGCACGCTTTCCTGCTTCCTGCTTTCCCATTTTTTTATGAAGCATTAAAATTTCACTTAACTGTTCACCGATTGTATGTACTGGACTTAGCGAATTTAGTGGATCCTGAAAAATAATAGAAATCTGATTTCCCCTGATCTCCTGCATATCTGAAAGTGATTTTTTCAAAAGATCTTCTCTCTCAAAAAGAATCTCTCCATTATACTTTACCACTGTATCATGATCTCTCAGCCTCAAGATAGACTGTGACATCACACTTTTTCCAGAACCAGACTCTCCTACAATGCCTGTGATTTCCCCCGGTGCTACCGAAAAGCTCACACCGTCTACCGCTGCAAGCCATTTCTTATGAACCGAAAAGAAAACACTTAAGTCTTTTACTTCCAGTATTGTCTCTTCGCTCTGTTTCATTTGCTCTTCCATTATTTTTTCGCCCCTCCTTTTACTCTTGGATCCAGATAGTCCCTTAGCCCGTCCCCAAACAGATTCAGGCTCAGTACACATAGGATTACTGCTATACCCGGACAGAGCATTGTCCATGGTGCCTTTGAAAACACAAGCTTACTTGCCTGAAGCATATTTCCCCAACTCGCCGCAGGAGCCGGAACACCTGCCCCTAGAAAACTGAGTGATGCCTCTGATATAATTGCCTGTGCGAAAATGAAAGATGCCTGCACGATCAATGGTGATACAACTCCCGGCAAAATTAGTTTCCACAATATGCGGAGTGTGCCGAATCCCTGCACTTTTGCCGCCTCGACATACGGCTGTTCCCGGATGACCATCGCACTCGCCCTCACCGTTCTCGCCACACTCGGCGTATAGACAACAGTCAGAGCAATCACGACGTTCCAGCTTGATGCTCCAAGTCCTGCAATCAATGCGATTGCCAAAAGGATTCCCGGAATTGCGATCAATCCATCGCAGATTCTCATCAAAATCTGATCCAATATTTTAAAATAACTTGCATATATTCCAATAATTGTTCCCAGCAGGCAGGAAAACACAGCCACACAGCCCCCCACCCACAACGACACTCTCGCTCCGTACATCAGACGGATAAAAATATCTCTTCCAAACTCGTCTGTCCCGAGAAGATATTTTCCTCCCGGCGCTTTCAATCTCTCTGCCACTGTCATCGCATTTGGATCAACAGAACTAAAAAGTGGAATCAAAACTGCCGCAAGCAAAATCAGCATAAATCCGGTAAATCCAATTATCAGCGCCGGACTTGCAAGCAAACGTTCTTTTCGAATCTGCCACTGTTCTTTTATAATCAGTCCACTCGATTCTGAAATAGTTTTTCTTGTAAAATGCATCTTATCTCCTCCTATCTGCGCCCCGGCCGAAGTCTCGGATCTACAAATCCATATAAAATATCGACCGCAAGATTAACAAACACATATAGACATGTGACAAACAAAACAACTCCCTGTATCACAAACACATCTCTCCGGTTGATAGATCCAATTGTCAGCATTCCAAGTCCCGGAATATTAAAGAGCGTTTCCGTCACAATCGTTCCAGTGATCAGACTGCCAAAAGACTGTCCAACCGCCGTAAGGATAGCCGGAGCTGCATTTTTCAGTCCATATTTCATGATGACTGCCCACTCTTTCAATCCTTTCGCTCTGCCGGTATGGATATAATTTTTATAAAGTACATCCAAAAGCGCCGCCCTTGTCATTCTTGTAATGTAAGCAGCTTGCACAATTCCAAGTGACAATGCCGGAACAAACAGATATTTCAAATGTTCCCCCAGACCTTCCGACAGCACCGCATAGCCTGCAACCGGAAACCACTGATTATATACACTGAGAAATAACATCAGAAACATACTCAGCAAAAATCCCGGAAGTGCCACCCCTAGCAGCGAAACAGATACTGCTGTCAAATCAAATGCGGTTCCTCTTTTGTATGCTGCAATAATTCCCATTGGCACTGCAAGTACAATAGCAATGACCTGCGCAAAAATAGCAAGGCTTAATGTAGGTGGAAAATATTCCCGGATTGACTCCAGCACAGACTGGTGCAGAAAATAAGACTCTCCCCAGTTTCCCTGCAGTACATTGCCAAACCAGTCCACATACTGTACAAGGAACGGTCTGTCAAATCCTAGTTCCGTATTCAATTCTGCAATCTGCTCCGGTGTAGCTTCCATCCCAAGCAGCGCTGTCGCCGGTCCTCCCGGAATCATATAGACGACGAGAAACGCCACGCAGGATACCACAAACAGCACCGGGAGCAAAGATAAAAATCGTTTCCATATATAAGATAACATTGTTTTTCCCTCTCCTTCACCGAAAAGCGGCGGAGTGCCTTTTTTTGCATCCCGCCGTCTTCTTTTTTCTACTATTTTGTCGTTGTCGCATTCCAGTAAATCGGAAATCTCAAATATCCCACATCTTCTACCTCTGCACGCATCGCGCTGATTCCTGTGTAATGTCCAATAACCGTTGCTGCTCCGTATTCGTATAAGAATGTCTGCAAATCTGCCCATGCAGCAGAAGCATCTTCCGCATTTGCTGCAGAACGGATCTTCTCGATTCCTTCTGATACTTCCGGTCTGTCAAGCCCTGCCCATCCTTTATCTAGTACAGATAATTGGATTGGCAACATGTTATAGCTATTACTTGTAATAAACATAGAAAACTGCTTCGGATCTGCACGGTGTTCCATGAATGTACTGAAGTCATAGCTTTCTACTTCCGCATTAATTCCAGCTTTCTTTAACTGTTCCTGAACAACAAGTGTTGCATTATACATTTCTTGATAATCTGGTGTTGTAACAAGCACAAGTTTTTCGTTATTGTATCCCGCTTTTTGAAGTAACTCTTTTGCTTTGTCTACATCATTCTGATTGTAATATTCTTTTCCCGCATCCGTTCCCCACTGTGCATCTGTTGGAATGCTCCAACTTGCATTTGCTTCAAAGAGGTCTGGATTTCCATAACTTGCAAGCAAAATATCTTCGCAATTTAATGCCGCCAAAACTGCTTGTCTCATATTGACATCTGCCATGATTCCTTCTGTTGTATTTAAGAACAGATTCAGTGTACCGCCGCGTTCTACACTCATTTCCAAATTTTTATCTTTGGAAAGTTCTTCATAGTTATCTGCTGGAATCTCTTCCGCAATATCATACTGTCCGCTCTGTACTCCGGCAATCCTTGTTGCAGTATCTGTCACAACGTCAAAGTAAAGTGTTTCTGTGGCAGCTTTCTTCTCCCCCGCAAGTCCGGTAGATACCTCTTCTGCCGGCTGATATGCTTCATTCTTCTCAAGCTTTACATACTGATCCTGCTTCCAATCTGCTACCTTATACGGACCAGTTCCAATATATTCCTTAATTCCCTCTGCTGTGGCTGTCTCTGCCACATCTGCCGGATAGATTGCTGCAAACTGGATTGGACTTGCAAGAATCATGATGATATCTGAGGAAGCCTGATTCACTTTCAATGTCACTGTATAATCATCCACCTTCTCAAATACAGAGCCTCCGATCAATGTTTTTGCTTTTGCAGAAACTTCCAACCATCTGTTCATAGAAGCAACGACATCATCTGCCTTCATCTCTTCTCCATTGTGAAACTTTACACCCTCGCGAAGTTTGATCGTATAGACCGTTCCATCCTCACTGACTTCATAAGATTTTGCAAGCACTGGTGTCGGTTCATAATTTTCACTCATTGCAAACAACGGCTCATAAATATGAACTCCAAGCCCTCCTACAATATTGGAATTGATTGACTGAGGGTCAAGAGATGGTGGATTCGCAGAAATTGCAATATGCATTTCTGATTCTTTTGTTTCCTTCTTTTCTGCGGTTCCCTTATTCTCCTTTGCACCACCGCATCCTGTAAACAACAGCGACATACACATCGTTGCTGCCAGAAGACCTGCTATTACTTTTCTTTTCATAAACGTATTTCCTCCTAAATTTTTCCTTGAAAAATCTCTGTAACATCTTGATATCCGGCATCCTACCGGAACCATACCTATTTTAACGGAAGATTCTTTTTTCGTCTAATTGATTTTTTCTGCAAAAACTTATTGTTTATCGATTTTATCAATAGAAAAAAGTGATCAATCCTACCAACTGATCACTTTGCCTTTTTACCGGATAAACATCGCATCTCCAAAACTAAAGAAACGATATCTTTCTTTAATTGCTTCCTCGTATGCATTTAATACATGCTCTCTTCCTGCTAATGCCGAAACAAGCATAACAAGTGTGGACTCTGGCAGATGGAAGTTTGTAATCAGACAATCCAGTACTTTAAACTGATATCCCGGATAAATAAAAATATCCGTCCATCCACTCACTGGGGCGATCGTTCCATCTTCTTTTGCCGCAGACTCAATAGTGCGGCAGCTTGTAGTACCGACCGCAATGACTCTTTTGCCATTTGCTTTTGCAGTGTTGATCTTCTCTGCTGCCTCTTCCTCAATCTGATAGAACTCAGAATGCATATGGTGTTCTAAAATATTATCTACTTTCACCGGGCGGAATGTCCCTAGACCTACATGCAAGGTCACTCTCGCAATCTGCACTCCTTTTTCCTCAATCTTCTTTAACAGCTCCGGTGTAAAATGAAGTCCTGCTGTCGGCGCCGCTGCAGAACCGCTGTGTTTTGCATAAACCGTCTGGTATCGGTTCTTATCTTCCAACTGATGTGTGATGTACGGCGGAAGCGGCATCTGTCCAAGACGGTCAAGGATTTCTTCAAAAATCCCTTCATATTCAAAATGGATCAGACGATTTCCTTCTTCTACAATATCCACCACTTCTCCGACTAACAATCCGTCCCCAAAGCTGATCCTTGTTCCGATCTTAGCCTTTTTCCCAGGTTTTACCAATGTCTCCCAGACATCGTTTTCCTTTCTCTTTAACAGCAATACTTCAATCTTTGCATCTGTTCCGATTTTGGAACCGATCAGCCTTGCCGGGATCACTTTCGTGTCATTGATCACAAGGCAGTCCCCTGCCTCAAGATAATCTATGATTTCTCGGAACACATGATGTTCTGTCTTTCCCGTCTCCTTATCCAGTACGAGCAATCTGGAACTGGAGCGATCCTCCAGCGGATCCTGCGCGATCAATTCCTCCGGTAAATCAAAATTAAAATCTTCTTTTCTCATCTTCCGTCTCCTTTATCTCTTGTCGTTCTTCTATCTTCTCATTCATTCTGCCTCCCTGCATCTGCCGGCAAACTTCTCTATCTACTTTCTCCACGCTCTGTCTCTGCTCTGATCCTGCCCGCACAGCTGGATTCTGCATAGGACGATGTGGCATCCCATATGATCCCTGCGGTACTCCGCTATTGACAACTGTCACTTTCACTCGCTTCTCGTAAATCACGCGCGTACCACAAATCATATCATGCAATCCCCGCTTCTGTCCATCAATTCCTGCCATGATATATCCGATTCCCCCAAAAAAGCTGCACAGAAATCTTCCGATTGTTTCCCGATAGATTACATTAAAAAGTGTAAGTTTCTCTCCTGTTTCCGCGACTACACGGAGATTCATCAGCTTTTTCCCAAGTGTTGTACCGGTATAATACGTCAGCAAAATATAATACAACACTCCGCCAAGATACAGATAAATATCCTTGATCGTATACGAAAACAACACCCTATACTCCAAAAGTTCCGTCGGAAGGAACAGCGAAAGCAAAGCAAGCGGAATCCTTGCAAACAACAAGATTCCTCCAACTATTACCATATCAATCAAGTGCGCCGCCATCCGGACAAAAAATCCTGCACATACAGCCGGCTCTCCGGCTTTATTGTAACTGTTCTGCATAATACATCAGCACCCCGCTTCCAAGATCCTCATTCCATTCCGTCAGCACTTCCGCCTCAGATTTTGGTTTGAGTGTCTCCAGTTTAGAAAACAAAGATGCGAGCGGAGACACTCCCTGCTCAGGTTCATAAAATGTTGTACATCCTGTTTCCTGTTCCATTGCTTCCTGCATTTCCTCATACAGACTAATCTCATCGATCAACCCATTTGCTTTTGCCTGTTTTGCGGTGTAAGTTCTCCCATCTGCAATTTCTCTGACAGTCTCTTCTGCCATCTTTCTTCCATCTGCAACAATTTCCACAAACCGATCAAAAGACTCATCAACAGAACTCTGGTAAATCGCAATCTGTTCCTCTGTCAGCTTACTCATATCTTTATTTTTTCCGCTAGTAATACTCACAGAGCGGATTCCCAGTTTCTCATACAGTCCACTCATATCGTATCCGGACATAATCACACCAATCGACCCTGTTGTCGTATTGGGATTCGCATAGATCTTATCGGATGGTGCAGAAATATAATACCCGCCAGACGCTGCATAATGCTCCATGTAAGTCCAAACCGGACGTCCGGTTTCTTCTTTATATGCTACTAATTTTCGGTATAATTCCTCCGACTCATATACGGTTCCTCCCGGAGAATCAACTCGAAGTAAAATCCCCTGATTTTTCTCATCCTCCATCATCCGGTCAATATAATCCAATGTGGTATCATGCTGATAGCCTGCCACAGTATCAAATATACCGTTGGAAGAAGTCTGTTCCTGAATCGTCCCTTCCACAGCAACAATCCCAATATATGGTTCTCCCGGAAGGGTTGTCGTATTTCCTCCTAACAGCGCATCCTCTGTCTTTTTTGCCGTATCCGCCAACATTCGCTCAGATAATGTATTTGTCAGCACACTGGAAACTCCTGTCACAATAAAAAGTCCTGCGGCAACAACCGCACCTATGATCTGTTTTTGATTCATCTTCTGTTCATCCTTTCTTGCCTTTCCCATTTCCTGCAACTGCTATTTCTTATTCTACCACAGGAAAAAAAGAAAGTCATCAAAAGTTGTTCATCAACAAAATAAACTATAATGTTGCATAAGAGTCACCCTTTTTTCTCCATTAGCAACGTATACCATCAATAAAAAATACACCTTACTAAAAATCTCTCAGCAAGGTGTATTTTTCATAAATACTTTTATCTATTATTAATTTTCTTTTCTATTTGCTGTTTTCCTGTTTCTTTTTGAAACACAAAAACAAATCATAATGATGCCTCCCGATACTATCAGCAGCAAAATCAACCCGGTAACTACAACAGGGTCTCCTGTTTTTACCGACTCTCCCTTACTTGGTTTTTGAGCTGTTTGCCCATTCGGCTTTTCTCCATCCGGTTTTGGCTGTTCCGGTTTTGGTTGTTCTGGGTTTGGCTGCTCTGGGTTTGGCTGTTCTGGGTTTGGCTGCTCTGGATTTGGCTGCTCTGGGTTTGGCTGCTCTGGGTTTGGCTGCTCTGGGTTCGGCTGCTCTGGGTTTGGCTGCTCTGGGTTCGGCTGCTCTGGATCTGGCTGCTCTGGATCTGGTTGTTCCGGAACAGATGCCAAAAATTCAGCAGCTCCAATATCAGGCTTTCCATCGGCAAGGCTGTTTCCAAAGAAATCTTTGTCATATCCAACCCCATTGATTTGCGGGAAGTTATTTCCCATCACATAATCAATACTATTTCCATTTTTCGCCTGCTCAAAAAGATTTCTTGGAGACATACCTCTTCCGTCAACTAACTCTGTACCTCCAAAATGTTTCCATGCTTCTTCCACTGTAATTCCCTTGTCGATCAACACGGAAGTATCTTCCAATTTATATCCATCCAGCGCTCCAGAGGATCCGGTTACTGCTGTTTTACTCTCATTTACTTCCGGGCCGGTTCCAGGTGCTGTCAGACCTGCATCTTCCGCTTTCAATGGGTTATCATCCCCCTCAAACGCCTCTATCCCACCAGTATATGCATTATTATATAATTTCATATACGTTGTCAGATTTTGTGTTTCTCCTCCATAGAATTTCTGTCCTTCTGGGTAGTGGAACACATTATTAAATGCAAAGGTATCATTTACCCCTTGTCCAGCTCCTGTATTTGATAAGAAGAAGACTCCCCTCTCTAAAAGCTGATCTGAGTAAATTGTGTTGTTATAAATCATAGTTCCTTTTGGACATCCCTGTGCAAATTCAAATGTTTTATCACGGTCATTCTGACTGATATTGTAGCGCACTGTCGCTCCTGTATGCGGATACCCACCCATAATAAGCATAAATCCACCTTCGTTATTGTGGCTGTAATTATACTGCATAACCGAGTTTGAAGATGCATGGTCACAGTCTAACCCCTGACCATCCGTTGTTCCATGTGTCTCATATGCTTCGTTATATTGCAACACTGTATTCGCTGCTTCAAATGGCCAGATACCAACATTATATCCTGTATTCTGATACCGACAATCTCTTACCAGGTTATGTTCAATCAATGCCCCATCTGTATCTCTGACTGTAATTCCATCTCCTCCGATTTTCTCCATATAGTTGTCTCTTACAACTACGTTGGTCGATGGATACCAGTTTACAGGGACACCCGGATCATTCTTTTCCCACTGGTTACACCACTGTGAACTGATCAACTTAATTCCAGATCTGTCCACTCTCTCAAATGTACATCCCGAAATTAAAATCTGATCATATTTACTTGGAACTCCTGTTAATGTTCCATTTTGTATATTTGCTTTTACATCGAAGAAAATTCCACCATTCCACTTAGATTTAATATTTCCATTAATGTCATGAATATAGCAATCTTCAATTCGAATATCTGAAGCGGTTCCAAAATCACGGATTGACACGTTAATTGCTCTTAACGCTTTTTCCTGATTGTTGCTTCCATTCAACTCAAAATTTTGATTATACTTTTGATCTAAGTTTGTAATTTCTAAACGATTAATATGAATATACTGCTGATTATATAATGAAATTACATTTTCAACTTCTCCGTTTCCTTCCAGTCTTGGCAGTTCCCCTTCTCCGTAAGAACTGATTTCGATTGGCTGTTCTGCACTTCCCATTCCCTGAAATGCTAACTGTTCCCCACGGAATACACTTCCACATTTTAATAAAATACGATCACCTGGGACAAACAAATTATGTTCTTTAATTCTCCCTAATGTTCTCCACGCTTCTTTTTCCGATGTCCCGGCAGATTGATCGTTTCCACCTTCAGAGTCTACATAAAATGTTTTCGCTTCTCTCACCGTATCATCTTCAAACACGGCATTGACTCTCAGTTTTTCAAACTCTCCCGCCGGCATCATAAATTTATTATCTACAATCGAAAGGCTTTCCATTCCCTCCACCTGATATTCTTTGAAGCGATAGCCCGCTTTCGGAATCGTCTGGAGTGTAACCGTATCACCTGCTTTTGCTTCTGCAACATCCGAAACTGCTGTTCCGGCACGATGTTCCAAATCTTCCTGCCCATTGTAAATTGTTACAACTTCAATAGGTTTCTTTTCGCAAATTTTCTCTACGAGCAGATTGTCAAATCCCATCGACGCTCCCTGTGTCATATTAAATAACTGAACTTTCGGCGTCATCCCACCCCAGTTGTTCTGTTCTGTATAAGCTAGAAGTTCTTGACCATTTGCAGAAACTCTGACTTCGTTTTTTACTACTGTCACTTCTATATGTGCATATTGATCTGTCAACTGAAACGCTGCTTTTTTTAATTCCACATTCGTTCCGTCAATTTTTCTTAGCATCAGACTTCCCTGGGAATTAATTGCCACTACATAACGTTGTGTACTTTGTTCTCCACCACGAAAAGCAATCTGCATTGTGCCTGAAGTTTGCGTAACTCTCCTTACATCCACAGAAATCCGATAGCCTTCCTGTGCAGAAACCTGACTCCAGTCAATAGCCGGCTCATAGAAATTGCTTCCTTGTCCTTCCGGGATATCTACCACCAATTCTCCATTAGAAATGTGAACTCCTTCTGGAAGCGCAGCTCCTGGTTCGCTTCCAAAATCATCAAAAAAGACTTCATCTTTCCCTGGCTCCCTTGTTGTAAAATACGCCTTTACAACTACCGTAGGAAATTTTTCGTTTAGTTGAAAACGGTTGTTATCGATTGTTACCAGATTATCTGTATTGGTATCATACCGTTGGAAGACATATCCATGATTTGCTTTTACAGTTAATGTCACCCACTCTCCGGAATGTCCTGACAATTTATCTGCTGTCAATGTTCCGCCAATATGTTCTTCATCTAATTTTCCGTCTGTATAAGTTTCTAGAACAACCTGACATTCTGTCGCTGCCGCCTGTTCCTCTGTTTGTACCATTTCTTCTTGTGGTACTATTTCTTCTGATTGAATTTCAACCTGTTCTTCTGTCACAATCTCCGACACATTTTGTTGTTCTTCTGCCGCAACCGCATACTCCAGCGAACCTCCAGCCAAAAGCGTTGCAGTCAAAATCATACACGAGATTCTCTTTTTCATATGTTTCATTTGCTTTCTCCTTAATTATTTTTTCATAAAATTCCAAACGTTAGACTCTGAAATCCTTTTTTGCAATTCTACTTCAAACTTATTTGCAATGTACTGTTCCAACACTGCTCCTGATACTTCCTCATAGGACAGATACCCTCCATCCTCCCGGCTTGTACAATACAGTTCTTTTTCTTCCCCCTGCGCTGTACTCCAGATAACTTTTCCTCCTTCCTCCAACAACAAAAGCCTGTTGACAAATTCCTCGTCGAATTCCATTTTTGCACGAATATTATTTTTGTCCAGTATCACAGATTCTTTATAAATCTCTCTTCCATCCTGCCGCACTGTGTATTCCGCACAAACCGTATCCACTTCTTTGAAATTTTCCTGATGAGTCTTGTAAAATTCATACAACTCTTTTTTCTCAACACGTTTCATCATGTGGTCCTTTAATCTTCTTTCATACTCTCCGAGTTGCCGCTTATAATATTGCATTGGCGTAAACTCTACCGGACCATATAAAGGTTCTCCTTTCTGCTTTATCTCTTTCCTTTCTTTATTTTCAGTTTTCAAAGACTTTTGAAACGTCTCATAAGAAAACTCATCAGCCAGTCCTTCCTTTGATGCCCAGTTAAAAATGACCCTTGACCGTATTGCCCTATCTATATCATGATTGTGAAACCGTATCTCTTCCTGTGTAATACCTTTCCCATCCACAATCAATGGATATTCCATTGCGAGCAGATTCTTTATTAAAAAAAATCCAAAAAAGAGTAGGAGTACAATCCCTCCTATCACAACTTGCTTTTTTCTATTTAATTTCTTCCCTCTTATCGAAAACCGCTTCATGCTATCCCCTATCCATTATTTTTTATTTTTTATAAATAACAAAACGTGTTTTTTCTTCTATTTTGTAATTTTTAGTTGTTTTGTGCTTATTAATTATTTTTATTTTATAATGAAAGTAGGTTCTTTAGCAAGAACATTTGCATTGCTATTTTACACAATATTTTCTTTTGATTTTTATGCATTTTCACTATGATTTGTTATACAATTTTTACATTTTTATTTTATTTATAATAATTTTTATCCCTATCAGGAAACACACAAAAAAAGGCAAAATCCATTACATTTTGCAACAGATTCTGCCTTCTATTGAAACACTATGAAATTTCTATTGAAAATATTTTTCTAAGACACTTTCTCAGAATAACATCCAATTTCTACTGTCTTAATTCAATTCCCATTTCTTCTAACGCTTTTAAGATTCTTGTCATTGCCGCTGTGACATCTGCTTCTTCCAGTGTCTTGTCTTTTGCACGGAATACGATAGAATATGCGACAGACTTAAATCCTGCTTTGATCTGCGCACCTTCGTAGAGGTCAAATAATTTGTAGCTCTCTAAGTAAGCGCCACCTTTTTTCTCAATTACATCTTCCACCTGACCAACTAAGATTTCTTTTGGCATTACCATGCTAATATCTCTTGTCACTGCCGGGTATTTTGCGATTCCTTCGTATTTACGGTCAAAAGTAGCAAGCTCTACCACTTCCGGCATATCAATGACTGCCACATATGCTCTTGTTCCGATTCCATAAGTATCTGCAACATCCGGATGTACTTCTCCTAAGTATCCAACAACTTTTCCATCGTAAATGATGTTTGCCTGACGTCCTGGATGTAAGAACGGTTTTCCTGCATGCGGATCATATGTTTCTTTCTTGTGCATACCGATCTTTTCAAAGAATTCTTCCACAACACCTTTCATACTAAAGAAATCACCTTCTCCGTACATACCAAGCGTAAACTGCATACGCTCTTCCGGAAGTTCTGTAACCGGAACTTGTTTCGGAAGATAAATATTTCCAAGCTCATAGAGACGGACATCTTTATTTCTTCGGTTATAGTTTGTTGCGAGAGAAGTTAACATTCCATTTAAGGATGTAGTTCTCATAATGCTGTAATCTTCTCCGAGCGGATTCATAATCTCTACTACTTCACGCAGTTTCGAATCTGCCGGAATCAATAATTTATCAAATACTTTCGGACTCTCGAAGGAATATGTCATTCCCTGGCTGAATCCACAGAACTCTGCAATGTTTCTTGCAACTTCCTCGATACGTAACTTGAAGGACAGTTTTCCTGTTGTCGCCTCTCCTTTCGGAAGTGTAGTTGGGATATTATCATATCCATAGAATCTTGCTACTTCTTCTGCAAGATCCGCAAGGCGGAACAAATCATGACGGAAGGTCGGTGCGATCACTTCCTTTGTATCCTCATCGTATTCCAGACCGATTTTTGCAAAATAGCCCAACATTTCTTCCTCAGAAATGTCTGTTCCAAGCATCACATTGATTTTCTCTGCATCAAACGGAACTCGAACTGGTTCTTTTACTTTTCCGTATACATCCACAGTTCCTCCGACAACTTCTCCTGCTCCTAATTCCTCGATCAGCTGACATGCACGGTCGATTGCAGCTTTTGCATTGTTCGGATCTAATCCCTTTTCAAATTTTCCGGACGCATCTGTACGAAGTCCCACTTTTTTGCTGGATTTACGGATATTTGTTCCATCAAAACATGCTGCCTCGAACAACATAGTCTGCACATCATCTGTGATCATCGTATTTTCTCCGCCCATGATTCCGGCGATTCCAACAGATTTCTCTCCATCACAGATCATCAGAACAGATTCATCCAACTCTCTCTCCTGCCCATCCAATGTCACAAACTTTTCTCCTGACTTGGCAGTCTTCACAACAATTTCTTTTCCTGCGATTTTTTCCAGATCATAAGCATGCATTGGCTGTCCGTACTCTTCCATCACATAGTTTGTGATATCAACTAAGTTGTTGATCGGGCGGATTCCAACTGATGCCAATCTTCTCTGCATCCATTTCGGAGACGGTCCCACTTTGACATTTTTTACAACTCTTGCGCAGTAACGCGGGCAGAGATCTGCATCTTCCACAGTTACTTTAATATAATCATTGACATCCTCACTGTTTCCAGTCTCTGTCACAACCGGTGGATGGAATTCTTTTCCAAAGGTAGCTGCTGCTTCTCTTGCAATTCCAACCACACTGAAGCAGTCCACACGGTTTGATGTCACTTCATATTCAAATACGACATCATTTCTTCCAAGTGCCTCGATTGCACTGCTTCCTACAACAGCATCCTCCTCAAAAATGTAGATTCCATTTTCTGCTGCTTCCGGATACATGTCCTTTGTAGATCCAAGTTCCTCGATAGAACACATCATACCGAAGCTGTCTACCCCACGCAATTTTCCTTTTTTGATCTTGATTCCACCTGCAACCTGCTTTCCGTCATGGCTTCCCGCCACACGTCCGCCGTCCAATACAACCGGAATTTTTGCTCCTTCAAATACATTTTTTGCTCCCGTTACAATCTGTACGGTTTCTGATCCAACATTTACCTGGCATACAACAAGTTTATCTGCATCCGGGTGTTTCTCGATCTTCTCAATCTGCCCAATCACGATTTTTTCCAAATCTGCATCAAGCACTTCATATCCTTCTACCTTTGTTCCGGAAAGTGTCATTGCATCCGTATATTCCTGCGCTGTGACATCCAGATCCGGTACATATGCTTTTATCCATGATAATGATGTATTCATGTTTCTATTCCTTTCTCACTTCGATATTTCTGTCTTTCTCACTTTTCCATTTTCCTGAAAACTGACTTTCCGGAGAATTGTGTCTTCCTCTCTGCACATGCTTCTCCGCCTTTTTCTGATGAGTTCCAATCTGTTTTAGAACTGTTTTAAGAAACGGATGTCATTTTCATAGAGCAAACGCATGTCGTCAATCTCATATTTTAACAGCGCGATACGCTCCAAACCGACACCGAATGCAAATCCATTGTACTCTTCCGGATCAATTCCGCACATCTCCAATACATGTGGATGAACCATACCACATCCTAAGATCTCAATCCAACCGGATCCTTTACAGAAACGACATCCCTTTCCGCCACATTTGAAGCATGTCACATCCACCTCAGCGCTCGGCTCTGTGAATGGGAAGTGATGCGGTCTGAATTTTGTCTTTGTCTCTGGTCCGAATAATTCTTTCGCAAATACTTCCAGTGTTCCTTTTAAGTCTGCAAAAGAAATATTTTTGTCGATCACAAGTCCTTCAATCTGGTGGAAAGACGGAGAGTGTGTCGCATCCACTTCATCTGAACGGAATACACGTCCCGGAGCGATCATACGGATCGGAAGTTCTCCCTTTTCCATCACACGCGCCTGTACCGGGGAAGTCTGTGTACGAAGTACGATATCTTTATTGATATAGAAAGTATCCTGCTCATCTTTTGCCGGATGATCTGCCGGAATATTCAACTTCTCAAAGTTGTATTCATCGTATTCTACTTCCGGTCCTTCCACAACCTCATATCCCATTCCAATAAAGATGCGTTCCACTTCTTCTAATGCGATTGTATTCGGATGACGGTGTCCGACCATATTTTTCTTCGATGGCAGTGTCACGTCAATGACTTCAGATTTTAACTGTTCCTCACGAAGTGCTCTTTCCATCTTTGTCTTTGTCTCTTCTAATAACTGTTCAATTGCCTCTCTCGTCTCATTGACAAGCTGTCCAACCTTCGGTCTGTCTTCCGGGGCAACATCTTTCATCCCTTTTAAAACTGCTGTCAGCTCTCCCTTTTTCCCAAGAAATCTGATTTTTACATCATTCAGTTTTTCCGGTGCATCAGCAGCCTGGATCAGTCTGACTGCTTCTTCTTGGATGCTCTGTAATTTTTCCTTCATCTTTTCTGATTCCTCCTAAATAAAAAAATCCCCGTCCCAAAAAGGGACGAGGTCTATCGCGGTACCACCCTAATTCCTGCTCATAAAAGTCAGGCTCTCGGACTGCGTAACGTGCAGATACGTCATCTTCTACTAAGTTCCGGGCATCAATCACCTAGAATCCTTTCCAAAATGCAGCTCCCGTGGGAAATTCGATCCCTATCTGAACTAAAGGAAACTTCCAGCCGATGATTCCCTCTCTCTGTTAGAAAATAGTTCTCTACTGACACGTTCAACGCCTTTGATTTATCAATAACTCATTTGATTGTCTGAATCACTTATTATTTTATCATAGGTTTTTGTGATGTCAAGTGGTATTTCAGAAAACAAAATCTCAGAATGCACGATACCTGCCGATTTACAGCCAAAGCCGCTTTCCATCTAAAGCTACATATTGTAATACATCATCCGTATCGTAGACTAGTTTTAACGAAAAGAACGGACGATTTTCTTCCAGAAGCCGTAGGAAAATCTTATCACCTTCCCACAAATTCAAGTCATAAATCGCTTCTTTTTCTACCCATTCCAGCTCCCCTTCATCACAGGAAATCTGTGTCCCCTCAAAACCGTCTGCCGTGAAAAGAGACATATATTCGATCGTGTCTTCTCCGTATACAAAAGTTACAATTCCCCGGTACTGCCATGAAGTCAGTGTGTACCCGGTTTCTTCTTTGACTTCTCTTAAAAGGCACTCTTCCGGACTTTCATTTTTCTCAAAATGCCCGCCAACACCGATCCACTTATCCCGATTGACATCATTTTCCTTTACTGTACGATGTAACATCAGATATTTTCCGTCTTTTTCTATGTAACACAATGTGCTTAATTCTTTCATTTGCAGTCCCCTTTTCAATCCACTAATATACACTTTGCAATACGTGCCTGCAACCTTCTTTATAATGCTGCCAAAAGAAAGAGTCCTATCAGAAATACTCCGATCCCCACAAGGAAAAACATTGTTCCCAGTGCACAGTTAATGTAAATTCCACTGCCACTGATATAAGATCTCTGTGGTTTCTTCTGATTATAGTGAACTGTATAGTCCCTATTTCGACGGAACACTCCGAAGGTTGTCCACCCTGTCCTGCCCTCATACCGCACTCCATCCACCATATACTCATATGTGGCAGTGATCCCCTTCTGATCTGTTCCCAGAGCGCTTCTCGACTCCAAAATCCTTCCGATCGTACAGCTCCTACATGTAAATAACTTATAGTATTTTGGGAAACTGTACAAAGCCCCGACAAGCGTAAATGTAACCGCAACAATCCATACCGCAATCATATGTATTCCCCCACTATTATCTTAATCTTCTGGTTCTAATCTCTTTTCACAAACTATGATATAACAAAGCCTGTCACTACAACACCCTTTCAAGTTCACGCAATAACTTTGATTTCATTTCTTCCAACTCTGTCTCTGAAGGAATATTTTCTTCACTGTACATCAATTCCATAGGATACCACCATACAGGACCTCTTCCATGATTTCCATAATTTTCTATATCACCGGTTACTCTTGGAAACAAATGCCAGTGAAGATGCGTATCTCCATTCCCCAGCAATTCATAATTCATTTTTTCTGCACCAAACGCCTTTGCTACTGCCTCTGCCACAATAGACATTTCCTCCAGATATTTCATTTTGGTATCATGATCTAATGTAAACAACTCTGTCTGATGTTCTTTGCATAAAAATAATGTATAGCCCTTAAAATGTTGATTATCCCCAAGCACAACATATCCCGTTTCCAGTTCTTTTACAAAATATGGATTTGTCCCTTCTTTTATCCTCTGAATTCTTTCACAAATAAAGCACATATATGTATCCCTCCCAAATCATTCTTCTCCAAAATAGTTTAACAAATGTATCGGCTTTTTTCCACTGTATCTGCCATCTTCCTACATAGATGTGAAAAAATCTTCTGCCAGCATCTCGTTTACTTCTCCGCCAAGCAGCATAATATACATACATGCATACAGCCAGAGCATGATCAGCATGATTGTCGTCATACTTCCATACATCGTAGAAAATCCGGTAAAAATATTGACATATGCTGAAAAGATATAAGAAGCTGCCGCCCATCCGATCGCAGTCAGAAATGCTCCCGGAAACTGTCTGATAAATTTTGTTTTCTTATTTGGAAGAAAATGATAGATTGTCATAGAAAACACCGTCAATACTACAATCGATGCCACTGCACGGATATTGATGATCAGATCTATGATTCCCTTCATAAAAGGATAGTGATTGACAATAAAAATGCTCAACCGATCACCAAAACCAAGTATAACAAGGGAAAGTACGATCGCAATAATAAATAGTACTGTGTAAAATGCTGCACGCAGGCGCAGGTAAATATAATTTCTCGTTTCCTTACTTCCATAGACACTGTTAAGCCCCGCACTCATTGCAAGAACTCCTCTGCCTGCAGACCAGATTGCTACAAGCCCAGTCAGAGAGATCATCGCCTGAGACTGATTGTACACCTGATTGACAATAGAAACAATCATCGGGTAGATGGTCTTCGGAAGTACATGCGTCACCGCACGTATGACGTCTGCTTTCGTCACTGGCGTATACTGTACCAGAGCAAGAAGCAGCATGATAAAAGGAATCATTGACAGCACTATAAAAAAGGCTGACTGTGCAGCATATGCACCTGTATGATTCTCTGAAATCCTATCCATAATCCGGTTCAATAACCGGTATTTTTTCATTATCGTTTCTTTCATCGGACTTCTCCTTATTTTTTCTAACACACAATCTTACCATGCTTTTCTCTCAAAATGCAATCTGTTTTTTATACAGTCTGCATACAGTCTGCATTTTTATATGGCACTGTGATATGGTATCCTGAATACCGGCCGGTTTGCTTTTCGTAAATTTCACCGTACTTCTACATCGTGATAAAATGTTGTCAGAATCTCGAGATAATTCTTTCCTTTTTTCGCCATCTCGTTTGCACCATTCTGGCTCATTCCGATGCCATGTCCGAACCCACCGCCGTCCAGTACATAATTGCCGTCCTGATACTCCACAGTAAAAAATGCACTCGGAAGCAGTGCCATACTATCTATCACTGTCCCATCCTGCTTCTCAATCGTATACCCATTTCCGCCAAGCGCCGTCCGTATCTTATTTTCCGTATCAACAGTCACACTTCCCAACTCCCCAGTCACCACAATCTGCTGTGCCACACCACCGGGACCGTATTTTGTCACTTCCATCGAAGTTACATTTCCGATATTGGTCTGTGTATTTAGATTGATCATACTTGTCAGTACATTTGTCGGAATGACCGCCCGCCATCGATACCATGGAAGGTCTGCTTCGTAATCGCGCTCTGCATCTTTGATCTCTGCACTCTGTAGATACCCTTTCTCCGGCGAAGCATTTCCCCACGCCTCCGCCGTTGTCGTCTTTCCGCAGGATGTAGAAAAATAATAAGCCGTGATCACCTGATCTTGATACCATAATTTTTGTCCTCTTGTCTCATCCACCGCTCGGTTTGTGCTCGCCTGCTCTCCAGAATTGCCATATACCTGGAAGGCAGTGCTGTCATCAATATGTGCCTGATATTCCGGATATCCAAACCCCTGCGTCTGCTTATATGCGTAGCTGCGCGCACAGACCGCCTGCACTTTCAACGCTTCCGGCTCATAGGATGCAGGCATTTCTGACGGCACAACCCCATATAAGTACTGTTCCATTGAGAGTTCATTGACGATCACAACCCCTTCCGCTGTCTGAAACAATTCGATTTTCCCACGATAATTTGGAACACCGCATCCTCGGTTCAATGTGACAACCGCGATCAAATCTCCTTCTTCTTTCGGCTCAATATGTATCGTTCCCTTCGCAAACATTGCATCATCCGGACAGATTGTGACCACTTCTCCTGGAGCGCTCTCTCGTACTTCATCTCCACTTTGGATTTTCAGACCGCCTGCTGCCTGAAATCCCGCTTCGGGATGTGCCACATTTGCAAATCCATCTGTCTTTAATACCACACGGACAACGGAATCTTCCACTTCTTTTTCGGTTCCTTTTCCCTTACTTTTCTTTTCTTCCTCTGTCACGTTTGAATTTCTGTCCTTTTTCACCTCTTTCTGCTGATTGTTAGAAATACTTTTCATCAGACAGGCAAAAACAGATAACCCCAACAGAAGTGCCAACATATGATATTTATATTTTTCTATCCATTTCATCTTTGTTTTCACTCTTTCTCATACAAAAATGGCAGCCGCTTTCACGACTGCCTTTCTCTTTTGTAAGCTTTCCCCGGAGGTGCCGTTTTCTGTCTTTTGACTCCTAGCATTCCGCTAGGTGGGCAACCGCATCTGCTTTTCTGTCTTCCACTGCTTCGATCGGTGGCCTGACATATTACAGAGATATAAGAATCCCGTTTAAAGTATTGTAGGTTCAAAATAACAGAATTGTCGAACATCCCAGGTATTTCTCTTTTGTTCTAGGTACATTATACATGATGTCTTTCAAGATTTCAACTGCTTCTTACTTAGATTTTTTTCAGTTTTCATTTTGTTTTTACAAAAAGTATCTTTTACAAAAAACATTTTGTAAAATAAAACAAAATCTTTTCCCGGAAAGTCAATTTTTCCGAAATCAGTCTGCACACGTTCCGATATGTTCTGCAGAGCTCTCTTTCTTCTTTATCAGAAATGGTGCCCCCGCTATACCACGCTTTAAGCGCTGTCTGCTGTGCCACTTTTATCTGCACTTCCATTTTATCACAGACTTTTTTCGCCTCCTGCCCGAATTCATCCCCGAGGCAGTCATTCTCTGCCATCCCGGCAAACCGGAGTACTTCATAGAGACTGAAAAAGATCTTCTGTGCTTTCTCATTTCTGTTCTTTGCAAATATCCCCTGGCGCTGCTGCACCTTGTAAAAGCGCCATGCGCCAAAACTTATGATACTCATCAGTATAAACAACAGAAGCTGTTTTATTCGTTTTATCAACAAATTACTCTTCGTTCCATTGTCTTCTTTTTCTACATCCACATTTGTTGCAGCATTTTTTTCTGTACCTTGCTGCTGATTTTCCACATTTTTATCATTCGCTTCTTTTGTCCCGGTCTCATGTTCTTTTGGAATATTGGATTCTGCCATCTGGCTGTCAGAACTGACTCTCTGCGAATCCTCACCAGATACTTCCGGGGAAACATTTGCCAAATCTGTCCCGTGCGCTTTTGATGTATCGTCTCTTCCGTAAGTTGGTGTCAGTTCCACTGGGATCCAGATTCCGTCACCCGTGTAAATTTCTGTCCATGCATGGGCATCTGCCCCGGTTACAGTCACCTGATAAGTTCCATCATCGGAAGTTTTCCACTGCTCCTTACCAATCAGGTATCCGGAAACAAATCGCGCCGGAATATCATGACTGCGGAAGAGCAATGTTGCCGCCGTCGCATAATGCACACAATATCCTTTTTTGTTCTCAAACAGAAAGTATTCTACATATTCTTTTCCCCACGGAACCTTTCCCGGTGACAGACTATAACTTGTATGCGCGCCCAGCCATTGCTCCATCGCTGCTGAAATTTCAAAGAGAGTTTCACCCTCCAGTGGGATCTGCTGCAGTTTTTTCTTTTGTTCTGCATCGATCTTAAGATACTGTTTGCTGACAAACAAATCATACTCTGACGTTTTTCTAAGAATCTCCTCACACTTTTTTCCGGTGCGTTCCTGCCAATCAGCCTCTGATAGTTCGCAAAAAGAAGTCGTATACGTCGTTTTCCCGGTTCCTTTCACATAGGTATCTCCCCATACTTCCTGCTCATTTCTGATCTTGCTTCCATATGGAAGATATTCATATGCCTTCTCTGTATCCTCATACTCCACAGATAGTTTTTTTTCATCCTTCTTTTTCTTCAGCCAGCGATAGACATCCCCTTTTCTCTCTTCCAGTGCCTCTCGCCTTCCAAGCTGATCTCTCGCACTGCTCTCCATTCTTTCCCACTGTTTTCTATTGTAATCTGCTCCAATATATCCATACAAATACAGATCCGTCTGTGGTTTTTCCCCGACTGTCACTTTCAGCTGGGGCTCTTTTCCCGGTTCCAGCCGATCCGCCACAGATAAGTCTCCATTTCCAATACCTCCTGCTGCAATATCTGTCCTCACATTCTCTCTGGTACTTCTTCGGATATCCTGCCACAGTTCTTCTAATACGAGTTTTTGTTTTGGACTGTCCGGCGGAAAAATTGTTTGTAACAACGGTTCCAGAATACACGCACCTCCCACAAATGCAAGCGCTGCGATTCCGATCAGCATTCCGTTTGCCGTTCCGAAAAATTTTATCTTCCTTTGTTTTCCCGGCAGCGTAGTCTGCATTGCCAGAAGTCCCATGATTCCTATCAGCAACTCCCACACCGTACGATTTTCCGGAACTTTCCCAACCAGGAATGGCGCGAGAAAACCAAATGCAAACAACACTGCCAAAAGTATTCTGCCCTTCTTTTGTAAAAATCCTCCAACAAGAAGACCACTCACAAAGACTCCCGCCACAAGGATTGCCGTCTGCTCGGTAGAAATTCCCCCTGTCTTCACATACTGCACAGTATCCCATGAGAACTGATAATACGCATTGATCGCTTCCGTCATTCGCTCCATACTGCGACAAATCCCCTCACAGATTTCCTTCCATCTCCAAAGTCCGATCCATACAAACAGTCCCACTGCCGCTGGAAACAGATATTTTCTGTGCCGTTTCCAGCCAAACGCAATGCCCCAGATCACAGAGGAGAGTACAATCCAGATGAAAATCATTTTTTGATCATATGGAATCTGAAACGCATCTGCGATTCCATGCAACATGCCAAGCGTCCCTACTGCTCCATAGAACACACTCCACGCTGTTTCCATCTTGCACCCCTCCCTCATACTTCCAACACACACTGTCTTAGCCACTCCTGACTTTCTATCAGATGACCTGCAAAAATCTGTTCCTCATTTTTGAAAAAACCGCCTTCTCCTCGCCAGGAAAGTATCGTATGATACAACTCCTGTGGATAAATGCTCCTGTAACTTTCTGTAAGGCTCTCTTGTGACGATTTTCCTGCTCCCCATGTTTCAAGAAATCGGATTGCAAACAAATAAACATCTTCTTCTGTAAAAATCCTCGCCCGCTCTAGTTCCCCATTCTCCATGATCCAGCTCACTACATGGCTGCATCCCGCATCCAAAAGACTTCTTACAAGTGATACCGCTGTCTGCAGATACCTGCTGATCTCTGCGGCGCTTTGTCCCCCTTCTTTCCACACAGGTTCCAATAAAAGCAGCACCGCTGTTCCAACAGGTCTTCCAAATTCTTTCACATACCATTCTCCCTTCCTTGCACTAAGTTTCCAATGGATGCGTGCCATCCGGTCACCCGGCTGATAGTCCCGCAATGCAAAAAGTTCCGACGGATCATCGCCGCTCACCTCTTCTGAAAATCGCTCACCTTCCAGAGAAAAATTACTTGTTTGAACAGTTACCTCCGTCACAATCGGATATGTCTTTGGAAAAATCAATATTTCTGCTTTCTTTTTCATTCGTTTCCGAAATGACCAGATTCCCAACACATCATATACACGGCAGTCTACTAACTCTGCACATACTTTGCCCGAATATTTCTGCAAATGTTTGACAGCAATCTGTTTCTTTTCTTTTGCACGCACTGCAACCCACAGTCTTTCTTTCCTCTTCTTTTCCTCTCCCGCATACTGATAACTCAGATCTATCCGCAGCTTACATACTGGAATACACAGACGATTTCTGACAAATATCTGACTTTGTAGTGCTTCCCCCTCCTCCACAAACAGTTTCGTATGCTTCCACTCTGCCGACACACCACTCCACGAGATTCCTGCATTACAAAGCAAAAGAAGCAGAAACATTCCTTCAAATGCCAGGACAAAATTCCCAAGTTCCCAACGGTACAGCATATTCAAATATACCGTCACTGCCAGTATTCCCGCATAGACTATTTTTCCTCTCATCTGCCGTATCTCCTTTCCACGCACTGCCTTTGGTCTTTTATCCTCGATTCGGCAGCGGAGCCGAAACCTGACGGAGAATTTCCCAAAGCACCTCTTCCTTGTCCACTCTCTGCGCTCTCGCTTTTGCATTCAGAGAGATCCTATGCGCCGTCACCGCCAAAAACACATCTTGCACATCTTTCGGAGTACAGTATTCCCGCCCATGTAAAAATGCGGTCGCTTTCGCCATCTTCGCAAGAGCGATCGTTCCTCTGGGGCTGACACCATATGCAATCATAGGATGTTCCCTCGTCATCTGTATCAGACTTCCGATATACTGATAGACACGGTCATGGACGTAAATTTCCTCCACATATTCCTGCATCTGCTGAAGCATTGATGCAGAGATCACGGAATGCACCAACCGTTCCGATTGCCGTTTCTGATTCCCTTTTACAATTTCAATCTCATGGCGAATATCCGGGTATCCCATCGTCATACAGATCATAAAGCGATCCAACTGTGACTCCGGCAACATCTGTGTGCCGGTGGAACCCATCGGGTTCTCCGTCGCAATGACAAAAAATGGCTTCGGAACTTCCCGTGTGACCTGATCTACTGTGACTGTCCCTTCCTCCATCACTTCAAGAAGCGCCGACTGTGTCTTCGGCGATGTTCGATTCAGTTCATCTGCAAGAAATAAGTTACACATCACCGCTCCCGCCTGATAAACAAACTGATCCCTCTCCTTCTGGTACATTGAAAATCCGACAAGATCTGATGGAAGGATATCTGGTGTAAACTGTACCCGCTTCCAGTCCAGCCCCATACTTTTTGCAAGCGCAAGTGCCAATGTCGTCTTTCCTACTCCCGGAATATCTTCAATCAGAATATGTCCCCCTGCAAGAATCGCAGCAAGCGCCTTCCAGATACACTCATCCTTTCCGATTACTACTCTTTTTACTTCTTTTATTATCTCCTGCGCCAGTTCCATATACTGCATACGACCATCCCCCTGACCTTTCTTTTTAGTATAGCATTCCCCCACTATTTCTGCATCTTTTATCTTTTCTGCACCTTAAAATTTAACTTCTTCTTCACAAACAGTGTATAACACTTGACAACAGTTTGTATCTGTTATATACTGTTTGTAAAGAAAGGGGTACAAAATGAGAATTATTATAAATCATTCTTCAATGACACCTATCTATGAGCAAATTGTAGAACAAGTGAAAACATTGATTCGAAATGAAAAACTAAAAGAAAATGATAATCTTCCATCTGTCCGTTCACTTGCAAAAGAATTAAAAATAAGTGCTTTGACTGTAAAAAAAGCATACGACAACTTAGAAAGTGAAGGATTTACAGTGACCGTCCACGGAAAAGGAACATACGTTGCCGCAACAAATCCGGAACTTTTACTGGAAGAACAAAAAAAAGAATTAGAGGCTGACTTAGAGCAGGCCATTCAAAAAGGCAGGCGTTACGGCATCCGCGATGAAGATATCAAAAGCTTATTTGAACTGATTTTGGAGGGATAACTATGTTAAAAATTGAACACTTAAAAAAAAGCTATGAAAACTTTTCACTAGACTGCTCTCTGGAAGTAAAGCGAGGTCACGTCACTGGGCTGATCGGTCAAAATGGTGCCGGAAAAAGCACTACCTTTAAAGCCATTTTAGGGCTGATTTCTTATGAACATGGTGATATCACAATCCTCGGAAAACCACTTGCTCAGTTTACAGCAAAAGATAAGCAAGATTTGGGAGTAGTCCTTTCTGATTCTGGTTTCAGCGGATATTTGACCATCAACGACATCCTCCCTATCATGGAAAACCTATATAAAAATTTTGACAAATCATTCTTCCTGGAACAAGTAGAAAAATTTCAACTTCCATGCGACAAAAAGATCAAGGATTTTTCAACAGGCATGAAAGCAAAAGTAAAAGTTTTAACCGCGATCTCACACCATGCAAAACTGTTAATTCTCGATGAGCCAACGGCAGGACTGGATGTGATAGCCAGAGATGACTTACTGGAACTCTTAAGAGATTTTATGACAAAAGAGGAAGGAAACTCCATTTTAATCAGCTCTCATATTTCCAGCGATCTGGAGTCAATCTGCGATGATCTCTATATGATACATCAGGGGACGATCATCCTGCATGAGGACACCGATGTATTGTTAAGCGATTATGCACTGCTTAAAGTTGATGACGAAGCATATGCCGGACTGGATAAACAATATCTGCTGCGCTCCAAAAAGGAAAGTTACGGATATAGCTGCCTGACCAATCAAAAGCAGTATTACGCCGAAAACTATCCGCAAATCGCAATTGAAAAAGGAACTATAGACGAAGTAATCACAATGATGATCAGAGGTGCTGCATAATGAAAGGATTATTAATCAAAGATTTTAAATTAATGAAAGGACAGAAAAATTTCTTTTTGGCTATCGTCGCCATTGCTTTGGCAATGATCACACTATCGCCGGGAACTTCGTTTGCAATCGGCTTCTTAGGTTTTGTCGGTTCACTATTTTCATTGAGTTCTATCAGCTACGACGAATTTGACAACGGAAATGCTTTTCTGTTCTCTCTGCCGATCACACGCAAAGAGTATGTGTTAGAAAAATATACTTTTGGAGTCCTTTGTGGAATCGCTTCTTTATTTTTAGGAACACTCATCAGCTTTTTTTCCATCCTCATTACAGACAAAGGCAATCTCCGGGAAATGTTTCTGACCGCATGTACTCTGCTTCCTGTCATCCTTTTGCTTCTGTCAATCATGCTTCCTTTCGTTTTAAAATTTGGCGGTGAAAAAGGAAGAATCGCTATCTTAGGTATGATGGGATTTCTATTTGTGGCAGGAATCCTTTTTACAAAAATAGCTGAATATATGAAAATAGATTTCTATCCACTTGCAAAAAGACTTTCACAAATCGATCCGCATGTTTATATTTTATTCTTTTTGTTTCTTGCAATCACTGCTTTGGCTGTCTCATGCCTTGTCAGCCAATCTATCTTGAACAAAAAAGAATTTTAAAAGTGAGGTGTGTTTATGGATCTGACTATTCTGGCAATTGGATTGCTTTTAGGTATCGGCATTCCTCTCAGAAACAGAGCAATCAAAAAACATCGTAAGAATAAGAAAAATACTGACAAAAATCACCTTTAACATTCATGCAAAAGCCGTGAGCAGTCCCTCATACTATGAGCTCTTCTCACGACTTTCTTACATTCGCTTTTCTTCTTCAAATTTTTTATCTCCACTTGTCAATGTAGCGATCCTTTCACCAGCCATTTCTAAATTTATTATAAAATTCGTGACGTTCCTGTATGGAAATGGTATTATATTTTTATATAATTTTGTCCGTGACCGGACACAATGGAGGAATGAAAATATGTTTACAAAAAAAGAACTTTACTGTGCCAACTGCGGCAGAAAAATTGATTTAAAATTCGGTCTTCCGGACTCCTGTACAAACTGCAAGATCCGATTTGAATTTCCAAAGATCACACAAAAACATGGGATCACCGGATTCCTTCTTCTGTTTGCCCTCTCTCTGGCTCCGATCTGGGCATTGATCGAACTAATCCGCCCGATGATGAATGCATCTCGTGCAATCAACATCGGAGTAACGATCCTTGCACTCTTCGGAGGGATTGTCTGGTTCAAGACAGTTCTGACACTTCTGAATCAGTACGGCTTTTATGTCTGCCGAAATATTGATCGACGCTAGCAGGCTTGCAGCTACTGCAAACATTATATTTCTGAAATTCCCAAGCATCCCCGCATCGCCGGGGCAAAGTGCAAACTGGCAGACATTCTGAAATTCTCCCCACTTTTATGCCGATTATGAACTCCAAGTCTCTATCCGCGGTGGCTGGAGCGTCATGCAGTATCCGTTTCTTACACTGAAAGCAATAAACAGATAAATGTAAATGGTTCATACTATTTTTTTCTATCTGATCGACACTCCCTATAGCTAAAGCAAGCAGTTTTACGACACATTAGATAACCGAGAAAGGAAGGTAACTATGAAGCCTCTTATAATTGATTCCGAAATCACTTTAATTCCTTACTATCCAAACTATGATACTGCGCTTCCATGGTATCAAGATCTGGATGTATGCAGGCAGGTTGACAACATTGATTGTACCTATTCCCTTGAACGGCTGCAAAAAATGTATTCATTTCTCAGCACTCACGGAGACTGCTTCTATATCCAGTATCAGGGAGTGCTTGTCGGCGATGTCACTCTCCGCAATGATCAGGAAGTATGCATTGTTGTATGCAAAGACTTTCAAAATAAGCGGATTGGAAGACGCTGTATCCTAAAAATGATTGAGCTTGCAAAAGAAAAAAGAATGGATCAGATTACCGCAGAGATCTATCCTTTTAACACTCAGAGTCAGAAAATGTTTCTGTCTATCGGTTTTATAAAAACTGGAGAAGAGACTTATACATACCAGCTTTCATAATAACTTTAAGGAGCTGATCAATTTATGAATATTGAATTACTGCCATTTTTCAAGCAGAAGCGATTGTACGAGAATACTCTGAATCCCTCTATATAAAATCATGCACTTAGGAGGCCATCATGCAACAATATAAAATTACCTTTGGCGTAGAATTAAATGCGGAAAAGTTATGTGCCATTGAACGTGACTTTGGCATTCCGGCACATTTTGATATCATCTATATCGAAGCAAATTCTCCAAGACATGCCATCCGGCTTTTTTGCGAAAAGTATGGTATTTCCCGACGCATCATTCGGACATCCGACTTGTTAAAAATAGTATACGTCGTAAGGCCAGGAGGAAAACACGGATTTTTAGGATTTCGTGTTTCCGGTTTAGAATGGAAGAAAGATTTTGAAACACTGCAGAAGAAGTCCTTCTTTCACTAATCACAGATATCCACAGTATATTCTTTTCTACTGGAATTTTGTCCAGACTGTACACATGTTTCTCATTTATTCAGGAGGTCCTATTTTTATTGTCAACTACCCACGACCTAAAGGTCATGGGCTTGTAACTGCCCAGTCGTACGAA